>Ga0256829_1000260_pt1 | contig 61353 bp, 56 predicted proteins | sample 131447metaG_FD_185979 | JGI IMG/M metagenome (GOLD analysis project Ga0256829, IMG submission 185979) | Hydrothermal vent microbial communities from Lau Basin, Pacific Ocean - 131-447 | ecosystem: Environmental > Aquatic > Marine > Hydrothermal vents | place: Pacific Ocean: Lau Basin | collected...
GAACATTTTGGTCCCTCCAAAGGTTACTGTTCGTTTCCACTTTCATGCCGGTCCGGGGGTTTATGAACTGGGTTTTGCCTCAGAGTTTCCAGCTCGCCGTCTCAACATGCAGCCATATAGCCGGGCATTTGGGGCGACAGTTTGACGGGAAAGCGAAAATCTCGAAAAAATGGTTAATTTTTTGGAAAGAAAATAATATCCATAAAAAACAAGGTATTATGGCGGTATCGCCGGCGGCTTTCTGACGATTTTTTGGGCGGCACGGGCTATTGTGGCAAATTCGCCATAAAATTTGCACTCAAATAGCTGGTTCTTCGGGTTAATCCTTGGCAAATAGTAAACAATAAAGGGAAAAAACGAAAGATCGGGGTGGAATGAACAGGCGCATCACAGCGGGTCTTAGGCTGCTGACGGCGGCTGCTCTGCTTGGTACCGCGGCTTTTTCCGCCGAGCCCTTCAAGGATTTCACCTTCAAGACCGTTCGACCTCCGGCGAAAGGGGCCAAGAAGCTGATCACCATTCAGATCGAGCCACCATCAAAAAAGGCCCCCAAGGCGGCTCCCCTAACCAGCACCGCAAGGGGGGGGCCGGTTCTGGAGACCATGAACGCGTGGTTCTGGGACAAGATCTCGCCCGCGCGTGCCTCCGCCGGACCGGGGCGGTTTACCGAGGCGCTGCGGGTCATCGACGTTGCCCGAGCGGATCAAAAGCCTAAGGTTCCGGCGCTGGCACAGCTACGCCGGATTGCCAATGCGCACGGAACCGATATTCTGTTGGCCACCATCGGCGAAAAGGTGTCGCCGGCGTTGGTTCTGGCCATGATCGCCGTGGCCTCGAGCGGGGATTATGGCGCCCACGCGGGTTTTGCGTTGGCGGACCTGTCAACGGCGACGCCGCGCTCGCCGGCTGAATTCAAACGTGTCGATGCCCCGGACCCGGCGGCGGAAATCAAGGCGGCGGTGGCCCGGATGGGACGGCTGTTGCGGCGCTTTGACCATGATCCGATTCTGGCGCTGGCGGCCTATCAGGCCGGGGCAAAGGCGGTCGATGCCAGTGCCGGGGTGCCTCCGGTTGCCCTCAGCCGCGCCTATGTGCCGACGGTCATTGCCACCTTTCAGGTTGCCCGCACCCTCTGTATCACGCCACCCGAACTTTATTCGGATGGCTGCGTCTTTCTGCCCAAGGAATTGCAATAAATGTCAAGGATCGAACAACTTTCCAAACCTCTGGTGCTGGACGTGGACGGAACCTTTCTGAAAACCGATCTGCTGCTCGAAAGTTTCTGGAGCGCCCTGGGGCGGGCGCCGCTGGCCTGTTTGCGGGCCTGTCTGCTGGCGTTCTCGAACCGGGCGAGACTAAAGCGTGCGCTGGCGGAGCTGGCGGCACTCAGGATGGATCTGCTGCCGGTCAATTCCGAAGTGCGCGCGTTGGGGGCGCACTCGGCCAAGCTGGGGCGCAGGGTGGTGCTGGCCTCGGGCTCGGACGAACGGTTGGTCAGCGCGCTGGCGGCCCAATACGGGATCGAGGGTCCGGTTTTTGCGTCGGACGGCAAGGTCAATTTGACTGGCCAGCGCAAGGCTGACGCGCTGGTACAGGCATTTGGCGAGGGTGGCTTTGATTATGCCGGAGACGGGATTGTGGACATGCCGGTCTGGGATGTTGCCGAGAACGCGATCATTGTTGGTCACCTGCCGCAGGTGGCGGCGCGACTGGCGGCCAAGGGCTCGAACGTTGAGGAATTTCGCCGCACTTGGGCGCTGCGCGATCTGCTGCGGGCCATGCGTCCGCACCAGTGGGTCAAGAATATCCTGCTGTTTCTGCCCCTGATCGCTGCGCATCGCTTTGATCTGGCGGGGATTATGCTGGTTTCTTACGGGGTGGTGGCCTTCAGCGCGGCGGCCTCCTCGATCTACATTATCAACGATCTGCTTGATCTCGAGGCCGACCGCCTGCATCCGACCAAGCGACGGCGGCCGTTTGCCTCGGGGGCGGTGCCCATCGTTGCCGGTATGGTGACAGCCGTGGGGCTGGGGGTGTTCGCGCTGGTGCTGGCCTTTTTGCTGGGCTGGGGGATGCTGGGGATCGTTGCGCTTTATATGGCGCTGTCGCTGGCCTATTCGCTGAAACTGAAACGCCTGCGTTGGGTCGATATTGCGACGCTGGCGGGGCTTTATACCCTGCGGGTGATTGCCGGAGCCATTGCCGCACAGGTGATGGCCACCGGGTTTCTGGTCGCCTTCATCTATCCGACGTTCATTGCCCTTGGCTGTGTCAAGCGGCTGACCGAGCTGACTCTGGCCAAGACCGATGAGCGTCTGCCCGGCCGCGGCTATGGGCGCCCGGATCGCCCCGATCTTCTGAACGTAGCGTGGCTGGGCACATTTGGCGCGGTGCTGGCCTTTTTCCTTTACAGCTTTACCGAGGCGGCGAGCACCCTTTACGACAGCCGCTGGCAGTTGTGGCTGGCAATTATTCCGATGGCGGGCTGGCTGATCCGGATGGTGCTGCTGGGCTGGCGCGGAGAACAGGATTACGACCCGATCGTCTTTGCCATGCGCGACAAATACGGCCTGTCCCTGATCGCGGTCACGCTGGCCCTGATGTTCACCGCCACCATCTGAGCGGGCGTGCCGGCATGGCGCAGCGCAACGCTCAGATCGACATTTTCTTGAACATGTTTTCCGGGATCGCGCGGATGATCAGCATGATCCAACGCCAGAAAAATGGCGTGTAGATGACATTCTTTTTCTTGTTCACCGCAGTCAGGATGTCGGTTGCGACCATCTCCGGGCTGGCCACAAGAAACATGCCGGGCAGTCCCCATGTCATGGCGGTATCGACAAAGCCGGGCTTTACCGTGACCACATGGCCGCCGGATCGCGTCAGGCGGTTGCGCAGGCCCGACAGATAGGTTGCAAAGCCCGCTTTGGCGGCGCCGTAAACATAATTCCCCACGCGGCCGCGGTCTCCGGCGACCGAGGCGACCCCGACGACGCAGCCGCTGTGGCGGGCCTCCATCAGGGGGGCAAATTCCTGCAAGAAACGGGCTGGTCCGGTAAAGCTGTCCTCGATGGTGCCATTGACGAGGGCAGGGGTCTTGTCAATGTCGGACTGCTCGGGCATCGAGCCGACAAAGACGGCGACGTTGAGGGTTCCGTCGGCCTCGGCAAGGCGCGCACAGATGCGGGCAAAACCGGCGGGCTTGCGAGCGTCAAAGGTGAGCGTTTCGGCAATTTCAGCGCCCCGCGTGGCGCAATCGGCGGCGCTGCGGGCCAGATCGTCCATGTCGCGCCCAGCCAGAAAGACATTGGCGCCGTCGCTGGCTACCTTGCGGGCAAAGGCGCGGGCTATGGCTGAACTTGCGCCGAGGATAAGCCAGTTCTGGGTCATGTTCTGCTCCTCAGGTTCAGGCGGCGCACCAGATCGGTTTCAAACACCCGCCCGGGATCGGCGGCATTCGCAACGCGGGCAAAATCGGGTTGCTCGTCATACATTTGCAAGGCCGAGTCCGGGCGCATCAGGGCGTCCTTGGCCAGATAGATCCGCCCGCCCGCCGCCAGTGTGACCTCTTCAAGGGCGTGCAAGAGACCGGGTGTCTCGGGGCGGTTGGCAAAGTCGATGGCAAGGGTAAACCCCTCCATCGGAAAAGACATCATGCCGCCGCGCCCGGCGCCCAGACGTTTCAGGACCGCCAAGGGCGAGGCCAGACCCGAGCGGGCGATGCGCTGCATCATCTGCGAGATACTGTCCCGGGCACTGACCGCGGGCACAACACATTGGAACTGATAGAACCCGGCCTTACCATAGAGACGGTTCCAGTGGCCGATCCGGTCCAGCGGAAAAAAGAAGTCGTCCAGCGTGCGGTGTCGCTGTCGTCCCTCGGGGGGCACGCGGCGGAAATAGGCGCTGTTGAACAGCCGCACGACCGGCGGAGAAAGGGCAAAGCCCGGCGCGTCAAAAGGCACCGAGCGGCGGTTTTTCATGCGTTGCGGCGCGCTGTGGGGCAGGTATTCTCCCTCTTCCAGAATTCCGCGCCCCATCTGTCGGCCCCGCGCTGCCGCGTCGATCCAGCCGACGCTGTAGGTGGCGCTTGAGGCCTCCAGCATGGACATGAACTCTTCCAGATTATCGGCGCGACTTTCGCGCACATCAAGAAGGGGCGCGCCCCCCTCGCTCAGGCGGAGCTCGGCAGCCAGAATGATCCCGGTCTGGCCCAGCCCGCCAATGGTGGCGCGAAACAGTTCGGGGTGGCTTTTTTCGGTGATCTGGCGCACCCGGCCACTGGGGCCCATCAGGTCGATTGAATGCACATGCTGGCCGAAACTGCCGACAAGATGGTGGCTTTTGCCGTGGACGTCATTGGCGATACAGCCGCCAAGGGTCGCCAGCCCCGTGCCCGGCAGAACCGGCACAGCAAAGCCGCGGGGGGCAAAGATGCGGGCGATATCGCCGACCATGGCACCGGCTTCGGCCTTGAGAATACCGCTTGACGGAGCAAAGGCGATCAGCCGGTCAAGGCGGGTCATGTCCATTACCGGCCCGGCCCCGTTCAGCGCCGCATCGCCATAGGATCTGCGGTTGCCAATGGCCGGTCCCGCGGCCTCTTTCAGGGTTGTCCTGAGGGCACTGACGCGCTCGGGGCGCGCGATGTCGCCATGTGCCTTGACCGCCCGGCCCCAGCCGGAATACTCAGCTGTTTTCCAACGCATGGTTTTTCCTTGTTGCAACGCCCTCGGCAAAGGGAAAGATGATGACCCCAAGGCCGATGGCAAACCAGAGGGTGGTCATTCGGATGATCGCGGTTGCCGGGATGCTGGCCTCAAGTGGCACGCCCTCCAGCGTCAGCAGGCCAATCATCGCCGCTTCGGCGCCGCCGATCCCGCCGGGCATTCCGGTGGCGCCGCCGGTCATCATCGAAAACAGAAAAATGGCGACCGCCTGCCAGAGCGGCAGATTTACCCCCAGCCAGCCCAGTAGCAGGTGAAAAGCAAAGCCCTCGGCCATCCAGCCCAGCCCACCCAGCACCAGCGCCGGGAAAACGAGGCTGGCCCGCGAAAAGGGTTTCAGCGCCCGCGCCGCCCGGCGCAGGCGGACGAACAGGCGCGGTTTTCGCCCGATGACGCGATAGAGTGCATCGACCACACCGGCAAACAGGCCGGGGCGGGTGGCGATCAGGGCGATCACGACCGCCAGCAGCGCAACCGGCAGTCCGCCGGAAATTCCCGCCGAACTGGCCGCCAGCGCCAGCGCCAGCAGCAGCCCGGTCGAGGCCAGATCGCCGGCCCGATCCACAAGGATCAGGGGCGCCAGAGTTTCAAGCGGGGCTCCGCTCTCGCGCGCGATCCAGCGCATGCGCACGGCCTCGCCCACCCGCGCCGGTGTCATGGTCAGGGCAAAGCCGCCGAAATAATGTCGCAAGACCTGCAGCAGCCCCATCCGCAACCCCAGTGTTTTGGTGTAGAGAAACCAGCGCAGCGCCCGAAGAATATAGTTCAGCAAAGAAAGTGCCAGCAGAGCCACGGCCTGCATCAGCGACAGCGTGGACATCTGTCCCCAGATATCCTCGCCGCTGGCCGCCCAGAGGGCGAGACCGGCAAAGACCAGAAATATGGCAAACACGATGACGGATGTGCGTATGTTATGAAGTCCCACCATAGGGGCGTGCTAGCGTGGTAAAATGGCAGAATAAAGGCCGGTTTACGAACAATCTGTGCGATTTTTCAATATTGATGCAAAAACAGGGCTATTCCCGCGGTGGGACCGGGGTCTTGTTGCCCTCGTCATCAAGCGCGACAAAGGTGAACACCCCCTCGGTCACGTTCAGCAGATCATGGCTGAGCTTGCGCTCGACCCACGCCTGAATGTTGACCGCCATCGAGGTGCGCCCGACCCGTACGACCTTGCAGTAGACCGCCAGAATATCTCCGACGCTGACCGGCTTGAGAAAACTCATGGCCTCGATTCCAACGGTTGCAACCCGGGTGCGGGCATGATCCGCCGCGGCAATCCCGCCTGCGATGTCCATCTGGCTGAGAACCCAGCCGCCGAAAATGTCGCCGGCGGTGTTGGTGTCTGCGGGCATGGCCACGGTGCGGATGGTCAGGTCGCCTTGGGGGGTGTTGGGTTGAGGCACGCTCATCAGGCGACCGAGGCGGCAAGGGTCAGGTTTTTTTGCATGACAAAGACGCTCTTTTCCCCCAGAGGTGCAGTGTCCGCGACCTCCCAGCCGTGCGAAAAATAGACCGCCGGCGTTTCGGTCAGCAAATAGATGCGCTGGTCGCCCCCGCTGGCAGCATAAGCCTCGATATGCCGGATCAGCGCCCCGGCGATTCCCCGATCGCGATGGGCCGGGTCGACCACCAGACTGGACAGCCACGGCGTAAGATGCTGAAGCGTGTCGATCCCCTCATGTTCGAGCAGCCAGACCATGCCGGCCGGAACACCGTCCTCGAGGGCAACAAAGACCTCGTCCGTGGGATGCGCCTCGATTCGGGCGTATTCCTCCTCCCAGTCGGCAATGGTAAAGCCGGCAACGGCGCCCCACTCCGCATCGGCCCAGCGAATGCATGTCTCGCGGGCTGTCGGAACTTCGGAGAGGGGACGTATGATCGGCATGATAGAGCGCTGGGGTTTCAGGACGGGTACCAAACCAGCCTACCATAGCTTTGCGCCACAGTGTATAAGCTGTGTGCAGGAACGTGGGCTGTGTTGCCCCTATGCCAGACAGGAGACAGGATGACCGGGTTGAGCTCTCTTTGTGACGGGCGGATCTTTACCGTAAGGGTCACCCCAAAGGCGTCGCGCAACGAGGTCAAGGTCGATCCCGACGGGCGGGCCGATCTGCGGGTTTACGTGACCAAGGTCCCCGAGGGGGGCAAGGCAAATGCGGCGGTTCTGAAACTGTTGTCAAAGGCCCTTGGTGTGCCCAAGACTCGAATCGAGTTGGTGCGCGGCGGATCCGGGCGAGACAAGCAGTTTCGTGTGGTTTGATCCCAAAAGGAGGGGCTACGCCCTAATCACGGGCGAACTGATAGCTGCCTTCCGGCAGGTCCAGCGCTGCCTGAAGGTCGCGCAGTTGTGCCATTGAAAAGGTGATTTTCTGCACGCGGTCGTTGCGAGGATCGTATTGGGTCAGGGTCACGCAAGAGGCAAAGGCGCTGACGGTTATATCCTCTTGCAGCGGCACGTCGCCGTCGTCAATCAGGGTCACGACACTGGCGTCAAATTCGTGTTCTATGGTAAACATGCCAAAACAGTAGCGATTGTCGGTGTTTTGGGCAATGGGGGCCTTAACCGGCCCCAAGCGGGGTTCCCCAGAGGTCATAATCGCTGGTTTCATCCACCTGAACGGTCAGGATGTCGCCGGGGTTCAGCCCCTGAAAATGGCTGTCGATAAAGAGGTTTCCGTCGATCTCGGGGGCATCGGCAGTCGTGCGACAGGTTGCACCTCGGGCGTCCACCGCATCAACGATCACCTGCAGGTTCTGCCCCAGCTTTTCCGCCAGTTTGGCCTTGGAAATGGCCTGTGCCCGGGCCATGAAGCGATCCCAGCGCTCTTGTTTCACCGGCTCGGGAATATGGTCGGGCAGAGCATTGGCGCGCGCCCCGGCGACGTTCTCGTATTGAAAGCAGCCGACGCGATCCAGTTTTGCCTCGTCCAGCCAGTCCAGAAGATGCTGAAACTCGGCCTCGGTCTCGCCGGGGTAGCCGACGATAAAGGTCGAACGCAGGGTGATACCGGGGCAGATCTTGCGCCATTCCGCGATTTCCTCCAGCGTTTTTGCACTGGCCGCAGGACGCGCCATGCGTTTGAGGACATCCGGGTGGCTGTGCTGAAACGGGATATCGAGGTAGGGCAGCACGCCGCTGTTCCGGTCAGCCATCAGCGGGATCAGCGCCCGCACATGCGGGTAAGGATAGATATAATGCAGCCGGACCCAGACCCCCAGTGTGCCCAGATCGCGGGCCAGATCGGTGATATGGGCGCGGTGCCCCCTCGCGGTCGCGTGCTTCAGGTCCAGACCATAGGCCGAGCTGTCCTGCGAGATCACCAGCATCTCGCGCACCCCACTGTCCACCAGCGCCTCGGCCTCTTTCAGAATCGCATGTGCGGGGCGGCTGACGAGGCGCCCGCGCATGTCCGGGATAATGCAGAACCGGCAATGGTGGTTACAGCCCTCCGAGATTTTCAGATAGGCATAGTGGCGCGGGGTCAGGCGCACGCCACTGGCGGGCAGAAGGTCTATGAACGGGTCGGGGTCGGGTGGCAGCGCAGCATGGACCGCGTCCAGAACGGCCTCGGTCTGATGTGGGCCGGTGACGGCCAGAACACTGGGGTGGGCGCCGGTGATGAACTCGGGCGCGGCCCCGAGGCACCCGGTCACGATCACTCGGCCGTTTTCAGCCAGTGCTTCGGAAATCGCGCTCAGGCTTTCGGCCTTGGCGCTGTCCAGAAATCCGCAGGTGTTGACGATCACGACGCCAGCGCCGGCGTAATCGGGGCTGATGGCGTAACCCTCGGCGCTGAGGCGCGTCAGGATGCGCTCGCTGTCCACCAACGCCTTTGGGCAGCCGAGGCTGACCATGCCGATCGTTGGCTGTCCGGGGCGTGGGGCCTGAGGGATGCGGGCGCGGGCGAGGTCGGGTCGCAGGTCTGGTGGGTTCTGGCTCATGGCCGAGGTATAGGCGAGGCGGGCCTGCGCAACAAGCGCCGACATCCGCTCAGGGAGCGGCAAAAAAGGCGGCGCTGAAAAACGCCGCCTTCTGGTGTGTCAATTTCTGCGCCGGATTATTTCACTGTCAGCAGCGTCCACATACCCGAGGCATAGTGGCCCGCGACGTTGCAGTAGAGCAGATATTTGCCGGGGGTCAGGTGCAGGGTCAGCGACGCTTTTTCGCCCGGCTCCAGTTCGGAAATCTCGCCCATGTTCATGTTGGGCGCATTTTCATCAACCCGGCTGAGCTTGGCCTTGAACGGCACGCTGTCGGGGTGTTTGGCCAGCGAGGCGACGACCATTTCATGCTCGATATTCTTGGATGAGTTGACCGCCTTGAAGGTCACTTCGCCCGCGGGTACGGTGGCTTGCGAAATCTTGATCCCCATGGGGGCCTTGGAAAGGTCCGGGTGATCTTTCAGGCGCATGTTGTCAACCATGACCATATCGGCCCCGGAATCCCAGAGATCGACGTTGATTGTGGTACCCGCCCATACCGGGGCGGTCAGCGTGCTTACGGCCAGAACGGCGGCGGCGGTGCTTGCGAGAAGGCGTTTCATTTTAGGGCTCCAATCATGTAAAATTCTCTTTTTCTGAGGTCTCGCCTCATGCGGTTTGTATGCATCTGCATACGGCCAAAGTCTTTGATCTGGAGCAAATTTTTTGCGTGATTCACCGCCAAAATGTCGCAGGAAACGCCGTTTCAACCGGCTGGTGCAAAGCTGCCATGCAGGTGTGGAATGGCTGCGGGAAAAACGACTCGGTTGGGGCCTGAATTTCGCACCCGTTTGCACGTTGAGCGCCGGTTCGGGAAAGAGCCGGCGTCGTCAAGTTGGTGTCCGGTCTGGGCCGAGTCCTGCCCCCTCAGGCCAAGGTCAGGCTCCTGCAAATTCACAAAGGACATGCACATTCATGCCCAGATCCTGCAGCTTCTTGCGTCCGCCCAGTTCCGGCAGGTCGATGATGAAGGCGCAGCCGACGATTTCGGCCCCGGCGCGTTCCAGCAGTTTGATCCCGGCCTCGGCGGTTCCGCCGGTTGCCAGTAGATCATCGACGACCAGAACCTTTTCTCCCGGTGCGATCACGTCATCATGCATCTCCATCACGGCCTGTCCATATTCCAGCGTATAGGCCTGCGAGATTGTGCTGCCGGGCAGTTTGCCCTGCTTTCGGATCGGCACAAAGCCGACCGACAACTGGTGGGCAATCGCGCCGCCAATGATAAAGCCGCGTGCCTCCAGACCGACCACCTTGTCGATCCGCTGTCCCGCATAGGGCGACAGCAGCTGGTCAATGGTGATCCGCAGACCCCGCGCATCGGCAAATAGCGTGGTGACATCGCGAAACAGGATGCCCTTGTGGGGGAAATCGGGAATCGTGCGGATGTAATCCTTGATCGAGCGGGTTGTGGGCATTGCAGCTCCTGATACGGTCTGAGGGTCCATGGCCAGAGAATCCCCGGCCTGAGAATCCCCAGGTTGTGTTAACGCCCGCGTTCGGTGGCGAAAACCCGGAATTTGCAAAATTCCCGGCCCTGCGGCGAATGGCCATGCGCGCTCAGTCGGTGGGCTTTCCCAGAACCCGCCCGGCCACGGCGTCGAGCTTGGCCAGCAGCGCCGGGTCGCGCATTTCCGGGGCGGTCATGATCGCCGTGTCCAGCGCCGTCTCGCAGCCCGCCTCACAGGTTTCACGGTTGCCCCCAAGAAGGCCGGGCAGGCGCCGGATCAGGCCACGGGCCTTGTCGGCATTGCCCGACAGGATGCGGATGATCTCGGTGACATCAACTTCGCCATGGGCGGGATGCCAACTGTCGTAATCGGTGATCATGGCCAGCGACGCATAGCAGATTTCAGCCTCGCGCGCGAGCTTGGCCTCGGGCATGTTGGTCATGCCGATCACATCGGCGCCCCAGACGTCGCGATACATGCGGCTTTCCGCCAAGGTCGAGAACTGTGGCCCTTCCATTGCCAGATAGGTGCCCGCTGGGTGAATGGTGATGCCCTCGGACCGGGCGGCGTCAAGACAAAACCGGCCGAGACGCGGACAGGTCGGCTGGGCCACCGAGACATGGGCCACGCAGCCGGCGCCAAAGAATGTCTTGTCCCGGGCAAAGGTGCGGTCGATGAATTGATCCACAAGGACGAAATCGCCCGGGGCCATATCCTCGCGAAATGAGCCGCAGGCCGAGACTGAAACCAGATCGGTCACGCCGATGCGTTTCATGACGTCGATGTTGGCGCGGTAGTTGATGGTCGAGGGGGATTGCACATGCCCGCGCCCGTGGCGGGGCAAAAAGGCCATTTCAATGCCCTGAAGACGGCCGCGCAAGATGTCGTCGGAGGCCGCCCCCCAAGGTGAGCGCACCGTTTCCCAGCGGGCATCCTCAAGCCCGTCAATCTCGTAAATCCCGCTGCCGCCGATCACGCCGATCATGGGTTTCATGCTGGTTCCTCCCGGGTTTATGGTTCAGCCTTTGGGTTTCGTGTCATCCGGGCGGGTCAGTTCAAAAACCTCGCGCACCACCGAATAATCCCGATAGCCAAGACGCGACAATGGGTTGTAGCGGGTCACGTCAAGGCGGCCATCGCGGATGCAAGAATCGGCCAGATGGACGCCAGTGACCTCACCGAAAACCACGTGGTTCTGCTCGCCTTCAGCGACGATGATCTGGGTCATCCGGCATTCCAGCGCTGCCGGAGCGGTCGCAACGCGCGGGCAATCAATCGTCTGACAGGCCGCTTTTTCCAGCTCGGCAACATCGAATTCATCGACGTCATGAGCAAAATTCTCGCTGCTCAGGTTCATCGCATCGGTCAACGCCTCGGAGACGATGTTGACGCAAAACACCCCGGTCTCGCGGATGTTGGCGAGGCTGTCCTTGACCTTGGTCGAGGCGAACATCACCTGCGGAGGATCATAGGCAATGCCGTTAAAAAACGAATACGGCGCCAGATTGTCGGCTCCTGACGCGCCTCGGGTTGAAATCCAGCCAATCGGGCGCGGAGTCACGATGGCATTGAACGGGTTGTGCGGCAGCGGATAACCGTCTTTCGGGCGGTAAAACATGGGCGTCCTTCATTATCTCTCTTGGCCCAATGCCTAACTGCGTGCTAGGGCGATTGCCAGTGCAAACAACGGTTTCGTGAAGACGAAGGCCAAAGCTCTGGGTTTGAATATCTGATGTTTCGCCTGTCCACGGAAACCCCCGATGATACTGCCGAGGTGGAATATCTGTTCGATCTCGCCTTTGCGCCAGGGCGTGAAGCGCTGTCTTCATACCGCTTGCGCGACGGGATTGCACCGCTGGCTGCGCTGTCGCTGGTGGCGCGCGAGCAACGTGAACCGGAGGCGGGCGGTGTTGCCGGCGCCATTCGTTATTGGCCGATTCTGGTCGGCAACGGGGCCGGGGCAAAGAAGGCGCTGTTGCTGGGGCCGGTTGCCGTGCATCCCACCCATCAGGGCGAGGGGCTGGGGGCGTCGCTGATCTGGGACAGTCTGGCGCGGGCGCGCAGCGCCGGCTGGAAACGAGTGATCCTTGTGGGGGATGCGCCGTATTACCGCCGCTTCGGCTTTCGTCGGGCCGAGGGGCTGTCTTTTCCACCGCCGACCAACCCGAACCGATTGCTGGCGCTGGCGCTGGTTGATGGCGGTCTGGACGGGGTCAGGGGGATGGTGCGGCGGTTCGATCAGACCTGAGCCGTCTCTGTATCTCGATATTGCTATCGTGTTCCCGTCAACCGCCTTGGCCGAGACGGCGGCTCAATCACAACGGTCATGCCTTTGGGGCGTTGCGCTCAGATCGTTGCCAGCCAGGTGTTCACCGCATCGCGCACGGATTGCGCCCCCGAGGCCCGGGCCATGTCGATCACCGCCCGCGCTTCGGACAGATCGACCCGGCGCAGAAGGTCCTTGACCGGACCGATCGAGGCCGGACGCAGCGACAGGGCCCGCAGCCCCATGGCGGCAAAACACAAGGCCTCGGTCGGGCGACCCGCGTCCTCGCCGCAAAAGCTGACCGGCGTGCCGAGATCAGTGCAGCGCCGGGCGATCTGCTCGATAAAGGTCAGAAAGCTGACGTTTAGCGTATCATAGCGACGGCGCACGCGCTCATTCTCGCGGTCGGCGGCAAAAAAGAACTGCTTCAGATCGTTGCCCCCGATCGAGATGAAATCCGCCAGCTCAAAAAACTGGTCCGGGGCAAAGGCCAGAGACGGGGTTTCCAGCATGGCGCCGATTTCAAGGGATTCGGGAACCTCGTGCCCCAGCGCAGCCTCGCGCTCAACTTCGCGCAGGACGGCATCGCGGGCCTCGGTGAATTCCTCGAACTGGGCGACAAAGGGAAACATGATGGCCAGCGGCCGACCGTTTGCCGCACGCAAGAGCGCCTGCACCTGCATGCGCATGACCCCGCCCTTTTCCATCGCCAGACGGATGGCGCGCCACCCCATCGCCGGGTTCGGCTCCTCCTCGCGTTTCATATAGGGCAGGACCTTGTCCGAGCCGATGTCGAGGGTGCGAAAGACGATCCGCTTGCCCTTGGCGGAATCCATGATCCGGGCGTACAGCCTTGCCAGCTCGCCCCGGCGCGGCACGGTTGAGCGGATGAGAAACTGGAGTTCAGTGCGAAACAGCCCGACGCCTTCTGCGCCCGAGCTTTCGAGGCTGGGAAGATCGGCCATCAACCCTGCATTCATGTACAGGCGGATGCGCTGCCCATCCCGGGTGATGGTCGGCTTGTCACGAATCGAGCGGTATTTCTGCTGCGCCTCTTGCTGCATCGCGATCTTGTCACGAAAGGCCGAGGCGACACTTTCCTCGGGACGCAGATGTGCAATCCCCTGATCGCCGTCGACAAGGATCGGGTCGCCGTTCTGCGCCTCGCGGGTAACCTTTTCGGCATGGATGACCAGCGGAATGGCCATCGCCCGCGCGACGATTGCAGCGTGGCTGCCAACCGAGCCTTCCTCCAGCACGATGCCTTTCAGCTTGCGCCCGTAATCCAGCAATTCCGCCGGCCCGATGTTGCGGGCAACCAGAATGGCGTCGTCGGGCACCTCGTCGCCGGTGGGAACGGTCTGCCCGGTCAGCAGGCGCAACAGCCGGTTCGAGAGGTCGTCCAGATCATGCAACCGCTCGCGCAGGTAGGGGTCGGGAACGCGGGCCATGCGGGCGCGGTTTGCGGATTGCTCTTTTTCCACCGCCACCTCGGCGGCCAGCCCCGAGCGCACGTCCGCCTCCATCCGGCTGGCCCAGCCTTGCGAGTTGGCAAACATTCGGTAGGCCTCAAGCACCTGTCGGCTTTCCTCGGTGGCGGCGCCGATATCTCCCTTCAGAAGATCGTCGATATCGCCCTTCAGGGTTTCGATTGCGTTTCGCAGGCGCTGTTGTTCGCGATCGACATCGTCCGTGACCGGGTCTGGAACGACGATTTGCGCTTCGTGCAGCAGGACGTGGCCCGCGGCGCTGCCTTCCTGCGCCGAGGTTCCGCGGAACACGACGGGGTGGGTGTGCGGGGCGGACAGGGCCGCGCCCTCGCCAACGAAGACGCCCAGCTCGGCCATTTCGGCGATGACCATGGCCACCACTTCCAGACCGTAAAGCTCATCTTCCGAAAAAATCCGTGCATCGCGGCTCTGGACCACCAGAACGCCGCGGGTTTCGCCCAGACGCTGGATCGGAACCCCCAGAAACGAGCTGTAAACCTCTTCGCCAGTTTCCGGCATATAGCGAAAGGCGGGCAGGTCCGGGGCGTTGGCAACATTCATCGGGCGGGCGTCGGCGGCAATCTTGCCCACCAGTCCCTGACCGATCCTCAGCCGAGTGCGATGGACGGCGTCGGGATTCAGCCCTTCGGTTGCACACAGTTCCAGTGTTCTGGCATCGCGAAACAGGTAGATCGAGCAGACCTCGGCTGACATTGCATCCGCGATCAGGCTGGTGATCCGGTCCAGCCGTTCCTGTCCTTCGGCCTCGATTGCCAACGCATCGCGCAGGCGTTTCAAAAGTTTTCGGGACTTTTGTCCTTTTGTCTCGGCCATAGGCCCCAGTTCTCAGGCTGCGTTTTCCAGATTGAACGTATCATGCAGCGCCTGCACCGCCAATTCCATATATTTCCGGTCTACAAGCACGGAAACCTTGATTTCCGAGGTGGTGATGACCTTGATATTGACGCCTTCGGCGGCCAGCGCCTCGAACATTTGCGCCGCTACCCCGGCGTGGCTGCGCATGCCGATTCCCACCACCGAAACCTTGCAGACATCCTTGTCGGCGATGAGGTCGTGAAAGTTTATTTCACCACTGTCCCGGGCGGCGTCCAGCGCCTTTGAGGCCAGCGCAACTTGATTGGTCGGGCAGGAAAAGGTCATGTCGGTGCGCCCCTCTTCGCTGATATTCTGCACGATCATGTCGACATTCACTCCGGCGGCGGCGAGGGGCGAGAAAATGGCCGCGGCGATCCCCGGACGGTCGGCGACCGACACCAGAGTCATCTTGGCCTCATCGCGTGAATAGGCTACGCCTGAAACAACGTTGTTTTCCATGATTTCCTCCTCGGGGCACACCAGCGTGCCTGAATTTTCCCGCGCATCCTCAAAGCTGGACAACACCCTGAGGCGTACATTAAAGCGCATCGCCAGTTCGACCGAGCGCGTCTGCAGGACCTTGGCCCCCAGCGATGCCAGTTCCAGCATTTCCTCATACGAGATGCGATCCAGCTTGCGCGCCTTGTCAGTGATGCGCGGATCGGTGGTAAAGACGCCGTCAACATCGGTGTAGATATCGCAACGGTCGGCCTTCAGCGCCGCGGCAAAGGCCACCGCCGTCGTGTCCGAGCCGCCGCGCCCCAAGGTGGTGATTCGCCCGTCCGCAGCCAGCCCCTGAAAGCCGGCGACAACGGCCACCTTCATCCCTTCGGCGAACTTGGCATCCAGATTGTCGCAAGGAATTTCGGTGATGCGCGCGGCGCCATGGGCCGAGGTGGTTTTCAGGGGCACTTGCCAGCCCTGCCAGCTGCGCGCCGGCACGCCCATGCCCTGCAGGCTCAGCGCCATCAGACCGGCGGTCACGTTCTCGCCCGATGACACCACGGCATCATATTCGCGCGCATCGAACATTGGCGCAGTTTCGTTGACCCAGCCGACCAGCTCGTTCGTCTTGCCGGACATGGCCGAGACGATGACGACCACCTCAAAGCCGTTCTCGACCTCGCGTTTCACCTTTTGCGCCGCATTCCTGATGCAGGCGAGATCGGCAACGGAGGTGCCGCCAAATTTCATGACGAGCCGGGGCATGATAAGCCTTTGCATTTGCTGTGTTCGTGTTGGCGATGCTGACCGGGTTCTTACGGTGGCGCGCGGGTAAGGGCAAGCGTTCTTGTTCCCCGCCTTCCGGCTGGCGCTGCGTCAGTTCGTCTTGCGGCCACCCCACGGGAGGGGGGTGACGGGGATGCCGTCCTCGATCAGGCTGCGGGCCTCTTTGGGACGGACCTCGCCAATAATCGGGCGGGCCGGGGCGTCGCCGGCGTGAATGGCCCGGGCCTCGCGGGCGAACTCGGGGCCGACATCTTCGGAACTGGCTTCAATCCGCGCCCGCAGCTCGGCAAATTTGCGTTCGATCTCGGAGGCCGGGGCCCGCAGCGAGACCTTTGGTTTTGCTTCTGTCTCGGCGGGGCAGGCGTCCCCGGCGGCGTTCGCCTGCGGCGGCTGTGCAGGTCCGGGGGCAGGAGCAGCATCGGGGGAAGCGGCGGTACGGGCAAGGCTGACCCGCGGGGCCATGATCGCCTTGCTGACGGTGCCGCTGTCGCAGACCGTGCAGCAGACCAGCCCCGCGGCGTTCAGCTGATCAAAGGCATCGGCGGATTGGAACCAGCTGTCAAAACTGTGGCCCCGGTGGCATTTCAACGTGTAGCGGATCATAACGAACCCGAATTTTTTAGGATGGCTAAGGATAGCCTGAATGGTCGCAGGGGCAAGGCTTATTATCCTCGAACCGCTGCCGCGTCAGCCCGGTGGCGTTTCGACAAAATATCGCATCGCCAAAACCTTGCCGTGCCTTCGGCGTTCTCGGGCGTTTGGCGATGAGCATGCCTCAACGATTTGTCGAAACGTTTGAGTCCAGCAGGTCAGGGTCAAAATCCGCGATGATCTGGCGCAGTTTCGGTTCCCGCACCAGCAGGGCGGCAGTTTTCTGATCGAACCACTGGATCCGGCGTTGGCCCTTTTCCTTGAAGTCGCTCCTGTGGGCGGTGACACGCAGCGCAAAGATATAGGCCTCCGAGGATTTCTTTTTGTCCCGATCCTTCAGCCGATTGTATTTGTAGCGCCCCAGCGCGGCGGGGTATGTCTGGCCGGTGACGCCGGCCTCTTCCAGCGCCTCTTGGGCGGCGCTTTCGGCGGGGCTGAGCCCCTCTATCGGCCAGCCCTTGGGGGGAATCCATCGGCCGGTGCCGCGACTGGTTATCAGCAGGACCTGGGGTTTTTGACCGGCGGTGCGGCGAAAACACAAGGCGGCGTATTGTGTGCCCTCCTGCCGTTTGGCGATGACTTTTCCGGGCGGAATCATGGATGTCTTCTATAGCGTTTTTCGAGATCGTCTTGGGAAATCGTCGGGACAGGTAGCTGCGCTGCAGCCCTGCGAGCGTCTGGCGCAGCTGGGTGTTGTTGGCCCATCCTTTTCTTGAAACATTTCAGCGTGAGGCGCGGCGGTCGCGGCGGGCGGACATCGGCTGGAAGGCGACTGCCACATGGGCCTCGCAATAGGGTTTTCCCGGTTGCACCGGATGGCCGCAGAACCAGAAATCATCGGTTGCCGGATCGCCGACTGGCCATTTGCAGGTGCGCTCGGTCAGTTCCATAAGGTGCAGGCGCTTGGCGGTCTTCTCGACCTCCTTGACATTGGCCAGTGCCTCGGCGCTGACCTCGTTGGCCGAGGGTTGCGGCGGCAACGGCTGGCCAGCCTTGATAATCGGGCGGCGCGGCGGGATCGGCAGGTTGCGCGTTTGCTCTTGCGGCTGGCCTTGTGCCTCTGACGGGGTCTCGGCCTGCTTGGGCGAGGATGACGGGTCCGGCGCTTTGGCGGCCGATGTGGTGCCGCTGTCCTTCAGCGATTTCCCCTTGGGTGCGGCGGTTTTGGCACTGGCCGCGCTGGTGCGGTTTGACAGGCCGAGCCGATGCACCTTGCCGATGACGGCATTGCGGGTGACGCCGCCCAGCTCTTTGGCGATCTGGCTGGCGCTCTTGCCTTCGCCCCACATGGTTTTCAAAACCTCGACGCGTTCGTCAGTCCAGGACATGCTGTGCTCCATTCGTGTGACCTTGCAGGAGGGGATCGGGGTGAATCCCTCGACTGCGCGGGTGAAATTCCGTGACCGCCTATTGTAACCGCCTCAGGGGCGGTTACAAGGTCATGGGTAAAAGTTTCTGGCGCTAGGGACAAGGAGGGACCGCTTTGACGCAACAAAGGATGGGGATGCGCAGGTTCGGTCGGGTGAACTGGCTGGGTCTTTACACGCTGGCGCTGCGCGAGGTGATCCGCTTTACCTCGATCTGGACCCAGACGGTGCTGGCGCCTCTGATCACCGCGGGGCTGTTCCTGTTGGTCTTTGATCTGGCGATCGGCAGTCGGCGCGGAGACGTGATGGGGGTCAGCTTTGCCCATTTTCTGGCTCCCGGGATCCTGATGATGAGCGTCATTCAGAACGCGTTTTCCAACACCGCCAGCTCGATCGTGATTTCAAAGCTGCAGGGCAATATCGTTGATACGCTGATGCCGCCGCTGTCGCCACTGGAGCTGGTTCTGGGCTTTGCCTTGGGCGGTATCGTGCGCGGCGTTCTGGTTGCTCTGGCCGTGGGGGTCGTGACCTTTCCGGCGCTGGGTCTGGGCGTTGCCCATCCGCTGTGGGTGCTGACATTCGTGTTGCTTGCCAGCGCCATGATGTCGCTGATTGGCGTGCTGGCGGGGGTTCTTTCGGATCGGTTCGACCAGATGAACGCGATCACGAATTTCATCGTAACACCGCTCAGCTTTCTGTCCGGCACGTTTTATTCGATTCAGATCCTGCCGCCGTCTCTGCAGGTGGTGACCCATTACAATCCGATCTTTTACCTGATCGACGGCTTGCGGTTTGGCGTTCTCGGGGTCTCGGACCGGCCACCGTTGACGGGGCTGCTGTTTTGTGGCGGGCTGACGATTGGGCTTGTGTTCTGGGCCTGGCGCTGGTTCGTAACCGGCTATCGCCTGAAGAGCTGAGCGGGCAAGGGCAATCGTCCGAGGCGCCGATTTACCGGACGTATCGTAAAATGCCGACGATCTGGATCCTGATCGATTGCTTGACGGGGCGCGTCTTTTTCTGGACAAGCCGGTGTTGTCGCGCTAAAGCCATGCCCGATGGCACAGAACACCGCATATTCTTCGGCGCGACGCCGACGCTGACACCGGTCGGCCGCCCGCTGCCGACAGCCCCTGCGCGCGGGCCTTTTATGCGCGCCCGTTCCGGCCATACGTTTCCTCCAATACGCTCCGGCGATAATTGACACTGCCCTGAGATTACGTCACATCAGGGCCTTCACCAGCGAAAGGGTTCCTTGATGATTTCTGCTGTTTTGCCCACCTATACACGCGCGCCTCTGGCCTTTGTCCGGGGCGAGGGCTCATGGTTGATCGAGGAGGACGGCCGTCGATTTCTGGATATGGGGGCCGGAATTGCCGTCGCGGCTCTGGGCCATGCCAACCCCGATCTGGTGGCGGCCCTTACGGCACAGGCGCAGGAGCTGTGGCATACGTCAAACCTCTATACCATCCCCAAACAGGAGGCGTTGGCAGCGCGGCTGGTGGATGAGACCTTTGCCGATACGGTGTTTTTCACCAATTCGGGGGCGGAATCGATGGAATGTGCGTTGAAGATGGCGCGCAAGTCGTTCAGCCACGCCGGCGCGCCCGAACGCAGCAAGATCATCGCCTTCACGGATTCCTTTCACGGTCGCACGCTGGGCACGATTGCGGCGGCGGGCGCGGCCAAGCTGACGGACGGGTTCGGCCCGGTGTTGGGCGGGTTCGTCCATGTCCCCTTTGGCGATCTGGCTGCGGTCTCTCAGGCGATTGACGACAAGACCGCGGCGATCGTTGTCGAGCCGGTGCAGGGCGAGGGCGGCATCGTGCCCGCCACGGACAGCTTTTTGCGCGGCTTGCGTCAGCTTTGCGACGAAAACGGCCTGTTATTGATCATGGATGAAATCCAGTGCGGCATGGGCCGTTCGGGGCGCTTGTTCGCGCATGAATGGAGCGGCGTGACCCCTGACATCATGGCCGTGGCCAAGGGGATCGGTGGCGGTTTTCCCATGGGGGCGTGTCTGGCCCGCGAAGCCGCGGCGCAAGGGATGGTCGCAGGGAGCCACGGCTCGACCTATGGCGGCAACCCGTTGGCCTGCGCGGTAGGTCTGAAAGTGATGGACCTTGTTTGCGCCCCCGGTTTTCTGGACGAGGTGCGGCGAAAATCCGGTCTGTTGCGGCAAAAACTGGAGGGTCTGGTGGCCGCCCACCCAGATGTCTTTGCCGAGGTTCGCGGCCTTGGGCTGATGCTGGGTCTGGTGTGCAAGCGGCCCAACATGGATGTGGTTAAGGCGGGCTATGCGCAGCAACTGCTGTGCGTTCCGGGGGGACAGAACGTGGTCCGCCTGCTGCCGCCTCTGACCATCACGGATGAGGAAATTTCCGAGGCGGTCCGGCGTCTCGATCAGGTGGCATGCACATTGGAGGCAAGCAAATGACGCACTTTCTGGACATCAACAAGACCGCGCCGGATGATTTGCGCGCGATCCTCAATCAGGCCGCCGAAATGAAGGCAGCGCGCCGCGATCGGCCCAAGGGAACGCCCGATGCGCTGACGCCTCTCGCCGGGCGCATGGTTGCCTTGATCTTTGAAAAACCGAGCACCCGTACGCGGGTCAGTTTCGATGTCGGCGCGCGGCAGATGGGGGCGCAGACCATGGTTCTGTCCGGGGCGGACATGCAGCTTGGCCACGGTGAGACGATTGCCGACACGGCACGCGTCCTCAGCCGGTATGTGGACCTGATCATGATGCGCACGTTCGAGGAGGACACCCTGCTGGAGATGGCCGAGTATGCCAGCGTGCCGGTGATCAACGGGCTGACCAATCGCACCCACCCTTGCCAGATCATGGCCGATATCCTGACCTTTGAAGAGCATCGGGGCCCAATCCGGGGCAAGAAAGTTGTCTGGATGGGAGACGGCAACAACGTCTGTGCTTCGTTCATCCACGCCGCCGGGCAGCTTGGGTTCGACCTGACGTTCTCGGGGCCGAAATCGCTGGACCCCGAAGACGCCTTTGTCGGGGAGGCCCGGCAGAAAGGCGCGCGGATCGTCATCGAGCGCGATCCCGTGGCGGCGGTCGAGGGCGCCGATCTGGTAGTGACGGATACCTGGGTATCGATGCACGACAGCCAATCCTCGCGCGAGCGGCGTCACAATCTGTTGCGCCCCTACCAGGTCAACGACGCGCTGATGAGGGCGGCAGGGCGGGACGCGTTATTCATGCATTGCCTGCCGGCCCATCGGGACGAGGAGGCCACCAGCGCGGTGATGGACGGGCCGCATTCGGTGGTGTTTGACGAGGCCGAGAACCGGTTGCATGCGCAAAAGGCGGTCATGCGCCACTGTTTGGGGGTCTGAGGCTCTCCCGTCGCGGGGGCCAGCCCCCGCACCCCCGGAGTATTGTCACAAAAAAGACGGGGGTGCCGCCCCGGCCGCTCGATTTTATGTGCTTTATGCGCGAAAGGCCGGAGTCTCGACGGTTGGTGACAGACTTTTAGTAAGGCAGGCCGACATAGTTCTCCGCCAGCGTAGTTCGTGCGGCCTTGGAGGACAGCAAATAGTCCAGTTCGGTCTGTTGCAGATGTTGCTCATAGGGTGAATTGTCCGGAAAGCGGTGCAGGAGTGAGGTCATCCACCAGGAAAAGCGTTGCGCTTTCCAGACCCGAGCGAGGGCTCTGTCGGAATAGCTGTCCAGCCCGCGATCGTCGCCCTGAAGATAGTGGTCGCAGAGCGCATGATAGAGATAATGGATGTCGCTGGCCGCCGAGTTTAGCCCCCGGGCGCCGGTTGGCGGGACGATATGGGCGGCGTCCCCGGCGAGGAAGAGGGTGCCGTAGCGCATCGGCTCGGCGACGAAGCTGCGCAACGGGGCGATGGATTTTTCAATCGAGGGACCGGTTTGCAGGGCCCCGGCCACATCCACGGGCAGACGTCGGCGAAGTTCGTTCCAGAAGGCCTGATCGGACCAGTCGGCGACGCTGTCGCTGAGGGGCACCTGAATGTAATAGCGGCTGAGGACCTGTGAGCGCAGGGAACAGAGGGCAAATCCGCGCGCGTGTCTGGCGTAGATCAGCTCGGGCGAGGCGGGTTTGGTGCGGCTGAGGACGCCGAGCCAGCCAAACGGGTAGGTTTTCTCAAAGGTGCGAATCCTGTCTTTGGGAATGGCTGCGCGGCTGACGCCGTGAAAGCCGTCCGCGCCGATGATATAGTCGCAGTCCACGCGATGCGCGGCGCCCTTGGTGTCCTGCCAGGTCAGGTAGGGTGTCGGGCCGCTGATGGCATGGGGGGTCACGGCGGCGGCCTGATGAAAAACCTTGCCGTTGCGTGCATCCCGCGCGGAATAGAGGTCGCGGGTCAGCTCGGTCTGGCCATAGACCATGACGGTGCGTCCGCCGGTCAGGCCGGACAGGTCGATCCGATCCTTGATCTGGTTGTGGGCGATAAAGAACCCGGTGTGGATTTCGCCTTCGCGGTCCATTCGTGAGCCGCAGCCGGCCTCGCGCATCAGTTCGGTGAACCCGTGTTCCAGCACGCCGGCGCGAATTCGGGCCAGCACATGGTCGCGGCTGTGTTTTTCCAGCAGGACGCTGTCGATCCCCTTGAGATCGAGGAGTTGCGACAACAGCAGCCCCGAGGGGCCGCCGCCGATGATTACCACCTGGGTCTTCAGTCTGGCCATGGTTATGTCCCACATTCCAACAGCATCGTGCCCGCCCCGGTGTTTGAGACCGGGATGTGGTAGTTTTGGCTGATCGCGTGGACCTTGGGGCCAAGAGCGCCGCGCATCATCATCCACATCAGGAATTCGGTGCCCTGACTGCCGGCTTTTTCCACCAGTTCCATGCGGCTGATTTTGGTCAGGCTTTCGGGCTCATCGACGATTTTTTCCATACACATGCGGTCAAAGTCGCTGTTGATAAAGCCGGCTCGTTGGCCGTCCAACTGGTGGCTGAGGCCGCCGGTGCCGAGGATCACCACCTTGATATCCTCGGGGTAGCTGAGCAATGCGCGACGCAGGGATTTGCCGAAATCCAGAGCCCGCTTCAGGGTCGGGATCGGGTGTTGCACGGTGTTGGCACTGATCGGGATGGCGCGGGGCATGTCCGGGTTGTCGGGCGCACCGGGCCAGAACAGTTGCATCGGGACGGTAAAGCCGTGATCGACCGCCAGTTCCTGACAGGTGGTGATGTCGAATTCGTCGGCAACCATTCCTTCGACGATATGCCAGCTGAGGCGGGCATCTCCGGCAAAGGGGCCAAGCTGTGGAATCCCCCAGCCCTCGTCCTCATTGCGGTATTCATGCGCGGTGCCGATGGCAAAGGTGGGCATCTTGTCCAGAAAAAATCCGAGGCCATGATCGTTGTATATATTGATCGCGACGTCGGGCTTGTGTTGTGCCAGCCAGTCGCGGATCGGTGGGTAGGCGTCAAAGAACGGCCGCCAGTAGGGCTGATCCTGCAGGCCGCGGGCAATGGCGTTTCCGACTGCCGGGATATGGGACGTGGTCAACCCGCCGATGATACGTGCCATGTCATTCTCCTGCCTTTTTCAGCTTTTCCTTGAAGGCCTCGACGGTCAGGCCGGTTTGCTGCGCGCCGATGTCCTGCATGTTGAGGTGGTAGATTCCGGCAAATTTGGCGAGGTAGTAGATATTGCCGCCCGCCTTGATCATGGCCAGAACGTCGCGATCCCGGCAGGCCTGTTTTTGGGCGTCGTTCAGGCCAAAGCGGCGCATATAGCCCTCGGGGTCGGCCAGATAGGCCTCGCGCGCTGCAGCCGAGTTGAAGCTGTAGCACATCTTGTTCAGGGCATAGCCTTTCATGGCCATTTCGCCGTCAAAGATGGTGGTGCCGGGGATGGTCTTTTTGGTCATGTCGGGGTCTCCTCTGGCCAGTAAAGGCGCATGGGGTTGTCCACCAGAAGGGTGCGCTGCACGGCTGGGTCAGGTGCGATCCGCGGGATGTAATCAACCAGCGCGCCGTCATCGGGCATGTGGCTTTTCATGTTGGGATGGGGCCAGTCGGTGCCCCACAGAACCCGCTGTGGAAATCGTGAGACCAGCGTGCGGGCAAACGGCAGCACATCATCGTAGGGCGGGCCGCTCTGGCTGAGGCGCTCGGGACAGGTCACCTTGGTCCAGATGTTTTCATGCTCTTCCATCAGTCGGACAAAGCGCTGAAACTCGGAGTGCCCGGCCCCTTTTGTCACATCGGGCCGGCCCATATGATCGACCACGACAGGGGTCGGAAGCGCGGCCAAAAACGGCGCTAGCTCATCAAGGTCAGAGGCCTCGAAATAGACCACCACATGCCAGCCAAAGCGGCTGATCCGTTGCGCAATCTCGTGAAAGATGTGGTGGGGTGTCTTCTCGACGAGGCGGCGCACAAAGTTGAAGCGCACCGCACGCACGCCCCTCTCGGTCATGTCGGAAAGGGTCTGTTCGCTGACCTCGGGGGCCAGTGAAACCACGCCCCGCGCGCGCCCATCTGCGGCGTCCAGCGCGTCCAGAAGGGCACGATTGTCCTGCCCGTGGCAGGTCGCCTGCACGATCACGTTGCGGGCAAATCCAAGGTGGTCGCGCAGCGCGAAAAGTTGGTTTTTGTCGGCATCGCAAGGGGTGTATTTGCGCTGGGGAGCAAAGGGGAAACGGGTGTGGGGGCCAAAAACGTGGCAATGGGCGTCCACCGCGCCCGCAGGCAGGCGAAAATCGGGTTTCTTCGGGTCGGGGTGAAAGACCAGCCAGTCCGCGTCCATCAGGCAAATACCCTTCCATCCATCAGTTTTCGGGCCGTGCGCAGGATCGCCGTGTCGGTGATCTCGTTCCCGTCGTCGAGCCGGACGACCACGGTCATTTCGCCACTCGGGTGTTCGATGCTGAGGCGCCGCCGCTGGCCGGTGCCGCGGTCGGCTATGTCAAAGGCGATACTGCCGTTCAAAAGGCAGGCGCGCGCGACCGAGGCGGCGGCCATGACTCCGATCGCCGCATGGACGCGGTGTGGAATAAAGCTTTGGGTGCGGATCGCGCCGCCCGAACGCGCCGGACTGAGCAGCGTCATCTTTGGAATCGTCTTGGCGCTGACGTCACCCAGATTCATCCGCGGGCCCAGCGCCAGACGCAAGGTTTCCAGACGTGCGCGGAGGTCGGAGTTGGCCTCCAACTCGGCCGGGCTTTCCTGCCCTCCGAGGCCCAACTCCGCGGCCCTCAGCAAAACGCAGGGCATACCGTTGTCGATGCAGCTGACCTCCAGCCCGTCGATGCGCTCACGGGGCTGGCCCGTCGGCAAGAGGGCGCCACAGGTTGCCCCGGCGATGTCCTGAAAGGCGATCTCGACCGGAGCGGCGGTTCCCGGAACGCCGTCGATCTTGGCGTCTCCGGTATAAACCACCCGGCCGTTGCGGGTGACTACGCTGAGGGTGGCTGTCTTTTTGGTGTTTTCCATGAACACCCGGACCGTGGTCATCCCTTCGCGCGGCGTAACGAGGCCGCGCTCGATGGCAAAGGGGCCGACCCCGGCGAGGATGTTGCCGCAGTTTTGCTGGTCGCTGACGCTGGCGCTGTCAACGCCGATCTGCAAAAACAGATAATCTACGTCCACCCCGCTGCGGCGCGAGCGGCGCACGATTGCTACCTTGGAGCTGAGCGGATCGCCACCCCCCATGCCGTCAATCTGCCGTCGATCCGGGCTGCCCATCATCCGCATAAGAAAGGCGTCACGCGCCTCTGGCAGATCGGAGGCCAGAAAATACCCCCCCTTGGAGGTGCCGCCGCGCATCCACATGCAGGGGATGCCGTCACTCATACCGCAGCCCCTTTCGGGCCAGCCGCGGGCGCATGTCATAAAGATCAAGGCCCAGTTCTCCGGCTTGAAATCGCGCCCGTTTGCTGGCTTCACCGGCCAGCCGCTCCCGGGCCTTGTGCAAGACGGTTTCGGCATTGCTGCAGGGTACCACGCAGACGCCGTCGTCATCGGCAATGATCACGTCTCCGGCGTTCACATGCGCTCCGGCGCAGACCACCGGCACATTGACCGAGCCCGGGGTCTCCTTGACGGTTCCCTGTGCCGATATTGCCCGCGACCAGACCGGAAACCCCATTTGCCGCAGCTCATGCACGTCGCGCACCCCGGTTTCGGTGACCAGCGCACGGCAGCCATGGGCCATGGCCGAGGTGGCCAGAAGATCGCCGAAATACCCGGCATCGGAGGGCGAGGTCGTGGCCAGCAGCAGAATATCACCGCCCCGGAGCTGTTCGATGGCGACATGCAGCATCCAGTTGTCGCCCGGTGGCGCCAGTATAGTGACCGCCGAGCCGGCGACCCGTACCCCCGAAATAATCGGGCGGATGTTTGCGGCCAGCAGCCCCTTGCGCCCTTGAGCTTCGTGCACGCAGGCCACCCCGCATTGGCCCAGCCCGTCGATGATCTCGGGGGCTGCGCGCGGGATGTTGCGGATGACGACCCCGCTCATAGCGCGTCCACCGTGCGCGGAAACATCGACTGGAACCCTTCGGCATATTTGGCCGCCCGCCCGCCCGCCTGCCCACCCGAGTTGCGGCGGAAATGGTTGGCGCGGTTCTCGGCCACATTGGTATAGAAATCCCACAGATGCTGCTGGCCTTGCATGCATTCGATGGCGGCGCGCTTTTCCTTCCAGACCGGGGTGATGTCGAGGAACACGTCCGGCTTCCAGCCCATCTGTTCGCTCTGGTGAGGCTCGAACAGGTAGAGCTGCGGCGCCCCCAAAACCCGTTCCCCTGGCTTGTGGCCCCAGGCCTGCGCGATCATCCGGCACTCCAGAACAAAGCGGGTCGTGTTCATGTGGTCGGTATTATACGGGTCCCACATCGAGTGACTCATCATCCATTTCGGTTGCACCTCGCGGATGATGTCCACCAGACGCTCACGGGCGGAGGGGCCAAGGTCCAGCGGGTAGTCTCCGAGGTCCAGAAACCGGATGTCCTTAACCCCCAGCGCTGCGGCGGCGTTTTCAGCCTCGATGCGGCGCGCTGCCTTGACGGCCGCAAGGGTCATCCCGCCCTGTTTCCACAGTCGCGCACTTTCGCCGCGTTCACCATAGCTGAGACAGACCACCGTCACTTTTGTGCCGCGGCTCTGGTGCAGCGCGATGGCACCACCCGCCCGCCAGACGAAATCGGCGGCGTGGGCGCTGATGACAAGAGCGCGGGAGGTTGCACCGGATGTCGGCTGCGCCCCGGGGTTCTGGTCGGTGTTTTTCTCGTCGCCGTCCGGTGTTTTTTCCGGCATGGATATTGTCCCTGATATTGCCTCTGGTTGCGATGATCCGGCCACAGGCGTCAAAACACTCCGCTCGCCAAGGTCTGCGCGGCGTCAGCCGTCGCTCTGGCGGGCGGTGGACGGGACCCTCTTGTCCTGAGGCCACTGGCCCTGTTAAGGGGAAATATCGACGCTTTGCTCCGCCCCGTCAATGGGGGATCAATCGGGAGGTTAAGCCGCTAAAACCGTGCTGGCCCAGCCACCCCAAATTCGCGCCTGAACCTTGGCCAAGGTCGCGTGGGGCCCGCACGGGGCCAATCTGAAAGGTATCGCAAAGCGCGGATCCTTCGTGTTATGACCTCGGTATCCCGCCCCGAACAGGCAGGTGGCGGGCAGTTGGGTGGAGCCCCTGATGATGACAGACACAGCTGAGAACCCCCGCGCAACACCGCGCCCTGCCATCACAATGATTGGTTTTGGCGAGGCTGCCCGAGCCTTTGTTTCCGGCTGGCGTGAGGTCGGGCAACAGGCGCAGATCGCGGCCTTTGACATCAAGACGAACGGCGCTGGCAAGGACGCGATGCAGGCGCAATATCGCGCGCATGGGGTGATCGGGTGCGCAGACCCGGCGGGGGCGGTGCAGGGGGCGGCGCTGGTTTTCAGTCTGGTCACCGCGGATCAGGCCGCCGGGGCGGCGCAGGAGGTGGCCGCTGTGATTTCGCCCGGCGCATTTTACCTTGACGCCAACTCCTGCGCGCCGGGAACAAAACGGCGCAATGCCGCCGTTGTCGAGGCGGTGGGTGGGCGCTATGTCGATGTTGCAATCATGGCCCCCGTTCAGCCGCGAAAGCACCGAACACCGATGCTGCTGAGCGGCCCCCATGCCACCGCACTTGTGCCGGTGCTGGCTGATTTGGGGATGACCGTGCGTCTGGTCAGCGGCCCCGTGGGACATGCGTCGTCGATCAAGATGGTTCGCTCGATCATGGTCAAGGGACTAGAGGCGCTGATGGCGGAATGCCTGCTTGCCGGGCAGCGCGCCGGGGTCAGTGCCGAGGTTCTGGACAGTCTTGAAGCGTCGGACCCGGAATTTGGCTGGCGCAGGCGCGGCAGCTATAATCTGGAGCGGATGATGCGCCACGGCCAGCGGCGCGCCGCCGAGATGGACGAGGTTGCCCGGATGTTGGATGAGCTCGACCTGCCACAGGGAATGGCCCGGGCCACCGCCGACTGGCAGCGCCGGATCGCGGGGCTGGGGCTGGATTCGGGGGCCGATGATCTGAAGGAACGGACCGGACGGGTTCTGGCCGCACTGATGGGCGAGGCGCTGGACAGATCATAGGCGCGGACCCCGGATACAGGGCGCGAATACAGGGTTGATGAACAAGGGGAAAAACGGATGAAGATTTGTGTGGCCGGCGCCTACGGCGCCTTTGGGCAGAAACATCTGGCAGCGCTTGCGGCCATTGAGGGGGTCGAGGTTGTCTCGGTCATGGGTCCGAACCGGGCGCGCATTGACGCGCTTGCCAAGGAGCGTGGCATTCCCCATGCGGCAACCGACCTTGGCGAATGTCTGGCCCGCCCCGAGGTCGAGGCGGTCATTCTGGCAACCCCGACCGGCGTTCACGCGGCACAGGCGCTGGCCTGTCTTGATGCGGGCAAGCATGTTCTGGTTGAAATTCCGATGGCTGACAATCTGGCCGACAGCAAGGCCATCGTTGCCGCGCAGGCTCGCACGGGGCTGGTGGCCATGGTCGGTCAGGTTCGCCGCTTCAACCCCAGCCACCAGTGGATTCACGACCGGATCACCGCGGGTCAGCTGAAAATCCAGCAAATGGACGTTCAGACCTATTTCTTTCGCCGCAGCAACACCAATGCCAAGGGCGAGCCGCGCAGCTGGACCGATCACCTGTTGTGGCATCACGCCTGCCATACGGTGGACCTGTTTCAATATCAGACCGGCGAGACATGCAGCGCTGCCTTTGGCCTTGAAGGGCCGCATCACCCCGATCTTGGCATTGCCATGGACATGTCGATCGGCCTGAAGGTGCCCTCCGGCGCTCTGTGTACGTTGTCTCTCAGCTTTAACAACGATGGTCCGCTGGGAACGTTTTTTCGCTATATCTGCGACAAGGGAACCTATTTGGCCCGTTATGACGACCTTTACGATGGGTATGACAAGCCGGTGGACCTGTCGGGGGTTGCGGTCTCGAACAACGGTATCGAACTGATCGACCGCGAGTTCATCACCGCCATCACCGAAGGGCGACAGCCCAATGGTGCGGTTGCCGATGTGTTGGGCACGATGGAGGTGCTGGAGCGGATTTCACGCAGCCTGACCGTGGGGCAAGGGCTCGTTTGAGTAAGGATTGAGCCGGGTTTTGCGCGGCATATGTGGTTGCGCGCCCGCCCGTGCATTGCGCCGCCTGTGTCGCGCCGTCAGGTCCCGCAAAATGTTGCCGCGATAACCTCATGCGGCTGCGGCGGGGCCTCATACGCGGTAAACTCGGGCTGCTCCTGAAAGGGTGATTTCACCGCCTCGATCAGGGTCTCGAATGGCTGGAGATCATGGTCATACGCGGCCTTGATCGCCTGTTCGACCCGGTGGTTGCGGGGGATGATTCGAGGGTTGGCGCGGCGCATGATCTCGGCCGCCTTTTCCATGCCGCCCGGGCCAAGCGCGTCCTGCCATATCTCGACCCACGCCTGGGCAGCCAGATGTGAGGTGAACAGCCCTTGAAATGCGCTGAGATCTCCGCTTTGGGCGCCACGGGTCAGGGTGCTGAAGGCAACGGTGAAATCCACCTTGTCCTTGGCCATGAGGTCAAGCAGGGTTTCGATCATGGTGCGGCTCTGCGCGCTGCTTTGCCCAAGGCCGATCTTGGCGGCAAAGCGCGCCCCATAGGCGCTGGCAAAGGCCGGGGCAAAGCCGTCGAGAACGCCCTGCGCCTGACTGGCGGCCTTTTCGGGGTCGCCGGGCAGCAGGGGCAACAGGCTCTGGGCCAGTTGTGCCAGATTCCAGTGGGCGATGGCGGGCTGGTTGGCAAAGGCATACCGACCCTGATGGTCGATTGAGCTGAACACCTGCGCCGGATTATAGGTATCCATGAAGGCGCAGGGGCCATAGTCGATCGTTTCGCCGGAAATCGTCATGTTGTCGGTATTCATCACCCCGTGGATAAAGCCGATCTGCATCCAGTGGGCGATCAGGTCCGCTTGCCGCCCGGCAACCGCACCCAGCAACGCCAGCGCCGGAACCTCGGCCTCGCTGGCGCCGGGGTAATGACGCTGGATGACATGATCCATGAGCGCCTCAAGCGCTTCGGTATCCTTGCGGGCGTAAAAATACTGGAACGTGCCAACCCGGATATGACTGGCCGCGACACGGGCCAGAACCGCGCCCGGCTCGGGGGTTTCTCGCCGTATGATTTCACCGGTCAGGCTGGCCGCCAGAGCGCGGGTCGTTGGTACGCCAAGCGCCGCCATGGCCTCGGAGACGATATACTCGCGCAAGACCGGCCCCAGCGCCGCCTTGCCATCGCCGCCGCGCGAAAACGGCGTGCGGCCCGCCCCCTTCAGGTGCAGGTCGAACCGTTTCCCGTCCGGGGCAACCACCTCACCCAACAGGACAGCGCGCCCGTCCCCAAGCTGCGGCACCCAGTTGCCGAACTGGTGCCCTGCATAGGCCATCGACAGCGGCTGGGCCGAGGCGGGCAGGGCGCCACCGGCCAGCATCGCCACCCCCTCGGGGGTTCTGAGGGCGGCTGTGTCAAGGCCAAGCCGTTCGGCCAGCCCCTCATTGAGGCGCAGCAGCGCCGGAGCCGGAGCGGGCTCGGGCGGTTGCAGGGCGTAAAACCGGGCCGGCAGACGGGCATAGCTGTTGTCAAAAAGGATGGGCATGTGATTGGCCTTGGATTGTCCTGTCATCCGCAGCTTATCGGGGCTTGGGCCAAAGTTCCAGCGGCACGGTGCGCGAAACTGGACCTTGCCCGCGGATTTGATAGGGTGCGAGGACAGCGTGAACAAGGATACTGCCATGACCACCATCCGGATCGAAAACGCCGACGTCATCGTCACGATGGATGCGCAGCGACGCGAGTTGCAGGGCGCTGACATCCTGATCAGGGACGGGGTCATCGCCGCTATCGGAGCGTGTCCCGAAAGGGCGGACAGCGTGATCCGCGCCGATGGTTGCGTGGTGACGCCGGGATTGGTGAACACCCACCACCACCTCTATCAAACCATGACCCGGGCGGTGCCCGGCGGGCAGGATGCGCTGCTGTTTGGCTGGCTCTCGACGCTCTATCCGATCTGGGCGCGAATGGGCCCGCGAGAGATGTTCGTCTCGGCTCAGACCGGGCTGGCCGAGCTGGCACTGTCTGGCTGCACGATGTCCTCGGACCACCTTTACCTCTATCCCAATGGGGTGCGGCTGGAGGATACCATCGCCGCGGCGCGCACCGTTGGCCTGCGGTTTCACGCCACCCGGGGCGCGATGAGCATCGGCCAGAGCGACGGAGGACTGCCGCCGGACGATCTGGTCGAACGCGAAGCGGACATCCTGACCGATTGCATCCGAGTCATCGACGCCTTTCACGACCCTGAGGACGGCGCCATGACACGGATCGGAATTGCCCCCTGCTCACCCTTTTCGGTCAGCCGCGAATTGATGCGCGACGCTGCCCTTCTGGCGCGGGACAAGGGCGTCATGCTGCACACGCATCTGGCGGAAAATACCGAGGATATTGCCTATAGTCTGGAGAAATTCGGCTGCCGCCCAGGGCAATATGCCGAGGATCTGGGCTGGACGGGGGATGATGTGTGGCATGCGCATTGTGTCAAGCTGGACGCCGACGAGATCGCTCTTTTTGCCCGCAGCCGGACCGGGGTGGCACATTGCCCGTGCTCGAACTGTCGTCTGGGCTCGGGGATTGCCCCGGTGCGGGCACTGCGCGATGCGGGGGTTGCAGTCGGGCTGGGGGTGGATGGCTCGGCCAGCAATGATTCCGGCGATCTGATTGGCGAAGCACGGCAAATGATGCTGCTACAGCGGGTTGCCAACGGCGCCGAGGCGATGGCTGCGCGCGAGGCTCTGGAGGTGGCGACACTCGGCGGGGCCGATGTGCTGTCACGCCCAGATTGCGGGCGTATCGAGGTCGGCAAGAGGGCCGATATCGCCATCTGGGACATGCGTGGTATTCACAGCGCCGGGGCGTGGGATCCGGTCGCCGCGCTTGTTCTGTGCGGCCCGACCCGGGTTCGCACCCTTCTGGTTGAGGGCCGCGAGGTGGTGCGGGATGGCCATCTGGTGACGCTGGATCTGCAGGCGCTGGTGGCCCGACAGAATCGTCTGGCCCACGCGCTGGCCGAGGGGTAGGGCCATATGTGAGGCAAATCGCTTGTGCAGATGTCGGTGGATAGGGGGGTGCCGCGGCGTTTGAAACAGAACCACTGCTCCGGCATGAACGGTGCAACTTCAGGCAAGACGCCGCAAACCGAAGGTGCGGGATCAAGCGTTTCTGGCGCCTGAGTCCGGCACGGGCGCACCGTTGATCCAGACGCTTGAAATAGCGCGGTCGTCGCCCAGCATGATGGTGGGGAAAAGCGCCTCCCAAAAGGTTTCGGCGCGGGCGTGACGCTGGGCGATGGCCGGGGTCGAGGCAAGGTCCAGAACCACCAGATCAGCCTCCATGCCGACCGCAAGATTGCCGATCCTGCCCTCCACCCGCATCGCTCGGGCGCTGCCGACGGTTGCCAGCCACCACAGTTGGGCCGGATGCAGGGCGGTGCCGCGCAACTGGCCGATTTCATAGGCGGCAGCCATGGTGTGCAACATCGAAAAGCTGGAGCCTCCGCCTGTATCGGTGGCCAGCCCGATCCGGTGACCCGCCGCTTTCAGCCCGGCCATGTCAAACAGCCCCGAGCCGATGAACGTGTTTGACGTCGGGCAGTGGATCAGCGCGGCATTGCTTTCCACCAGCCGCGCCTTTTCCCGGTCGGTCAGGTGGATTGCGTGGCCAAATAGCGCGCCTTGGCCCAAGAGGCCGAATTTTTCGTAAACATCGAGATAGTCGCGCGCCTCGGGGAACAGCTCATGCACCCATGAAATCTCGGGCAGTTGCTCGGACAGGTGGGTCTGCATCAGGCAGTCGGAGTTCTGTTGCCATAGCGCGCCCATGGCCTCCAGTTGCTCGGGGCTTGAGGTGGGGGCAAAGCGGGGCGTGATCGCATAGCTCAGCCGACCCTTTCCGTGCCAGCGCCCAATCAGGGTCTGGCTGTCGTCATGGGCGGATTGCGCGGTGTCGCGCAGCCCGGCGGGGGCGTTGCGGTCCATACAGGTCTTGCCCCCGGCCACGCGCATGTTGCGCCGCGCGGCCTCGGCGAAAAAGGCGTCCACGCTGCCCGGATGGATCGTGCAAAAGCTGCACATGCTGGTGGTGCCATTGGCCAGCGCCAGATCGAAATAGGTGCGGGCGACCTCGGCGGCAACCGCAGGGTCGGCAAAACGGGTTTCCTCGGGAAAGGTATAGGTGTTCAGCCAGTCGATCAACTGCTTGCCCCAGCTGGCAATGATGCCGGTTTGGGGGTAATGCACATGGGCGTCGATGAACCCGGCGCTGATCAATGCATCGCCATAATCGATGACGCGTGCATCGGGGTAGGCCGCGCGCAGGTCTTGGCCCGTTCCGGTGGCCGCGATCTTGCCATCCCGGAGCACCAGCCCGCCCCGGGACTGGATGCGGACGGCGGCGTCAATGTCGGTGGCAAAGGGGTCGTCCCGAAACGCCAATGTCTGCCCCAGTATTAGAATATCGTTTTCCACGCGCTCTCCATCCCGGCGACTTGCAACCCGGCAAAGTTACGGGCAAGAGCGGGCGAGGTAAAGCGCCTGAGTATGTTTGGCGATCTTAGCCCTAATCCCCCTGTCATCGTCAGGGGGCATGGGCTATATTGCCTCAAAAATGAAAAGAGCGGGGATTGTGGCGTGACTGATCTGAATATCGAGCAGCAAGACCCCTCGGATGATGCCTATGTGCTGGAGCCGGGCATTGTCGATTCGGTTCTGGAGATGGTTGAGGCGGGCGACCGCGCCCATCTTCTGACCCTGCTTGAGCCGCTTCACGCGGCGGATGTTGCCGACCTTCTGGAGCAGATCAGCCCGGCCGAGCGCCGTGCCTTCCTGACCCTTCTGGGAACCGAAATAGATGGCGAGGTGCTGTCGGAACTCAGCGATGGCGTCCGCGAAGAAGTACTGGAATACCTGCCGCAAAACATTCTGGCCGATGCCGTTAAGGATCTGGAAACGGACGATGTTGTCGATCTGATCGAGGACATGGAAGAACCACAGCAAGAGGTGGTTCTGGATGCGCTGGAGGATGCCGACCGGATCGCGGTCGAGCGCGCCCTGCAATACCCCGAGGAAACCGCCGGGCGTCTGATGCAGCGCGAATTGGTGATGGCCCCGACCCACTGGACGGTGGGGCAGGCCATTGACTATCTGCGCACCGCCGATGATTTGCCCGAGCGCTATTACAACGTGATGATCGTTGATCCGCGGATGCGCCCGGTTGGGCAGGTTCCCTTGGGCAAGCTGATGTCCTCAAAACGCGATGTGCCGCTTACCGCCATCATGCAGGATGATTTTCGCACTATCCCGGTTCTGCAGAGCGAAGAGGACGTGGCCTATGCCTTTAACCAGTACCATATGGTCTCGGCGCCGGTGGTGGATGAGGACGACCGCCTTGTTGGAGTCATTACCATTGATGACGCCATGGGTGTGCTGGACGAAAACGCCGAAGAGGACATGATGCTTTTGGCGGGTCTGGGCGATGAAAGCCTGACGGACCGGGTGATCGAGACCACACGCCAACGCTTTCCCTGGCTGGCTGCCAATCTGGTGACGGCGTTTCTGGCCTCGATGGTCATATCGCTGTTTTCGACCACGATCCAGTCGATTGTGGCGCTGGCGGTCCTGATGCCCATCGTCGCCTCGATGGGAGGAAACGCCGGCACCCAGAGCCTGACCGTAGCGGTGCGCGCCATGGCCACCAAGGATTTGACCGGCGCCAACGTCTGGCGCGTGATCCGGCGCGAGGCGCTGGTCGGGCTGGCCAACGGGCTTGTTTTTGCGGTGATCGTCGGGGGGGTCGGGTATTTCTGGTTTGGCCAGCCGATGTTGGGGGTCGTTCTGGGATTGGCGATGGTGGCCAACCTGTTGGTTGCCGGATTGGCCGGAATCCTGATCCCGATTGGCATGGACAAGCTGGGGGTCGATCCGGCGCTGGCCTCGGGGACGTTCGTAACCACCGTGACCGATGTGGTTGGTTTTTTTGCCTTTCTGGCGCTGGCCTCGGCCATATTGCTATAGAGGTTTGTGCCCTACAGCGTTTTGATAAAACACTGAAACGCCAAAACCCTGCCATGTCTGTGGCGTTCTCGAACCTTTGGCGATGAGCGTGTCTTAACCATCTATTGAAATGCCTTAATTCGGTATTTTCAGAACACGGTTGCGGCCGCTCTTGACGTAGCTGATCGACGAGGTTCCAATTGCCGCGATCTTGCCTCCGGCCACCCGGTCTCCGGGGCGCACCTTCACAAAGCGCCCGCTTGGCAGGCGCAACAGCGCGCTTCGCCGTGACGGCGTGCCATAAACGCCGATCAGGTTCAGGCGGGACAGGTTGATGGCGTTGCGTACCGTGGCGCGTCTGGCAACAGAGGCCCGCGTGGGAATATTGGGTCCCACGTTCGAAAACCGTCGGGTCGTGCCGCGTTTCGGCGTTTTCGCGGCGTTGGCCAGTGCCAGTTTCACCCGCACCTTTCTGACGATCTTGGAAAAATCGCTGGGTCGGCGCGACGGTTTCAGCGAGGTCAGGGCGGCCAGCGCCGAGGGGCTGTTGCCGCCGGTGGCGGCGTGCAATTGTTGAAACGAGGGAGGGCGTGGCTTGGCACGCAGCTTGCGCAGTTGCGTCAGCGTTAGCTTGCCCTGCACATAGATCGCATCGGCGCCGGTCTTGAGGGTTGCGGGCCGCGGTTTCGGTTTCAGGGCGGCCAGCGGGTTCGGCGGAACCAGTTGGGCAGTCTCGGGTTTTTTCGGCGGAAAGACCGGAGGTTTGCCCGCGCGCACCAGAATACCGTCAGGGTTCAGCGTGCCTTTGGGCGAGGGCTTGACCAGACCGTTCGCGTCGGTTTTGATCGAAATTCCCGGATCCAGCGGCGACAGAACCCGTGGTGGTGGCAGCTCACCCACGCCATTGCTGAAATCCGGCAGGATGATCGCATCGTTGGCCTCCAGCGGACGATCGACGCTGGCGACATAGATATCCTCGCGCTGCGGGTTGGCCTCGGGCGCTGGAGGGATGCGGATCTGTTGCAGCGCCCCGGTCGCCTTGTAGGCGGCGGCAACCTCGGCGGCGGATTTCTGCTGGCGATTGCCGGTCGCGTCAGCCAGTTCTTCGGGGGTTGGCGTGTTCAGTCCGGCGGCGCGAATGTCCGCAAGCTCCTGCTCGGACAGGGTGGTGACCGGCGCCGCGGTATCCGGCAGCTTGGCATTGGGATCGGCGCGCCCTTCAAAGACCGAGCGGCGGGCCGGTCGGATCGGCTTGGTCGGGGCGCTGCTGCTTGCCAGCCGCTTGGCAAGACGCGTGGGGCGCGATGGCGGCGGCGTTCTGGCGCGCCCCCGGCTGACTGCAAGCTGGGGTTGCGGTGTGGCCTTTTGGGCCGTCGTCCGGGGCGATGAGGGATGCTTTTGCGTCCCCCTCATCTGCCAGAGGGAAAGCCCGCCGACAAGCGCCAGAACCAGCACCGCAGCAACAAGGCCAAGTCGAACGCGTTTTGTGGCAGCGCCAGGGTCGCTGTCCTGACTGTCGCTTTCTGCACCCTCCGAGCTTGGCGGCTGGCTGAAGGTGGGTTCGATGCGCGGGCGCGGCCCGGTTTTCTGCCGGTTGCGGATGGCCTGCGACATGCTCCCCAGCGCCTGTGTCGCACGCGCGGCCAGCGATTTGATCGCCGACGGTCCCCGCCCGCCGGAATTGTGCCCCGCAGAATTGCCGCCTTCGGGGCTGGATTTCTTCAGCATTGCCCGCAGCAAACCGGCGGCACGACCTGCACCACGAGCTTTGGCCCCGGGCGGCTCGTCCGCGCCCATAATTGCGCGGCGCAGATCGGCGTTTCGGTCACCCGGCGTGCCCCCTTGGGGCGGCGTTTCCGCAGGGGCCGCTGCAAGCGAGTCGGACGCCGCTGTGGCCTCGGCTGCGGCGGGTGGTTCGGGTATGGTGCTGTCGGTGCCGGTAGCGTTGGTATCCGGGCCGGTCAGTTCTGGTTCTGGCGCGATGGCGATGCGCGGCGTGACCCGCTCCAGCGGGCGCGGCTGGTCCGGGTCGATCCCGACCGCTGCGGCGGTTTCGGGGTTGTGGCGACGCGAGGAAAACGGCGGGATTGGCGCCGCCGGTTCCGGCTGTTCCGGCGGGGCCTCTGGCTCGGGTTGGGAGACGGGGTCGGGCACGGCCTCTGATTCGGGGGCGAAAATATTCTGTTCGGGATCGACGGGCGGTTCGGCCTCTTCAGCGGCGAAATCCTCGGCAAACAGGTTCTCGCTCGCGTCCTGCAGCAGGGCCGGAGCGGGGGTGTCGCGAACCTCGGCATCGGCCCCGAGAAAGGCGAATGAATAGTCGGTACGCCCAAAGAAGGGCTGCCAAGCGCCGGGTTCGGCGCTTTCGCGGCCAACGAAACTGACCGGGTTGAAGCGATGTTCGACGGCAAAGCTTTCGGCCTCGTCAAGCGTGACATTGGCCACGACCGCCACCTTTACCGTTGCGCCCTCGGGCAGCCAGTCATAGGTCAGGTCGGCAACGTCATAGCGGGTCGCCCCCTCCAGCGCCTGCTTGATCTGCGCGTCACGCTCGGCCTGCGTGGGACCGGGGGCGTTGATCTCGCGGTAGAGGATTTCGGAGTTCGGCAGAATCAGCTTGGAGGCAAAGCCCTTGCCCTCCAGCGCCACTGCCGTGCTGCGCAGGTAGGACAGGTTCTTGGACAGGCCCGGGTCGTCCAGTTTGACATTCCCCACCTCCGTCCAGTGGCCATTCGGGGCCCGGTGCAACAGAACGATGCCGTCTTGCGACAAATCAAGGGCGAAATTCGGTTTCATGGTCGATGCTTAACAAGTTTTTCCACAAGATTGGAGTCGCCCGATGCGGCCCTGTCCGAACTATAGCAGAAATCCGCTCATGGGCCAGCGTCCGCTCAGAGGTGGCCTGTCGGTGCAGATCTTGGTATCCTGATCGAGTGATCACATAAATCTTGGGGAATATCGTGGAGAAGAAGATATTTTATTGTCTGGTCCTGCTGCTCGGACTGACGCTTGGCGCCCCGGTGAGCGCCGGGAACGGGGGTGCGGTTCTGACCGTGAACGGCACCGGCATCATCACGGTCAAGCCGGATATCGTCACGATTCTGGTGGGTGTCGATGCCCGCGCAAAAAGTGCCGATCTGGCCCTTGGACTGAACGCCGAACGGATGAACGGGGTCATGGCGATTCTGCAAAAGCGGGGGGTGAAAAAGGGCGATATCCAGACCCGCGAACTGTCGCTCAACCCGTTGTGGAAAAATCGGAATACCTCTTATGACAAGCCGTTGGAGATCATCGGGTTCACCGCATCCAACGTGGTTTGGATTCGGCTGCACGACCTCGACCTTTTGGGCCCGCTCCTGGATGCGCTGACCCGATCCGGGGCCAATCGTATCCAGAATGTGCAATTTGGCGTATCCGACCCCAAACCCTATTTTGACCGGGCCCGCGTGCTGGCGGTCAAGGAAGCGATGCGAAAGGCGCGCCTTTACGCCGATGCCGCGGGGCAGCGTCTGGGGGGAATCATCTCGCTCGAGGAAGGCGGCGCGACCCGGGCAGGGCCGGAATTGCGCGCGCTCAGCGCCAGCCTCCCGGTTGCCGGGGGCGAATTGTCAATGCGGGCAGATGTGCGGTTGCGGGTTGCGCTGCGTCCCTGACGTCCGCCTGCCCCGGGTGGGGTCTTTATTTGGCCTAAAGGTCGATCTCGATCACACCATCCTTGTCCCGGGCCCGCGACTGGCACAGGATCATTGCCGTTTTCCGTTGCTCGTTTGACAACACAAAATCCCGGTGCTCGACCGCGCCCGAGACCAGCGTGCATTTGCAGACGCCACAGATTCCGTCCGCGCATTTGACTGTGACGGGGACGCCGTTTTCAGCCAGAACATCGGTTGCCGAGCGGTCTGCCGGAACCCGTAGCTCGCGTCCCGAGCGGGTCAGGCGCAGAATGAAATCGTGGTTTTCATGGGCTGGCTGCGGGGGCGGCGTGAAATATTCGAGATGCCGGTTTTCCTCGGGAAAGCCGTTGTCCGTCGCGGCCTCGAGAACCGCCTGCATGTAGCGGTCCGGCCCGCAGGTATAGACGTGACAGTTCTGTTGCCATTGCAGGATCTTGCCGAGATCGGCCCGTTGCCCCTGATCGGACAGGTGTAGATGGACCCGCGCGGCCCAAGGGGTGGCGGCCAGCTCGTCCAGAAATGCCGCGTCGGATGCCCGGGTGGCAGAGTAGTGCAGTTCAAAGGACGCTCCCAGTGCGTGCAGGCGGTGGGCCATGGCGATCATCGGGGTGACGCCGATGCCGCCTCCCATCAGAAAACTGTGGGCGGCGCTTTCACACAGCGGGAAATGGTTCACCGGTTTTGAGATGAACACCATCCGGCCAACCTGAAACACCTTGTGCATCAGGCGTGAGCCGCCACGCCCCGTGTCTTCGCGCAGAACCGCAATCTGGTAATGCGCTTGCTCGGCGGGGTTGCTCATCAGCGAATATTGGCGAAAATACTCGGGCGCAACGACGACCTCGATATGGGCGCCGGCCTCAAAGGCGGGCAGGGGGCTGCCGTCGGGCATGGAAAATGTGTATTTGACGATGTCTGATGTCATTTGCTGTACCCCGGACAGGCGCACATGCAGGACCGGAACGTCGAGGCGGTCGTTGGTATAGACATGCTCGGGCGGCAGACCACGAGCCCGGCGCGCCTTGTAGGTCGCCGCGTCAATCATCTCGCCATAGGCGCGGATCCCGCCTTCGCGGTCCATCGGGAAGGGCCATGAATAGGGCGGTGGGGCCAGCGGCGCCGGATAGACGGCCAGTGTCTGGTCCTGATGGCGCAGCTTCAGATCCTTTTGCAGGGCGCGGGCGTTGACCGGGTGGGGCGAGGGCGCATAGGGGCCCTCGTCGATCATCTCCAGATCCCACCACCATTTCTTGACCGGGTTGATCTGGCCATTGCCCAGCAGATCGTCGAGGCGGGCCAGAACGGGGGCGCTGCCCGGGATGTTCATTGCCCCCCAGCGAAACGGGCGCTCGGCGAATATGCCTTCCAGATTCCACGGGCAGGTCTTCATGCAGCGCCCGCACATCGCGCCGTTTTTCTGGGCGACGCGGTAGGTCAGGCATTTCGAGCTGTCCGATTTCCAGATCTCATAGCCGTTGAACATCAGTTTCGGCCCGGCCGTGATCGCCCCCGAGGGGCATTCGCGCGCGCATTTGTTGCAGGATTCGCAAAACCGTTGCAGGCCGAAATCGATCGGTTTGTCCGGGGTCATCGGCATGTTGGTGGTGATCACGCCGGATTTCAGGCGCGGGCCGAGGAACGGGTTCAGGATGACCTCGCCAATGCGGCTGACCTCGCCAAGCCCGGCCAGCAGCAGCAAGGGTGGGTTCAGAACCTCGTCATCCATGACACTGTGGACCCGGGCGCTCCAGCCAAGGTTGCGCAACTGCTGTGCCAGAACGCCGCCGATCAGGGAAAACCGCAAATAGGCCCGCATGCTTTGCGCGCAGGCAATCCAGTCGTCGCCCGAGGCACCCTCCATGGTTTCGTGCCCCTGATCGACGATCGCCGAGATGGCGTTCTTGTGATAAGGCACAATCGGCTCGCCGACCGCGTTGTGTGAATAATAGGCGTAGTCCGGGCAGGGGCTGAGGCCAACCGCATCGATCCCGAGAAAATAGAGCGTCGCCTTTAGATTGGCGGCATTGCGCGCCGCATCCGCCGTTTTGGGGTCGCGCTGTGTATTGGCGGTGCCGTCCTGCAGAACGGTGAGCGCCCCGAGACTGGGACGAAAGGCAAAGGCCGCGGCGGATTTGCGCACATAATTGCCGTCTTTTGCCCCGGCTTGGGCAATCGGACCGAGGTCGCCAAACAATGCCCGCGCAAACATGTTGGCGCGTTTTGGCACCCGCGCGACGTTCTTGGCATCAATCAGGGTGGTGGGGTTTTCAACACGGCGCAACGTCTCGAACGGATGCGGGCCATCCCGAAACAGGCGTTTGGCATAAGGATCACGGTTCCACGCGTTTTTGGCCTGTGGACCAAGGCCGGTTTTCCATCGCCAGCCGGGTTTCTGGCCGGGGGCCAAGGGCAGATCGGCAGCCATCTCCAGTGTTGTTGTGATCGCCGCCAGACCAAAGCGCGGGCCGAGAAACGGATTGACCAGCGCCGACCCTTCGACCACGGCCAGACCTGCAGCGACCGCCAGTTTACCAAGGTCGATATCGCTGGCCGCACCGGAATGGGCGCGCGCCTCATAACCCAGAAGGCGGATGTAGTTGGCAAGGGTGACGGCGGTCTCTGCCCCGCGCAGGCAGGCCCGTTGCGCCTGTGCGTTCTGTATCCAGTCACAGCCCGGCTCATCCAGAGCCGGATCGCGGGGATAGTCGTAAAGAAAGACGATGGCATGTGTGTGATGCCGGCAGTTCCCGAGTGGGGTTTTCAGGTTTTCCCGCAGCGCCGCCATGATCATATCGATCCCGGATGCAAATGTCTTGGGTTGCAGGGTCTGCAGCTTGTTCCCAAGGCGCACGACATCCGGATTTTCCAGTGGCGTCTCGGCCCACGCGTCGGGCCGGATCCGGCAGATTGCGACCATCGCAGCGTCGCAGTAATAGCCAAAAGATTTCAGATGGTTGGCGCGTTCATTCGGGTCCCTGGGAATGTCGGCACGTTGCGATTTTACTGGCCCGTCGCGGGTGGCGTCCAGCATCGCCTGATAGTCCCGCATCGCATTCACGATCGAAGCCGGATCCTCGGGGCGATGAAAGGACACCGCCTGCATCGCCTGAACGCGCGACAGGTCGGCATCCTCGCCGGTGCGCGCCAGCGTTTCCAGAGGGTAGGGCCCAAGATGCATGGGCCGGTTGCGGTAGGAAAAGAGCTTGGCCATGACGACCCCTTTGTTGTGTCTCGTTGCGTTGGCTTTTGCGCGCGGTATTAACGGCCCCCTTTAAAGGCCGGGCACGCTTTGCGTTTCACCCGTCATCAGTCTGGCGATGGTGGCGCCCAAGGCTTCGCGTTCGGGGCGCGACAGTTTTTCGTTGAAATGGGCCGCATTCTCACGCGCGGCATCGGTGGCTCGCGCCAGCGTGCTCCGGCCCTTGCCGGTGATCGTGACCCTTGTTGTCCGCCGGTCGCGCTGCCCACCCTGACGTTTCACGAGGGCGCTGTGCTCCAGCCGCCTCAGGGCGCGCGATGTGGCGGTGCGGTCGATGCCAATATAGCTGGCGATTTCGGACGGGCTGTGCAGCCCCTGCTGCTCCAGCGCAAGCAGGACGCACCAAGTCACCCGTGACAGGCCAAGCGGTGTCAAAGCGCGCTCGAACCGCCGTTCGCTGATCCGGGCAAGCAGGGTGATCTGATAGCCGAGCGAGCCGTGTAAATCATAGGGTTCCATCATATGTGACAGTGTCAATCAACTGATTGTCGCTGTCAACCATATCGCCCGTCCCCGGCGGTTTTACTGCGGCCACGGCTGTGGTTGCGCCGGCGGCGAAAACATGCTTGCCTCGCCACGGGCATCGCAGCGGGCCGCATACGGAGACATGACAACATGACGACGCCAATCAAGGGAATCCTGTTTGACAAGGACGGCACGCTTTTTGATTTTCACACCACATGGGGGGCATGGGCGGCGACCTTTTTTCTGGATTTGGCCGGGGGAGATCGGCAGCGCGCCGGCGAAATGGCCCGGCCCCTCGGCTATGATTTCCAGACTTGTGCATTTCAGAAAGATAGCGTGATCATCGCCGGCACCCCGGAGGAGGTCACCGCCGCCATAATCGACGCTGTTCCGAATTGGGCCGAGGCCGATATCATCCGGCATATCAACAAGGTATCCTCTGATGTTCCGCAGGCCGAGCCGGTCCCGCTCAGGCCGTTGCTCAAGGGTCTGAGGGCGCGGGGTATCCGTCTGGGGGTGGCGACCAATGATGCGCAGGCCCCGACACAGGTGCATCTTGCCAAGGCGGGGATTGCCGAGCTGTTTGATTTTGTCGCCGGGTTCGATAGCGGCTTTGGTGCCAAGCCGGACATCGGAATGCAGCGCGCCTTTTGCGCCGCGGTCGGCCTGAGACCGGCAGAATGTCTGATGGTCGGGGATTCCGAACACGACCTGATTTCGGGGCGCCGGGCGGGAATGGCGGTGGCGGCGGTTCTGACCGGAATGGCCGATCACGACGACCTTGCCCCTCTGGCGGATGTCGTGCTGGACAATATTGGCGGGATTCCTGACTGGCTGGGGTTGTCCTTGTAATCCGAATGCGCCCCGCGATGTCCTTGCCGGGGTCGTTTCTGCTGGCTTTGATCCCGGCGGCAATGGTTGATACGGGGGAATACGGACCACTTGACGCCCGGGCTTGCATAAAATATCACGCAGGCTCTGCCAGCGGGCGTTGTGTAGTGGTAAGACCTCAGCCTTCCAAGCTGATGACGCGGGTTCGATTCCCGCCGCCCGCTCCAGATACCGCCTCGTTCAGATACTGCCCACTCCAGATGCCGCGGTGAGCGGTTTTCTGTTCAGCCCTTTCCACACGGCAAAATTACTGTCCCGGATTGCGACAGAACCTGTGGTGGCCGATCCCCACCGGCCGCCTGGGTTAGCCAGAATCGTGCTTTTTGTGGGTCTTTCTTGACCCCCTCTCCGGTCAGATATTTCAGCCCCAGATCCGCCTGTGCAGGTTGATAGTTCTGGTTGGCCGATTCGCGGATCCACATCAGGCCAACCGGCCCCGAGGGGGCCACGCCCAGACCCGTTTCATAGGCTTTCCCGACCGCGTATTGGGCCGCCGGAAGGCCGGATTCCGCCGCTTGCTGGAACAGCGTATAGGCCTCAGTCAGATTCTTGCTGACCCCCTGACCGCTGGCGTAGAGCGTCCCCAGATTGTATTGGGCGGACATGTCCCCCTTGCGGGCCAACTTTTTCCAGAATGCCGCGGCGGATTTGTAGTCGCCCTTCTGATAGGCCTTCATGGCCTCGCGTCCCTGATCCGGGAATTGTTTGATCGCATAAAGGATCAATCCCAGCACGATCAGCCAGAACACGGAACGACGAAAGGCTTTCTTTAACATTCGGCTCTCCAGCACAGGGAACGGGTAGCGCAATTGGCGCCCAAATCCAGCGGCAAGTCAATTTGAAATCGCGCTGTTTGACTGCGCCTGCCTTTGGCGGCAGCAAATTCCGGGGCGCGACATTGCTGGTCCTTGTGGTCTTGCTCCCTCTGGCCTATCTGATCGGAACAGCAATAAAGGAATCCGGCAAATGGCAGAGCTAATCCAGGAAGACCCGCGCGACCGCGAGAAATCGAAATCGGTGGGGCCGATCCGGGGCCTGTTTCCATTTTTGCGTCCCTATCGTGTGCTGGTGGTTCTGGCCGGTATCGCCCTGACCCTGACCGCCGGCCTGTCGCTGGCGCTGCCGTTGGCGGTGCGTCGTGTCATCGACAGTTTCTCCAACAGCGTCAATGGTCTTCTGGATCAGTATTTTGCCGCCGCCATCGGGGTTGCGGCACTTTTGGCCATCGGGACCGGGCTGCGCTATTACCTTGTGACACGCCTTGGCGAGCGGGTCGTGGCGGACATCCGCGAGGCGGTCTATGATCGCATGATCGGCATGAGCCCGGCCTTTTTCGAGCGGATCATGACCGGCGAGGTCCTGTCGCGGATCACCACCGATACCACGCTGATTCTGTCGGTCATCGGCTCATCCGTGTCGGTGGCGCTGCGAAACCTTCTGATCTTTGTTGGCGGGCTGGCATTCATGCTGGGAACCAGCCTGAAACTGGCGGGGCTGGTGCTGCTGCTGGTGCCGCTGGTGATCGTGCCGATCATCGTTTTGGGGCGTCGCCTGCGTGGGCTGTCGCGGGAAAATCAGGACAAGATCGCAGAAAGCTCGGGCAACGCATCCGAGACCCTTCAGGCGGCGCAGACAGTGCAGGCCTTTACCCACGAATCCGAAAGCCGGCTTGAGTTCAAGCGCGTGACCGAGGAATCCTATGAAACCGCCCGTCGGCGGATTCGCACCCGGGCGATCATGACTGTGATCGTGATTTTCCTGATCTTTACCGGCGTCGTTGGGGTGCTGTGGATCGGGGCGCGGGACGTGCGCAGCGGCATGATGAGCGCGGGTGCGCTGGTGCAGTTCGTCATTTACGCGGTGATGGTTTCAGGCTCGGTCGCCGCGCTCTCCGAAATCTGGGGCGAGTTACAGCGTGCCGCCGGCGCAACCGAGCGTCTGGTTGAGCTGCTGCGCGCCAAAGACAGCGTCGATGATCCCGAGGATCCGGTCCCGCTGCCCGCCCATGTTGCCGGCGAGATTGCTTTTGAGAATGTCACTTTCCGCTATCCGGCGCGCCCGGATGTGAAGGCCCTGCACGAGGTCTCGTTTACCATCAAGGCGGGCGAGACCGTGGCCATCGTCGGCCCTTCGGGGGCGGGAAAATCGACCATCTTCCAACTGTTGATCCGCTTTTTCGATCCGGTCAGTGGGCGGGTGACGCTGGATGGGATCGACCTGAAATCCATGCGCCGCGAAGAGTTCCGCAAGGCGCTGGCGCTGGTTCCGCAGGACCCGGTGATCTTTGCCATCACGGCGCGGGAAAACATCCGCTTTGGTCGCCCCGACGCCACCGACGCCGAGGTGGTAGCTGCCGCCCGCGCCGCTGCCGCCGACGAGTTCCTTAGCGAGCTGCCCGACGGTTATGATTCCTTTGTCGGCGAGCGCGGCGTGATGCTGTCCGGTGGGCAGAAACAGCGCATCGCCATCGCCCGGGCCATCCTCAGGGCGGCGCCGATCCTGCTGCTGGACGAGGCCACCTCGGCGCTGGACGCCGAAAGCGAACTGGCGGTGCAAAAGGCGGTTGAGGAAATGTCTCAGGACCGCACGACCCTTATCGTTGCCCACCGTTTGGCGACCGTCAAAAAGGCCGACCGGATCATCGTTTTCGACCGCGGCCGCATCGTTGCCACCGGCACCCACGCCGAGCTGGTCGCCGAGGGCGGTCTTTACGCACGTCTGGCCAAGCTGCAGTTTACCGACGGTGTTGCGGCTGAATAAGGCCCGTTGCCCCCGCATGCCGCCGCCATCGCCGCGCCTCTCTGTTTTCCCCACGGCTGACGTTGCGGCCGTCGGGGTTGCGTCGCGACCCTGAAATGTTTCATTCTATCAGGCAGAGCGCACCCATTGCGCCGCGCCCGAGGGGAGGGGAAACATGACCAAGATGGCAACGATTGCCGACAAGGAAGCGCTGGAACAGGCGATGCCTTTCGAGGACCGGATGACGGCCCGCACCATGTATCAATACGTCAAGCAGACCGCAGATCGCTTTCCCGAGCGTCCGGCGCTGACCTTCCAGATCACCTCGGGGCCGACCGACAAGGCCGAAACCCTTAACTGGGCGCAGGTTCTGGCCAAGGTCACACAGGCGGCCAATCTGTTTCGCCGCCTCGGGGTGGGGGAAAAGGATGTAGTTGCCTATCTCCTACCCAACGCCAACGAGACCGCGATCACCCTTTTGGGCGGCGCCGTGGCCGGGATTGTTAATCCGATCAACCCGCTGCTTGAACCCGAGCAGATCGGCGCCATCCTGCGGGAAACCGGCGCCAAGGTTCTGGTGACGATGAAATCCTTTCCCAAGACCAACGTGGCGCAGCTGGCCGAAGAGGCCGTCAGCCATGCGCCAAACGTGAAAACCGTGCTCGAGGTTGACCTTCTGCACTATCTCACCCCTCCAAAAAGCTGGCTGGTGCCGTTCCTGCGTCCCAAGAACGAGGTGCATCATCACGCCAAGGTGCTGGATTTCAACCGCGAGCTTGGCAAGCAACGCAGCGACGGGCTGGACTTTGAGGACGCGACCACCGACCGCATCGCCGCCTATTTCCACACCGGCGGCACGACGGGAATGCCCAAGGTCGCACAGCATCGCTATTCCGGCATGATATATCAGGGCTGGTGTGCGACTGAATTGTTGCTGACCGAGGCCGACGTGACCCTGTGCCCGCTGCCGCTGTTTCATGTCTTTGCCGCCTATCCGATCCTGATGGCCAATATTGGTGCCGGCAGCCATATGGTGATGCTGACGCCCGCGGGCTATCGCGGCGAAGGGGTCTTTCAGAACTTCTGGAAGCTGGTCGAGCGTTGGCACGCGACCTTTATGGTCATGGTCCCGACTGCGGCGGCAGCGCTGATGCAGGTGCCGATCAATGCCGATGTTTCCAGCCTGAAAACCGCCTTTTGCGGCTCGGCCCCGTTGCCGGTGGAATTGTTCAACCGTTTTCAAAAGGCCACCGGCGTGACCATCCTTGAGGGCTATGGCATGACCGAGGCGACCTGCCTGATCTCGGACAACCCCTTTGATGGCGAAAAGAAAATCGGCTCGGTCGGTATTCCGTTCCCCTATACCGACGTCAAAATTCTGGATTGCAAACCCGATGGCGAGGTGATCCGGGAAATGGGTGTGGACGAGGTTGGCGAGATCTGCGTCAGCAACCCCGGCATCATCCCCGGCGGCACCTATACCGAGGCGGCCAAGAACGAGGGGTTGTTTGCGCTGGACAAGTACCTGCGCACCGGGGATCTGGGGCGTCTGGATGCCGATGGCTATCTGTGGATCACCGGGCGCGCCAAGGATCTGATCATCCGTGGTGGGCACAATATCGACCCCGCCACCATAGAAGAGGCGCTGGCCGCCCATCCCGACGTGGCCTTTGTCGGCGCAATCGGGCAGCCGGATGCACATTCCGGCGAGGTGCCTTGCGCCTATGTCGAGCTGGTCGCCGGTGCAACGGCCTCGGTTGATGAGCTGATGGAGTTTGCCCGCGAACGCATCGGTGAGCGCGCTGCGGTGCCGAAATATCTGGAGATCCTGCCAGAGTTGCCCAAGACCGCAGTCGGCAAGATATTCAAACCGGATCTGCGCAAGCGGGCGATCACCCGGGTCTTTGATGCGGCTCTGAAAGAGGCCGGACTGGCGGCCCATGTTTCAGAAGTCGTCGAGGACAAAAAGCGCGGCCTGCTGGCCAAACTGGTCAAGACCGGCGAGGTCGATGAGGCGGCCATCAAGGCCTGTCTTGGCGATTTCATCACCAAATGGGACTGGGCGGCCTGAGTCCGAACTGGGCAGCCGTTCCGCGGGGCCCAAAGGAATTTGTTGCGACTCGTGCATAATAGTGCAACTTTATCGGCATTGGGCATCGAGTATGCCAAATAATGCATAAGATCCTGAGTTTGACAGGACGCCACAAATGGAACAACGTCAGAGTTACCAACGGGAGAGAACACATGAAACGACTACTGAGCGCGGCTCTGGCCGCGACGATGCTGACCACCCCCAGCTGGGCGGGTGAGGTCAAGATCGGCTTTGTCACCACCCTGACCACCGGCGGCGCCGTGATCGGCAACGACCAGAAAAAGGCCGTCGATCTGGCGCTGGAGCATATCGGCCACAAGATGGGCGGGCTGGATGTCAACCTGATTTACGCCGATGACGGGTTCAAGCCCGATATCGGCAAACAGGCAACCGACAAGCTGGTAAAACAGGACAACGTCACCTTTGTGGCCGGTTATATCTGGAGCCACGTCTTGCTGGCGTCGCGAAAATCGGCCTTGGATGCGGGGAAATTCCTGATTTCCGCCAATGCTGGGCCCAGCCCGATTGCCGGCAAGCTGTGCAACAAGAACTTTTTCTCGACCAGCTGGCAAAACGATCAGACGCCGATGGCGATGGGCGAGGTCCTGAACCAGAAGGGGGTGAAATCCCTCTATATTATTGCGCCCAATTATGCCGCAGGCAAAAACATGGTGGCCGGGGTCGAGCGCACCTTCAAGGGCAAGATCCTCGGCAAGGACATGACCAAATGGCCAACGCAGCTGGACTTTTCCTCGGAGCTTGCCAAGGCCAAGGCCTCGGGGGCCGAAGCGCTGTTCATCTTCTTTCCGGGCAAGGCGGGTGGAGCCTTTATCAAGCAATATCAACAGGCCGGCCTGAAAGACGTCCTGCCACTCTATACGGTATTTACGGTTGATGCGCTCAGCTTGCCGAAGCTGCAAAAAGCCGGGTTCAGCGACATCCTCGGCTCACAATTTACCCAAGAATGGGACCCTTCGCTGGATAATGCGCAGAACAAGCGTTTCGTCCATGATTTCAAGGCCAAATATGGCAGTTACCCGTCGTTTTACGCCGCGCAGGCCTATGATTCGATCTTTCTGATCAAATCGGCGGTCGATGCGGTTCATGGTGACCTGACCAATATGGATGGTATGCGCGCGGCGATGAAGGCGGCGAATTTCCCCTCGGTCAGGGGCAAGTTCACCTATGGCAACAACCATTTCCCGATCCAGAACTTCTATCTGCGCCAAGTGGTCAAGGATGGCGACGGCAACTGGACGACCAAGGTTGTGAAAACGGTTTATACCGCCAATCAGGACCCCTATCACGCCCAATGCGCGCTGAAATAGGCCTTGCCTGACATCTGAACACAAGCGCGACCGGAGATAACGATTTTCCGGTCGCGTCCCCCCAACGGACAATTTTCGGAAAACCTGTCGTGGATTACACGCTCCTGTTCATTCAGACCCTCAACGGGGTGCAGTTGGGGCTGTTGCTGTTTCTGGTCGCCTCGGGTCTGACGCTGGTGTTTGGTATCCTCGATTTTGTCAATCTGGCGCATGGGTCGATCTACATGATCGGCGCATTCGTCTGCGCCTCGCTGACCTATTGGAGCGGCAATTTTCTGATTGCGGTGGTCCTGTCGCTACCGGTCATGGCGGTTCTCGGCTATCTGATCGAGCGGGTTATTGCCCGCCGCCTCTATGCGCGCGACCATCTCGACCATGTGTTGGGCACCTTCGGGCTGATTCTGGTGATGGACACCAGCGCCCATCTGATCTGGGGCCCCGAGGGGATCGCGGTGCCGCTGCCGGACTGGCTGAACGGGCAGGTGACGCTGTTTGCCGATGTCGTTGTGCCCAGCTTTCGCCTGCTGATTATTGCCACCGGGTTGACCATTGCTGCGGGGCTGTTCTGGCTGGTCAATTACACCCGCCTCGGGATGTTGATTCGCGCCGGAGCCAGCAACCGTACCATGGTTGCGGCGCTGGGCATCGATATCAAGACCCTGTTCAGTCTGGTGTTCGCCCTTGGCGCGGTGCTGGCCGGGTTGGCAGGGATGCTGGTCGCACCAATCACAGAAGCGTCAATTTCCATGGGCGGCGAGATCATCATCACCGCCTTTGTGGTCATTATCGTCGGCGGCATCGGCTCGATGAAAGGGGCGTTCATCGCGGCGCTGATGATCGGGCTGATCGACACGTTGGGGCGCTCGTTTCTGGGCGATATATTCCAGCTGTTCATGAGCCAGGACGCTGCTGAAACATCGGCTCCGGCGATCTCGGCGATGCTGATCTATATCATCATGGCCGCGGTGCTGGCGGTGCGGCCGCAGGGCCTGTTCCCGCCAAAGGTGCGCTGATGGGCCGTCTGGGCAAAGCCGGCTGGGTGACGCTGATCGTCATGCTTGCGCTTTTGATCCTGCCGCCGGTGCTGCTCTGGAGCGGGAATGAGTTCTACCTTCTGCTGGCAACGCGCCTTGTCATTCTGGCTATTGCGGCGGTCAGCCTGAACTTGATCCTCGGCTATGGCGGCATGGTTTCGTTCGGCCATGCGGCCTTTATCGGGATTGGGGCCTATGCGATGGGGATTCCCGTCTATCACGAGTTTTATGGCGGCTTGCCGGGCGTTGCCTCGACCAACGGTTTTTTTCAACTGGCGCTGGCGGTGGGGTTGTCGGCGTTGTTTGCATTGATCACCGGGGCCATCAGCCTGCGCACCAAGGGCGTCTATTTTCTGATGATCACCATGGCCTTTGGGCAGATGGTCTTTTTCCTGTTCCAGTCGCTTAGCGAATACGGTGGCGACGACGGGCTGGTGATCGAGCAGCGCTCGGAGTTGCCGCTGGTCAGCTTCGACAATCCCCTGTCGCTGTACCTGACCTCCTATGCGGTTCTGGTGGCGGTGATGCTGCTGGTCTGGCTGATCGTCAACTCGCGCTTTGGCATGGTGCTGCGCGGGGCCAAGGGAAATGATCAACGCCTTATCACGCTGGGCTACAATACCTACCTCTACCGGCTGACCGCCTATGTCATCGCCGGCGTGATCGCTGGGGTGGCGGGTTTTCTGATGGCCAATTTTGCCAGCTTCATCTCGCCCGACATGATGGGATGGAGCCGCTCTGGAGAGCTGATGTTCATGGTGATTCTCGGGGGCGCGGCCAGCGTTATCGGTCCGGTGCTGGGGGCGGCGGCCTTTGTCGTCATCCAAGAGGTGCTGTCAAGCTGGACGGTTTACTGGCATTTGCCCTTTGGCATCATGCTGATCCTGATCGTGCTTTACGGGCGGGGCGGTGTCATGGGCATCATCTCAGGCCGTGGGTCTGCACACCGGAGACCGGATGAATGAGCGTGTTGCTGGATATCCGCGATCTGCGCAAAAGCTTTGGCGGCGTGACCGCAACCGATGGTGTATCATTGGCGGTCAGAGCAGGCGAACTGCACGCGATCATCGGACCGAACGGGGCCGGCAAAACCACGCTGATCGGCCAGCTGTCCGGCGCGCTCCTGCCTGATAGCGGCCAGATTCTGTTTCGCGGCGGCGATATCACGCGAAAGGCGGCGTATGTCCGGGCGCGGATGGGGATCACCCGCTCATTCCAGATTACCTCGCTGGTCATGGATATGAGCGTTCTGGACAACGTGGCGCTGGCGGTGCAGGCCACCAAGGGCCATTCGTTCTGCTTTTTTCGCCCCGCGCACAAGATCACGCCGATCCGTGACGCGGCGCGCGAGGTGCTGGACAAGGTCGGGCTGCTGGCGCGGGCCGAAACCCCGGCGATTGCCCTGTCCCACGGCGAGCATCGGCAGCTGGAAATTGCGGTTGCGCTGGCCAGCGGTGCCGAGATGATGCTGCTGGATGAACCGATGGCGGGTCTTGGCGGCGAGGAATCCGCCCTGTTGGTGGAGTTTTTGAAAACCCTGAAGGGGCAGCGCACCATCTTGCTGATCGAACACGACATGGATGCGGTTTTTGCCTTGGCGGACCGGGTCTCGGTGCTGGTTTACGGGCGCATCATTGCCACCGGTTCGCCGGATGAAATCAGGGCCAACCGCGAGGTGCGCCATGCCTATCTGGGTGAGGAATAGGAGATGCTGAAAATCTCGGGGCTGACCAGTCACTACGGCAGTTCTCAGGCGCTGTTTGGGGTCGATCTGGCGCTGGGGGCCGGGCAGGTTGCAACCCTTCTGGGGCGCAACGGAATGGGCAAGACAACGACGATCAACGCGATCATGGGCATCGTGCCGCCCAGCGGGGGATCGATCAGCTTCGACGGGGTCGAGATCAGCGGCCTGCCATCGTTCAGGATTGCCCGTCTGGGCATTGGTCTGGTGCCCGAGGGGCGACAGATTTTTCCCAACCTGTCGATGCGCGAGAACCTGATTGCCACCGCATCGAACCACCTTGGCCATCCCGACCCCTGGACGGCCGAGCGGGTCTATGAGCTGTTCCCCGAACTTGCCACGCGGGCCGGCTCGATGGGAAACCTGCTGTCGGGGGGCGAGCAGCAGATGTTGGCCATTGGCCGCGCTCTGATGACCAATCCGCGGCTGTTGATTCTGGATGAGGCAACCGAGGGGCTGGCGCCGATGATCCGGCAAAAGATCTGGGCGGCGCTCAAGGCCATTCGTGCCGACGGCCTGTCGATTCTGGTGGTGGACAAGAACCTGAGCGACCTTTTGAAATTTGCCGACGTCAATTTCATTCTGGCGCGGGGCAAGACCGTCTGGAGTGGCGGCTCGGAGGCCTTGCGCGCCGACCGGTCGGTGCTGCAACGCCACCTCGGGGTTTGACGGAGGGATGCGGGTTTTTCAACTTTCGGACAGGAGATGGAAAAATGGTAAAATCGGAATTTCTGGAGCTGATGGGAGACGTCGCCAGAACCATCGGAGAGCGCCCTCTCGACCCTTTGCTTGCTAAGTTTCTGAACGCGACCTACCCTGTTGACGGGCCTTGGTTCACGCGTCTTGCGCGGCTCTGCGCCGAGGGTGAGCGTGACGGCTGGTTGATGAAACACGAGGCTGGCGGGATCAGGTTTGGCCGCGCGATCAAGCCCGGGGATGCTGCCGGAGCGTTCAGCGTCGATGTGGTGCGGATGCAGGATGTCAAAGGCCCGCATCACATTCACACCACAGGCGAAATCGGCGCAGTGATGGCTATCGACGGGCAACCCCGTTTTGATGACTGGCCACCGGGGTGGTATGTTTATCCCCCCGGCAGCGATCATCATCCCACGGTCAAGGGGGGTGCGGCCTATGTCCTTTACCTTCTGCCGGGGGGCGAAATCGAGTTTACCGGGAGATAATCGTATCGAAACAGTTTGCGCGACAGGACGAAAGGATGACGCCCGCCGCCAGGGATTTGCAATCGGGAGGATTGATGATGACCACGAAAAACGAGAACGCAGCCTTTTGGTTTGTCGAGCGCCACCGGGACACCCCTCTGTCGACAAAGACGGCCTTTCGCGAGGCGGTCCCCGAGGGCCGCAGCCTGAGTTATGGCGAATTGGCGCAACAGACCGATCGGGTGGTTGGATTGCTTGCGCAGCACGGGGTTCGGCGCGAAGAGCGGGCGGCCATGCTGGTTTTGGACACGATCGAGTTTCCGATGATTTTCTGGGGCTGTCTCAAGGCAGGGGTGGTGCCGGTTCCTCTGAATACGCTGCTGTCCACGGATGTCTATAATGCCATTCTGCGCGACAGCCGGGCGCGTATCCTGTTTGTCTCGGCGCCGCTGCTGGAGGTCGTGGCACCGGCCCTTTCCTCCAACCCCTATCTTGAAACGGTGGTGGTGATTGGCGGCGATGGGGTCGGCGAGTACCTGAATTTTGGCAAAGAGCTGGAGGTTGCTGCACCGGGCTCTCTGGTCGAGGTGTCGGCGGATGATACGGCGTTCTGGCTTTACTCCTCGGGATCGACGGGAACGCCCAAGGGGGTGCGCCATGTGCATTCGGCCCTCAGGGCCACGGTTGACACCTACGGGGTGCAGGTTCTGGGGATTGCCGAGAGCGACGTGGTGTTTTCCGCTGCCAAGCTGTTTTTTGCCTATGGGCTGGGCAATGGCATGACCTTTCCAATGTCGGTGGGTGCGACGACGATCCTTTATCCGTTGCGTCCGACGCCGGATGCGATGTTTCAGGTCATTGCCGAGACCGAGCCGACCATCTTTTGCGGGGTGCCAACGCTTTATGCTGCGATGTGCGCAGCGATGGGGCAGGAAAAGCCCGCGGGCACAGGGCGGTTGCGCCGGGCCATCTCGGCGGGTGAGGCATTGCCGGCGGAGATCGGCCAACATTGGCGCCGCGTCGTGGGAACGGATATCATGGATGGTGTCGGCTCGACCGAGATGCTGCATATCTTTCTGTCAAACACACCCGGAAATGTGGAATATGGCACGTCCGGCACCGCCGTGCCGGGGTATGAGCTGCGCCTTGTCGATGATGATGGCGCCGAGGTCGGGGTGGACGAGATCGGTGAATTGCTGGTCAACGGTCCGTCGGCGGCCGATGGATACTGGAACCAGCGGGCCAAGTCCCGCGCCACGTTCGAGGGTGTCTGGACCCACACCGGTGACAAGTATCACCGCCGCGCCGACGGACGCCTTGTCTATTGCGGGCGCACCGATGATTTGTTCAAGTCTTCGGGCATCTGGGTCTCGCCCTTTGAGGTCGAGCAGGCGTTGATCACGCATCCCGCGGTTCTGGAGGCGGCGGTCGTTGCGCATCGGGATCCGGAAGGTCTGGAAAAGCCCAAGGCGTTTATCGTGCTCAAAGACGGGGCCAGCGCTGACGGGTTGGAGATGGCGCTGAAGGATCTGGTCAAGGAAAAGATCGGCAAATGGAAATATCCGCGCTGGATCGAGGTGGTCGAGGAGCTTCCGAAAACCGCGACGGGTAAAATTCAGCGTTTCAAGCTGCGAAACCGGTGCACATGAGTATTTTTGCAAAGAAGATGATGCTGGACTGGACGGTCTCGGGGCGTCAGTGGCTGGAGGTGGAGGGCAGGCGCCTTGAAGCGCAGGTCTGGGGGCCGCCGCCGGATCGGGCGCTGACCCTTGTTCTGTTGCATGAAGGGTTGGGATCGGTCAGCCTTTGGCGGGATTTCCCCGCCGATCTGGCCGCCAAGAGCGGCTGCGGTGTTTTGGCTTACAGTCGCCCAGGTTACGGGCGATCGGATGTCAAGGCGCCGCCATGGCCACTGGATTACATGACCCGTGAAGCGCTGGAGGTTCTGCCCCATGTTCTGGATCAGGGGGGTCTTCGGCGCGCGGTTCTGCTGGGGCACAGCGACGGCGCCTCGATTGCGGCGATTTATGCCGGTCGTGTTGATGATGCGCGCATCACCGGTCTGTGCCTGATGGCGCCGCATTTCTTTACCGAAGCAAAGGGGTTGGAGGCGATCAGGGCCGCCAGAGAGGCCTATCGGACCACCGATCTTGCCGCCCGTCTGGGGCGCCACCACGATGACCCGGACGCCACCTTTCGCGGTTGGAATGGAGCGTGGCTGGACCCCAGCTTTGAGGCGTGGAACATCGAGGATGTGATCGGCGGCATCACGGTGCCGGTTCTGGCCCTTCAGGGGCGGGAGGATCAATATGGAACGCTTGCGCAGATTGAGGCGCTTGAGGCGGGGCTGGCGGTTGCCCCGGAGGTGGTTCTGTTCGATCAGTGTCGGCATTCCCCCTATATCGACCGCGCTCCAGAGACGGTGGCCGCGATCGCACGTTTTGCGGCCTCGCAAGGAAAATAGGCAATATACTGCGAAATATGTAATATAATGCAGAATATCTGCCATTGACTATGTATTATATTGCACGTTACAAGGGGGAGAACAGGTCGACAGGGGAGCCAAATGGGAAAAGTGATAGATTTTCGCACCGATCCGTCGCGCTATCGTCACTGGCGCGTCGAATATGACGGCCCGATTGCCACCCTGTTTATGGATGTGGACGAAAACGGCGGCCTGTTTGATGGCTATCAGTTGAAGCTGAATTCATATGATCTGGGCGTCGATATCGAACTGGCCGATATTGTGCAAAGGATGCGCTTTGAGCACCCTGAGGTCGGCGCGGTGGTGCTGCGTTCGGGCAAGGAGAACGTCTTTTGCGCTGGGGCCAATATTCGCATGTTGGGGATGGCGGAACACGCGGACAAGGTTAATTTCTGCAAATTCACCAACGAGACCCGGAACACCTACGAGGCGGCGGGATCCGAGTCGGGACAGACCTATATCGCCGCGATCAAGGGATCTTGCGCTGGAGGCGGGTATGAACTGGCGCTGGCTTGCGATCATATCATCCTAGCCGACGACAGCGCCTCCAACGTCGCCCTTCCCGAGGTGCCACTGCTGGCCGTTCTGCCCGGCACCGGAGGGCTGACGCGGGTGACCGACAAGCGCAAGGTCCGGCGTGACCTTGCGGATGTGTTCTGCTCGGTCGAAGAGGGTGTCAAGGGCGCTCGGGCGCTGGACTGGAACCTTGTGGACGAGCTGGTCCCCAACAGCCGCTTTGACGCAACCGTTGCGGCCCGTGCGGCCGAATTTGCCGCCCGCAGAACACGCCCCGCCGCTGGTCAGGGGATTGCGTTGACGCCGCTCTCGCGCGAGATGGAGACAGACGGCGATCTGCATTATCCGCATGTCGATGTGTGCGTGGATCGTGGGGCGCGGGTGGCCTCGATCACCCTCAATGGACCGGATGCTGAGGCCCCGTCCGACCTTGCAGCGCTGCATGCAGCAGGGTCCGACACATGGATGCTGGCCGCCGCGCGGGAACTGGACGATGCGCTGTTGCACCTGCGGTTCAACGAGTTGGAGCTTGGCGTTATCGTGTTCAAATCGCAGGGTGATCCGGCGCGCCTTCTGGCCCATGAAGCGTTTCTTCTGGCCCAACAGGACGATTGGTTGGCGCGCGAGATCCTGCTCTACTGGAAGCGGGTTCTGAAGCGGGTCGATATGACCTCACGCAGTCTTGTCGCCCTGATCGAGCCGGGTTCATGTTTTGCCGGAACGCTGGCCGAGCTGGCCTTTGCTGCGGATCGCTCCTACATGGCCGAGGGGGCGTTTGACGGCGACAACCGTCCGATTGCCAGCATCACCCTGAGCCCGGCAAATTTTGGTCCCTACCCGATGGGCAATGATCTGACGCGGTTGCAGACGCGGTTTCTGGGCAATGCCGACGCGGTGAGCGCGGCACAGGCGCGGATAGGAGAGGCGCTGGAGGCCGAGGAAGCGGCCAATGAGTTAGGTCTTGTCACCTTTGCGCTTGATGACATCGATTGGGAGGACGAAATCCGGGTCTTTCTGGAAGAGCGCGCCAGTTTCTCGCCGGATGCGATGACCGGGATGGAGGCAAATCTGCGCTTTGCCGGCCCCGAAACCATGGAAACGCGAATTTTCGGCCGTCTGACCGCGTGGCAAAATTGGATTTTCCAGCGCCCCAACGCGGTCGGCGAGAACGGCGCACTGAAACGATATGGCACCGGGCGGCGCGGCGAATTCGACCGCCGCCGGGTTTAGGCCGGGGTCCGGCCCGATTATGAATGATGGCACAGGAGGCTATGATGCTTGACGAACTCAATGTCAGTTATGACACGCAAATTCCCAATAATGTGGGCCTGTCAAGCGACCGTCGTGTCCTGAAGGCGCTGGAAAAATGGCACCCCGGTTATCTGGACTGGTGGAACGGGCGCGGCCCCGACGGATTTCAGGAGAGTCTGGTCTATCTGCGCACGGCGGTCAGCGTCGATCCCAAGGGCTGGGCAAAGTTTGACTATGTCAGGATGCCCGAATATCGCTGGGGGGTGCTGCTGGCGCCTCAAGTCGAGGGGCGCGTGATTCCCTGTGGCGAGCATTACGGCCAGCCCGCTTGGCAGGAGGTGCCAGGAGAATACCGCGCCATGCTGCGCCGCCTTGTGGTCATTCAGGGCGATACCGAACCCGCCAGCGTCGAGCAGCAACGCTTTCTCGGGGCGACTGCGCCTTCGCTCTATGACATGCGCAACCTTTTTCAGGTCAATGTCGAGGAAGCCCGCCATCTCTGGGCGATGGTCTATATCCTGCAGAAATATTTTGGCAAGGACGGGCGCGAAGAAAGCGCGGAACTGCTGCAGCGCCAGTCAGGCTCGCTTGAAAAACCCCGGATGCTGGGAGCCTTTAATGAAGCGACGCCTGACTGGCTGTCGTTTTTCATGTTTACCTATTTCACCGACCGCGATGGCAAGATGCAACTCGAGGCGCTGGCGCAATCCGGCTTTGACCCGCTCAGCCGGACCTGTCGCTTTATGCTGACCGAAGAGGCGCATCACATGTTCGTCGGCGAGACTGGCGTCGGGCGCACGATCCAGCGCACGGTTCAGGCGATGAATGATGCGGGGATCAGCGACCCCTATGATGTTGACAAGGTGCGCGCGCTGGGGGTGATTGACCTGCCCCTGATCCAGAGAAAGCTGAACCTTCATTACACGCTGTCGCTGGATCTGTTCGGGGCCGAGGTCTCGACCAATGCGGCCAACGCTTTCAACGCTGGGATTAAGGGGCGGTACCACGAGAACAAGATCGAGGACGACCACAAGCTGACTGACGCGACCTATCCGGTGCGTGATTTCGTCGACGGCAAGATCGTTGACCGCGATGTTCCGGCCCTGACGGCGGTGAACATGCGCCTGCGCGACGATTATTCCCGCGATGCCGCCGGGGGGGTGAAACGCTGGAATGCGATCATCCGCAAGGGCGGCTTTGATTTTGAACTGACGCTGCCGCATGAGGGGTTTCACCGGCAGATTGGTACGTTCAATCAGGCCCCGATCACACCGGATGGCCGGGTAATCAGCGCCGAGGACTGGCTGGCCCAAAAAGACGACTGGCTGCCCAGCGCCGCGGACGGGGACTTTATCCAGTCTCTGATGCAGTCCTGCTGGAACAGCGGCGAGTATGCCGGCTGGATTGCGCCGCCGCGTGTCGGAATTGACAACAAGCCCGGTGATTTCGAGTATGTGCAGCTTCACATGGCCTGACCGCTTGGGCCGCAGCAGTCACAGGATGAGATCGTGACCACACCGATAAAGCAGCATCTGATCGACCCCGAGATCTGCATCCGCTGCCATGCTTGCGTCGAGGCCTGCCCCCGAGAGGCAATCACCTATAATGACGAGAACGTGGTGGTCGATGTCTCGATCTGCGATCACGAGATGGCCTGTCTGGGTCCCTGTCCGACCGGGGCGATTGACAATTGGCGTGTGGTCCAGACGCCGTTTACCCTGGATGAGCAGCTTGAGTGGGTCGAATTGCCTGAACAGCAGGAGATTTCGCCTGCGCCTGACGCGGGGGAGGGCGAGTCCGAGGTCGAGGCGATGGATCCGTCCATTGCCGCGCTTCTGGCCGAGGCCCACAGCGGCACCGGCGGCGAGGCGGTCGCACCGGCCTCGGCGGCGGTGCCCACGGTCAATCTGTTTGGGGCCAAAGCCCCGCTGGTGGCGGTTGTGCAGGGAAATTTCCGCCTGACCGAAAAAGACAGCGACAATGACGTGCGCCACATCATCCTGAACCTTGGTACAAACAGTTTTCCGTTGCTCGAAGGGCAAACGGTTGGCGTCATCGCGCCGGGGCAGGACAGCACCGGGCGGGCCCATGTGCCGCGGCTATATTCGGTCTCCAGCCCACGCGATGGCGAGCGCGCGAACACCAACAACCTGTCTCTGACGGTCAAGCGTGAGCCGGGGGGGCTGTGCTCGAACTACATTTGCGATCTGGCGCGGGGCGACGAGGTTGCGCTGACCGGCCCGTTTGGCCGGACCTTTCTGTTGCCCGACGATCCGGCGGCGCGCCTTTTGATGATCTGCACCGGCACCGGCAGCGCGCCGTTTCGGGCCTTTACCATGCGGCGTCAGCGCGTCATGGCAGATTGCGACGGCACGATGTCGCTGTTTTTTGGCGCCCGTACACCGCAATCCCTGCCCTATTTCGGGCCACTTGGAAAGGTTCCTCAGAGTTTTCTGGACAAGCATTTCGCCTTTAGCCGCGACCCCGGACAACCAAAAACCTATGTGCAGGACCTGTTGCGTGCTGCGGACCAGCAGGTGGCCGCCATGCTGCGCGACGCCAACAGCTATATTTACCTCTGCGGCCTCAAGGCGATGGAAGCAGGGGTCGAGGCCGCATTCGACGAGATCGCCCGCGCCCATGGTCTGGACTGGTCGGCAATTCGCGACCGGATGCGCAAGGCAGGGCGGTATCATGTCGAAACCTACTGAGGGGGCAGATTTTTGCCATCGGATTCGTGTGGGCTGGGCCGATTGCGACCCGGCGCGCATCGCCTTTACCGGGCGCATTCCCTATTGGGCGCTTGCGGCGATTGACGCGTGGTGGGGGCATCATACGGGCGATGACTGGTATCGGCTGAACGTGGACAAGGGGTTTGGGACACCATTCGTTCACATGGACCTTGATTTTCGCGCCCCGGTCACGCCGCGCCATCCGCTGGAGTGCAAGGTACGGCTGCTCCGGCTTGGCACATGTCAATCCCGGAGTAAAAAGGGGCCAAATCGCGGTGTAAAACTGGGCCAGTCGGTGTGATTTCGTCCAGCCCCTTGGAACGCGAGGCCATTCAAAGAGCAAGCGCGTTCCAGGGGGCGTTGG
>Ga0256829_1000261_pt1 | contig 61309 bp, 47 predicted proteins | sample 131447metaG_FD_185979 | JGI IMG/M metagenome (GOLD analysis project Ga0256829, IMG submission 185979) | Hydrothermal vent microbial communities from Lau Basin, Pacific Ocean - 131-447 | ecosystem: Environmental > Aquatic > Marine > Hydrothermal vents | place: Pacific Ocean: Lau Basin | collected...
TCGCACGCCTTCAACGTGCCAAGGCTCGGCCACCCCAAGGGCGGCTTCAAACAGTTGGTTGTTCATGTCGGCACTCCACATCCATCAGTGATGGACGTAGACTACCCACTCGAAATTCAAAAGAGGCAAAATATTCGTAATCCACAAGGCACATATCACCCGGCATGTCACCCACGCATAGCCTTGTCCGGCCAATGACTTGCCAGTGAAGGATTTCGCGGCATGATAGTCTTCGCCAGGGCTTGACCGCTTCGATGCTCCCGGCATTGCACACATTTCAGCGGGCCCGCTTCAGCACACCCTCGAGCCTTGTACCCGGCGCCACGGTGTTGAACACGGTGCCGTACTTCTTCACGTTTTCGTGCAACAGCTCGAGGCGATGCTCGCTCTCGCCGGTGTCCACCAGGATTTCATAACGGATCGATTCCATGCGCGGCGGCACGTCCTGCCGAACCCCGTGCAGGTGCACCTCGACCCCGCGCAGCTCGAAGTTCAGGATCGGGGCCACCCGCTCGATGTTCTTGAGCATGCAGGCGGCGACCGAGGCCAGCAGCAGCTCGGCCGGATTGAAGGCATCACGACGTCCGTTCAGATCGGTGTCCAGCGTGATGGCAGCGTCCTTGCACGTTGCGAGGCTGCCATGGGCATCCTTGCGCCGCGCGCTGACGTCGAAGCTCATTTTGCTCGGTGTGTCGGGCATGGGGACTCCGTGGGTGGACGCTTGATGATCGGCCTGCAGTTTCATGCAGCCGAAGGCTCGGTACCGGGCACAAGAAAGACCGGTTCCCGATCGGCGGGCATTTGTGCCAATTCCCCTGCCGTGAGCCGCGCGTAGACCTCGATCAGGTAGCCGCTCGGATCGCGCAGCCACAGCTCATGCAGCGGCGTACCGCGCCAGGTGGTGCGCGGCGGTTTGACGACGGTCGCACCTGAGGCCAGGGCCGCATGATAGGCGGCGATCACCTGCGCCTTGTCGACCACACCCAGTCCGAGGTGATAGAGGCTGTACGTATCCAGCGGCTGCCGACTGTCATTGACCAGCAGCACCAGGTTCAGGCGCAAATGCGGCACGATGAAGGTGCTATAGCGCGCCGTGGTGTCCTTGGGTGGAAGCCCGAAGAACGCGGTGTAAAACGCCGTGCTTTCGGCAAGATCTGCCACGCGCAGGCTGATATGGAACTCGCTTGCCTGAGGGAAAGACGTCACATCGTTCATCGAACCATCTCCTGAAATATCGTTGCGGAGCTCACTCGGTCGTCAAGCGTTGCAAGGATTGGCATCGGCGGACTAACCGCCGCGTTGCACGCAGCGCTGGAAGGCCGGCAGGTGCCGTTCCTGCGAAGCACGGCGCAAGGCCTTGTAGACCGCGAGGATGTCGGGGCGTGTCGTGCTGCGCAGCACGCGGTCATAGAGCGCGACGTTCTCGATTTCACCCGTCACGCCGGCCTCGCATGCGGCATGAAGATCGGCATAAACCGGGGTTTCCCCCGCCCAGCGGTTGCCCGGCGGCGTCACACCGTAACGGCGGCAAAGGCCCAGCAGCGCCTCGATATGACGCCCTTCCGCATCGCGGATGTTGATGAACGGGCGCACCTCGCCAAAGTCGCGGATTACCCGATCGTAGGTGGACCAGGATTTGTACTCGTCATCCAGCGCATCGAATAGCGCGGTGGTTTCGCATTCATTGAGTTTGTCCATGATGGACCTCCTTATTTTGAAAAGTGCCGTGAATGACATGCAGGCATGCATCGCCTTGTGTCCGGTCCCATCGCGCTGCCGAGTCTGCTTGCCGTCCAGGGCACGACTGCGCACCCACAGGCACCAGAGGCAGCACCCCGGTTGTCCAAACGTTTGCTCAGCCGCGTCCTTCGGATCCGGCATCGGTGGCCAGGGCGCTACCCGGCTCCGGTTCCGGGTAGCGCCGCCTGAGCAGCAGGTAGAGCAGTACCGGCACTATGAGCAGGGTCAGGAAGGTGCCGACGACCAGTCCGCCGATGGCCACCACTGCCAATGGCGACAGCCGCTCCAAGCCCACCGCCCATTCCAGCGCCACCGGGATCATGCCGACCGACGCGGCGGCGGCGGTCATCAGGATCGGCCGGGTGCGCAGATCGACGGCCTGCAGGATGGCCTGCTTCAGGGGCACGCCTCGGCTCAGGGCCTCCTGCGCGAAGTCGACCAGCAGGATGCCGTTCTTGACGATGATGCCCATGAGCAGGATCAGGCCCATGAATGAGGGCATGCAGCCGTGCTTGTCGGCGATCAGCATCGCCCAGGCTGCACCGATCACCGCCAGCGGCAGCGTCACCAGAATGGCAATGGGCGTGATGAACGAGCGGAAGGAAATCACCAGCACCACGGCCAGCAGCACGATGCCCAGGGCCAGCGATTGCGCCAGTCGGGTAAACGAGGCGTTCATCTCCTTCATCTCGCCCTCGTGGGAGAGGGTATAGCCGCGCGGCAGTTGCAGCCCTTCGAGGGCCTTGGCGACATGCGCATCGAGGGCGGTCACCGAAATGTCGCGGCGATAACCGATCACGTCCACCGTACGCACCAGGTTCTGATGCGTGAACTCGGTCGGCGCATAGACGGTCCTGACCCTGGCCACCTGCGCCAGCGGCACGATGGTGCCGTTGGGTGCGGTGATATCTAGCGCCGCTATCGATGAAGGGCTGGAGCGCTCATCGGCACGCAGACGCACCCACACCGGGATGCTGTTCTCTCCCGGCACGCGCAGACTGCCGCCGGGAATGCCGTTGACCTGTGCGGCTACCTGCTGCGCGATGGCACCCGGGGTCAGGCCGTAATGCGTCGCCTTGGCCGCGTCCACATCGAGCTGCAGGCGCCTGGAGTCACCCTGCCAGGAACGCTCGAAGCCCGTGAGACCGCCGACCTTGGCCAGTCGTGCCTGGATGTCGTTCGCGATTCGGTCGAGCACGTGCCAATCAGGTCCGCTGACCATCAGGTCCACCGTGCCGCGAATCGACGACAACGGCGTGGCACCATACACCACCGCATTGGCGTTGATCACGCCGGGGATCGCGCGCACCCGTTTCTGGATGGCCCTGTTGATCTGGAAAATGGTTTCGTCGCGATGGAAACGATCAACCAGATTCACCGTGGCCATGCCCTGCGAGAAGATGCGCGCCGCGCCAAACGACTTGTCCTGCGGCTCGGCACCCACCACCGTCGAAGTGGAAATCAGCCAGCCGGGCTTGACCGAAGCACGGATGGCTGCACCCACTTCGCGGGCGATACGCTGCATCTGCGCAGCATCGGTATCGGGCTGCGCCTCGAAGCTGACCTGGGTGATGCCGGTATCCATCAGCGGCATGAGTTCGCGCCCGACCACCGGCAACTGCCGCAGCGACGCCAGGGTAAGCAGCAACGCGACAAACAGCACGCGCTTGGGATGCGCCAAAGCCCAGCCTACCGTGACGGCATAAAAGCGCTTGAGCGGCTTGAGGACCCAGGTATCGAAGTACGAAAGCGGTTTGCGCAGGGGGTCGCGCGCGCCGGGCTTAAGCAGCCAGGGCGTGAGCAGCGGAATGATGGTCACGGCAACGATGAACGAGGATGCCAGCGCCACCATCAGGCTCACCGACAGCGGCCTGAGTACCGTCTGCACGTAGCCGCCGATGAACACAATGGGCAGCAGCACCACGCCATTGGAAAGGGTGCCCGACAGCACCGCGAGCATGACCTCCTGCGTGCCGTTGGCGGCCACCGCCAGCCCCGACTCGCCTTGCTCGCGCATGCGCCGTTCGATGTTCTCGATGACCACGATGGCATCGTCCGCGAGCAGGCCCACGGCGATGATGATGGCAGTCAGCGTGATCATGTCGAACTCGTAGCCGATCAGCTTCATCACCAGGAAGGTGAGCAGGTACGTGAACGGCAGCGACAGGGCGGTGATGAAGGCCGCGCGCGTGTCGGCAAGAAACAGCAGGATGACCAGCACCGTCATGATCACCGCATCCCGCAGCGCGCCGAGCATGTTGTCCACAGTCAGGTTGATCAGGCGCAACTGGCCATCGGACCTCTCGATGTGCAGCATCGGGAATTCGCTGCGAACAGAGGCCAACGCGGCGTCGATGTTGCGTGCGGTGGTTGCGGCGTAGCCGTTCTCGCCCCTCAGCAAGGATACCGCTATGGCTTTGTGTCCGTTGCCACGGTACAGCGATGTCGGGTCGGCATCGCCCCAGCCGACCGTACCCAGCTCGCCCACGCGCACGAAGCCGCCACCCGGCACCGGCACATGCACATCGGCAAGCTGCTGCGGGTTGTGCGCCAGGCTGTTCAGGGTGAGCAGGAAACGGTAGCCGTCACGGTGCACCAGGCCTTCCGGTGCGGTGATGTTGCTCGCCGCCAGTGCCGTGGCCACCTGCATCACGTTCAGGTGATGTGCGGCAAGCAGGCTGCGATCAAGATCGACCTGCGCCTGCCGCTCATGCCCGCCGAACACCTCGACCTCGGACACGCCCGGGATGCGCAGCAAGCGGTCGCGGAGCTGGTTTTCCGCTATACGCCGCACCGCGCTCAAGTCGAGGTTGGACTGTGGCGCCGGGGTTAGCGCCAGCACCGTCACCGGCTGCGCCGCACTGGTGATGCGGAAGATCACCGGTGCCCGCGTGCCTTTGGGCAGGCTCGAGTCCACCCGCTTGAGTTCGGTCAGCACCTTGGTGGCCGCGATGTTGATGTCGTTGCCGTAGTTGAACTCGACGGTCACGGCCGACACCTGGTCGCGTGACACCGAAGTCACGCGACGCACGCCGTCGATGGCCGACAGCTGGGTCTCGATCGGGTGCGTGACGTCCTGTTCCACGTCGCTGGCCTCGGCGCCAGGCCACTGCGTGACCACGCTGATCATCGGCCGGTTGGTGTCCGGGAACAGGTTCATCGGCATGCTGAAATACGACGCGACGCCGGCCACCACCACCAGCAGGGCGATGGCCAGAATGGCGTGAGGCCGGGCAAGCAGGCGCTGCATGAAGTTCATGGTGTCGCTCCAGTCGCAGCCGCACTCACCGCCGCATCCCCATCACGCATCTGTGCCAGTACGGCCGTCTGGGCGACCACGACCCGCTGGCCCGGCCTGAGCTGACCGCGCACCGCCGTGGTACGGGCACCTGACTGCAACACCTCGACCGGCACGATGTGCACGCGCCCGGGTTCACCTGCCCTGGCGCCCGCCGTGAAGACCAGCACATGCGCATGCCTGCCACTGCCCACCACCGCCGCTTCGGGCACGGTCAGTGAAGCCGACGCCTGCGCTTGCAAGGCAAGGCTGGCGGCCACCGTGCTGCCACTGGGCAGACCGAACGGGGACCGCAGTGCGTCGGCCTCGAGGGTGCCCAGACCCGCAGCATTGACCGCCGGAGCAATCCGGGTGACGGGCAATGCCAGCGTCTGTCCGTTCTGTGAAAGACGCAGCATGTCGCCCACCTTCACCTGTGCGATCTGATCGGCCGGCAGACTCATCCGCACGACCGCACCCTTGCCTGCCGTGAGTCGGTACACCGGCCTGCCGGGCGCCGCGGTGTCGCCCACCTCGACCAGACGCTGCGCCACCACCGCATTCCCGGGGGCGCGGATCACGGCATAGCCAAGCTGTACCTTGAGCGCCGCGATCTGACGCGACAGGGCCTGGGCCTTGGCCTTTGCAGCGGTGGCGGATGTATGCGCCTGGTCCGCCTGCGCCTGGCTGACTCCGCCCTCGCTCAGCACCGCATCGATGCGCGCCTTTTGCTTGGCGGCATATTCGGCCTCTGCCTGCGCGGCGCTGTGCTGCTGGGAAAGTGCTGCGATATTGCGGGCAATCTGCCGTGCGTCGATACGCACCAGCAACTGCCCCCGCTTGACCGTCACCCCGGCGCGCGGCCCTACGGCCAATACTGTGCCCTGGATTTGCGGTGCCAGCGTGATGGTCTGCCGCGCCTCGACCGTGGCCACACCTTGCAGGACGGTGGCCACCGAGCCGCGTTCGACACTGCCGGTTTCCACCGCCCAGGCCGAAGACGGCGGCGGCGGGCTGTCGTCGGACTGATGCAGGCGGTGAAAGTGCAGCCACAGCCCACCGCCGATCAGCAGGACGGGGATCAGCAGCAGGAACAAACGCTTGCGCTTGCGTACCGGCGCGGAAGCGCCCGAAGTATGGGAGGTATTCATGGTGAAGCCTGTGGGTTCAAAAGCAAATCGGCATGCGCCGGGAAAGGGGAGGAATCGATGGTGGCAGGAGCGCGCAGGGCTCTGGGCGGTTCGCCGTAGGCATAGCGCAGTGCATCATCCGCTTCCCACCAGGCGGCCAGTGCATTGGTGAGCGCAGAACGTGCGTGCGCCAGCGCTGCCTCCGCATCGATCAGGTCGGTTGCCGAACCGAGGCCGAGCCGGAAGCGATCACGCTCGATACGGGCACTATCCATGGCCGCCTTCAGCCCTGCAGTCGCGGCGGCATAGGCCTTGGACTGGGCGTTCCATGCAGCCGTGGCACCGGCTTGTGCCGCAGCCAGGTTGAGCCTGACCTGACGGGCACGATCACCAGCCACTTCACGCAAGGCGCTCGCGCTATCGATCGCGGCGCGCTGCGCACCGCCGGACCAGAGGTTGACCTTGAGCACCAGCATCACCTGCCAGGTGTTGACCGCCCGTCGGTTGAACTGGATCGAATTGCGGTCCCAGCTTCCGACCAGCGCCAGTTGCGGCCATTGCGCCCGACGCGCTGCCTGCTCGTGCGCCGTTGCTGCTGCGACTGCGCTCTGTGCCTGTGCATACAATGGCGCATGGGTGAAACGTCCCTGAGGCAGGTTCTGCGGCGGATCCGCCGGCAGTTCGATGGCAGCGGTATAGTCCGGCAGGTCCATCAAGGCGGCCAACTGGGCGCGCAGGTGCTGCTGCTGGCCTTCCACCCCGGCCAACTGACCTTGCACGGCGGCGGCAGCGGCCTGCACCCGCAACAGGCTGACTTTCGCGATCTGGCCGACTCTCAGACTCTTGCGGGCCACGGCAAGGCTGCGGTCCAGGGCGCTCTTCTGAGCCTCCAGTGCCTGCCGCTGTCCGCTCAGCGCCTGCAGGTTACGATACAGTGCGGCGCCGTCGAGAAGGGTCAACAGGCGCTGGTCCTGCGCACCCCACCTGGCCCGGTTCGCATTCGCCCGCGCCGCTTTCACGCTGGCCAGGATCTCGCCGTTGATATCGATCGGCAGTTGCACCTGGACACCGTCGCCAAACTGGTTGCGCGCGAACGGATACAGCGCCACGTTCGGCGGCTGGGTGATGGGCCGGATCAGGCGCGGGTCGTTGTAATGCATGCTGCGCGCATAGACATCGATCTTGCCAAACCACGCAGCACGTGCCTTGCGCTCCTGCGCACCCGCAGCCCGCTGACTGGCCTGTGCCGCCTGGATGGCCGGCGATTGCGCCGCAATGCGTTGCAGCACGCCACGAAGGCCGACCGGCGGCTTGGCCGCCATGACCGGCAGGCAGGCTGTCAGCAGCAAACCCCACAAGAGGCGGCGCATGAGCACAACCAGGCGCTCACCCCCGTTTGCTTGATCCATGTGCATGGTGTTCTCTCGCTGCGGATTCATATGGATTCGTTTCATGAGTGTTTGCACCGGGGCAAACCGGACTGCGGCTTCACCCCATGTGCATGTCATCGCGCCAACGCCGAAGCATCCAGCCATTGCTCGACCTGGGCTCGCGCCGGGATGCCACCGGCATGCACGAGCTTGCCGTCGACCACCACGCCGGGCGTGCTCATCACGCCGTATTTCATGATCGAGGGCAGATCCTCGACCTTGTCCACCCGTGCCTGCACACCGCGGACGGCAAGCACCTCTTCGACCAGTTTCTGCGTGGCCCTGCAACTGGCACAGCCCGTGCCCAGGATCTTGACGTTCAGCATATGTACCTCCGTTGGGATTGCGGCTCATGTCACCGCGTTGAACACGAAACCGACCAGGACGATGCCCACGGTCACTACACCGGCAAACAGCGCGATCAGACGCGGCCGCATGACCTTCTTGAGAATCATGAACTCGGGGAAGGACAAGGCCGTGACCGCCATCATGAACGTCAGCGTGGTGCCCAGCGCGGCGCCCTTGCCGAGCAGCGCCTGAACCACCGGGATGATGCCGGCCGCGTTGGAGTACATCGGCACACCCATCAGCACCGCCAGCGGCACCGACCACCAGGCCCCCTTGCCCATCAGATGCACCATGAGATCCTGCGGCACGTATCCGTGAATCCACGCGCCCACGCCCACGCCGGCGATGATGTACGGCGCCACCTTCAGGACGATTTCACGCACCTGTCGCCAGCCCTGCGCAAAGCGCAGTTCCCAGGTCAGGCGCTGCGCCTCCCCGCGCACGTTAGGCATCTCGAACACCCAGGGCTCGACCAGCCTCACCGGGTTCATGCGCCCGATCACCAGTCCGGCCACGATAGCCACCATCAGCCCCAGGCCCAGATACAGGGCGGCAATCCTCCAGCCGAGCATGCCCAGCAGCAGCGCCAGCGCCACCTCGTTGACCATCGGCGCCGACACCAGGAAGGAGAACGTCACACCCAGCGGCACGCCGGCGGTGAGGAATCCGATGAACAGCGGCACCGCCGAGCACGAGCAGAACGGCGTGACGATGCCCAGGCCCGCAGCCAATACGTTGCCCACGCCCTGGCGCTTGCCGGCCAGGATGGCGCGGGTCTTTTCCGGGGTGATGAACGTCTGCAGCACGCCGACCACGAACACGATCAACGCCAGCAGCATCAGCACCTTGGGCACCTCGAACACGAAAAACGCCAGCGCCCCATGCAGATGACTTGTCGGTGACAAACCCGTGGCACGGGTCAAACCGTTCATGAGCGCGTCGGTCCACGCTGCAAGGCGCCCGTAGAGCAGAAACCAGCCCGCCACATACAGCACGGGCACGATCCATGCGCGCCAGGCCGCGCGCGTATCGGCTGCCGCGGCTTTACCAAGGTCGGGGGCGATCTGCACGTTCATTTTCCGTCCATCCGAAGGGATTCCTGTCCTGTAGACGAACGAGGCGGAAAAAGGATGCACCACGCGCAGAAACACGCCTCCCTCCGGCTCGAGGGCACTTGGGCGTGGGAATGGAAAGAACAGTTGCGAGAACACGCCGCCCCGCTGCCCAGCCTGCGCCGCCGCCGGACCGATCGCTTTGATCCAGGTCAAACCGGAAGCGGAACGTTGGCGGCGTGCCGAAATTCAGTTCCGCGGCACGTGACAGCAGACCTGGCCGCTGTCGTCGAACTGCACCTTGCAGTTGCGGACCATGGTCTCGCGCAGGCGCTGGCGCGCACGCTTCAGACGCGACTTGGTGGCCGGAAGGCTCAGACCGTTTGCGATTGCGAAGTCCTGCTGGCGAACACCCTCGAGATCGCACTGCTGGAGAATATGCCGGTCCTCGATGGACATCTCGGCAAGATTTCGCAGCACACAGGCATCCAGTTGGTCCACGGGCTCGCGGCTGTCTTCCTGTCCGGCAAGGTTGTCGGGAAGCTCCAGATGCGGCCGGGCCAGCCGCGAGCGATCCACCAGGGCATTGCGGACCACACGAAAAAGCCAGGCACGCGGCTGGTCGATGCGGCAAAAATCCTTGCCCAAGCGCATCGCCTTGAGGAAAGTGTCCTGCAGCACATCGTCCGCGCTGTCCACATCCCCCAGGCGCTTGACCAGGAACCCGCGAAGCTCGGCTTCATGCGCATGCCAGGCACGCAGGACACATTCAAATGAAATGGCACTATTCATGGTCATGGATGCCAGCGGCGGAACGTGTGCTCCACATATTATAGGGCCTGGCCGCTTCAGACCTGTTCACGACACGACACGTCATGGGCCATCCGCCACACAGAACCCTCGCCAACCGCGGGAATGGACGGCTACAGAGCGTCACGGCTCCCGCCGTTCCCACAAGAGCAACGCTGCGCCTTCTGTAGGAAGCCCGGAAGGGCCGACCGCAAACCACCCACTGCAAAAGCGTCACAGCTCCCGCACACGTGGCGAAGGCATGTCCCCGCAATCAGCCACCCGCCAGCATCAGGATATCTCCCAGCAACGCCTGCGCGGTGACTTCGGCGCCGGCGCCGGGACCCTGGATCACCAGCGGACGCGCGGCATAGCGCTCGGTGGACAGGGCGAACAGATTGTCGGTCTCGCGCAACGGGTAGGCCGGATGCGCGGGGTCGACTTCGGCCAGGTTCACGCGCGCCTTGCCGTCCCGGTCGAGCCGCGCCAGATAGCGCAGCACGTGACCGTGACGGGACGCCTGGGCATGCCGCTCCGCGAAGGCCTCGTCCAGTTCATGCGAGCGCGCGAGAAATTGTTCCGATGGGCAGGCGCGCAGTGCTTCGGGCACCAGGTTCTCGACCTCGATATCTTCCGGCTCCAGCGCGAAACCGGCACTGCGTGCGAGGATCAGCAGCTTGCGCGCCACATCCTGGCCGGACAGGTCGGCGCGCGGGTCCGGTTCGCTGTAGCCGAGTTCGCGCGCCTTCCGGAGCAGGCTCGAGAACGGCACGCTGGCGTCGTAGCGGCTGAACAGCCAGGACAGCGAACCGGAAAACACGCCCTCCAGGCCCAGCAGCACATCGCCGCATGCGCGCAGTCTTCGCAGGGTGGAGAGCACCGGCAGGCCCGCACCCACGGTCGCCGCATCGCCATAACGTCCACCCGCATCCTGCGCCGCCTGCAGTTTGCGCCATGTCACCAGCGCGCTGCCTGCGGCCGCCTTGTTGGCGGTCACCACGTGATACCCCCTGGCCAGCCACGCGGCATGTTGCTCCGCCAGCGCTTCGCTGGCCGTGGCGTCGACGAGAATCCGGTTCCCGGCGCCACTGGCATCGAGTGCATGCAACAGGGCATGGTCGTCCCGCGGCTCGCCCTCGCGGTTCAGTCGCTCGCGCACGCGCCGGTCGGCCAGCAGCGCGCCAGTCACGGCCTGGCGTCGGGAGTTGGCCGCACCGACCAGGCGCACGGCCCGGCCCGGGCGGGCATTCAAAAGGCGCAGGAAGGCTCCACCGACCACGCCGGTGCCAAGCAGCACCACGGCACTGCGTGCGCTATCCCCCGGCGCGGCCTGTGCGCCGTGCCCGCGTGGCGTGGCCACGAGCGCGTTCATGCCCTCACCACGGAGCGCGGTTTCCCGGCGCGTTGCGCGCGGTCCAGTCCGGCCTGCAGGTCACCGACCAGATCGCTCGCATCCTCGATACCAACCGAAAGCCGCAGCAGCGAATCGGCAATACCCGCGGTACGCCGCGCATCCGGCGCCATCGACGCGTGCGTCATGCTGGCCGGATGCGCGACCAGACTCTCCACGCCACCCAGCGATTCGGCCAGCGAGAAAAACGCCAGACCATCGACGAAGGCGCGGATGGCATGCTCGCCGCCTTCCAGTTCGAAGCTCACCATGGCGCCGAAACCGCCCTGCTGGCGCGCTGCCAGCGCGTGTTGCGGATGGGTGGCCAGCCCGGGGTAATACACCTGGCCGACCGCCGGATGCTGCTGCAGCAGATCGACCACCTGAGCCGCATTTTCCTGATGCACCCGCAGGCGCGCGCCGAGCGTGCGCAGGCCGCGCAGGGTCAGGTAGCTGTCGAACGGCGCACCGCTCAGGCCCAGGCAATTACCCCACCATTTCAGCTGCTCGGCCAGCTCCGGCGTGGCAGCGATGACCGCACCGCCGACCACGTCGCTGTGGCCGTTGATGTACTTGGTGGTCGAATGCACCACCACATCCGCGCCCAGCGCAATCGGTTGCTGCAGGGCTGGCGACAGGAAGGTGTTGTCGACCACGCACAGTGCACCCACCGCGTGCGCCGCCTGTGCCACGTGGCGAATGTCGGTGATGCGCAGCAGCGGGTTGGACGGGGTTTCAACCCACACCAGATCCGGTTTCCGCACCAGGCCGGCGGCCAGTGCCACCGGGTCGGTGAGATCGGCGAACTCGACCGTGAAACGACCCTTCTTCGCCCATGCATCCAGCAAGCGCCAGGTGCCGCCATAGCAGTCATGCGCGGCCAGCACGCGGCCGCCGGCCGGCACCAGTTCCAGCGCCGCCGCCACCGCCGCCATGCCACTGGCAGTGACCAGCGCGCCGGCGCCCTGTTCCAGCTCGGCCAGAGCCTCGCCCAGCAGGTCGCGGGTCGGGTTGCCGCTGCGCGAGTAGTCGTAGGCGCGCTTGTGGCCGAATCCGGCAAAGCTGTAGTTGGTCGACAGGTGCAGCGGCGGCACCACGGCGCCATGCTGGGTGTCCGATTCGATCCCGGCGCGCACGGCGCGGGTGGAGGATGTGGCGCGAATGCTCATGTCAGTCTCCGGAACGGCCCTTGAGAGATGCCCGCAGAACCGGGGCCAGTTGCGCGGCTTCCTTGAGGAACCCGTCGTGCCCGTAGGGCGTTTCGATCACTTCCAGTTCCGCGGTGCCATGCAGGGCACGCTGCAATGTGCACAGGTCCGACAGCGGTACCAGGCGGTCGGAGGCAAAGCCGATCAAGATGGTCGGCACGCGCACCGTGGCAGGGTCGATCGCGTGCAGATCGATCGACTCGGACAACGCCAGGTAGCGTTGCGCATCGAAACGACCGACAAATTTGCGTCCGGCATGCTCGAGCCAGTCCTCCACCGGCAGGCGGTAGCGCCCGTCGCGGAACTGTGCCTCGCCGGCAAACCGCGATGCCAGTTCCGAACTGCCGCGATAGGTGGTCATGGCCAGTTGCCGCGCCAGTGACAGCGCCTGCTCGACCTCGCCCGTGCGCAGGCCCAGGCGAATGATTTCACGCTGCACCGAACGTTGCGCGCTGGCCAGCGGGTGCGGACGATGGGCGCCGGCTATCGCCACCAGGCGACCAAGGCGGTGGCCGTGCCGGGATGCAAATGCCAGCCCGGCCATGGCCCCGTAGGAGGCGCCGACCCATGCTTCGATGCGAGCGATGCGCAAGGTGTCCAGCAAGGCGGCCACGGCGTCGGCCTGGTCGAGGGTTGAAACGGCCGCTGCACCAAGGTCGTCGGCATCGAGCCAGTCGATGGCCAGGACGCGATAACGGTCAAGGTCGATGGCCCGGCCCGGGCCGACCACATCCTCCCACCACCCGCACTCCGGATGCGCCGGGCTGGCACACACGTCGCGGTCGGCTGAAATACCGCCCTGTACCACCACGGTCGGTGCCCCGGGACGACCGGTCCACAGGTACCGAAGCTGCACGCTCCGTGCGGCGCCTTCACCATGCCGGGGCGACAACCGCACGTGGCGCACATGGCGCTGGCAGGCCAGTCGTTCGGGAAGATCGACCCCCGGCTGGGGGGAACAGCCGGGTCGATCCGGGGTCTGGGGGACGGTTTGCAGTGACATCTCGAACTCCGGTTCCGTTGCATCGAGCTGCGGTTCCGGAGCGTGTCGGTGCGCATGCGGTTCATCGTGCAGGCGCCGCGACTCATCTCTCGGTGGATGCAGTACATCCGCCGCAGGAGTTGGCACCGTGCAGGGACCTTGCGGTCCTTGTGGTTGCCCCGGCTTCAAAGGGCCTGTCCCTCAGCCGGTCTCGATGAGTTTCGGGGTCTACCCTAGCTGCGTGCATTCATTCTGTCAATAGACGTCTATACGCCTATACGTCATAACCGCAACAGCAGGATGATCGAGAACCGATATGTGCGTGCCAGATATGATGCCTGCAGACCCTGTGGGAAAAGTTCATGCGGTGATGGCAGGATGCCCTCGAAGACACCTCGAAATCGAGGTCTGCGTGCAGCGTGGGGCGCGACTCCCACAGTCGCACAGTCGCTTTTCCCGGATGCCATGCCTTGTTTGCAATTCACGACTGGCCATCGCCGACCGGCTACAATGCGCGGTTTCCCGGCAACCCCAGTATTCGCATGACCGAGCACCGCACCGAAACCGCGCGGCGGCGCACCTTCGCCATCGTCAGCCATCCCGACGCAGGCAAGACCACGCTGACCGAGAAACTGCTGCTGTTCGGCGGCGCGATCCAGATGGCCGGTTCGGTCAAGAGCCGCAAGGCCGCGCGCCACGCCACCTCCGACTGGATGGCGCTGGAAAAGGAGCGCGGCATTTCGGTCACCTCCTCGGTGATGCAGTTCCCCTATGGCGGCACCATCGTCAACCTGCTCGATACCCCGGGACACGCCGACTTCTCCGAGGACACCTACCGCGTGCTGACCGCGGTGGATTCGGCGCTTATGGTGATCGACTGCGCCAAGGGCGTGGAGGAGCGCACCATCAAGCTGATGGAGGTGTGCCGCCTGCGCACCACGCCGATCATGAGCTTCATCAACAAGCTCGACCGCGAGGGCCGCTCGCCGCTGGAGCTTTTCGACGAGGTCGAGTCGGTGCTGGGCATCCAGTGCGCGCCGATCACCTGGCCCATCGGCATGGGCAAGCACCTGAAGGGCGTCTACCACCTGCTGCGCGACGAGGTACACCTGTACGAGGCCGGCAGGAACTACGAACGCCAGCAAGCCCGGGTGCTCAAGGGCCTGGACAACCCGAGTCTCGCCGATGCCATTGGTGCCGAGCCACTGGCCGAACTGCGCGACGAACTGGAACTGGTCCTTGGCGCGGTCGAGCCTTTCGATCCCGAACAGTATCTATCCGGACGGCAGACCCCGGTGTTCTTCGGCTCGGCGGTGAACAACTTCGGCGTGCAATTGCTGCTGGATTTCTTCGTCGAACACGCCCCCGGACCGCAGCCGCGCGCCACCACCACGCGCGAAGTCGACCCCCACGAGGACAAGCTCAGCGGCTTCGTGTTCAAGATCCAGGCCAACATGGACCCGGCACACCGCGACCGCGTGGCCTTCATGCGCGTGTGCTCGGGTACCTATACCGCCGGCATGAAGATGCTGCAGACGCGCACCGGCAAGGAGGTTCGCATCGCCAACGCGCTGACCTTCATGGCCTCGGACCGCGAGCGGGTCGAAAAGGCTTATCCAGGCGACGTGATCGGCCTGCACAACCACGGCACCATCGCCATCGGCGACACCTTCACCGAAGGCGAGGCACTGTCCTTCACCGGAATTCCCAACTTCGCGCCGGAGCTGTTCCGCCGTGCGCGCCTGCGTGACCCGCTGAAGATGAAGGCACTGCAGAAGGGCCTGACCCAGTTGTCGGAGGAAGGCGCAACGCAGTTCTTCCGCCCGCTGATGTCCAACGATCTCATACTGGGCGCGGTCGGCGTGCTGCAGTTCGACGTGGTCGCCTATCGCCTGAAGGACGAGTATGGCGTGGAAGCGGTGTTCGACACGGTCGGCGTAGCCACCGCGCGCTGGATCTACTGCGACGATGCGAAGATGCTCGAACAGTTCCGCGAGAAGAACGCCCAGCACCTGGCCGTGGATGCTTCCGGCGCCTTGGTCTACCTGGCACCGACGCGTGTCAACCTGCAACTGGCCGAGGAGCGCTCGCCCGGCGTAAGCTTTGCCGCCACCCGCGAGCACGCCAGCGCCGTGCTTCCTTGAAATCTGTGTCCGATGGATTGCATGACCTGAACCGGACTAGGGGTTATCCCGAGGTGCACCAAGCCCGATCGTCATGTGGTCTTGCCCAATATCCATGGCCGACATGGTTTCAGTGAGCATGGACAGCATTTCGGATGAATCCATGGATCCGGCAGCGCGTATCACGCGATAGTTCTCAAGAAACTTGCGGACTAGATCCGGATCGAATTGATGCCCCGCACCTCGACGGATATAATCGACAACCTTGTCTTCGGCCCAGGGGGCCTTGTAAACGCGAGAGAACATCAGTGCGTCCCAGACGTCCACTATGCTGAACAACCGAGCTGCGAACGGTATCTGCTCCCCACTCAGCCCCCGGGGATATCCCTTTCCGTCCCAGCGCTCATGGTGCGATAAGGGAATGTCCAGCGAATCATGCAGCATGCTGACATGTGAAAGCAGATCGGCGCCAATTTTCGGGTGCTTTTTGACTTGGTCCATTTCTTGCGAATTCAGTGGCCCCGGTTTCAGCAAAATGGTATCGGGCAACGCCATCTTGCCGATGTCATGAAGAATCGCGCCATTGAAAAGGCTAGCCATCTTGTCTTCGGGGTACCCGGCCAGACGCGCAAACTCGAGCGTCATATTCGCCACTCTTGACGAATGGTGACCGGTCTCCTTGTTGCGAATATCCATCGCCGCGGAAAGAGCCTCTACCGTCTGCCGCATGCCTTCTTCAAGAATACGGTTCTTTGATTCCAGATCCTTCTGGCTCTTGTCAATCAACAGCTTCAAGAAGATGGATGTCACAAGAACAAACAGGATGTCCTTGAACTGCAGAATCCAGTTCAGTAATGCATGGTCTGATGCAAAGGATTCGGCAATCCAGTCCGAGGCCGACAACCAGGCGAAAACCACGACCGCATATAAAACGGCAACGCGCATGCCTGCATCACGCTTCATCGACGGCACGGTCAAACTCCCATTCAAGCCTTGTTTGTACACGCAAATGCCGGAATCTGACCTAGCACGAATACATACCCACACTATCCTATTGTCATATTGATATCAATCCATGCGAATTTTTGGACATGACATTGGACATGACATGACCGCAGGGCATCCCGACCAGACGGGATGCTGGAAACGCCCTGCATACGACTGACCAGGCATCACCACTCCCCCACCACACACAAGTCCCTGGGGCGGGGTGGATCTTACGTATGGAGTGCCAAGCAGGAACTGTGCACTACCGTGGATTACGGTGTCCGGGATACGTTCATGCACCAAGACCGGCGCCTCGACCTGACCTGCAGTGGATATTGCAACCACCTGCCCCGGACATCGGTGGCAGGTGGTCCTTTGCTCGTTCCATTCTTGCCGATTCTGTTCAGGCCGCGCGTTTGTCGCGCTTGCCCTCATCACCTGAAGAGCCTGACTTGCTGGAGTACGAGATGAGTTGCTGCGGATCGAAATCGTCGACCTGGATGAACTCATCGCAAGCCATGCGCACCTTCTCCAGAAGCTTGCGCTCGGACTCGCTGATGGCACCGACCCCTTCCGCCTCACGCAACTGGTCGGCGTATTCCAGGGCGGTGACTTGACCGGCCTTGACCGCCTTGAGGAACTTGCGCTCGATCGGTTCGGCGGCGATCACATCCGCCAGCAGTGCATTCATGCGCCCGACCGGGTTGTTCGCCGTGGGCGACATGAACGACCATTCCAGCAGCTGTGTGCGGGCTTCGTTGGGGCACATCAGCAGACCCGCCACGCGATGTCCGAGGCGATCCGAGGGCGGCACTTCACGACGGCCGAACGGGAACACCAGCGCGCGCAGCACCCAGGCCACCGGACGCACCGGAAAATTGCGAATGACGCCATCCAGCGCCATCTGCATGTTCCACACGCTGTCATGGAAAGCCCAGGCCAGCAACGGACGCTCGCCCTCGGGCCGGCCACTGTCCTCGTAACGCTTGAGCATGGCACTGGCAATGTACAGCTGGCTGAGCACGTCGCCGAGTCGCGCCGAGAGCTTTTCCTTGAACTTGAGCTTGCCGCCGAGCACGCCCATCGACACATCGGATACCAGCGCCAGGGCTGCGGAATAGCGATTGAGCTTGCGGTAGTAGCGTCGGGTGTAGGCATCGCCTGGCGCCTTGCCGACCTTGGCATGGGTCAGGCCCAGTACCAGCGCGCGCACGGCATTGGAAATGCCGAATCCGACATGGCCGAACAGCGCCCGGTCGAAGGCCTTCAGGCGCTCGCCGTAGTCCTCGATGGCCAGCGACTGCATCTCCTTCAGTACGTACGGATGACAACGGATCGCACCCTGGCCGAAGATCATCAGGCTGCGCGTCATGATGTTGGCGCCTTCCACGGTGATGCTGATCGGCGCCCCCTGCCAGCTGCGGCCCAGGTAGTTCGACGGCCCCAGGATCACGCCCTTGCCACCATGCACGTCCATCGCATCACGTACCACCTGGCGACCGCGCTCGGTGGCGTGGTATTTGGCAATGGCCGAGGGCACGGCGGGCTTTTCACCACGATCCACCGCCGCCGCCGTGGCGCGCGACAAGGCGGAAATCGCATAGGTGTAACCGCCGATACGGGCCAGTGCCTCCTCCACGCCCTCGAATCTTCCGATGGCCAGACCGAACTGCTTGCGTATCCGTGCATAGGCGCCCGTCGCGGCGCTGGCCGTGCGCACGAATCCGGTGGCATTGGACGGCAACGAGATTGCACGCCCGACCGACAGCACCTCGACCAGCATCCGCCAGCCCTGCCCGGCCATGTGCGGCCCGCCGATCAGGGTCGTCAGGGGAACGAACACGTCCTTGCCGCGCACCGGACCGTTCTGGAAGGGCACGTTCAGCGGCAGGTGGCGACGCCCGATGTCCAGGCCTTCGGTCTCGCGTGGCAGCAGCGCCAGGGTGATCCCCAGGTCCTTCTTCCCGCCCAGCAGACCCTCCGGATCGTGCATGCGGAAAGCCAGGCCGATCACCGTGGCCACCGGCGCCAGCGTGATGTAGCGCTTGTTGAAGGTCAGGCGAATGCCCAATACCTCCTTGCCATCGACCTTCTGCCTGCAGACGATGCCGTAGTCCGGCAGCGAGGTGGCATCGGAGCCGGCATAGGGACCGGTCAGGGCAAAACACGGAATCTCGCGGCCGTCGGCCAAGCGCGGCAGGTAATGGTCCTTTTGCTCCTCGCTGCCGTAGTGCAGCAGCAACTCGGCCGGTCCCAGCGAATTGGGCACGGCGATGGTCGAGGCCGCGGTCGCCGAGATGCTCGCCACCTTCTGCAGCACCGCCGAGTGCGCCAGCGCGGAAAATTCCAGTCCGCCATATTTCTTCGGGATGATCATGCCGAAGAAACGATGCTTCTTGATGAAGTCCCAGACCTCCGGCGGCAGATCGGCCAGCTCGTGCGTGACCTGCCAGTCGTCCAGCATCGCGCACAGCTCCTCGACCGGCCCGTCGAGGAACGCCTGCTCCTCTGCCGACAGTTGCGGAACCGGCTGGGCAAGCAGCTTCGACCAGTCCGGCCGACCGGAGAACAGCTCGCCTTCAAAACCGACCGTGCCGGCTTCCAGCGCGGTCTGCTCGGTATCGGACATCCTGGGCGTGACCCTGGCAAAAAGCTGCAGCAGGGGAGCGCTGATCCGCCGCCTGCGCAGCACATCCATATTGAGCGGAATGGCAATGACGGCGAGCACCACGAGGACCACCACGGTCGCCACCGGTGCCGAAGCCGCCAGCCCGAACACCACTACCGCTACGGCGGTCACCGCGGTCCAGAGACGCAAGCCGACACGGAAATAGGCGCAGGCTGCCGAAGCAATCAGCGCGGCCAGTACGGGTATCAGTGCAGACATGTCGTTATCACCTGTGCATCAGTGGTCGCGGCAACAAGCGCGACCGGTTTGGAACCGGCACCCGGCAACGGGCGAACCGGATACATCATGCCATCCCCGCGTCGGCGGGCCGGGTACCGTCGCTTTCCACGTCCACGCCGATGAACGCGGCAATGGCACGGGTAAAGGCATCGTTGTCGTCACCCGCGACCATGTGGGTGGCGCGCGGCAGGCTCTGGTGCCGGGCATGCGGCACCAGGGTCAGGAATTCCCCGATGGTGGCATCGGAAACCACGTCGCTGCGCCCGCCCGAAAGCAGCATCACCGGAATGCGCACCCGGCTCGCCGCCTCGATCAGGCCCGGCTGGTAGCGCTCGCCTTCCTCGGCCACCGGTTCGAGCATGGCGCGGTCCCAGTGCCAGTACAGGCGACCGTCCGTCCCCGGACGCAGCAGGGATTGCAGCTGCTCGGTGCCGCGTGAACCGCGACGGTGCGGCAGGTAGTCAGCTATGGCCTGCGCGGCTTCCTCGCTGTCGGCAAATCCCTGCGGCCAGGCACGCATGAAATCGAGAATGCGCTCCACCCCGCGGGTTTCCCAGCGCGGCGTGATGTCAACCAGGACCAAGGCGGAAAACGGAGGCTCCGACGACTCCCCCGCTACCGCCAGCCCCAGCAGCCCACCCATCGAGGCGCCGACCAGGATCGGCTTCTCCGGCTGGGCCCGTGCCACCAGACGCAGGTCATCGATGAAATGATGCATGTGGTAACCATCAACGGCGCGGTCACTGTCACCGTGCCCGCGCGCATCGAAGCTCACGCAGCGGCAACCGCCGGCAGCCAGTCGTGCCGCGGTTGTCGTCCAGGCATGCCGGGTCTGGCCGAATCCGTGGGCAAATACCACGCACGGACGGCCCGCGGCATGCCACACATCACCGGCCAAGCGCACCCCGTCCGCAGCCGTCAGCTGCATCGGTTCACGGGCGACATCATGGGATGGGAGTGATACCATACGCCCGAGTATGTCGGCAGCCTTCCATGCTGTCAATACGCGCACGTATGGATCGGGCAGCCGCCATCGCTCGTGCACCGTGGATAGGCATCCCGTACCGGAGCGATTAGCATGGGTGTCATGCAGCAGACGCAAAAAAGCGAACGCACCCGCCTGACGGTCGGGGACTGGGAACAGGGCGCCCTGGACATGATCGCCGAGCAGGGCGTGGGCGCCCTTGCCGTGGAAGCACTGGCACGCCGCCTGGGCGTGACCAAGGGCAGCTTCTACTGGCATTTCCGCAATCGCGAATCGCTGCTCAGGTCCGCCCTCGAAAGCTGGGAGCAGAACGAGGAAGCCGAAGTGCTGGCCGGCATCGAGAGCATCGACGAGCCGCGTGCGCGTCTGAGGGAGGTGTTCCATCGCGTGGCGCACGAAATGAAATCGCACCGCATCTACGCCGCCCTGCTCAAGGTGCTCGATCATCCGGTGGTGCTGCCCCTGATGGGTCGCGTGACGCAGCGACGCATGCAGTTCCTGACCGAGGCCTACCTGCAGATCGGCATGCCACCGCGCACGGCCGCGCACCGGGCACGACTGGCCTATGCCGCCTTCATCGGCTTCCTGCAGCTGAATCTGACCCTGGGCATGCCCCGTCTCAGCCACGAGGAATTCGACGCCTACGTCGAGCATGTCGCCACCACGCTCATTCCCTGAGCCATCGGCATCCCGCCCTCGGCCACGCATCGCGACACGCACCAGCGCCCCTTCGACCAGCCCATGTTGCAATGCCCTGCCGGGGCCACTACCGTTCGGCCTTTCCCGGTCGCTTATGCCCCCGGGTTATGGCCACACGGACAAGCTGCCATGACAAGCACGCTCGATGCCCTCAACCGCTGGGTGGATGACGTTGCCGCCCTGACCCGTCCTGCACGGATCCACTGGTGCGACGGCTCGCAAGACGAATACCGCGACCTGATTGCCGTGATGCTCGAACGCGGCGACCTGATCGAACTCAACCAGGCCACCCACCCCGGCTGCTACCTACACCGTTCCGATCCACAGGACGTGGCGCGGGTGGAAAAGCTGACCCTGGTATGCCACCCCGACCGCGATGACGCCGGCCCGAACAACCAGTGGATGGATCCGCACGAGGCGCACGCAAGGATCGACGCCCTGTTCGAGGGCTGCATGGCCGGCCGCACCCTTTACGTGGTGCCCTACTGCATGGGTCCGATCGGCTCGCCGCTGGCGCGTTGCGGGGTGGAAATCACCGACAGCCCGTACGTGGTTGCCAACATGCGGATCATGACGCGCATGGGCAAGGCCGCACTGCAGCGCATCGAGCGCGAAGGCCATTTCGTCAAGGGCCTGCATTCAACCGGCGAGCTTGACCCCGAACGCCGCTGGATCATGCACTTCCCCGAGGAACTGAGCATCAAGTCCTACGGCTCCGGCTACGGCGGCAATGCACTGCTCGGCAAGAAATGCCATGCCCTGCGCATCGCCAGTCACCAGGCACGTCAGGAAGGCTGGCTGGCCGAACACATGCTGATCCTTGGCATCGAGAACCCCGAGGGCGAGATCCACTACATCGCAGCCGCCTTCCCCTCGGCCTGCGGCAAGACCAACCTGGCCATGCTGATTCCACCCGAGGGCTACCGCAACCAGGGCTGGAAGATCTGGACCGTGGGCGATGACATCTGCTGGATGACGCCCGGCGAGGACGGTCGACTGTGGGCCATCAACCCCGAGGCCGGATACTTCGGCGTGGCGCCTGGCACCAGCGAGAAGACCAACCCCAATGCGCTGGCCATGCTGCATCGCAATGCCATCTTCACCAATGTCGCCGTTACCGCCGACATGCAGCCGTGGTGGGAAGGCCTGACAAGCGGCACGCCGGCCACGGACTGGCAGGGTCGCGACCATGATCCTGCGGCCGGTCCTGCCGCCCATCCCAATTCACGCTTCACGGTAGCTGCCAGCCAGTGCCCGAGCTGGTCGCCGGAAGCCGAATCGGCACAGGGCGTGCCGATATCGGCCATCGTGTTCGGCGGCCGCCGGCAATCGCTGGTGCCGCTGGTGTTCGAGGCCCGCAACTGGACCCACGGCGTGCTGGTCGGCGCCTCGATGGCATCGGAGACCACGGCCGCAGCCACCGGCCAGGTCGGCGTGGTGCGGCGCGACCCGATGGCGATGAAACCGTTCTGCGGCTACAACTACGCCGACTACTTCGCCCACTGGCTGTCATTCGACACGCCGAATGCGAAGCTGCCCTCGATCTTCCACGTCAACTGGTTCCGCAAGGACGCCGACGGCCACTTCCTGTGGCCGGGGTTCGGCGAGAACATGCGCGTCCTCGAGTGGATGCTCAAACGCGTGACCGGCCAGGCGCAGGGGCGCGAAACCCCGATCGGCATCCTGCCGGGCGAGGGCGAACTGGACCTGGACGGACTCGGACTGGACCGGGCCACGCTCGACCCGCTTTTCGAAGTCGACCGGGCTGGCTGGCAATCCGAACTCGAGGCGATCCGCGCCTACCTCGACGACTACGGCCCGCGCATGCCCAAAGCCCTCCGGGACGAACTCCAGCGTGTGTCCGACGCCCTGCAAGCGGACTTGCAGGAGTCGTCGACGCCGCGCAAGGCCGCGGCATCCTGAGACCGTCATTGGCGCCGGCCTGGCGCCGATGCAAACTCTTTGCCGCCGCCGCGCATCCAAGCTTTCACGATGGATGCACTCGGCACAGCCCTCACCACACGCATGCCTGACCCCTCCGTCCCTTCCGGACTCGACGCCGACCTGGCACGAGCCGCCGCGACGGGGGACACGCAGGCATTCGAATCCCTGTACCGGCGCCACCTGCCGCGCATCCACGGCGTGGTGCTGCGCCTGTGCGGGCATGACATGGCGCGCGCCGAGGAATTGACCCAGGAAGCCTTCGTCACCGCCTGGCGCAAACTCGAAGGCTTCCGTCATCAAAGTGCGTTTGGCACCTGGATGTACCGCCTTGCGGTCAACACGGCGTTGATGGGCCTGCGCGCGCAACGAGCCGACCCCGTGACGGCAAGGGATCCGGCCCAACTGCCCGAGAACGGCGAGCAACCGTTCTGCGCTGCCGAGCGCGAGGAACTGGAACGCGCCATCGGCCGGCTCCCCGAACGCGCCCGTGCCGTGCTGGTGCTGCACGACGTGGAAGGATGGCGCCATGACGAGATCGGCAAGTCGCTGGGCATCGCCACCGGCACCAGCAAGGCCCAACTGCATCGCGCGCGTGCGCTGCTGCGCAACGCGCTGGGAGAACGCCCATGAATCAATTCCAATGGCTTGCGCAAACCCGTGCGCTGCGTACCGATCACCTGCCCTCGCGTGACCTGTGGCCGGATATCGCTTCCAGGCTGGCATCCCGCCGCCATGAGCCGCAAGCCCGCGGGCGGCTTCCATGGCTGGCCGCTGCGGCGACCATCCTGCTTGGCCTGGGCTTCGGTTACGCCGCGTTGCATGGCCCCGCCGTGCCCACGCCCCTCGTATTGAACGATGCGGGTGCCCGCTGGAAGCCCGAGGATCCGCGGCTGGCCGGTGCCGCCATCGAACTGCAGGCAGCCCAGGCGCAGATACGACTGGCGCTGCAGGCCCAGCCAGGCGCCACATACCTTGAGCACATCCAGCGACTGACGCGAGACCAGCAGCAGCGCCTCAGGCGCTACACGCGACGTTTGCCATGAAATTCCACCCTCATCCGTAAACCTGCAGGGAGTACCCCCATGAAACGCCTTGTTGTATTTCTCACGATGTCCCTCGCTGGCGCTGCAGCCTGCGCCGGCACACCAATCGACAAGACACTCGACGTGCCCGCACATGTCACGGTATCGATTCAGAACATCAAGGGCGAGGTGAACGTGACGGGCTGGAACCGCAACCAGGTCCGCATCACCGGCACCCTCGGCAAGGGTGCGCTTCCGCTGCGAGTCGAGCAGCACGGGGACAGCGTGCACATCGAGGTCAAGGCCGCCGGTCGCAAGGGCTGGTTCAACTGGCGCAGCGACGATGACATGGACCCCACCACCCTGCACGTGCAGGTCCCGCTTGCGGCATCACTGGACGTCGACACCGTAAGTGCCGCCACACGGGTACGCAGCCTGTCCGGCGGCACCCTGGCCGCGAAGAGCGTCAGTGGGCGGGTGCAGGTCGATGCCGACAGCCCGCGCGCGCAGGTGCAGACGGTCAGCGGCGATGTGCGCCTGGCCGGTGCCTTCGACCGGGTTCAGGTGCAGACGGTGAGCGGCGATATCCAGGCGGGCAAGGTGCATCGCAATGCCGAACTCCAGACCGTCTCCGGACATGTCCGGCTCATGGGCGGCCCCTTCGTCGAGGCGTCACTAAACAGCGTATCCGGAGACATCGAGGTATCGGGCTCGCTGCAAGCCAATGGACGCATGCGGGCGGATTCGGTCAGCGGCGATGTCCTGCTCGCACTGCCTTCCGCCACCTCCGCACTGCTGCACGTTGCATCGTTCAGCGGCTCGATTCGCTCGGCCTTCGGCGGCCAGGTGCAGGACAACCGCCGCGGCCCGGGATCCTCGCTCGGAGATACCCTCGGCAGCGGCAACGGACGGATCGAAGTGCAGACCTTCAGCGGCGACGTGAGCCTGCGCCGCGCAGATGCGCAATAACCTGCAAGGCTTGTCCGGGGCGCACCCGGATCGAGTCAGAGGTCCTGGTGGTACTGCACGTACGGAATGCTGGACTGCGTCGGCCCGGAGCCGTCCACAGGCACCGGTGCCTGCCCTGACGACCACAGATTGCGTGCACCAAAGCGCAGTTCGCCCTGCCAGGGAAGACGCCAGGTAACACCCAGGTCGATCGACGTCCATCGCTGGCCGGGATTGAGCAGGCTGTCGCGTCCGCTGCCGGGTATGGGCTGCATCATGCGGCCGGTGATGCGGCCGCTGAGCGGCCCGCTGTCGATGCCGAAACTCAGCGACTGCTGGTTCATGCCGTCCATGCCGAGCAGGTTGCCGGGCAACAGGCGGATGCGACCGACACTCGCACCCAGGTCGATACCGGTCTGATTGCCCAATGCCATCCGACCGCGTGCCGAAAGATTGGTACTGCGATCAAGTGACCACAGCGGGACCCAGGAAGCCGTGTATTGCGGCAGGACACGAGGCAGCAACGGCGTGTTCGCAAGGCGTGGACGGGTGCTGTCGAACATCAGGTCGAAACGGTACCTGCCGCCGCTGTAGCTGGCCCCGATTTCGCCGCTGAGCGTGCGCGCAGCCTCCAGGGTGCCGGCATCGGGACATCCCACGCCATCACTGGGAAGACAGACCGGACTCGATGACAGGGTCGGCCAGTTGCGCTGGATGAGCTGTGCATAGGCCGCCACATGCGGCCCGATGTCGTAGCGCAAGCCGGTGCGGTAGCCCTGGCTGACATCAACGACACGAAAATCCGGTACCAGCGCGCTGCTGTCCACGTTCCCGGACGTGCTCGAGCTCACCAGCGCCAGCATGCGCCCGTCGGCATCACGCCAGAGCGGCACAACCAGGCTGGCATTGCCCCCCGCACCCGGCACCTCCAGGGCACGATAGGCAGCCACATGCCGGGCTGCAGCCGCAGCCGGATCGGGCGCACCGCCGCCCAGCACCTGCCCTGCCGCTACGAGCGGCAACAGCAGAATCAGGCTGGCAAGCAATCTGCGCATTTGCGCCCCCGTAAGTACCTGTGATTGGGACCACACAACGGTTGCAGCGGTTCCCCAAACGTCCGGCTCGGGTCCATTATACGCTTCTTTACCTTTTGCTAACAGTTGATGCGGTTCGCAGTTCCACCGCCCGCCGTGGCGTATCATTCATGCTGAGACGTGCGTCACAGCGACGAATCGTGCACCGGACACGTCTTCCATGCGGTATACACTTTCCCGACGGCCTCCGGTAATCACCCGAACCCATGTCCGATGCTGCCCCATCCCGCGCGGCGATCCCGATTTCAGCCGCGGACGATGCACTGTTCCGCGCCATCGATGCGGCGGTAAGCTGCACGACGTCCGAAGACATGGTCCTGGCGCTTGCACAGGCACTGCAGTCGTATGCCGGCATCGACGTGCACTGGCGGGACCAGGAGACCACGACAGACCCGCTGACCGGACCCGGCCTCCTGCGCCTGGGCCACGATCCGCTTCGTCAACAGGTCCTGGTGGCCACGCTTCCTGCGGATCTTCCGCAGCCACGACGCACACGGTTGCAGTGGCTGGCAGGTCTCGTGGACATGCAATTGCACCGGCTGGCCGAGACACATCACCGGCTGCAGTCGATCACCCGGCTGGATCATGCCGAGCGCCTGCAACGGGCCCTTTTCGAGATTGCCAGCCTGTCCGATGCCGATCACGACCTCGGCCGCACGCTTCGGGCCATCCACGGAGTCGTGGGCGACCTGATGTATGCCGAGAACTTCTACATCGCACTGCATGATCGCCAGCGAGACACCATCCGCTTCGCCTACTACGCCGACCAGAGCGATACCGATCCACCCCCTCCCGATACCCATCAGCCCATGGACAGCATCCGGGACAGCGTGACCTGGTATCTGATCCGCGACGGCCATGCCCTGCACGGCACGATGCGGGAGATTCGCGAACAGGTCAGCGGCGAGTTGCGTCCCCAGGGACCGGAGCCGGTCGACTGGCTGGGGGTCCCGCTGATCCGCGACCATGAAGTGGTCGGTGGCCTGGTGGTGCAAAGCTACAACGCGCACGCGCGCTACACCGAGCAGGACCATCAGCTTCTTGCCTACGTTGCCCAGCATGTGCTGACGACGCTGGAAAGACAGGAATCCCGCGCGGAACTGGAGCGCCGGGTCAAGGAACGCACCACAGCCCTGCGCGAAGCCAACCGCGCCTTGCAGAAGCAGGTATTCGAACGCCAGCGTGGGGAGAAACTGCAGGCGACCCTGTTCCGCATCGCCGAACTGGCCCACACCACCGAAAGCATTGCGGACTTCCACGCCGCAGTGCACCGTGAAGTGGGCGGACTACTGTATGCCCGCAATTTCTATATCGCGATGCTCAGCGATGACGGACGCAAGCTCGACTTCCCCTACTCGGTGGATGAAATCGACGATGACCGCAGGCAACGCTCGCTCGGCCGCGGCCTGACCGAATACGTGTTGCGCCATGAACAGGCACTGCTGGCCAGTCGCAAACGCATCGAGAACCTCAAGGAAGCGGGCGAACTGGCCCCGGTAGGCAGTGACCCGCATTGCTGGCTCGGCGTCCCTCTGCGCTGCGAGGAAAAGACCGTCGGCGTGCTGGCCGTGCAAAGCTACAGCCACGAATACACGTACACCCGCACCGACCAGGAACTGCTGACCTTCGTTGGTTACCACATCGCCAACGCCCTGGAGCGCAAGCGCAATGCCGAATCCCTGCGCAAGGCGCATGCCAGCCTGGAACGCCGCGTCAACGAGCGCACCCGGGCACTGGCGCAGGCCAACCGGGAACTGCACGCCCAGATCAGCGAACGCGAACGCATCGAACGCCGCCTGAAATACGAGACCCTGCACGATGCACTCACCGGCCTGCCCAACCGTGCCCTGCTGCTGCAACGGCTGGACCAGGCCTTGCAACGCTACCGGGAAGACGCCTCTCGTCGCTTCGCCGTTCTGTTCATCGACCTGGACCGGTTCAAGGTCATCAATGATTCGGTCGGGCATCTGGTCGGTGATGACCTGCTGTTCCAGGTCGGCAGCCGCATCCGGGGCTGCGTCAAGAAAGGGGACATCGTCGCCCGGCTGGGCGGCGACGAGTTCGCGGTGCTGGTGGAAAACGTCAGCGAAGAGGATGCCGTATACCGCATCGCCAGACGCATCATCGACAAGCTCAACCAGCCCCTGCACATCGGCGAGAGCGAGTTGTTCACCTCGGCCTCGATCGGTATCACCCTGTGCGCTTCGCACTACCAGCGCGCCGAGGAACTGCTGCGCGACGCCGATGCGGCGATGTACAGCGCCAAGGCCTCGGGGCGCCGCCGGGCGGTCTGGTTCGACGAGCACATGCGCAGTGCAGCCTTGTCGGTGATGGAGATCGAGGGTGACCTGCGCCGCGCCCTGGGTCGCAGCGAATTCGAGCCCTACTTCCAGCCCATCGTGGACATGACCAGCGGCGGCGTACTCGGCTACGAAGCCCTGATGCGCTGGCGGCACCCGCAACACGGGCTGCTGCTTCCAGGCTCCTTCCTCGGCGTGGCCGAGGACAGCGGCCTGATCGAGGCCATGGACTGGCAGATCTTCGACAAGGCCTTTGCCAGTGCGCCGGAACTGACCCGACATGGCGCATTCATCAGCATCAATGTCTCCGGACGGCACTTGCGCATACGCGACATCGACCTGCGACTGCTGGCAAAACTCCAGGCACACGCAATTTCGCCCGCAAGCCTGCGCATCGAGGTCACCGAACGCACGCTGCTGGAGAATCCCGACCAGATCAAGCTCACGCTGCAGCGGCTGCGCGGCCATGGCATCACCGTCGCGCTGGACGATTTCGGCACCGGGTACTCGTCACTGAGCTACCTGCATCAGTATCCGATCCAGGTCCTGAAAATCGATCGTTCCTTCACTGCCCGTCTGGCCCCGGGCGAAAACCCGGGCCAGCAACAGGGCCATGCCATCGTGCGAACCATCCAGGCCCTGGCCGAAACCATGTGCATGCAGGTCATTGCCGAGGGCGTGGAAACCCACGGACAGCGCGAACAGTTGCTCGATCTGGGCTGCCGGATTGGACAGGGCTACCTGTATGCCCCCGCCGCACCGCTCGAACGCTGGAAGGGCATCACCCGACTGGACATGGATCCCGCCGAGGGTGAAGCGTCTTTTCAGTGATTGCTCGGCGAGCCGGGTGCCACCGGCTTGTCGCTGAATACCTGCTCGATGTCGACCGGATCGAAGCGGTATTGCGCCGCACAGAATTCACAGGTCACCTCGACGATGCCTTCATTGGCATCGAGTGCGGCCTGCGCTTCATCGGCACCCAGTGCCCGCAGCATGCCTTCGACGCGATCAGCCGAACAACTGCAGCCAAAGGCCAGCCGGGACGGCTCGAACACACGCACGTTTTCCTGGTGGAACAGCCGTACCAGCACCTCTTCGGCCGGCAAGTGGAGCAATTCGTGCTCGCCGAGCGTGGCCGCGAGATGGCACGCACGGTTCCACCCATCGGCATCACCCACCTCGCCCACACCCCCTTCCTGCGGCAGCTTCTGCAACAGCAGGCCGGCGCTGGTCCGCTCGTTGACGGCCAGTATCAGACGCGCCGGCAATTGTTCGGAACGCTCGAAGTAGCCTTCCAGGGCAGCAGCCAGATCGGGGCGATCAAGGTCCACCAGCCCCTGGTAGCGGCGACCGCTCTCGACATTGCCGATGGTGATCGCAAGGGTGCCGCCGGGTTGCGCGGCAAGATCGATGCTGTCGGCGAAGGTGGCCGGCTGATGGCGCGCCAGACCGCGCAGGCGTCCGTTGTCGGTGCATTCGGCGAACAGCAGACGCAAGTCGCCGCTGCTCTTGAATTCCAGCGAAAGCGCGCCCTCGAACTTGATCTGCCCGGTAAGCAGCGCACTCGCGGCCAGACTCTGGCCCAGCAGGTGCCGGACCGCGGACGGATAGGCCGCGCGCGAAGCGACCTCCCGCCAGCTTGCGCCCAGGCGCACCAGCACCCCGCGCACGCCGGCGCGCTCCAGGTGGAAGCGATGAAGCAGATCATTTGCAGGTTGCAAGGCAGGATTCTCGGAAGGAATGTACCCCTACATGGGGCCTGACCGCAGCCGAACAAGGCAGCCCTGGCACACCCTGCGGGTGCCACCACGACACCACGCGCGGTTCCACTACACTTGCGCGCATGTATGCCAGAAACAGACCGAAACGACGACGCTGGTTGCGGATCCTGCTCTGGACGATGGGCAGCTGGCTGGTCGTCACCGAGGCACTGGTGCTGGTCCTTCGCTTCGTCCCGCCCCCGACCAGCGCCTTCATGCTGGAACGCAGGTTCGAGGCATGGCGCCATGGCGAGCGGGATTTCCGCCTGCACTACCACTGGGTGCCCTGGTCACAACTGAGCAAACAGGTGCCGCTGGCCATGGTGGCCTCCGAAGACCAGACCTTCCCTTTCAACCACGGATTCGATTTCAGTTCGATCCACAAGGCCATCGATACCGCCGAAGACGGCGGGCGCCTGCGCGGCGCCAGTACCATCACCCAGCAGACGGCCAAGAACCTGTTCCTGTGGGGCGGCCGCAGTTTCCTGCGCAAGGGCATCGAAGCCTACTTCACGGTCCTGATCGACCTGAGCTGGCCCAAGCGCCGTATCCTCGAGGTGTACGTGAACATCGCCGAGCTGGGCAACGGCATCTATGGCGTGGATGCTGCCAGCCGTGCCTTCTTCCACGTCCCGCCCGATCGCCTCGATGCTCGTCAGGGCGCCCTGCTGGCCGCCGTGCTTCCGGATCCGCGGCGCCTGCATGCGGATCGACCGTCCGCCTACGTCCTGGCACGGGTGGACTGGATAATGCAGCAGATGCGCCAGCTCGGTGGCACGGCCTACGTGACCGAAAGGCATCCCCCGCATCCGCGGACCCGGCCCTGAAACGACGAAGAACGGGCGTGCCAGAATTGCCAGATCCACGGGAGCCATCGATGCAAACGCTGACGATCGTCGTACCCGCATACAACGAAGCCCACGGCCTGGAAGCATTTCATCGCCGCCTCAGTCCCGTCGTCGCCGGGCTCGACCTGGCGTGCAGTGTGCTGTTTGTCGACGATGGAAGCACCGACGCCACCTGGAATCGGATTCGCGACCTCGCGGCACGCGATCCGCAGGTGCAGGGCCTGCGCCTGTCGCGCAATTTCGGCAAGGAGGCGGCGCTCAGTGCCGGTATCGACCATGCCGAGAGTGATGCCGTGGTGGTCATCGACGCCGACCTGCAGGACCCCCCGGAGCGGATTCCCGACCTGGTCGCACAATGGCGGGCAGGCTACGACGTGGTCTACGCCACCCGCGATGCCCGCGAAGGAGAAAGCCCGCTCAAGCGCCTTACCGCAGCCGCCTTCTACCGGATGATGGAACGTCTATCGGACACCCCGCTGCCGCGTGACACCGGTGATTTCCGCCTGCTCTCGCGACGCGCGGTGCATGCCCTGCGCAGCCTGCACGAACGCCAGCGTTTCATGAAGGGCCTGTTCACCTGGATCGGATTCCGCCAGACCGGTATCCGCTATCGACGCCAGGCACGCCACCAGGGACGCAGCAAATGGAGCTACTGGCGGTTGCTCAACCTGGCCATGGAAGGCATCACTTCGTTCTCGGTGGCGCCGCTGCGCCTTGCCACCTGGATCGGGCTAGGATCCTCGCTGCTGGCCTTCGCTTACGGTGTATGGGTCTTCATCAAGGCATTGATCTGGGGTGACCCGGTGCGCGGCTACCCGACCCTGGTCCTGGTGATCCTGTTCCTCGGCGGGGTCCAGTTGCTGGCACTGGGCGTGATCGGGGAATACCTCGGGCGCATGTACGCCGAAACCAAGCAGCGTCCACTGTATTTCATAGAGGAACACCTGGGACCCACTACCCGCGGTCCTTCCGACGCCGTGCCGCAGGACCTCCGATCGCGCTAGACTCGTCAGCACCACCAGCCGATGCGGGAGACGTTCATGCAGCAAGTCAGGCATTTGTTGGAAGCAAAGGGCAACCAGGTCTACGCCGTCCCTCCGGAAACCACAGTGCTGGAAGCACTGCGTGACATGGATGCACACGGTATCGGTTCGCTGCTGGTGATGCGGGGTGAAACCCTTGCCGGCGTGGTGTCCGAACGCGACTACGCGCGCAAGGTCGCCCTGAAAGGGCGATCCTCATCGTCCACCCCGGTCAGCGAGATCATGAGTTCCAACGTGCTCACGGTCGGGCCCGACTCGAGCATCGAGGAATGCATGCGCCTGTGCACCGACAGCCGTGTACGCCACCTGCCGGTTGTGGAAGGCCAGCGCGTGATCGGCGTATTGTCGATCGGTGACCTGGTCAAGGCCCTGATCGACGAGCAGGCACAGGAAATCGAGCACCTGCAGCGTTACATCACCAGCTAGTGACGCGCTGACCGGGCGGCATGCAGCTCAGGGCGCTCCGCTCCTGCCCCGCTCGGGCTGCAAGCCACCGGATCGGCCAACGCGTGCTCCGATCCAGCCCACGCCGAGGGACAGGCTGGCACTCAGTGCCGCCAGCAGCCCCAGGCCGACGCCGGCCGTCTTGAGCAGGCTCAGTCCGCTGGTGATGACCAGATCGCCGAAACGCCAGATCACGGTCTCGACGAAATTCTTGCCCTTGTAGCGCGCCTCGCGCGCAGCGCGGGTATACAGGGCGTTGCTCGCCGGCGCCACCATGCCGTACAAGAATCCGCGATTGCCCACCATCACCAGAGCCAGTAGCGGTACGGCCAGCGTCATGCCGGCCGCGGTTCCGGCATCGTGCCACGGCACGGACAGGCCCAGGTTCCCGAAAACCGCCAGGGCACCGAACAGCAGCAGATTCACGCCCGCCACCGTGACCAGGCACGCTCCCGGCCCGAACCGGGTCAGCAGCCAGCGCGTGGGCCCGAACTGCAGCACGATCACCATCAGGTTTGCGGCCAGGTCGAGGTGCCCGTAGAAAGCGGTGCGTGCCACGGCTGTGTCGTAGTGGTCCTTGACGTAATCGGCCATCAGCGCATAGGCCAATGTGCCGGTACCGTCGGACAGCAGCATGAGCACGGCCATGTAACGCAGGAAGGGCTGGGTGAAAACCTGCTTCACGCCGGCCAGCAGAGAACCGCCTATCGGTGGTGCCGGCGTGCGCCCGGCATCGGCGGCGATGGCCAGCCAGAGCAGAACGCCCAGCGCCAGGGACATCAGCAGCGCGGAGACGACCAGCAAGGGTGCGTCGCCCAGCACACCGACCAGCAGCGATGTCAGAGCCGGTCCGGCAATGGCGCCCAGGGTGCCGCCCAGGCCGATCAATGGAAACAGGCGCCGCGCCTGGTGGCTGGACCACAGATCGGCCATCAGGCTCCAGAACAGCGACACCACGAACAGGTTGAAGACGCTGGTCCATACGAAGAACACCGTGCCCAGCAGGCGTGCGCCGATCTGCTCCTGATAGACGAATGCCGGAACGAAGGCGAACAGGCAGACAATGAAGAAGCTGTAGCTCCAGAACATCAGGCGACGACGCGCGAATCGCGACACCAGCATGCCGAACACCGGCGTCAGGGCAAGCATGGCCAGAAATGTCGCACTGTAGAACAGGGGCAGCGAGATCGAGCCCACGGCGCCACTGAGCTGATCGCGCACCGGACGGATGATGTAATACGCGGTAAGCACGCAAAAGAACACCAGCGCCGACAGCATCAGCGGTTGCCATTCCCCCTTGCGGATGTCGGCCCTGTCCATGATCCCGATGCCTGGCTCAGTTGCCGCCGGTTTCGTCGTCATCCGCGGATACCTGCGTCAGACGCTCGATCAGCGGCGGCAACGGACAATGCAGTGCGGCACAGATCACGCGCAGCAATTCGGCTTCGGCCACGCTGACCTGGTTGTCCTCCAGGATGGCCTCGGTCAGCCCGCGCACGACCAGTTTCTTGTCCAGCGGACGGATACGGTCCAGGCGCGCAAGCGCATGGTCGACGGCATCCTGCCAATCCCCGGGACAATGAAAGTCCAGATGCGCATTGGGCAGGGCCTCGTGCATGGCGCGCGCCCAGGCGCGTTGCGCCGCGCTGTCATCATCATCACGCCCCCGGCATGCCACAACCGCGCACAGCGCCGCATAATCGGCACGTACCTGATGCAGTCGCCGGGTACCGGGCACGAAACCGCCCGCGGGGTCGAGCGCATCATGCAGCATCTGGCGCAACAGGCGGACCAGGCAGTATTCGTGCAGGTCCACGCGCTGGTCGGCACGCACCATCGCCTCGAGGGTACCCAGCAGGGTTTCGATCCGTGGACGCGGCTGGTGCCGGATCTGGCCAAACGCCAGCGCCACCAGCGGGAGGCGCAGCATCGGGTGCAGGATCGACAGCGGCGGCAACAGCGCCTCGACACCTTCGGCCACGTCGCTGCCGAAACTGCTGTCCACCTGCAGCAATTGCGCATCGCGCACTTGTGCATGATCGGCAACGGCGAGAGCAAGTACCAGCTCCAGCGCACCGGATGCATCCTGTGCAGCCTGGCGCAGCGTATCGGGCAACCGGCGATGCAACTGTCCGGCCACATGCACGTCGTCACGCTCGGGCGCGCCGACCCGCGCACTGACCGCATGCGCCTGCAGCGGCACCGTCCTGTCCGCTTGCGGCAGGCGATCCGACGCAAACGATGCGGGCGCCGAGCCCCCCGACTCCACCGGCACAAACCCCGAGAGCGATGCGACCGCAGCATCACCCGCACGCGCGCGCTGCGGGTGCTGCCAGGCACGTGCCAGTTGCGCGATCTCCTTTTCGTCGTATTGCACGCCCAGGGCACGAATGCGTTCGGGCAGCGGCGGGTGGGTGGCAAACAGGTGCGAATAGCCCTCGGCTTCGCCAAACAGCATGTGCGCCACCTCCTGCCGATTGGCCGCTGCCAGTGTCGAGCCGGTCTCCAGCGCGGCAATTTTCTTCAGGGCGCCCGCAAGGCCGCGGGTCTGGCGGGTGAACTGTACGGCCGATGCATCGGCCAGCGATTCGCGCGACCGTGCCACCGCAGCCTGAATCAGGCGGCCAAAGAAAAATCCTACGTACCCCACAACCAGCAAGCCCACGCCGATCATGGCGATGTATGCCGTATTGCCCTTGCGGCTGCGTACGCGTCCGCCGGTGCTGAGCAGGAAGCGGCCCACGATGCCGATCACCAGGATGCCGAAGAGCAAACCCATCAGGCGGATGTTCAATCGCATGTCGCCATGCAGTACATGGCTGAACTCATGTGCGATCACGCCCTGCAGTTCCTCGCGCGTGAGCCGATCCAGGCAGCCCTGGGTCACGCAGACCGCCGCGTCCGCGGGCGTATAACCTGCAGCAAAGGCATTGATGCCCGGTTCCGACTCCAGCACGAACACGTCGGGGACCGGCACCGAGGAGGCGATGGCCATTTCCTCGACCACATTGCGCAACTTGCGCCAGGCCGGCCGGGTGGTATCGGCCGGGACTTCGGTGGCGCCCATGCCGCGCGCCACCGCCGCGCCGCCGCCACGCAGGCTGAGGGTACGCACCAGCGATGCCATGCCGATCAGTGCAAGCACACCGATGCTGACCATCACCAACGTGCCCGGCTCGACCCCCAGCCGCGCAGTCTGGTCACGCCCGAACCCTGCAAGCAGCACGACCACCACGTCCACCGCGGCAATCACTGCCAGCACGGCGAACACGAACAACACCACCAGACCCCGGCTGCTGCGCCGCACCCGATCCTGTTGTGCGAAGAAGTCCATGAGCGGTCAGGTCTGCCAGGGTATGACGGACACGTGCCGGCAGGGCATCAACTGAAGGAAACCTTCGGTGCCTGCCGTGCAGCGGGGTCTTCGAGCTGCAGCAGTTCCGCCGGCTGGAATCCGAAGTGCCCGGCCACCAGCGTATTGGGAAACACCTCGCGCCGGTTGTTGTAGCCCATCACGGCATCGTTGTAGGCCTGACGTGCGAAGGCGATACGGTTTTCGGTGGAACTCAGCTCCTCCGACAACTGCATCATGTTCTGGTTGGCCTTCAGGTCAGGATACGCCTCGGACAGGGCGAACAGGTGCCCCAGAGTCTGGCTGAGTGCATTCTCGGCCCCCGACAGTCGCTGCATGGCCTCCGGATCGCCCGGTTTGGCCTTGGCGCCGGCGAGTCCGGACATGGCGGCATTGCGCGCCTGGATGACCGCTTCCAGGGTTTCCCTTTCGTGCTTGAGGTAACCCTTGGCGGTCTCGACAAGATTCGGGATCAGGTCGTGGCGACGTGTCAGTTGCACGTCGATCTGCGCAAAAGCGTTCTTGTAGCCATTGCGGGCCCGCACCAGGCCATTGTAGACGCTGACCAGGTACCCGACGATCAGCACCAGCACGATCAACAGGACGATGAAAGTCATCGCTCGCTCCCCACCCGCGCAATGCGGTCTGCGTGCCAACGAGAATAGCATGACCGTTTGCTGCGAATCCCGCTTGTCGATTGTCGTGCAGGCGTCGGCTGCAGCTTCAACACGCTGCCCGCGGCACCGTGGAGTTGCGTGACGATCCGGCCATGATGCATCGGAAATCCACATGGACGGCAACGCGCACGGCAGGAAACCTGCGAGTCCTGCGCGCAGCCGTCATCCCACCGCCGACATGAATGTCACGAGCCGAGGTTGAATTCGATCCTGCGGGTCATGGTGACCGGGAAGGGCTTGCCATTGCGCAGGGCAGGACGGAATTTCCAGCGGCTGACCGCGTTGATTGCTGCGCGGTCAAATACACGCCTTGGGGTGGCATCGAGTACCTTGGCATTGACCACGTCACCCTGGACATTGACCGTGAATTGCACATCGACCCAGCCGCTCTGGTTCATGCGAATGGCTTGCCTGGGATACCGCGGTTGCACGGAATTGATCAGAACCGCGTTCTGAATCGTGACCGCCGCCTGGGCGGGCTCCGTCTCCTGGCTGGCCGGCTTCGCTGCCGGCTGGTTCGAGCTGGCTGTCTGCTGCACAGCCTTTTTGGCTGCAGCAGCTTCCTGCGCGGCCTGCTGCTCCTGTTTTTTCCTGGCTGCAGCAGCAGCCTGCTGCTTTTGCGCCGCCTGCTGTTTGGCCAGCTGTTGTGCCTGTGCCTGCTGCTGTTCCTGCGAGGCGGTCTTGCGCTGGGCATCGAGCTTGGAGCGCAGGATGGTCAGGGTGTAATTGTCCGGATCGGCCTTGGCCAGCAGGTCGATCTCGCGCTGTGCCTCGGCAAAGTTGCGGTTGTTGATGTCCTGCTCGGCTTCGTTGGCACCGAAGGGGAAGGTCTCACGCAAGGCTTCCCTGGCGACCGGATTGTTCGGTTGGCGCTCAAGCACCTTCAGGTAGAAATCGAAGGCATTGTTTCCGGCCGGCGCAAGCAGTCGCTCGTCCTTGACAGCCTTGGCCGCTTCGGCAAGCAACTGGTCGGTACTCATGGCCGCCACGTTGGCCGGGGCGGGTGCAGCCTTCTTCCTGACAGTGCTCTTGCTGGCCACGGCGCCTGACAGCTGCTCGCCCTGGACTGCATTGAGGTGCGGCCTGATCACGAGAAACCAGCCTGCCACGGCAATCACCGCAATGATGATGATGGTGAAAAGCAAGCTGGACGAAACCGCGCCTCGCGCGCGGCAGCGATATGCATGTTTCATTCGGGTATTCCTGGTCATTTACAACGTTGCTACCAGATCCATACCCGCGCCCCCTGTCGTTCCCCTGTCGAAGAACCCAGACCCTGCGGCCTGATTGCAGCGCGGTTTCCCCAGACAAGGTACCCCCAACTCGCGCCAGTGCCAATAGCCCACCGCGTGAACAATGCTGACAGGGCCCACAAATGAAAAGCCCCGGAATGTTCCGGGGCCAATGCGTCCTGCCGTATCGGACCCCTGCGCTGGGCGGCCACAGGGGGTCCGGGCGCGTCTGGCACGCCTGTCTTCGTGATGATTATCGACGCTTGCTGCGCGTTGCTCTTGACACGCGTGCGGCAGCCGGGGTCGCCGCAGGTGACACAGCTGACGCGGCCTTTTTTGCAGCCGGCTTGCGTGCAACCTTGCGGGCAGTCTTCTTTGCCGGCTTCTTCGCCACCTTGCGCACTGCTTTCCTGGCCACCTTTTTCCCGGCAGCTTTCCTTGCCGGTTTCTTCGCTACTTTCTTTGCAGCTTTCTTGGTGGCTTTCTTGGCTGTCTTCTTGGCTGTCTTCTTGGCTGCTTTCTTGACTACCTTCTTCGCCACCTTCTTCGCGGCTTTCCGGGTCGTCTTCTTTGCAGCCTTCTTCACGCTCTTCTTGGCCGTGGCGCGGCGCGTGGTGGCCTTGCGGGCCGCGGCGGTCTTCTTCGCCGTTTTCTTTGCCGCCTTGCGTGCCGTCTTCTTCACTGCCGTCTTCTTCCTGGCAGCGGCCTTCTTCACGGCCTTCTTCGCGGCCGGCTTGCGGGTTGCTGTTTTCTTGGCCGCCTTGCGCGCGGCCGGTTTCTTCGCGACTTTCTTCTTTGTCGTAGCCATGGTTCGTCTCAGCTCCTCATCGGTTGGCAGTGGTTGCCCAGTAAAGGCATGCAGGAACGCTTCAACCAGCAGGTCGCTGTTGGTCGCGTGCCTGAGGTTGTTGACCTGGCGGCGGGTTCGTTCATCTGACAGCAGGCGAAGTACATGGACGGGAACGGACACGGTTACCTTGCGCACCGCCCCCGCTTTCTTTCCGTGATCGATGTACGGCTTGATGTACTTCGTAGCTGCCATATCGCAAACCAATCCACCATTGGGCGCAAAAACTAGTCCCGTACACACGCGCTGTCAATCAATTTGCATGCAAAAAAAATGACGCCGTATCGGTCGCGATGCAATCCACAACCCGGCCAGCATCGCAATGAAGAGAAAATGGCTGATCACACATGGACGTATAGACGTCTATACGTAAATACACGATATGCCATCCTGTACCGCGCATGCGGCTGCGGAGGCGCGTCCGATTCAGCGCAAGCAACGTTGCATATGCCTGCGGCCAAAATGCAAAAGCGCCACCCGTGATGCATGGGTGGCGCTTCAAGTGCATGTTTTCACTGCATATATACCGAACGCCAACCGATCGGCAGGCACGGCAATGACGCTCGTCAGTCTTCCTCGCCTTCGATCAATTCGGCATAGGATTCGGGGTCGAGAAGATCATCCAGTTCCGCCTTGTTGTCAGGGCGCAGCACGAATATCCAACCTTCACCATAGGCATCGGTATTGATCAACTCGGGGCCGTCATCGAGCGCGGAATTGACTTCGACCACCTCGCCGTGGATCGGCGCATATACATCCGAAGCGGCCTTCACCGACTCGACAACCGCGCACCCGTTGTCCGGTCCAACCTGCGCACCGACTTCGGGCAGCTCCACATACACCAGGTCGCCAAGCTGCTGCTGTGCATGATCGGAGATGCCCACGCGAACCAGGCCGTCGTCTTCCAGACGCGCCCATTCGTGGGACTTGAGGAATTTCAGATCGCCGGGAATCTCGCTCATGGTTCGGTCCTGTTGCCGTGTGTGTGGTGGAGGGATTGTAGTGTGTCCGGTGCCGCCAGATCGAGTTCAGATGCCCTCGCCGGGCTTGCCGTCACGCACGAACGGCGGACGCACCACACGGGCGTTGATCTCGCGCCCGCGAATGTCGACGCGAACCTGCCCTGGCTCGCCCGCCGGCACCCGTGCCAGGGCGATGGCCATGGACAGGGTCGGCGAATAACTTCCGGAAAGCACTTCGCCTTCACCGACACCGGTCAGGACCTTCTGGCCGTGCCGCAACACGCCCTTGCCCTCCAGCACCAGCCCGACCATGCGCCGCGGCACACCTTCCGCCTTTTGTTGCTCCAGGGCATCGCGACCGATGAAATCGCGACCGTCGTCGAGGGCCACGGTCCATCCGAGCGCCGCCTCCCATGGCGTCACGTTTTCGTCCATGTCCTGGCCGTACAGGTTGAGGCCTGCCTCCAGACGCAGTGTGTCGCGTGCGGCAAGACCCGCCGGCTGCACGCCGGCATCGAGCAATGCCTGCCACAGCAACTGGGCATGTCCGTTGTCGACCATGAGCTCGAAACCGTCTTCGCCGGTGTAGCCGGTACGCGCCACGAACAGGGGCACGCCATGCAGCGCCTGCGCGGCAGCAGCCCGGAACCGGCCCATGGCGCGCATGCGTTCACGGTCGACTTCGGCCAGCAGTCCGATCAGTTTCTCGCGTGCCTGCGGACCCTGCACCGCCAGCATGGCCATGTCGTCGCGTACCCGGACCTCGACCTCGAATGGTGCTGCCTGCCCGCGTATCCAGGCCAGGTCCTTTTCACGCGTGGCCGCATTGACCACGAGTCGGAAAAAGTGCTCGCCCAGGTAATACACGATCAGGTCGTCGATCACCCCGCCGCGGGCATTGAGCATGCACGCATACAACGCCCGGCCATGCTCGGTGAGCTTGTCCACGCTGTTGGCAAGAAGACGCCGAAGGAAGTCGCGCACGCGCTCGCCATGCAGGTCAACCACGGTCATGTGCGAGACGTCGAACATGCCCGCGGCCTTGCGCACCGCATGATGCTCCTCGATCTGCGAGCCGTAGTTGAGCGGCATGTCCCAGCCGCCGAAATCGACCATGCGCGCACCGAGCTTGCGATGTGCTTCGTTGAGAACGGTCTTTGCGGTCATGTGGGACTCATCGGGCAATCGGGGTCGATCATTATCGCTGCGCACCGGAACGGTTTCCAGCCACGCGTGCAGTTGCATCCGAAGGCTCATGAATCCCGTCATCCGTGCGCAAGCAGGGACACTGCCAGCTTCAGAGCGTTGCAATTTGAAGCACAGGATCCCGGCATGCGCCGGGATGACGAACCCGGGGAAGTCCCGAGGTGCGATCAACGAGGGGTCTCACCAGGTTGCCCGATGTGCCGGAAGGTCAGGTTCAACCGCGCCGCATGCACGCGGCGGCTGCGCGGCAGGGCATGGCGGTAATTGCGCTGGGTGCCGCCCGCCATGCGCAGCAGGCTGCCATGCGCAAGCGCAAGCTCCAGTGCCTGCCCGGCGCCATTCCGCGCACGCAGGCAGAACCGCCGTGCCGCACCCAGGCTGATGCTGGCAATGACCGGCGCGGGACCCAGCTCCGGTTCGTCGTCGCTGTGCCAGCCCATGGCGTCGCGCCCGTCGCGGTACAGGTTGGCCAGCACGCTGTTGAAACGCGCGCCGCAGGCATCCTCGGCACGCTCGCGCAGGATGCGCAGCGTCGGCGTCCAGGGATGCGGTTCGAAGCGCGTGCCGCTGTAGCGGTACACGGCATGCGGATCGCCGATCCAGCAACTGAGTCGCGGCGCAACCTGTTCGCGACCGAACAGACGCAGGCGGTGTTGCTCGAAGGCAATCTCCTCCTGCAGCGTGGCAAACAGGGCATCGGCCTCTTCCGCCGCCAGCCAGCCTGGCCAGATCGCGATATCCGCGCCGGGCAGTTGCGGCCGCAGGAAAGTCTCGCAGGGAAACCACGCGTGCTGCATCACACTCTCGTCAACTTCCCGCCGGCGGTTCGATCGGATACTCCGGTGCCGTATCGAGGCTGGCCGCACAGATCTGCGCAAGTTCCAGCAGGCGCAGGTCGGAGCCGCGCGGCCCCACGAACTGCAGGCCCGTGGGCAGGCCCGACTTGGTCGCGCCCATCGGTATGCTGACCGCCGGGCAACCGGCCAGGCTGGCGAAGCTGGTCAGGTCGGCCTGGTTGTCCGGCACCTTCGCATCCAGCGGGAAGGCCGCCTGCGGCGTGGTCGGCAGCACCAGCACGTCCACTTGCGCAAACAGGCGACGCATTTTCAGTGTGGCTTCGTCCAGCACCCGGTCGGCGGCAACATGGTCCACGGCATCCAGGCCACGCGCATAATCGAGCATGGCGCGAAAAGCCGTGGAGACCGGGTGCCTGCTGTCGTCCAGGTCGGCGGCAAAGGTCTCCAGCATCTCGGTTTCCATCAGCATCAGGCCCGCGCGGCGCGTGCGTGCGAAGTCCCAGTCGCTGAAGTCCACCTGCCGCCGTTCGCCAAGCTCGAAGGGCAGGCGGGAAATCGCTTCATCGAAGCAGTCCGCAACCTCGGACTCCACGCCCGATGCACGAAGATCCGGCAGGATGCCGGTACGCAGCCGGCCCGGTTCCCAGTCGGGGGGTGCGAACGCCACCCGCCGGTGCCGTGACCGCGGGTCGTCGGCGTCGTAGCCGGCAAGCACCTGCAGCAGCACGACCAGGTCATCGACACCACGGGCCACCAGGCCGATGGTGTCCAGCCGGCGCGCAGCAGGCACCACGCCGCGCATGGATATTTCCCCGTGCGTGGGTCGCAGCGCATACACGCCGCAATAACTGGCGGGAATGCGAATCGAGCCGAGACTGTCGGTGCCGATGCCGACCGCGGCCATGCCCGTCGCCACCGCGACCACGGTCCCGCCGGACGATCCACCCGCCACGCATGCGGGATGCATCGGATTGCGTGCGCTGACGCCGTGCGCGTTGCGCCCGGTGGCCCCGAGGGCGCCCTCGTCCATGCTGGTCTTGCCCATCAGCACGGCGCCGGCCGCGCGCAGGCGCGAGACCACATGGGCATCATGCAGGGCATCGTGCCCTTCACGTCCGGGCAGGCCGGCACGGGTGGGCCAGCCGGCCATGTCGATGTTGTCCTTGATCGCCACCGGAATCCCGTCCAGACGCCCGATCACGCCTTTCTCGCGGCGCTTGCCGGCACCGATCACCTGGTCCTGGACCAGCGCCGGACGCACATCCACAAACGCGCCAAGCACCGGATTGAGGCGCTCGTAGGCATCCATGCAGGCGTCGGCGAGATGCTGGGGGCGCATGCGCCCGGCTGCCAGCCAGTGCAGCATCTGCACCATGCTGGCGCGACGAAGGTCGTGTTCGGTGGGGGGCGCGTCTTGTTGCATGAAACCTCCGCTTGCCTGGCCTGGCTTCCATGAACGCGCAAAACCCGGATCAACGCAAGCAAGCCTGGCAGCGAAGGATGCATTTGCCGCCCGCGCCGCGAACACGGACAATCAACGTCCGCAACACTGTGCGCTTTGCGCATCATCCACGTACACGCACCCGGAGCCGGCCATGAGCGAACGCGAAAGCATGGAATACGATGTCGTCACCGTCGGTGCCGGACCGGCCGGGCTGGCCTTCGCCATGCGTCTGAAGCAGCTCAAACCGGAACTGTCGGTATGCGTGATCGAGAAGGCCTCGACGATCGGCGCCCAGATCCTCTCCGGTGCGGTGATCGAAACCGCGCCGCTGGACGCGCTGCTTCCCGACTGGCGCAAGCAGCCACCGCCCATCTGCGTGCCGGTCACCGGGGATGCCTTGCTGCTGTTGCGCGATCCGCACCGCGCGCGCAGGCTACCGACGCCGCCGCAGATGCACAATCGCGGCAACGTCATCGTCAGCCTTGGCGCCCTGTGCGCGTGGCTGGCGCCGCAGGCCGAGGCGCTGGGCGTGGACGTCTTCCCCGGATTCGCCGCCGCCGAACCGCTGTTCGACGACACCGGCGCCGTCGCCGGCGTGCGCATTGGCGACATGGGCGTGGCGCGCGACGGCGCGCACAAGGCCGGGTACACCCAGGGCATCGACATCCGCGCCCGGACCACGGTGCTTGCCGAAGGCTGCCGCGGACACCTGTCCAAGATGCTCATCGCCCGGTACGCACTGGACAAGGACTGCGATCCGCAGACCTACGGCATCGGCATCAAGGAGCTGTGGCAGGTACCCGAGGGCCGCGTCACCCCCGGCAAGGTGGTGCATACCCTGGGCTGGCCGCTGGACCCGGAGACCTACGGCGGAGGCTTTCTCTATCACCTGGACGACAATCGCATCGCGATCGGATTCGTCGCCGGACTCGATTACCGCGACCCCACATTCTCGCCGTTCGAGGCTTTCCAGCAACTCAAGCATCACCATGACATCAAGAGCCTGCTCGAAGGCGGACAGATCCTGTCTTCCGGTGCACGGGCGCTGGTCGAGGGCGGTTTCCAGTCCCTGCCGAAGGTGGAGATGCCCGGCGCGCTGCTGATCGGCGATGCCGCGGGGCTGCTCAACGTGCCCAAGATCAAGGGTACCCACCAGGCCATGCGCTCGGGCATGCTCGCCGCCGAACACCTTGCCGCCCACGGCACGGCCGAGGGCTTTGATCACAGCCTGCGCGCATCGCCCGTGGTGTCGGAGCTGAGGAAAGTGCGCAACGTGCGCCCGGGCTTCCACAAGGGGCTGTGGCGCGGCCTGGCCAACGCGGCCTGGGAAACCGTGACCGCCGGCCATTCGCCGTGGACGCTCAGGAACCATGCCGACCATGCATCGCTGCACAAGCTGGGCACCTTCGAGCGCCCCAGGCGCGACTACGTCACGCGGGACCTGCCGCCACGCGACCGGCTGGCCAGCGTGTATTTCGCCGCCACCGAGCACGACGAGGACCAGCCGGTGCACCTGAAGGTCGCCGACACCACGGTGTGCGTGACGCGCTGCGCCGAGGAATACGGCAACCCGTGCACGCAGTTCTGCCCGGCCCAGGTCTACGAAATCGTCGGCGAGGGCGATGAACGGCGCCTGCAGATCAATGCCGCCAACTGCGTACACTGCAAGACCTGCGACATCAAGGATCCCTACCAGATCATCGACTGGGTGACCCCCGAGGGCGGTTCCGGGCCCAGCTACCGCAACCTCTGACCCCCGTGTCACCGAGGCTGCCCGCCACCGCCGTGACACCTGCCCCCGTCACCTCGTCGTTGCCGCGCAACGTGCGCCTGCTGATCGGCATGCGATTCGCGCGCAGCGTGGGCCAGGGCGCGATGGTTGCCGCCTTCGCACTGTACCTGCATGCACTGGACTGGAGCGCCACGGCCATCGGCGCGGTGCTGATGGGAGGTTTGCTCGTCGGCAGCGTGCTGACCATGGCCGTCGGGCCGCTCAGCGATCGTGGGCATCGCCGCACTCTCCTGATGGCCTACGATGTGCTGCAGATGGCCGCGGCCATCATCGCCATGACCACGGCGACCCCCTGGCTGCTTGTCGTCGCTGCCCTGTTTGGCGGCTACGGACGCGGCGCCAACGGCGCGGCGGGCCCGTTCTCGCCGATCGAACATGCCTGGATGTCGATCGAATTGCCGATGAAATCACGTGGCCGCGTGTTCAGTCGCAGCATGGTGTACGGCTTTTCCGGCATGGCGTTCGGCGCCACCCTGGCCGCCGTGCCCGTCTGGGCATTGGGCCACGCGCTCGATGCACAAGCCTACCGGCTGCTGTTCATCCTGCCCCTGCTGGGATCGCTGGCGAGCCTTGCCCTGCTGCTGGCCGCACGCGATCCGCAGGCCGCACCCGGCGACACGCCACCCTCGAATCCGTCCACCCGCGAACGGCAAGAGGAAAACCGCATGATCGGTCGCGTGGCGCTGGTCAATGCGCTCAACGGATTGTCCATCGGACTCACCGGCCCGCTGATCGCCTACTGGTTCGCGGTCAAGTTTCACCGCGGCCTCGATGCCATCGGCCCGGGCCTGGCTGTCGGCTTCCTCCTGGGCACCCTCGGCACCGTGCTGGCCATGCGCATGACGCGCCGACGCGGCGCGGTCGGCACCGAACTGCGCCTGCGCGGCGCCGGCCTGGTACTGCTGGTGGCGATGCCTCTGGCGCCCTGGTTCTGGGTGGCCATGGCGCTGTACATCCTGCGCGGCGCCAGCCTGCGCGGCACCATCGGCATCCGCAACGCGCTGACCATGAGCCTGACCGGCTCCGGGCGGCGCGGCCTGACCAGCAGCATCCAGAACATTTCCCTGCAGATCCCGCGCGCCATCGGCCCGGTGCTCGGCGGCGCGCTGTTCCATGCCGGTCACCTCACCGCGCCATTCATTGCCGGTGCCGTGCTGCAGGGCATCTACCTGCTGCTGTACGCGAAGTTCTTCGCGCGCCATCCGGCTGCGCAGCCCGAAAGCGCCTGACCGCTACACTGCCACGATGAACCCGCATCTTCCGCCCTGGATCCGTGCCCCGCTGTTCCGCCTCCTGCGCCGCGGATTTCGCCTGTTGCCGCTGTCCGTCGCGCGTCGTGATCGCCTGCGCCAGCGTTTTCTGGATCGCTACGGCGCACTGGTGCCCGATCCGCCGCGCGGGCATGTCCGCGTGCACGCATCGCCATCCCCGCATCGCCCCGGCGAACGCGCCACGGAACCGGCCATCGGCTACGTCGCCGACCGCGACGCCGCACTGCCGGACCCGCTGCCGGCCACCCTGGTTGCCTTCTACCTGCCGCAGTTTCACCCCATTCCCGAAAACGATGCCTGGTGGGGCGAAGGTTTCACCGAGTGGCACAACGTGGCACGCGCCCTGCCCCAGTTCGAAGGCCACGCACAGCCGCGCCTGCCTGGCGCGCTGGGCTTTTACGACCTGCGCGTGGCGGATGTGATGCGCCGGCAGATGGCGCTTGCGCGGCGCTACGGCATCGGCGCGCTGTGTTTCTACCACTACTGGTTTTCCGGCAAGACGCTGCTGGATACCCCCGCCCGGCAATGGCTGGACGATCCGTCGCTGGACCTGCCGATCTGCCTGTGCTGGGCCAATGAAAGCTGGTCGCGGCGCTGGGACGGACGCACGGGCGAGACGCTGATCGCGCAGGTGCACGACCCCGAGGACGACCTGGCCTTCATCGCCGCCATCGCGCCGTGGCTGCGCGATCAACGCTACCTGCGCGTGGGCGGCAAGCCGCTGCTGCTGGTCTACCGCACGGGCCTGCTTCCCGACCCCGTGACGACCGCGAAGCGCTGGCGCGACTGGTGCCGCGATCACGATGTGGGCGAAATCTTCCTGGCCTGCGTGCACGGCTTCGAGCGCACCGACCCGCGCACGATCGGCTTCGACGCCGCGGTCGAGTTTCCGCCGAACATGGCCACTCCGAAAAGTATCACCGCGCACCAGTCCCTGCTCAATCCCGGTTACCGTGGCGAGGTGCTGGACTGGCGCGAACTGGCCAGTGACTACGCCTCGCGCGCGATGCCCGATTACCCGCTGTTCCCCGCGGTCAACCCGGGCTGGGACAACGAGCCGCGCCGCAGCGGTCGCGGCCGCGTGTACGCGCACGCCTCGCCACGCGGTTACCGCGACTGGCTGCAGGCCACGCTGATCCATCGCGCGTCCCGCCTTCCGCACGACCATCGCCTGGTGTTCGTCAACGCCTGGAACGAATGGGCCGAAGGCGCGGTGCTGGAGCCGGACGCACGACTCGGCTTCGCCTGGCTCGAAGCCACCCGGCAGGCCCTGGTGCGCACCGCCGGTCGCGAATCCCCGCGCACGACCAGGCCCTGCGCCGTGGTGCATGCCTGGTACCCCGAGGTGCTGGGCGAACTGCTCGACGCCCTGGCTGCGAGCGGCGTGGACTGGCGCATCCTCGTCACCACCGCCCCGGAAAAGGAAGCCGCCGTGCGTGCATGTCTGGCCCGCCATGCGCCCGACGCCGGACTGGAGATCCACCCCAACCGCGGACGCGACGTGCTGCCGTTCCTGCACGTGGCCAACCGCCTGCTCGACGAAGGCGTGGAGGTGGTGCTGAAACTGCACACCAAACGCTCCAGCCACCGCCGTGACGGCGAACGCTGGCGGCGCGACCTGATCGAACGCCTGCTGGCGCCGGCCCGCGCACCGATCCTGGCGCAGCGCTTGGCCGATGATCCACGGCTCGGCCTGGTCGCACCCGAAGGCCACGTGCAGCCGCTGGACTACTACTGGGGCGCCAACCGCGACAACGTACACCGGCTGGCTGCATTGCTCGGCATCCCCGAACCCGATGCCGGGCGCGACCGCTTCGTTGCCGGCAACATGTTCTGGCTGCGGCTTGAGGCCCTGCGCCCGTTGCTGGACGCGCATCTGGATCCGTGGCGCTTCGAGCCCGAGCAAGGCCAGGTCGACGGCAGCTTCGCGCACGCCATCGAGCGCATCATTGCGCTTGCAGTGCGGGCCGCCGGCTACCGCATGGACACCGCCGCCCAGCTGTGCGGTGAAACCGAAGCCGAAGGCAGCTATCCGTACGCGCGTCGCGACCCCGGCTCGTGACGCCGATGACGGGCCTGACCTGCAACCGGATCAGGTACCGACCACGTGCGCATGCCCGGGATCACGCGGCAGGCGCACGCGCAGCACCAGTCCCGCAGCGATCAGCAGAAACAGGCCGGCCAGGCGAATCACGTTCTGCGGGTTCCCGCCCAGGCCATGGTGGTAGAGCAGCGGGATCGTGATGATCTGCGCGATCATCGGCAGCACGATGAACATGTTGAACAGCCCCATGTACACCCCCGAACGCTCGGGCGGGATGCTGCTGGCCAGCATGGCGTAGGGATTGCCCATCATGCTCGCCCAGGCAATCCCGAAACCGGCCATCGGCAGCAGCATCAGCCAGCGGTCGTGGATCTCCGGCAACACCAGCAAGCCGACGCCACCGGCCACCAGGCTCAGTGCGTGCAGGCGCTTGACACCCATCCAGCGGGCCAGCGGCACCATGGCGAAGGCGGACAGGAATCCCAGGAAATTGTAGAAGCCGCCGATCTGGCCGGTGATCAGCACGGCCTGGTTGAAGCCTGGCGTGTGCGCATCGGTGGTGCCGTACAGCGTCTGCGACAACGACAGGGTGATGTATTCCCAGTAGCAGAACATGGCATACCACTGGAACAGCATCATCAGCGCCAGCCGGCGCATGGCAGGGGGCATCTCGCGGATCGCGGAAAGAATCTCGGCCAGGGTGGCCCGCCAGGAGCGCGGCGCCGCACGCAACCGCGCCTCCTCCTCCGCTGCCAGCGGCAGTTCCGGCGTGGTCCAGGCCGACCAGCCCACGGTGGCGATCGACAGCACGCTGCCGATCAGGAAGGCCGCGACCACCGCATCGGGAATGCCGTTGGCGCCAGTCGCCGCGGTATGCAGCCCCATCAGTACCAGCAGCGAAGGCGTGAGATAGGCCAGGGTCTGCGACAAGCCGGTGAAGGCGCTCTGGGTCAGGAATCCCAGCGCATGCTGGCTGCCGTCCAGGCGGTCGCTGACGAATGCGCGGTACGGCTCCATGGTGATGTTGTTGCCGGCATCGAGGATCCACAACAGGCTGGCCGCCACCCACAGGGCCGGGCTGAACGGCATGGCCAGCAGCGCCAGGCTGCACACGATCGCGCCGATCAGGAAGTACGGCGTGCGGCGGCCGAAGCGGGTCACCGTGCGGTCGCTCATGGCGCCGATGATCGGCTGCACGATCAGGCCGGTCATCGGTCCGGCCAGCCACAACAGGGGCAGGATCGCGTCGTGCGCACCCAGGTACTTGTAGATCGGGCTCATGTTGCTTTGCTGCAGCCCGAAGCTGAACTGGATGCCGAAGAAACCGACATTCATGTTCACGATCTGGCCGAAGCTCAGGTGCGGTTTCTTCATCGTCGTGCTCCACGCCACGGTGTCAGGCTGTCGCCACCTGGCCCCGGGACCATCATGAACGCACGCCCCAGTGCATGCCCCAGGCAGGCAGGACGCCATCATCACGCATGCCGGGATAGAGCGTCGACCAGCCCGGGCCGGCCATCGTGACGGCAACGTCGCGGGAGCTGAAATTGAACATGGCCAGTTCGTGCTCGCCGCGCTTGAGGGTCAGCAGGGCCGGTTCCGATTCGGCCACCACGCAAGGCGCGCACATACCCAGCAGCGACAACTGTGCACGCGCACGGCACAGGCGATTGAAAAGTGCCCGCACGGCAGCGGGAACGCCGATGCCTTGCGCGGCCAGGTGGATGCGTTCCTCGTCCAGCCTTGGGCGCTGCATCCAGCGCCCGTCGGCCTCGATGCGCACGGCATCGCCCGGATCGGCATTGTTGCCCTGGCCCAGTTCGTCGCCCATGTAGATCATCGGAACCGCACCGACCCAGAAGGCCAGCCCGTACATCAGGGCCAGCCGTGCCATCGACGCCGCATCCGGATCCGCGCGCGGATCAGCGGGCAGGCCCAGCAACGATGCCGTCATGCCGATGCTCCCGTGCACGTGCTCATCGTGCGCATACTGGAAGGGCGCGCCGCGGCCAAAGCTGGTGGCATCGCGTCCCTCGATCCGTCGCGCGGCGCGGGCGATGCGCGCTTCGTAATCCATGCCCGTGCGTTGCAGGTCCTCGCGCAGCACGCCCCAGACGATGTCGTCGTGGCAGCGCACGTAGGTCAGCCAGCCGGTGGCCGGCGGCAGGTCCAGGGTGACGGCCAGCACATCGCGCAGCACGCCGGCCGACTCCTCGGCCAGCGCCACCCAGGAGGCGGCCATCAGGCTGCTCTGGTAGGCCAGCTGGCATTCATGGCCCTGAAGCGCGCCGCGGCCGAAATACGGCAGCAGCTTTTCGGTCGAGGTGATGGCCTCGGCCTTCAGCAGGCAGGCCGGGGCGCACAGGTCGGCCACCGCACGCAAGGCACCCACCAGCTGATGCACTTCGGGCTCGTTCACGCACGCCGTGCCACGGCGTTTCCACAGATAGGGCACCGAATCGAGGCGAAACACCTCCACCCCGTGATTGGCCAGGCCCAGCATGGCTTCCGTCATCGCCTGGAACACCACCGGCTGGGCGTAGTTCAGGTCCCACTGGTAGGGATAGAAGGTCGTCCAGACCCAGGCCCGCAAGGCCGGCTCGTAGGTGAAGTTGCCCGGCGCCGTCTGCGGAAAGACCTGCCCCAGTGCCTGCTCGTACGCATCGACATCCTCTTGCGAGTCCAGGATATGGAACCGGCGCATGTACGCCGGGTCGCCCTTGCGCGCGGCCTGCACCCAGGGATGGTCGTCAGCGACATGGTTGAGCACGAAGTCGGCGCACAGACTGATGCCGGCCTTGCGCAGGTCGCCGGCCAACGCCGCCAGATCGTGCATGTCGCCCAGCGACGGCTCGACCTCGTCGAATCGCGAAACGGCAAAACCGCCATCGCTGTCCCCGGCTCGTGCGCGCAGGAACGGCAGCAGGTGCAGGTAGCCCACACCCAGCGATGACAGATAGGAAATACGCTCGCGCATCCCCTTGAGCGTGCCGCCGAAGCGGTCCACATAAGCCGTGTAACCGACCAGCTTGCGTCGAATGAACCAGTCCGGCTGCGCGGCACGCTGCCGGTCCAGCGCCTTCAGTTCCGTCGTACGCCGACCAGCCAGCGCACCGATGCTGCGATACAAACCGATGCGCCAGGCATCGAAACCCTCATGCGTCCCGTACAGTGCCGCCAGGCAGTCGTCCAGGCGCGGCGCGACGGCCTCGAAGCGTTCCCGCGCCACGGATGCCTCGGACTCGGGCCAGCCCTGCGCGAACGCAAGGCTGGCCATCTGCAACGGGGTCTGTACAGACATCGGAACGGGCCGCTCCCCGAAGCTTGCGGTCAAAGATCATACTGCCAGCTGGCGTAGACCGTGCGGCCCACGATCGAGCGTGCCGTGTTCAGCCCGTTGCCTGTCAGGGTGACCGGGCTCATGTCGATCTCGGTCAGGCCGATGGTGTTGAACAGGTTGTCCACGTGCAGCGACACACTCATGTTGTCGTCGAGGTAGTAATTGCCGAACACGTTCACCTGCGTATAGCCGGGCATCACCAGTCCGTTGGGGTTCGATGCATAGGACTTGGTGGTGCCCACCACCGTCGCGCCGACACTGAAGGTGTCGTAATCGAAGGTCGGGCTGACCTGATAGATCCAGGTCGCCTGGCGCTGCGGCGCATTGCCCACATCGGCCGGCGTGATGGCGTCGGCGATGATGCGCGAATGGGTGTAGGTGGCGCCGGCGTGCAGCGTGAAGTGCCCCAGGAACAGGCCGCCTTCCAGCTCCAGGCCGTAGGAACGGTACTTGCGGCTGATCAGGCGCGACACGGTGGAGGTGACGTCCTGGTTCTGCTCCTGCGTGGTGGCATAGAAACCGGTGGCAAACAGGCTTGCCTGCGGCGTGTTCCACTTCAGGCCGCCCTCGTACTGCTTGACCACGTTGACCGCCACACCCTGCGCGGCACGACCGTTGTTCTGGATGCCGCCACCAAACAGCAGACGGTCGGCATTGAAGCGCGCACCCTGGCTGGCCCGTGCAAACGCGGCCAGTTCCGGACTGAACGCATAGTTGGCGCCGAACGAATATTCGACGTGGTTCTTTTGGTAGTTGACCGGCTTGGCAGCCAGGTTGTTGACCACCGGCACGGTCTGTTCGGGCACCGAGATGACGCCGTCGCGGTTGACGTCCATCACCGTGGTGCCGGTGGCGCCGGCGTAGCTGCCGTTCGCCCGCATGCGGTCGAAGCGCAGGCCGCCGTCGAAGCGCCAGTTGCCGTCATGCCAGGATGCCGACAGGTAGGGCGCGTCCATCGTGTAATGCACGTCGTAGGACCGCACGCAGCAATTGCCCCAGTACGGTTCGCCGTAGGCCACCAGGCCGTGGTCGGTCATCTGCTGACCGCTGGCGTTGTACACGTCGAGCAACACTCCATTGTGGCCCTGCACGGTCTGCAGGTAGGTGTTCCAGTGCCAGTCCTGCACGATGTTCTGTCGCGAATGGTAATAACCCAGCAGAAGGTCGACGTTGCCCATGCCGGTATCGAAGCTGCGCTTGAGGGTCAGCTTGTTGGTCATGTTGTTCATGTTGGGCAGCGTGACGTTGAACAGATGCACGCGCTGCGCCAGGCCGTTGCCGCCGACCGCCAGTGCGCTCACCGGGGAACCCGCACGCGGGCCGTTGGCGTAGGCCAGTGTTGCGCCTGGACCACCGATTTCCTGCGCCAGGTTGGCGGCCGTGTTGACCTCGGCCGGATACGGGCCGACGAACGAACCGGAATTGGAGGCAATGCGGAACTGCTCGTGCAGTTTCCAGTCGTTGGCCAGGGTGAACAGGCCCTCGCCGCCGAAGGCACGCACCTTGGAGGTGTAGCCGTTGCTCAGGTCCGTCACCACGCGATTGCCCTGCGCGTTGACCGCCAGGTCACGCAGGATGTACGGCGACTGGATCGCACCGTGCTGCACATTGAAGCCCGGAAGCGAAGTCACGTGGGGGTTGGCATTGCTGCCGGTGATCGAGATCGGTACCGGCAGCCAGGCCGGCGCATGGTCGTCCAGGTACTGGAAGCTGGCGCGCAGGAAACCGCCGTCGATGTCGTGGGTCAGGTTGCCCATGATCTGCCCGCCATGCACCGCGCCGAAGCCCAGCCGCTTGGCACTCTCGCCGTCATGCCAGAAACCGCCGACGTGGAAACGCGTGGTCTCGGAAATGGGCTGCCCGTAGTCGAAGTCCACCCGCTTGAGGTCGTAACCCAGGCCCGTGGTCACCTGGATGCCGCCTTCCTTGTAGCGGCCGGTCTTGGTGATGAAGTTCACCACCGCGCCCGGCGCGTTGCTGGCAAACACCGAACTGGAGCCGCCGCGAACCACCTCGACAGTGCGGATGTTGCGGTCGATGCGCAGGAAGGTGTCGGGGGTGGCAAAGGCGATATCACCAAACTCCAGCACCGGCATGCCGTTGACCTGGTACTGCACGAACTTCGCGCCGCCGGTCGCTACCGGCAGGCCGCGAACGGAAATGTTGGCGTTGCCGGAACCGCCGGAAGCCTCGGCGCGGATGCCGGGGATGTCGCGCAGCAGGTCGGCGGCACTGCGTGCGCCGCTGTCGCGGATCTGCATCGGATCGAGCGTGCTGACCGAGATGCTGGTGTTCATCTTGCTGATCGGCGCCGCCGTGGCGGTCACCACCAGTTGCTGCAGGTTCACCGGGTTGGAAGCGGCCTTGCCCTGCTGGCCGGATGCCTTGCCGTTTTTGGCGCTGGACTGGCTCTGGCCGGCATCCTGCGCGGCCGCAGCCGGCTTCACCATGGCCGGTTGCGCGGCCCAGGCCGTACCGAACAGGCCCAGGCTGATGGACACGGCGAGCACGTGCAAACGTACTTTCTTGCTATTCATCGGAAACCTCCCCAATCGATCGAGTCACGGCCGGGCCCGTATGTCGGACCGGCCCTTCGGCAACCGTGGCAAGCTTCCGGAATACGCTCCGTCGGCGGGTGTCACGGTATCTGCGGGGCACCGTAGATGCTCATGCAATCGTTTGCAATGTGCACTGCAACATTTTCGTAACGCTGAAGCTTGAAATCATGTATTTCAACAGATTACGGAGTCACATATGATGCATACGATTGCACTGACGAACGCATGAAGCCGTCCACTGTATCCCTGTGACCGTTCAGGAATCGCGCCGGCTGCTGGCGCGCACCACCAGCCCGGCCGGCAGCACGTGCGGCTCGGGCGCAGCGCCCTGCAACTGGGCCAGCAACGACTCGACCAGCAGGCGCCCGCCCTCATGCAGGGGCTGGGTGACGCTGCTGATGGGCGGGCTCATGTAGGCGGCCAGCTCGACATCGTCGTAACCCACCACCGGCACTTCGCCGGGCACGCTGCGCCCGTTCTCGCGCAGCGCCGCAATGGCCGACATCGCCAGCAGGTCGCTGGTGGCGAACACACCATCGAAGCCGATACCCCGCGCCAGTGCCGAGCGCACCGCCTCGCCGCCCGCGCCCGGCAGGAACGGCACCTTCACGTCCAGCACCGAGGCATGCGTCACCCCGCGCCGGCGATGGGCGGCCATGAAGCCCTTGTAGCGCTGCGCCACCTCGGGCAGCGCACGGTCACCCAGGAACAGGATGCGCCGGCACCCCTGGGACAGCAGATGCGCACCGACCAGTTCGCCGCCATGCAGGTTGTCGCCGCCCACCGTGCCGTAGCGCTGGCGGGGCAGCCGCGCACCCCAGACCACCAGCGGCACGCCACGGTCGGCCATGGCATTGAGCTGATCGTGATGTCGCCACTGCCCGATCAGGATGATGCCGACCACGCGTCCGGCCGCAACCAGCGATGCGGCATGGTCCAGGTGCCCGGCATCGAGCCGCACCAGCAGCATTTCATGGTCGCGCTCGGTCAGCGCATCGGCCAGGCTGCCGATCATGCCGTGGAAGAACGGATCAGCGAAGCGCTGCCGAGCCTCCGGTTCGTAGGGCACCACCACGGCAATGGTGCGATTGGTGCCCGAGCGCAGACGCGTCGCCGCGCTGTTGACCGCATAGTGATGCTCGCGCGCCAGCGCCTGGATGCGGCGGCGCGTCCGAGCCGATATCAGCTCGCTGCCCTGCAATGCACGCGATACCGTGGACGTCGAGACCCCCGCAAGCCGCGCCAGGTCGGCCATCTGCAGTTTCTTCGCCGGCGCCGGGCGTGACGTGCGCGAAGCCCCGTGCCTGCCGCCCTTGTCCGCACTGCCCACTGCGTTGCCTCTCCCGTCAATCCGATGCACATGACACTCGCCGATCATGGCCGTCCTTGCCACAGGCTGCAAGAAGTCCACGCGATGGCAAGGCCCGTCGCTGCCCGGTTCCGGGGCTCTCGGGTTAGAATGCATGTTTGCTGCACTCTGCAAACCGGGTGCAATCCATCTTTGAGGTTCCAAGGAATTGCTGATGAAGATCCTGGTCGGCTACAAGCGCGTGGTGGATTACAACGTGCGCGTGCAGGTCAAGCCCGATGGCTCCGGCGTGGCCCTCGACGGCGTGAAAATGTCCGCCAACCCGTTCGACGACATCGCCCTGGAAGAAGCCCTGCGCCTGCGCGAGAAGGGCGTGGCCGAGGAAGTGGTGATCGTCGGCATCGGCCCGGCCGATCTCACCGCACACCTGCGCAACGGCCTGGCCATGGGCGCCAACCGCGCGATCCACGTCACCACCGACACCGCGCCGCAGCCGCTGACCGCCGCGCGCGTGTTCCTGAAGCTGGTTGAGAAAGAATCCCCGGACCTGGTGATCCTGGGCAAGCAGGCCATCGACGACGACGCCAACCAGACCGGCCAGATGCTTGCCGCGCTGTGGGGCCGCCCGCAGGCCACCTTTGCCAGCGAGCTGGCCGTCGAAGGCGGCAAGGCCACCGTGACCCGCGAGGTCGACGCCGGACTGGAAACCATCGAGGCCGAGCTGCCCGCCGTGGTCACCACCGACCTGCGCCTGAACGAGCCGCGCTTCATCAAGCTGCCCGACATCATGAAGGCCAAGTCCAAGCCCATCGATACGGTCGAGCTGGACAGCCTGAGCGTGGAGGACGGCAACCACCTCAAGACCACGCAATACGCGCCGCCGCCAAAGCGCGAGAAGGGCGTGATGGTCGAGGACGCCGCCGCCCTGGTCGCCGCACTCAGGCAAAAAGGCCTGCTGTAAGCCACCGCGCGCGGCGGACGGTGCCCGCCCTACCCCCTGGCCGGCATCACCACACACCACGTAGGGCGGGCACCGTCCGCCACCGCAAACACAACAACCCACCACCCCTTGCAAGCCATGCTCAAGACATCCGCCAAACCCCGAACCTCACCGCACACCACCACGTAGGGCGGGCACCGTCCGCCACCCGCAACACCACAATGCACAACGGCACACCATACCCACCCACCCCTTGCAAGCATTGGTCGAAACATGCGCAAAACCCGGACCCTCACCGCACACACCACCACCGCGTAGGGCGGGCACCGTCCGCCACCGGCAACCACCACAACCCACAACGGCGGACCCTGCCCGCCCAACCCCTTACATAGGATGGTCGACATCATGAGCAAGATCCTGGTCATCGCCGAACACCTGGAAGGCAAGCTCAACAGCGCCACCGCGCGCGTGGTCAGCGCCGCCGTCGCCACCGGTGCGCAGGCCATCGACGTGCTGGTGCTGTCCGACGCACCCGACGCGATCGCCGCCGAGGCCGCATCCATCGAGGGGGTCAGCCGCGTACTGACCGTCACCCGCACGCAAAACGCCCATCTGCTGGCCGCTACCGCCGCGCCGCAGATCGCCCGGGCCGCCGAGGGCTACAGCCACGTGTTCGGCCCCTCCACCACCACCGGCAAGGACCTCATGCCGCGCGTGGCCGCGCTGCTGGGCGTGGCCCAGGTCAGCGACGTGATGACGGTGGAAGGCCCGCACACTTTCACCCGCCCGATCTACGCCGGCAACGCCATCATCACCGTCGAGGCGCCCGCCGACCAGACCGTGGTCGCCACCATCCGCCCGGCCTCCTGGAGCGCGGCCGCCAGCGGTGACAACGCCGCCCCGGTCGAGGCCCTGGACCTGGACGTCGAACTGCCCACCCACACCCGCTTCGTCGAACTGAAGCAGGCCAAGAGCGACCGCCCCGACCTGCAAAGTGCCTCGCGCGTGATCTCCGGTGGCCGCGGCGTCGGCTCGAAGGAAAATTTCGACATCATCTTCAGGCTGGCCGAGAAAATGCACGCCGCCGTCGGCGCCTCGCGCGCCGCGGTCGATGCCGGCTACGTACCCAACGACATGCAGGTCGGCCAGACCGGCAAGATCATCGCGCCGGAGCTGTACATGGCCTTCGGCATCTCCGGCGCCATCCAGCACCTGACCGGCATCAAGGACGCCGGCACCATCGTCGCCATCAACAAGGACGCCGACGCGCCGATCTTCGAGATCGCCGACATCGGCCTGGTCGGCGACCTGTTCAAGGTGATCCCGGAGATCGAGGCGGCGCTGGGCTGAACACCCTGCATCGCGCATGACGCCCCACGCTGGAGGAGCATCGGGACCACACCATCGCCCGGATGCCGCCGGAATTCGCTGCTCGGTCTGAAACGACTGGTCCATGATCTGGTCTGTTGAATGGCGGTGACAGCACCATGAAAACAGAAATCGGCTCCTACGAAGCCAAGACCCGACTCCCGGAATTGCTGCGGTCCGTGCAAAAGGGCCAGTCCTACACGATTACCAATCGAGGCAGGACAGTCGCCATGCTTGTGCCCGCACCCGATTCCGCATCCGTCGACCCGGCCGTGGCGACGGAAAGGATGAAGTCGTTCATGCAGTCAGGTCCCGTGCGCGGTATCGACATCAAGGCCTTGCGCGAAGAGGGCCGGGCCTGAGTTTCGTCCTCGACAACTCGGTCACCATGCGCTGGTGTTTTGGCGACGGAAAGCCTTTCGTCATGGCCTATGCCTCACGCGTACTCGATGCCATGCGCAGAACCTCCGCGCAGGTACCCGACCTGTGGGGCCTCGAAGTCGCCAGCGACCTTGCTGGCGCAGAACGCAGGAAGCTCTTCACGGAAGCGCGCAGCGAAGCTTATCTCGCACTGTTGCGCGACCTGCCCATCGAAGCGGATACGGCAACCTTCGCAAATGTCCTAACCGCACCCTCCAGATGGCCCGTCGCTACCGCCTCTCGTCCTACGACGCGTCCTACCTCGAACTGGCACTGCGCCGGGATCTGCCCCTGGCCACCCTGGATGCTGGCCTGCGCCAGGCTGCACGGCAAGCCGGTTCGCCTCTGGTATAACCCATGCCATCCCCGGCCTGTCCGAATATGTCAATCAGGCTCATGAGCCTTTGGCCAGTCGTCGCCGACCGAGCCTGCTGGTATCGTTGGCATTCAGGGTTGAACAAATGAATTCGAGGATGTTCAGACGATGAGCCTACCCCTCTGGGAACCCGGCCAAGAACGCATCGAGCGCGCCAACCTGAACCGCTTCGTGCGCTTCGTTCGCGAGCAGACCGGCAACGACGACATCCAGCGCTTCCAGCCGCTGTACGAGTTCTCGATCCGTTCGCCGGAAAAATTCTGGCCGCTGGTCTGGGAGTTCTGCGGCATCCGCGCCACGGGCAATTTCGAGCCGGTGATCGAACACCCCGAACGCATGCCGGGCGCACGCTTCTATCCCAACGTAAAGCTCAACTTCGCGCAGAACCTGCTGCGCCACCGGGATGACCGGCCGGCCCTGATCTTCCGCAACGAATGGGGCCACCAGCGCCAGTACAGCTTTGCCGAACTGCATGCCGAAGTCGCGCGCGTGGCCCACGCGCTCAAGGGGTGCGGCGTCGGCGTGGGTGATCGCGTCGCAGGGTTCCTGCCGAACATCCCGGAAACCGTGATTGCCATGCTGGCCACCACGTCGCTGGGCGCCGTGTGGTCCTCGTGTTCACCGGATTTCGGTATCAACGGCGTGGTCGACCGCTTCGGCCAGATTGAACCCAAGGTGCTGTTCTGCGCCGACGCCTATCCGTACGGCGGCAAACGCTTCGACTGCCTGGACAAGGTGCGCGGGGTGCTCGAAAAAATTGACTCGATCACCCGACTGGTGGTCGTTCCCTACAGCGGCGCACCGCTCCAGCTCGAAACCCTGCGCGATGCCGTGAGCTGGACGGATTTCATCGGCACAGACGAACCCGCGCTGGACTTCGTGCCCACCGACTTCAACCATCCGCTGTACATCATGTATTCCTCGGGAACCACCGGCGTGCCCAAGTGCATCGTGCACGGCGCTGGCGGCACGCTGCTGCAACACCTCAAGGAACTGGTGCTGCACACCGACCTCAAGCGCGAGGACCGCATCTTCTACTACACCACCTGCGGCTGGATGATGTGGAACTGGCTGGTATCCAGCCTGGCCACCGGCGCCGCCGTGGTGCTGTACGACGGCTCGCCCTTCCATCCGGACGGCAACGCGCTGTGGGACCTGGCCGACGAGGTGGGCATCTCCATCTTCGGCACCAGCGCCAAGTGGATCGCGGCCACCGAGAAAGCGGGTGTGAAGCCGCGCGAGACCCACAAGCTGCAGCATCTCAAGACCATCCTCTCCACCGGCTCGCCGCTGGCGCCGGAAAGCTTCGACTACATCTACCGCGACGTGAAGGAACGCGTGCTGCTGGCCTCCATCTCCGGCGGCACCGACATCATTTCCTGCTTCGCCCTGGGCAACCCGCTGCTTCCGGTCTACCGCGGCGAGCTGCAATGCCGCGGCCTGGGCATGGCCGTCGAAGCGCTGGACGACGAGGGCAAGCCGGTACGCGGCGAACCCGGCGAGCTGTCCTGCCTGAAGCCCTTCCCGTCGATGCCGGTCGGCTTCTGGAACGACCCCGATGGCGAAAAGTACCGCAAGGCCTATTTCGACAAGATTCCCAACGTGTGGAGCCACGGCGACTACGTGGAGATCACCGAGCGCGGGGGCGTGATCATCTACGGCCGCTCCGACGCCACCCTCAACCCCGGTGGCGTGCGCATCGGCACCGCGGAGATCTACCGCCAGGTCGAGCAGGTGCCCGAAGTGCTGGAGTCGGTGGCAGTGGGTCAGCAATGGCAAGGCGACGAACGCGTGGTGCTTTTCGTGCGCCTGCGCGAAGGCATCACGCTGGATGACGAACTGCGCGAACGCATCACCAGGCAGATTCGCGTCAATACCACGCCACGCCATGTGCCAGCAGTGATTTTGCAGGTCAACGACATCCCACGCACCATTTCCGGCAAGATCAGCGAGATCGCGGTGCGTGAAGTCATCCACGGGAGAGCTGTTAAAAACACAGATGCCCTTGCGAACCCAGATTCTCTATCTCAGTTTAATACCCATTGCGAATTGGGAAACGAGAAAGTTTAATCAAATAATAGTAACTTCCATATGTTATTCATTAATTAATTTATTATTTGTGCGATTAGTATTACGCAGGGAAAGCACAAACAAGCTGCAAATATTTATTTAATATTATCTTGCTCACAAAGAATGGGATGGACTGGTTGGTGTGGCTCGGCGGCAACATCAAAGCTCAGCCACGATAATAACATTTGTACACCAATTAACATTGGTAGAGCTGAGAGCATGACCGTGCCAGCACTGGACAATACATGATCCACAGAAGATCGCCACCAATGGATTGCACCAAAAGTAAAGCCAAATATTAAAAGCGGTACACCCAATAGTAACTCTGCACTTGCAACAGAAAAGCCACGTAAGAAATAATTGTATAGCAAGCGACGACCGAAGTTTCGTAAATTACCCCTAAGAAAAGTTCCGATCATGCGAAACGGCCTAAGGCTTGAAGTTTCATCTCCATATGACGCCATCATCGGCATGTCAGCAACTACTGCACGTAGCTGATTCAAATGATAAAGGAGATCAGATTCGAAAAAGTATCGATATGAAATTCTTTCGAAATCAAGTTCCTTCAGCAATCTGCTATGAATAGCTGTAAATCCATTTGTGGGATCAAAAAGCTGCCAATACCCGGAGGACAGTTTAGTCATAAACGATAAAACCGCACCTGATTAGCCCTCTTCCTCAGCCCGGAATCGCATGATTTGCGACGTCTCTAGCGCACCATGGCCTCACGATCCAGCGAGGACAACTCCCATGGCTATGAATGCGATCCAATTTCAATCGGGCATGTCGTTGGCGCAGTTCCTGCGTGACTACGGCACCGAAGCCAAATGCTACCGGGCACTGTACAAGTCCC
>Ga0256829_1000262_pt1 | contig 61195 bp, 55 predicted proteins | sample 131447metaG_FD_185979 | JGI IMG/M metagenome (GOLD analysis project Ga0256829, IMG submission 185979) | Hydrothermal vent microbial communities from Lau Basin, Pacific Ocean - 131-447 | ecosystem: Environmental > Aquatic > Marine > Hydrothermal vents | place: Pacific Ocean: Lau Basin | collected...
CTTCAAATGCCCTTGAATAGGTACTTTTAATGCTAGTAATTCTTTGTCGCTTAGTATTTTCATTTGTGCTTTTTGGTAATTTCTTTAGGGGTGGAAAGGGCTTAACTTAATGGCAATGGAGGTGCCCATAAGTATTAAAATATCAAATATTTTTGATTTATAGATTTAAGTTTCGCATTATATATAATGATAAATTAGCTTATATATCCATATAATGGTTTAATTAATAAAAATTTCATAATTTAATGCTCAAATAGCGTAAATATTAACTTTGTGTAATATCTTCTTAGTATATATTTTGCTTTAAACTTCTATTTTTATCTTGTTATTTTCTTAGCTATTACTGATAGAATATAATGTGTAACTTCAGTTATTAAATTAAAAAGGGAAGTGAGTATGAATAAGGGGTTAAAAGTTGTAATTTCATCGATAATTGCAATAATATTTATATCTGGTTGTGGAGGAGGTGGTAGTAGTAGCTCTACTGATAATAGTACAATAAATAAACCAACACCAGTTGTCAAAAAGCTTAATGGTTATTATATAGATAGTGCTGTAAAAGGTATTGATTATAATTGTGAAACAACTACTGGGAAAACAGATAGTAAAGGTAAATTTAAGTTCGAACATGGGCATAATTGTAAGTTTTACTTAAATAAAAAGTTACTTCGTAGTGTCAATAGCAATAAGCTTTTTAATGGTACTTATATACTCGAAGACAATAATAAAACTGCTAGTATTCTACAAACTATGGATTTAGATGGAAACGCAAGCAACGGGTTACAAATAGTACCAGAAGCTCTTTCTTGTGTGAATTCTTCTGTAAATGATATTAATACTTCTGTATTAAAACAGTGCTTAGATAGTAATGTTTCAAACTATACTGGTCATGAAGTTAATGCAACAGAAGCTGCACATCACATTAAAGAAACTATCCAAAACAACAAACCAATAGCTAATGAAAGTAATATTACGGCTACTGAAGACAGAGCAAAAGAGATAATATTAACAGGTAGTGACCCACAAGGTGATAGCTTAACATATATAGTTACTCAACAACCAACTAATGGCTCTTTAAGTGGTAGTGCAGCACATTTAATTTATACTCCAAATGTGAATTATAATGGTAGTGATAGCTTTAAATTTAAAGTTAGCGATGGTACTTTTGAATCTAACGAATCAACAGTAAATATAACTGTAAATGCCGTAAACGATGCACCAACTGCTGTTAATGATATAGCAACTGTAAATGAAGATGCTAATGTGTCAATAGATGTACTCGCAAATGATAGCGATGAAGAGAATGATACTTTAACAATATCTACAGTTGAAACCCCTGCTAATGGCTCTGCTATAATAGAGAATGGGAAAGTCAAGTATGCTCCTATTTCAAACTATAATGGAAATGATAGTTTTACATATACAATTAGCGATGGTAATGGTGGTAGTGATACTGCTACTGTTAATGTAACTGTAAATCCTACTAATGACAACCCAATTGCTAATGATGATAATTTAACTACCGATGAAGATACTATTTTAAATGGTAACTTATCGACTAATGATACTCCTAGTCCAGATGGGGGTAATGTTTGGGCTAAAAATTCTGATCCATTACATGGTAGTTTATCTGTAGCTTCAGATGGAACTTTTATATATGCACCTACTAAAAATTATAATGGTAATGATAGTTTTGAGTATAAGATAACAGATGCTGATGGAAGTATAGATACAGCTACTGTGCATATTACTGTAAATCCTATAAACGATGTGCCAACTGCAACAGAACAAAATGTAACTACTGCTGAAGACAACAATAAATCTATAACTTTAACGGGTAGTGATATAGATGGAGATTCTCTAAACTATACTGTGACAGAACAACCTTCACACGGTATGTTAATAAGTGAAAATGGAGCAAATTTTATTTACATTCCTAATGCAAATTATAATGGCAATGATAGCTTTAAATTTAAAGTAAACGATGGCACAACTGACTCTAAAGAAGCAACCGTTACCATAACTATAACACCATTAAACGATGCACCAATAGCTAACGATATAAATGCATCTACTAGCACAAATACCAATGTAGATATAACTCTAGCAGGTCGAGATATTGATAGTAACAGTTTAACTTATTCAATTACTCAAAATCCTGCTCATGGTAGTGTATCAGTATCGAACAATATTGCTACTTATATACCAAATGCAAACTTTAATGGTAGTGATAGTTTTAAATATATTGTAAACGATGGCTCGCTGGATTCCAATGAAGCTACAGTGTTAATAACAGTTGATAATAATATTCATATCACAAATAACTATCAGTATATCCCATTGGGAAAGGGTAAAACAATTAATCAAAAAATATACCTTGATTCCAGTGCAAAAAATTTATATTTAGTTCTATCTAATGAGAGTAATAATAGTACATCTAGTGTCACTATTAGTCACAATGCAAGAGTTACTCAAGAAAATAGTAGACAATCTCGTGTGACAAGTAGTAGCCAAAAACCTGTAATAAAATATGCTCCTAAATATATTACAGATTTTAATAAAAATTCTCGAAAATACCTTATAAAAAGTAGTAATAGAAATTTTAATATTGTTGAAACTACTAAAAGTGCTTCTGTCGTTGGAGATAGTCATATATTCTATTTAAGTAAAGATACTTCATCTTCTACAGTTGCAACTTTAAAAAGTGTGGTTAGTAATATTAGTACTGATACGGGAACTAGAACTTTAAATGTTTGGGTTTCAGATGATAGTTTTGGCTCAGGTTGTGCAAAGGCAACTTGCGTTACTCAAGATATGGTAGATACTCTTGCGGATAAATTTTTAAAATCTGGAAGTAATAATGATATTTATGATTGGGTTACAAATATATATGGTAAAGAGTGGGGTTCTGAAGCAGATAAATACAGTAATTTAATTACTAAAACTGATACTATAGATATACTATTAACAGATATAGATGGTGATAATAATCCAAATGGTGGCGTTGTAGGGTATTTTTGGTCAAAAGACAATTATACTACTTCGAGTGTATCCGGTTCAAATCAACGAATTATGTTTTATGCCGACTCAGTTATGTTTGCTAACACATCAAAAGGAGATTTTTGGCAAAAAGAGTTATATATAACACTTGCACATGAATTCCAACATATGATTAACTTTTACAAAAAAAATATTATTCGTTCGTCAAGTTGCGAAACTTGGCTTAATGAATTGATGTCTGTAACTACAGAAGATTTAGTAACAAAAAAACTAGAACATAATGGTGATAGAGGAGTATCTTATGCAGATGGTAGTGCTGGAGATGATAATAATACTCATGGTAGATTTCCTAGATTTAATGAACATAATGATATTACATTAACAAATTGGGGTGAGAGTGGAAATATTTTAAATGACTATTCAAAAGTTGCAAGCTTTGGTGCTTTTTTAGTTAGAAATTATGGTGGTGCAGAATTAATGCATAATATGATGGATAATAATTATTCTGATGAAAATGAAATAATTGATGCAATTAAAACAACTACCGGTAAAGATGTAACATTTATTCAACTTTTACAAGAGTGGGGAGTTGCTGTTGTACTCTCTAGTATAGATAGTTTAACAAATGCCCCACAATATAATTTTGGAGATTTTTTAACTACTACATATAATGGTATCAGTTATGATTTAGGCTCTATAAACTTTTTTAACTATGACCCCGAACCTACTTTGCATACTACAGTAAGTAGCATAAACCCTCATGCAAATTATTACTATAAAATAGGTGAGAATATTACATCTGCTTCGGTAGATTTAAATGTAACATTAGATGCAAATACATCAGCTGTATTAATTGCAAAATAAGGAGAGAAAATGAAAAAGATAATTCCCATATTAGCTAGCATAAGTTTTTTTGGGTGTAGCTCTAATGGTATTTTTAATATTAAAGGCAAGATATCTATGTATGGCTCTGTGCCTCATACATATATAGGTATTAAAGATAGTAAATCTCAAAAGATATTTAAAATTTCTAATGCATCCAAATTTAATTTAAAAAAGTTACAAAATCATATAGTTGATATTCAAGTAAAACTTGAAAAAGAGGCTATTGGAGCAGGATTTCCAACAGTTGTTAGCGTAATTAAAGTAAAAAGGTAACTTTAATTAATTATTATATGGATATGAAGAGGATGGTGAATATATATCTTGTTCATTCTGTATATAGCAGATATATTTTTGAATCATATCTATTAGATTTAAAGTCCTTATTTATTTATAACTTCAGTATATAATTTACAGGTATAATAGACTTCTTACAAGAAGTCTATTATTATCGCTTAAAAATCACTACACCATTGGCTATATAGCCTATTTCTATATTTAACATTTCTGCTATATAATCAAAAGTTTTAGGGGTAAAAAATCTAACATGAGTTGGGTCATTTTTATAGTACCATGAGGCAAAATATTCTTGTTTTGGACGGAAGGCTGTCATTACCCCTAAAGTTCCACCTTCTCTTAGTATACTTGTTAGTCTTGTAAGTTCTTGCTTTGGGTTGTGTAGATGTTCTATAACTTCTGTTGTTGTTATGAAGTCATATTGTTTTGTGAAAACCTCTTGGTTTGGGGCGTAAAATATATCGTAAATATCCATGTGGTAGCCTGCCTCTTCGAACATTTTAGATAGTGTTGGTCCAGGTCCACTACCAAAATCTAAGCCATAGCTTTTTGGCTCTATAAACTTTTGTATTGGGGTAAATAGTTTAGAAAGAAATGCTCTATATCCACTATCTTGCGGGGAGTTTTGGTGTTGGTCGTATTTGGTTTTTTCTATATCTAGGCTTGGAAGCTGCTCTTTGGGAACAAAAACTAAATCGCATTGATTACATAAAATATAATTTCGTCCTTGCCCCTCATAATAATTTTGTAAATTTATACTGCTACATAGTGGACATATAGTATCTGTTATTTTCAAAGACAAACTCACTTTTTAATGCTATTATAACATTAGACTTCTTGTAAAACTCTATTACATCTCCATATTTAAAACTGAAGTTAAAGTTGCTAAATAGCTATTGTCTCTCGATACTTAAAATTGTTTGTATATTTGCTCTCTCTAAATTGCTCATTTTCTTATCTATAATTTCACTTGCTGTTATATCTGGATTTGGTTTATACCATGGCATATTTGAGTATATTTTTGTTAATTTTTCATCTTTAAATATTAAACCATACCGTGCTATTAGTGAGTTTCTTAGAATTCTTAAATCTCGTTTAGTATATTTTTTTAAATCATCCGGAGTTAATAGTCTTACCTTTACTCTATAAAAGTCTGATAGTGTTAAAGTGCCTCCACATCGTTTTTTCTCCTCTTTTAATAAGGCTAATACATTTTTCTTTTGTAGTGGGCTAAGGTCGGCATATGCAACACTTCCACTGCTTATTGTTGGTTTGTACCAATCAAATTTGCTAAATAGTCTATATAAAGCTGGATTTGTTTTAGAAAAATCTAATCCTATTTGGGCAAAAATACCATTTCTTAAATGGTTTAATTGAACGATTGTATATTTACTTAAATCTCCAACTCCTTGACTCATAAGAGCTGTATAGTCGCTACTTGTTAATTCGGCAATAGCTGAAGCTTCGCTTGTATTGTTATCGCTTGGCACTGTTGTAACTATATCACTGGCATTTTTTATCTCTAGGAATCTATTACTAAACTTGCTAAATGCTCTATATCTTGGCTTATACATATCTTCAATTAGTGCTGGAGCATAAGCGTATTTACCAAGTGTTACAGCTCTTGCTATATATGCTACTTCAAATTTCTTATTGTCATCTAAATTAATAGCGGCTACATATCTATCATCTCTATAAGCTGCATGGTCTAAGGCACTTCTATCTTTTAGCCAACTAAGAGCGGAAAGCTCATCTATACCACTAATATCTGGGTTCTCTATTTCAAAACCTGATGGTAAGAAATCTATAATTAGAGGTTTATTAATTGCAGCATCTTCTATCTCGCCGCTTATTACAACTACTACTCTTTGATTTTTGGCAATTTGAGTAGGGTCAAGTTTTTTACCGTCTATCGAATAGAGAGTTTTATAAATGCTAAAGCCTTTGTTGTTAGCTTCGTTGTAAAAGTTCGGATTTGGTGTTCCAACAAAGCCTAAATTGTACCATATACTCTGTTTACCAAGGTTTGTAATGGTTGGTATTTTATCTAAAGTGTTGGCATTAATTACAAAGTTCTTTTTAGAGCTATATGGCTTACCATTTACCATTAAATTTAATTTAGATGCTCTAATATGCATCACTTTAACAGCTCTTAATATTTGGCTCATTTCTTGTGTACTTAAATATTCTCTTGTTTTTAAATCCAGAGCTAAATCTACATATAAAGGTTCTGCAATATCATCAAATTTTGCCTCTTTTGCTAAGATTATTAAGCCTGCTTTATCTCTTAATGCACCTCCATAGTTAGAGTAGTAATCACCCATACCTAAACTTTTTTTAGCAAGTTCAAATAGCTCTTTTGCCTTTTTCTTTTCGCCCACATTAGCCAATGCAGTTGCCAAATGCCCCCATGCTAATCCTGATTTTATAAGTGAATTTGTATCATTTACATGGTACATAATATCACTCATTAATACTTTTCCATTTCTTGCCAAAACATATAAAGCATAAGCATCTGCTTCTTGCTTGTGCGAATCTTTACTCCATTTATAAAGGCTATTTTGTAACCATTTTAAGCCTTCATTTATATTTTTCTCTGGTACATTATAGCCGTTTGCTTTTGCTCTTGTTAAAAAGTCTAAAACATAAGCACTAATCCAAGTTGATTCTTTACTGCCATACCAAAGCCCAAACGAACCATTAATTTTTTGTAGATTTTGTAAGCGTTCGATTGCACTATTTACTCTTTCTTTGCTAAATTCATCTTTGCCATCAACATATGGGAATGCTCTACTTGTTGTCTGTTCGGCACATCTACAACAGTATCTTGTTAATTCATTTTCTATAGAATTTTTAGCAATTAGTGGTGAGCTAGATAATGTTAATTTGAGTTTGCTAATATTTTGCCAATGATTTTTATTTACTAAATTTTTAGCATTTTGAGTAATATTAGTATCTAATATTTTTACTTTTCGTGCAAATGTTTGTGGATATGGGCTTCTAATACTCAAGCCAAACTCTCGGCTAGCCAAGCGTTCTTTATTTTTATAAACACTTAGCGTAATATTGGAATCTTCCAATTTAATTGCTTTTATAGGTACTGTTTTTAAAAGGTTTGTTTTCCCATCATAATTAAATTCTATACTATTATTTTCGCACTCCACACCACCACTTGTATCAATTTTTAGGGTGTATTTTCCTGGCTTTATAACTTCGTTATCAAATTTAGCACTGAGCGTAATATTGGAGCTATCTCCGTTTGCTAAAAAGCGTGGCATATATGCCTCTAGCGAGATTGGGTCTTTTACAACAGTTATTGTATCGCTACTACCGACACCTTTTTTACTCCAAGCAACTGCCATAATTTTTAAACTACCTTGGAAAGAAGGAACTTTAAACTCTACTATAGCTTTGCCATTTTTAATCTCGATGGGCTTGCTAATTAGGGCAACTACCTCTCTTTTATTTGTTGTAGCATTTGCATTTAACCCCATTCCTAACTCGTCGCCTGCACCTACTTCGAACTCACCGTGTTCGCCAACAGCTTTGATTAAATCGGCATAAACATCTCTTATTTTAACACCCAACTTCTTTTGTCCCCAAAAGTATTTTGCAGGGTTTGGAGTTTTATATTTAGTCATATTTAGTATGCCTTTATCGACAACTGCAACTACTGCATATGCTTTATTTTTTAAACCAGAGGTATTTAGCAAAACCTTCAATTGAGATTTAGATTCTATCTTTTTAGGAGCTTTAACTTTAAGTTTAATATATTTGCTTGAATCATTTATTGTAATATGTGCAACTCCAATAGCACGGCTTGCACCTCTTTTCTTATCTTGAGCTCTAAATGCACTTGCTAATACATATGCACTACTACCCCATTTTGATGTTATTTTAAACTTAACTTTTAGTGCTTTGCCCTCTTTTGCTTTGAACTCTTTACTCTCGATGATTTTATTATTTGCAATGCTTACCAAAATTGGACCAGTGAATTTTGGAGTAATATTAACTTTTAGTGTTTCATTTGGTTTATACACTTTCTTATTAATTGCAACAGGCAATCTATCTGGTGAAGCTTTGCTTCTACCCTCTTCGTAACCTACACTAAAACGATAACTACTTATTATTCCTCTGTCATCACTAATCTCTAGTCGATAACTTCCCCAATCTAGCTTTTGTAGTGTTAAATCTGTTGGGTGTGCCTGCAAATTAATTTCACCTTTGCTGACTTCTTCATTGTCACTATAAGTTCTATAGTAATCCCAGCTATCATCTTCATCATTATATCGCCAATTCCACTCTGTATCCTCTTCGATTATACGGTAGTGAACTTTATTTGCAATCGCCTTGCCATCTTTCACATAGACAACTTTAAATATGGGTTTAGAGTTTAAGTCCACTGCATCATATTTAAAGTTTGGTTTTATACCAATGTAGCCATATTTATCGTTGTAGAATATGTTAAATCCACTCTCCACAGGTCGTCCACCAGGTTCATTAACCGATATTTTAACATAGGCACTAACAGGTAAAGATGTGCTAGCAGGAGTTTTAAGATTTAGTGGTATATTTATTGTTCCATTTTTATCACCTTTAAAATTATCGTCTATTGCATAATCGTTACTAAAGGTATCATTTATTTTACCAAATTGATAGCCTTTGAACTCTTTAAATGGAGTTTTAGTAGCGTGCAAAATTACTTTAAATTCTCCGCTAGGATTTCCCATAATATCACCAGTTAGATATTTTGCAACGGCTTTAAGCAAATTTTGACTATTGGGCTTAAGCTCTTTTGGTTTATCTTTTATAATAACTTCTATTTTCGGTGGTACAAAATCTTCTACAAGAAAGCCAAAGCTTGCAATTTCGTTTTCATCTCCTGCATATGCCGAAATTTTATACCTACCTGTATCGCCACTTTTTGGTATCTTAAATTTGCCACCAATATAGCCTAAATTATCAGTTGTCACTGTAAGACTTTTTAATTCTACATCCCTTGAATCTCTTATCTTAACTATAAGTTTAAGTCCTTTAGCTACTTTGCCTGAGCCATCTCTAACTAATAGATTATATGGAACAGTTTCCCCCGGTCTAAAGATGCCTCTATTGCTAAACATAAAACCATCAAAACCTTTTGGAGCTTCTCGTCCAGCGACGCCTCTATCAGTTAAATCCAGAGCAGATTGAGAAAGGTTTAATACACTAAAATCGCCATTTTTACCATAAGCATATATAGCCTTTGGTGCTAAACCAAGCTTTCCATTTAAAAGTGATGATTTAAAGAAACCATACCCATTTTTGGCAACTGTTTTGCCTAAAACTTCATTGTTTTTAGATACTAATTCTAACTTTACATTTTTATATCTGCTAGCATTGGATAAGTGTTTTGTATATATATATAAACCTTTGTTGCCCTGCATAGTAAATAATCCGATATCAGATACCATAAACCAGTGTGTAACCGCACTCCAAGTATCTTCTTCTCCATCTTTATTAATTGTTGTAGCAGAAAGTATATACACCCCTGGCTCTAGTTTTTTTATGTATTTACCGACAGGAATAGCAGTAACTTTAGAGATATTGTTTTTATAGTTTCTAATAGGTAATATTTTTTTCCAAAGTAGGTAGCCATCTTGATTTTTTATATCATCTAAATTGTAACTAGCAATCTCTTTAATTAATCCATATTTATTTATAGCTCCTATTAAGTTGTTACGGTTAATTCTATATAAAGTTACAGAGAGCTTTTTAACATTCATAGTTTCTATAGGAAGTGAAATATCACCTTTTGCAGGTAGAATATATCCACCACCCTTAAAAGAAAAACTAGGGTCATAATCACCTGTTTTTTTAGTAATTGTATATGTTTTATCTAGCCCAATAGCTCCTAATGGTATAGATTTATCTATAGTTATTGTATATTCAGTTTGTGGTTTTAGTCCGTTAATGCAAATTTCATCATAAGAGAGTCTAACTTTAAAGTACTGCTTAGGAATAATTTTGATATATGGCTTTGCCGCATCTGAATTTGTGGCATCAAAATACCTATTGACTTTAGCACAAATTGATACATTATTATAATCACTTCTTGCATAACTGTTTTCAATTTTTAAAGGCTTAACATTTGCCCCGCTAAGTACTCCTAAAAAGAGTATAATTACAATACTAATATAGCGTTTAAGTTGTTTTGTCATAATTTATCCTTCCTCTTGAGGGCACCTCTAGCTTTCCTCTATGCGTCGTTACATCTTTTCGAATTAGCCTAGCTAGTACTTCAAAGATGTGCCTAGCCTGTGATTAAAGCTAGAGATGTTGTGGGTATCACCTATTTTTAGAGGCGCCCTTGACATTTTCAATAAACATTATATCAGGTAATAGTGTCACTATTGTTATTTTGATTACAAAATGAATTAAAAATATAAAATTTATGCTATAATTCCAAAAAAATTAAAGGATACAAATGTTAAAAATAGTTTCTAAAATTGTCTTAGTTATCGCTTTGCTAATACCAGCAGTAATAAATGCCGAGGAAGCAAAAGCTGATTTAAATACAAGTAAAGAAGTTAAAGTTGATAAAGCAACATTAAATGCAGCAAAAGAGTTAATTGCTTCTTTAGGAATAAAAGACAGTTATAGTAAAATGATAAATCAAGCAACTCAAGGTTTAGTTTTAAGACAGCCAAAATTAAAAAGTGTAGAGGGTGAAATAAAGGCTTTCTATACTAAATATATAGGCTGGGATGTAATAAAAGATAAAATGGCAGCAATTTATGCAAAACACTATACTGTAAAAGAGTTGGGAGAATTAAAAGATTTTTATAAATCAGAAGTTGGACAAAAAAGTATTAAATTAATGCCACAAATTATGTTAGAGGGTAAAAAATTGGGTGCAAGCAGTGTAATGGCTCATGCTGATGAGTTAAAAGCGATAATTTCAAAAGCATTAGCACCAAAAACTGAAAAAAAGAAATAACTACGAAACCTACACATAATTAGTGTAGGTTTGCAACAAACTCTACAAATTAAACTAATCAAAAGTAAAAATTTAATATAATTGCGACCCCTATTAATATTGGGTAGGGACTGCGTGAAGAGCTTTTATATAGCTTGCACCGTCTATATAAGGGCTGGAATAGCAACTTGGTAAATACCAAGAGCTCGCTACTCCACGCAAAATTTAGGTGTAAAAGAAAATTTAGGAGTACCTTATGAAGGTAAGACCATCAGTAAAGAAGATGTGCGATGACTGTAAAGTTATTAAGCGCAAAGGTATCGTAAGAGTGATTTGTAAGAATCCTAAACATAAACAGAGACAAGGATAAGTATGGCTCGTATTGCAGGGGTTGATTTACCAAAAAGTAAAAGAATGGAGTATGCTTTAACTTATATTTATGGTATAGGTTTAACAACTTCAAGAAAGATTTTAGATGCAACTGGCATTGACTATAACAAAAGAGTTCATGAGTTAACAGATACAGAAGCAGCTACAATTCGTAATGAAATTCAAGAGAATTACATGGTGGAGGGAGACCTTCGTAAAAAAGTAATGCTTGACATTAAAACATTAATGGATTTAGGTAGTTACCGTGGTTTACGCCATAGAAGAGGTCTGCCGGTTCGTGGTCAGAAGACTAAGACAAACGCGCGTACTAGAAAAGGTAAGCGTAAAACTGTTGGCGCAGCATAATTAGGAGCAATAGCAAATGGCAAAAAGAAAAATTAAAAAGCAAGTTGCGAAAGGTGTTGTATATATCGCTGCAACATTTAACAATACTGTAATTACTGTTACAGACGAGATGGGTAATGTACTAGCTTGGAGCAGTGCAGGAAGCCTAGGGTTCAAAGGTAGTAAAAAATCTACTCCATACGCAGCACAACAAGCTGTAGAAGATGCTATGAATAAAGCAAAAGAGTATGGAATTAAAGAGGTAGGAATTAAAGTACAAGGTCCTGGTTCTGGTAGAGAAACTGCTGTTAAGAGCGTAGGAGCAATAGAAGGAATTCGTGTAATATCTTTTAAAGATATCACTCCATTACCACACAATGGATGTCGTCCTCCTAAAAAGCGTCGTGTGTAACTAATTAGTTTAGAACTAATATAAGATTTAAGTAAAAAAGGTAATTAAATGGCAAGATATAGAGGTCCAAGAGAGAAACTTGAAAGAAGACTTGGCGTTGATTTAGGAATGAAGGGCGAGAGAAGATTAGCAGGTAAAAGTGCTTTAGAGAAACGCCCATATGCACCTGGTCAACATGGTCAGCGTCGTTCAAAAATTAGCGAATATGGTATGCAACTTCGTGAGAAGCAAAAAGCTAAATTTATGTACGGTGTTAGCGAAAAACAATTTAGAGCCCTATTTAAAGAGGCTTCAAGAAAAGAAGGCAACACTGGTGAATTATTAATCCAGTTACTAGAGCAAAGACTTGACAATGTAGTTTACAGAATGGGTTTTGCAACTACTAGAGCATTTGCAAGACAACTTGTAAACCATGGACATATTTTAGTTGATGGTAAAAGAGTTGATATTCCATCTTTCAGAGTTAAAGCTGGACAAAAAGTAGAAATTAGAGAAAAAAGCAAAGCTAACACTCAAATTGCAAGATCAATCGAACTTACAAACCAAACTGGTATTGTTGAGTGGGTAGATGTTGAAAAGGATAAACTATTTGGTATCTTTACTAGAAATCCAGAGAGAGAAGAAGTTAAGATTCCAGTAGAAGAGCGTTTAATCGTTGAGCTTTACTCTAAATAATAAGCAAAGGCTTGCATAATGAATAAAATTAAAGTTGCTCCTGAAGTACCAAATGAAGTTGATATAAACGAGATTGGTAAAAATAAAGCAGAAATTACTGCTGAGCCATTTGAGCCAGGGTTTGCTATTACTTTAGCTCACCCTTTAAGACGCCTACTATTAGGTAGCTCAATCGGTTATGCACCAATCTCTTTAAAAATAGATGGTGTACTACACGAGTTTGACTCAGTGCGTGGTATGAAAGAAGATATCGCTGTATTTATAATAAATCTTAAAAATATTAGATTTATTATTAAAGATGAGTTAGAGCGTGCAGTAGTTAACTATAGCTTTAGTGGTCCAAAAGAGATTAAAGCTAGTGAATTAGCAAATGATCAAGTAGAAGTTATTGATGGTGACTTAGTATTAGCAACTCTAAATGAAGATGCAGAGCTTAATTTCACTATCGAAATAGCTAAAGGTATTGGTTATGTACCTAGCGAAGATTTAATAGATAGCGTAGATAGTGAAGCTATCGCATTAGATGCCTTCTTTACACCAGTTAGAAATGCTAATTATAGAATAGAGAATGTACTAGTGGATGACAATCCTAACTTTGAAAAAATTGTTTTTGAAATAGAGACAGATGGACAAATTTCACCAAGAGATGCATTTGGTAACGCATTGGAGACAATGAATAAGCAAATGAATATCTTTGGTCAAGTATTTGATATCGACTTAGAAGCAACAAAAACTAAGGGTAAAAGTGAGAGTGCTTTAAAAACTCTTCTTATACCTATAGATATGTTAGGATTTAGCGCAAGAAGCTCCAACTCTTTAGAGAGAGCGGGTATCAAATTTATTGGTGAGCTTGTATTAATGAGTGAAAACGAGATTAAATCTATTAAAAATCTTGGTAAAAAGTCTTTAGATGAAATTATGCATACTTTAGATAGCCACGGTTTTGATAAAGATTATGAGCTTGATGGCAAGTTAAGAGCTGATTTAATAGATAAAATTAAGCAGTTAAAAAATAATTAATAAAGGATTACCATGAGACATAGACATGGATATCGCAAACTTAATAGAAAGTCTCAGCACAGAGCCGCTCTACTTAAGAACTTAGCGATTGCCCTAACTAATGAGGGTAGAATTGAAACAACTTTAGCAAAGGCTAAAGAGCTTAGAAAGTACTACGAAAAGCTAATTACAAAAGCAGCTAAAGCTGACTTTAACGCTCATAGAGCTGTATTTGCACAGCTTCAGTGTAAAGAGAGTACTAAAAAGCTTGTAGAAGAGATTGCACCAGAATATAAAGATAGAAATGGTGGTTATACAAGAATTATTAAAACTAGAGTTCGCCGTGGCGATGCTAGTGAAATGGCAATTATCGAAAGAGTATAACTCTTCTTCTCTTTAGGGCTTTGCCCTAAGTACCTATACCCAATAAATCTACATTTCGAAACATTAATTTTTATTTTTAAGTTATATTGTTATATATTTATTATTAGTTAATATAAATATGTTATAGTACATTTAAGATTACTTATAATAACAAAGGACAGCTATGATAATACAGCAATTAAATCGAGCAGAAAAGCTATTTATAGAGAAAGATTATAAAAATGCTCTTAATTTATATGCTGTAATTTTATCTCAAGATAAAGATAATTCAGAAGCATATATCGGTGCATTACTATCAGATTTAGGATTTGAATATAAAGAAGAAGCACAAGTTTTATACTTCTATTATCAAAGTATAAAAAATAGTAGTGAAAATATTAAAAAAGCTATGGAAGAGTTAATCTCTAATTTAATAGTATCTACAAAAGATGATGTATATGAGCTTATAGATGCAGATTTAGCAAAATATGATGGAATAGAATATGAAGATTTTTTAGCTTTAGTGGATACAAAAGAAAACTTTAAAGAGGCATTTGAAGATGCTATCTTCTCTACAAAAGTTATAATTACTAAAAAATGGCAATTTATAGATTTTATTAAAAAATTAACAGATAATGGCTACTACAGTGTTGCTTTAAACTACTTAGAAGCACACGCACCAGCTTACGAAAACGACCAAGATATACTTACGCTTTATTCTTTATTGCCAAAAGGTAAACTATAGGGCAGTTATTATTAAGAGTGCCCTACAATGCCATTAAGTTAATAGTTTTAACTCCATAAAATACACTAAGCTTAAAGCCAGAAAATGGGTATGAAATCCTTAACTTAATGACATTGGAGGTACCATATTAGCCTTTTGCTTCACTTTAAGAGATAGACCAGCACTTATAAAATTACTACCTAAATGTTAAAACTACTTTTTACTAAATATAATATGTAAAACAATAATAGAGGATAATATTAGTATTTAACCCTATTTGACTAACAAGATAAATGCTATAACTATCACCTCTTACTCCCCTTTTACTCTAGTTTCTGGAGTATAATCCGAATTTATTATGGTTTCTATTTTCTCTTTTGGAAAGATTGACAACCAAAATAAAACTCCTTCATATTTGGCGATGACATTAATTGCACTGAGTTCCAACCCCCCTTTTTTGATTGCTACATCTACTTTGCTTTCTAGTTGCTTATAAAATGATTGCACTTCACTTAAAAAGCTAGGATGATATTTGCAGGCTTCAAAAAACATTACATAGTAGTTGGCAAGACCACCCTTCGATAAAACATTGATTTCATTTACAAATTTAATATAAAAGTATCGCATATAGTTATCTGTTTCAGAAAACGAAAGAGTATCAAACTTTTCCCAATCAACCTGTTTAAAATAGGATAAAAAGTATCTGTCAATTACAGCATTATAAAGCTCAGTTTTATTACTGTAGTAGTGGTAAAATGCACCTTTTGATAAGTTTGCCACTTTAACCAAATCATTCATAGTCGTACTTTGAAAACCATGATTTAAAAAAGTCTCAAATGCAATATAGAGTATCTTCTCTTTTGTATTTTTCATAATGGAAAGTTCCTTAATTTGATGAATTTAAAATCACAACTCGTGCCACCTCTTGCCAAAGTTTGGGTTCTCTCGAATGCGATTCCTAAAGGTCTTAAATAGTTTGGGAAAAAGACTTCATCACTGTAACAACCAGGCTCGCAAGCCTCTTTCATCCCACACATTTCAGGAATTTTGCAAAATGCACAATAGTTTACATTAATTCTCAGAATATCTTCTGTCTGTTCTACTATTTCATAATCATGCAAACCCACCTCTTTTTTGGCTTTAAATTCAGCAATTATGAATTTTGAATAGGCTTTAAAATGATCAGTTGCATCTTTGAAAGCTTCTACTGGTGGATTATAGAGCTTTTGTATCTTCATTCCCACTTTATCCATAAAAACATGATGCAATTCAATGGTTTCTTTCAGTCCAATATGTTTTTGCATCGCCATAAATATAGCGGTTTGCTGTAATCTTTGTTCTATAAATTTGTCTCTGTTTTCCCCGTTTATATCCAATGTTGAAAAGTCTATATATTCTAGCTCTTTTTTTGTTTTTTGCCAATCAATCAGGATTTTAACACTTTTGACAAATCCGACTCTTCTCATCATCAGCAGTATCATAGCTGGTGTTGAAATAAGCCATGTTTTTGCATTATTCTCTATCATGGTGACTGTAAAAGGCTTGCCGTAATATTTTATATTTTTTACTTCCATTTTCTCTACTTTATTTTGATATTTTCAGGTGCGGTGCCCTCTTTGAAAAACATAAACTGACATGGTTTATCATCTTTAGCGATAGTCTGCGGTCGCCTAAACTCCATTTTAACCAATTTTTCAATGGATTTATAGCCGGTGATATCATGATCGCACCCCAATTTTGCCAGTTCGGGGATGGTAAGCTGTGCAATGATGCAGTTTTTACACTCATGCACGATCATCGTTTTGCAATCCCCTTCATCAATTAACTCATTTGGATAGTTGGGATCATCTTCAAACATCGCCTTATGATAGAGCCAAAATGCTTCAAAAGGATCTTCAAACTGAGATAAAATCTTTGCTTGGTAAAAATCACGCATCATAAACTTTGATGCTTCCTGTATCGCCTCTTTGGCAAATGCATAAGCAAAATCAGCATCTTTAAGCTGCTCAAGATAACGATAGATCACAATCAGCAAAAACCACTCTATTTGTGCCATTTTGCCAAAAGCCTCTTGCATAAGCTTCAACCCCTCTTTATTTTTTCTATATATAGATATAGATTTTATCGGGAAAATATAGAGCCAGAATGTTGCAAACTTGACTAAGCCTATTTTACGGTATAACACTTTTGCAAATACTATAGAAACCCTGATTTTGGAGCCAAAAGACCATGGAATAAACGGGAATTTTTTGCCATAGTAAGGCACTTTTGATATCTCATCTAAAGTAAATTCTTTTTTCATTTTTTATTCTTTCTCCATGCTTGTGCAATGTTTGGGTTTTGTTCTAAAAACTGTTTTTTCAACTTTATATTCGTACTATTGAATGGGCAGGCAAAATTGTTACAATGACTACAATAGATGCGTTTTAGCATCACTTTCCAAAAAAATAGAAATACAAGATAAAATAGCAGCAAATAGTAGGATTGCGTATAAAAAGTGGCTACAATCGGGAATGAAAACAGTATCACAAAACCAGAAATAAATATGGTTTTTTCTATCAAACTCATAGGACCTGGTCTATATTTCCAAAGTTTTGGTGCTCCGTAATTCGCCCAGCATTTAAGCGTATTACCCTCTTTTTGTCCATAATGTGGACAGTGAGAGCACATGACTCTAATCTCAATAAAACCAAAAAATAAAACCATATAAGCTATCCATGCAAATACCCAAAACAGACTCAACTTAAAAAGCAGATATCCACCCAAAATAAAAACAGGCATTATTATCAAGTAAAACAATACCAATTCTTGCAAGTTAAAATGGCAATCAAGCTGTGTTTTCAAGCTACACTCAGCACAATTTGTGAGTGTACATCCGTCAATAGGTTTATTTGGGTCTTGAAACCATCTCTTCAACTTAGAAAAAGAAGCTTTAGGACGAAATGGATGGCAATTGTTGTGTTTGCATGACTGCATGATATATCCTCATCAATAAAATAAAATCGATTTAAAATTAAAAAACCGACTGGACGGTATGTTACTAAAACTAAGCTTTTTTCTTGCTTAATATTACCTGTCCCTAATTATATGGAAATCCAAAACTTAGCCTTTACTAGATATAATATGCAAAATAGTTATAGGTGATTTTATGTTTGAATTAGAGAATGGAATTTATGTTACTGAGGATACTCGTGAAGTTAAAGAGGGTGTCTATTTTTTAAAGACGGCACAAAATAGTAAATATATTGATAGTATTGATGCAAATGCGAAGGTTATTACACCAAAAGAGCTTATAGATATTTGGGGCTTAAATAGCGTAAAGATAATTGGTATTACTGGTACAAATGGTAAGACTACAACGGCTGCAATTATCTATTCAATACTTACCGACTTAGGTTATATTACAGGCTTGCAGGGAACTAGGGGCTTTTTTTTAAATGATGAGCGGTTAGAGGATAAGAGCTTAACTACGCCATCTATTTTGCAGACTCTGCATAATATTAAGCAGACAAAAGATGCAGGTGGAGAGTACTTTGTAATGGAAGTTAGCTCGCATGCGATTGATCAAAATAGAATAGAAGATTTAGAATTTGCATTAAAGATATTTACAAATGTTACACAGGACCATTTAGACTACCATAAAACTGTAGCTGAATATAGAGCCGTTAAGAGTAAGTTCTTTTTAGATGAAGGCTTAAAGCTTATAAACAAAGATGAGATTAAAAAGATTATGTATAACGAAGTTAATACTTATACATACTCTTTAGAAGAACCATCTAGTTTTAGAATAGATGCCTATAGCTTAAGTGGTGGTATAACTGCTGCAATTAACAATATGGGCAAGGTGGCTACCTTTAAATCTAATTTAGTAGGACTGTTTAATGTTTATAATTTAGCGGCTGCTGTTGCAGGTGTAAAATTAGTTACAGATAAGAGCTTAGAAGAAGTTTGCGAAGCAGTAGAGGGCTTTGGCGGTGTAAGTGGCAGAATGGAAGTGATTTCACACAATCCTACAGTTATTGTAGATTTTGCTCACACACCAGATGGGATGTTAAAGGTTCTAGAGAGCATAAAAGATAGAGATATCTCGGTAGTGTTTGGTGCAGGTGGTGACAGAGACAGAGACAAACGCCCAAAAATGGGTTTAGCAGCTGCAAAGTATGCAAAAAAACTCTACATTACAAGCGATAATCCACGAAGTGAAGAGCCAAAAGAGATTATAGAGCAAATCGCCGCTCCACTAGAGGGCAAAGAGGGTGTCTTAAAAATTATAGATAGAAAAGAGGCAATTAAACAAGCAATTAGTGAGCTAAAAGATGATGAAGTGTTGTTAATTTTAGGCAAAGGTGATGAAAATTATATAGATATAAACGGAGAGAAAATTCCATTCGATGATAGAGATGTGGCTAGAGAGATATTATTAGAGTATAGTTAGTGAGATTAAATATTTCTATTAATTTTATAGTATTGAATAATGTATATAGTACATAAATTAAGTTATAATTCTAACTAATATTTATTATAAGGTTTTATATGCTTGGATTTATGGTTTTATTGCTTATCTTTTTGTATTTTAAGATTGCTAGAGTTTATAATAAACAGGAATCAAAAAATACTCTTATATATATTCAACATGGGGTTGTAGCACTCTGTGTATTCTTGGCATTTTCTTATGCATTTAGCCATTTTTCTTGGTATAGTGTTTTGTTGATGTCTTTTATCTCTTTTATTATTGCAGGCTTAGCTATAACTGCTGTGCAAGTTGGTATCTTTATAGATGGTAAACCATTATTTGGTATTGGTTCTATATTTAAATATATTTATCTTTTAACTGCATTAATTGTAATTAGCACTGCTATTTTACTACTTTAGTATAAACCCAAATTTTTGTAAGTTCAGATATACTGTTACTTATGAAAAAAGAAGAGTATTTTTCAATTTTAATTATTTTATTAGTGTTGGGTTATGGGGTTTATCTATATTTAAATCAAGAGCATAAAAGTAAACATAATACTTTTGCTCCTACTATAAACACAAAAGTTAAATATACCGATAAAAACTTAACTCAAGAAGGAATTATAAACTATATAGTAAATGTCATTAATAATGGCTCAAACCATCTTAACTTTCAAAAAGGTGGAATGGAAGGTGGCTATGTACCTAGAGATAAAGCTAGAGATGTGGCTTATTATGTTTATGAGTTAAGTGGCAAAAAGGCTAATAAACAATACTTCAAAGATGCTTCTTTGTATTTTAGTAGTAACTGTGCAGGTTGCCACGGCATAGATGGTAAAGGTATAAAAGGTTCATATCCAGATTTAACACAAATTGGGAATAGACAATCCCATTAAAATGGGTCTATTTCCCAAAAAAAGTCTATCCACTCTTTCGCCTCTTTTACTTTAAAGTCAGCTTCGATTATCGCTGTTGGTTTATAGAAAATTGTAGCTAATTTAAATTCGCATTTTGGGTATAGTTGCTCTAATTTTTTTAAAATTTCATTAAGTGTTACACCACTATCTACAATATCATCTATTACAACTACTTTTTTTGCATCGCTTAAATTTGGTATATTAAATATCTCTATAGTATCTAAAACTTTATCTTTTTCATAATGTATTGAATTTAAGCTAAATAGGCGTCTTGAATTTAGGGCTTGAGCAATAAAATGCCCAAGTGTCAGCCCACCCCTAGCAACTGCAAGCAGGGTGTCGGGTTGGTATTTTTTTAACTGCTTTGATAACTCTTTTGCATCTTGTGAAAATTCACTATAACTGTAATAATATTTTTTCAAAATTTTTCCTTTACACTAAGAACTTTTTTCAAAATAATATAGCCAACTAAGCCAGAGATAAAAGAGCCTAAAAGAATGGCTAATTTATCTGCAGAGTGGTATATTTGGGTATCATTAAATGCTAAAGAATCTACAAACAAGCTCATGGTAAATCCGATACCTGTTAAGACTGCTACACCGTATAGTTGAAGCCAAGAGCTAGATTCTGGTAGCTTTGCTAAACCTAGTTTAATTGCTATAAAAGAGAAACCAAATACACCTAATTGTTTACCTATAAATAGCCCTAATATAATACCTAATGGTACACTGTTTGTCATTTCGTTAATAGAGATATCTTTTAAGGCAATACCTGCATTTACAAAAGCAAAGAGTGGTAAAATTAAAAATGCTACCCAGTAGTGCAAGCTATGTTCCATCTCTTTAAGCATCGAAAAGCTTTTGCCATCTTTTGTTTTAGACTCTAGTGGTATCATAAATGCTAAGGCAACACCTGCTAAAGTAGCGTGAACACCAGATTTTAAAACACTAACCCAGAGTACAATACCAACTAAAATATATGCAGCTTTTCTTGCTACTTTTAATCTATTCATTACAAAAAGTGTAATTAGTGATATGGACGCTACAGTAATTGATGTAAAAGAGAGTTCACTTGTATAAAATAGTGCAATTATTACAATAGCTCCCAAGTCATCTATAATAGCAAGTGCCATTAGAAATATTTTTAAAGATACAGGCACACGACTACCGAGAAGCGATAAAATACCCAATGCAAAAGCAATATCTGTTGCTGTTGGTATCGCCCAACCATTTAGTGCAAAAGAGTCGCTTCCATTAAATGCAATATATATTAATGCAGGCACCAACATACCACCAATAGCTGCTATAGTAGGTAGTGCAACTTTAGAGAGAGAAGATAGATGCCCACTTAAGACCTCTCTTTTTACCTCTAAGCCGATTAGGAAAAAGAAGATAGCCATAAGACCATCGTTTACCCACAAAAGAAGTGGCTTTGCTATTTGTAAATTGCCAAATCTTACCTCTACATGTGTATGTAAAAAGTTATTATAATATGTAGATAGTGGGCTGTTTTGCAAAAATAGAGCCATCAAGGTTACTACTATCAAAACAATACCCGCTGTTGATTCATTTTTTATAAATGTTTCTAGTTTTTTCATATATTTACCCTTTGAATGTGTTACTTATTTTACCATCTATAAAGCATATAAGAGTATTTGTCTCCTATAAGATAGTTTTAAATAAAAGATTGTTACTTTATTACAATAACACTAATAATAGGAGTTTAAATATGAGCAAAGAGATATACTACCCAAACCCTGAGTTGTCAGCACAGGCAAGAATAAAAAGTATGGATGAATACTGGGAGCTACAAAACCAAGCCAAAGCAGATTACGAAAGCTTTTGGGATGGTTATGCCAAAGAGAAGATAGATTGGCTAAAGCCATATAACAAAGTGCTAGACGAAAGCAATGCACCATTTTACAAGTGGTTTACAGGTGGAAAGCTAAATGTTTGTAACCAGTGCGTAGATAGACACTTAAAAGATAAAGCCGATGATGTTGCTATCTTATTCGAGGGCGACAGAGGCGATGTAGAAAAAATTACATTTAAGCAGCTAAGCCAAAGGGTAAACCGCTTTGCAAATATGCTAAAAGAGCAGTTTGGTGTTAAAAAAGGCGATAGAGTCGTACTATATATGCCAATGATTCCAGAAGCGGCTTATGCAATGTTAGCGTGTACAAGAATTGGGGCTATTCACTCTATTGTATTTGGTGGATTTAGTGCCGAAGCTCTAAGAGATAGAATAGAAGATGCCGAGGCAAAAGTTGTAATTACAGCCGATGGAGCATATAGAAAAGGTAAGCCATATCTTCTAAAGCCAGTTGTAGACGAAGCCCTAAAAGCTGGTGGCGATAGTGTAGAGGCGGTAATTGTAGTTAAAAGAAACAATGAAGAGATAGCGTGGAATGATATAGACAACAACTACAATGAGTTAATAGAGAACTTTAGTGATGAATGCGATTTTGAGCCAATGGATAGCGAAGACCCACTATTTTTACTATACACAAGTGGAAGCACAGGCAAGCCAAAGGGTGTACAGCACTCGCAAGCTGGTTACATTTTGTGGGCACAGATGACTATGGAGTGGGTATTCGATGTTAAAAAAGATGATGTATTCTGGTGTACTGCCGATATTGGCTGGATTACAGGGCATACATATATCGTATATGGTCCACTAGCAGCCGGCGTTACAACTGTAATGTTCGAGGGTGTGCCAACATATCCAGATGCTGGGCGTGCGTGGAGTATGGTGCAAGAGCATAAAATTACACAATTCTATACAGCACCAACTGCTATTAGAGTGCTACACAAAATGGGCGAAGATGAGCCTAAAAAGTATAACTTAAGCTCCCTAAAAGTGCTAGGAACTGTAGGCGAGCCAATAGACCCACCAGCGTGGAAGTGGTACTACGAAGTAGTAGGTGGCGGTAAGTGTGCAATCGTAGATACATGGTGGCAAACAGAAACAGGCGGACATATGATAAGCCCACTGCCAGGTGCAACACCAATTAAACCAGCTTGTGCAACATTCCCACTACCTGGAATTATGGCAGAAGTAATAGACCCAGATGGTACACCTAAAGAGGTAGGAGAGACAGGTTTACTATGTATTACAAAGCCATGGCCAAGTATGATTAGAACAATTTGGAATGATGACGAACGCTATGTAAAATCTTACTTTGGTGATGCAGTTAAAGATGGTAAACCAGTCTATTTTAGTGGTGATGGTGCCGTAGTAGATGAAGATGGCTACATTACAATTACAGGTCGTGTTGATGATGTAATCAATGTAAGTGGGCATAGAATGGGAACTGCCGAGATAGAAGCAGCTGTTAAAAAAGAATCAAGTGTTGCAGAAGTTGCAGTTGTAGGAACACCACACGAAATTAAGGGTGAATCTATATTTATATATGTTGTACTTAAAGAGCAAGGTGATAGTAGCAAAATAAAAGAGTTAGTAAACGCTGTACTATCTAGCGAAATAGGAAACATAGCAAAAGCAGACGATGTTGTTGCAGTATCAGGCTTACCAAAAACAAGAAGCGGAAAAGTTATGCGAAGAATCTTAAGAGCTATTGCAAAAGGCGAAGCAATTACACAAGATACATCAACACTAGAAGACCCAGCAGTAGTACCAGCTATACAGCAAGCAGTGGCTGATAGTAAGTAGTTGATGGTTAATAGTTAATAGTTAATAGTTGATTGTTGATTGTTAGTAGTTGGTGTTTTGTAGGGGACGACCTGAGTGTCGTTCCGTAAATTTAAACGGCATTAAAACCCAACAGAAACACCCAAAACAGTTTACAAACTTTTTACTTAAGCCAATTTTAAGCAAAAAACCAGCAAATGCCCTATTTTAGGGAAATTTTGGGAAAAGAGCAATTTTTAAAAAGTTTGCAAACCTCCATTTTTTTAAAATTCATAATCGATTTACAAACTTTTATTTTTTTTTAAGTTTCAAAGCCCCATATTATGGGCATCCTGAAACTTAAAGTTAGCTGAAAGTTTGAAAACCTCTACTTTGGGGTGCGACAAAAAGAGGTTTGCAAACTTTTTTAACCCATCTAAGCCCCTTAAAATGGGAACTTTAAGCTAAAACTAAGCTAACTTCGCGTATAGTTTTACTTAGGTTTACAAACTTTTTTTGCAAATCTTAGCAAAAGTGTGTAAATAGCCTCTTTAAAAACTTACTGTTAAGATAAAAAGAGTAGAATAATAAAAGTAAAAGCCCATAATATGAGCTATGACCCGACCGCAGAAATGCAAAAGGGGATTAAGACATTAATAAATTTTGTCATTTTATCTCCTTTTATTGAACTATGACCCGACCGCAGAAATGCAAAAGGGGATTAAGACAATATAAGCCCTTGCAGGGCTCATAGACGCATGATAAGTTCTATGACCCGACCGCAGAAATGCAAAAGGGGATTAAGACGATTTCTCTTTTACTTGAAGAAACTCTGGCTACTTGCCCGCTTATGACCCGACCGCAGAAATGCAAAAGGGGATTAAGACGAATAAGGCTCTTTAAAAAGAACAAAAATCTCTCCAGATGACCCGACCGCAGAAATGCAAAAGGGGATTAAGACCTTTCATTTTTAGCTTAACTTCCAGAATCTCTTCTTTATGACCCGACCGCAGAAATGCAAAAGGGGATTAAGACACTTAGCACCATTCCAGACACAATGTATATCGTGTCAATGACCCGACCGCAGAAATGCAAAAGGGGATTAAGACAATCTTTTTTATATCTAAAGGACTTATTCCTTCAGATATATGACCCGACCGCAGAAATGCAAAAGGGGATTAAGACAAGCTTGGTAATACTTTCCCGCTTTTCCCAACTTTATGACCCGACCGCAGAAATGCAAAAGGGGATTAAGACGATTCAAGTATCGTAGGTTTTTCAGCCTCTGTTGATGACCCGACCGCAGAAATGCAAAAGGGGATTAAGACCAGGATAGAAGTGAAGTTCTTTACCCTTTAAAAGGCTTAATGACCCGACCGCAGAAATGCAAAAGGGGACTTCGCTTCGCGAGTTAATAGTTAATAGTGAAAAGTTAATAGTTGATACAAGTTGTAAAGATTTATATGGCTAAAGATTAATTTGCTTCTTTCTTTTAACTAAAAAAAGCATTACGAAGTAATGCATACCAACACTTTTCACTTTTAGTTTTTAACTTTTCACTTCCAAAAGACTTCGCTTTGCGAGTTAATAATTGGTGCTTATGTAGGGTCGGTTTACCGCCCATATAATAGTGATACAAGTCGTAAATATTAGTAAGACTAAAAAGCAATTTTCTATCAATTTAAAAAAATCATTACGAAGTAATGTTTCCAAAACTCTTAACTCTTAATTCTTAACTCCCATTCCCAAACTCTTCTCAAAAGACTTTTTAATATTTATTTGCTATATTTAAACAAAAAAGAAAAGGTAAAGTATGAGTGCATTAATAGAGTTTGCAATTTTTCCAACTGACCATGGTGAGAGCAAAAGTCAGTATGTTGCAAGGGTTATTGAAATGATAAATAAAAGTGGTGTATCTTACCAATTTACTCCGATGGGTACGATATTAGAGACCGAAACGGTAGCCGAAGGTTTAGCTATTGTCGAGAAAGCTTATGAAATACTGCAAGTAGATTGTAATAGGGTTTATAGTACTATAAAAATAGATTATAGGGCAGGGCAGAGTAATAGGCTTGTTAAAAAGATAGAATCGGTAAAAAACAAGCTCTCTTAAAGAGATTAGGGGTGCCCTTCATTTACATTGAGCTTAATGGTGTTGTATATGTCTTATAGTTCAGTTTATTGCTCGCCTATAAAATTTAATGATAAAGAGTTTACGCAGTGTCGTGTATTTTTTTCTGTCATATTTTCACCTTTAAATAGATGCCCTAAATGTCCGCCACAATTGGCACATACTATCTCTATTCGTCTGCCATCTGCATCTGGCAACTCTTTTACTGCACCCTCTATTGCGTCATCAAAACTTGGCCAACCTGTGCCTGAGTCAAATTTGGCATCTGATGAAAAAAGTTCTGCATTGCATTGACGACAGGTATATATTCCTTTTTCTTTATGGTTCCAAAATTTTCCTGTAAATGGGTATTCTGTTCCTTTGTTTATAATTACTTTTTTCTCTTCTTCATTTAATTTATTGTATAACATATTATCTCCTATATTTTACTAAACTGAAGCTACTAAAAGAATCATAACAAATATTTGCCTAATAAGAGCATTATTTCTTAAAAAGTAGTATAATAAGTTAAAAACTTCGGCTAAAAATAGAAAGGTAAATTTATGAGAAAAACCAAAATTGTTATAACATTAGGACCAGTTACTGCTAATGAAAAGATGGTAGAGAGATTAATAAAGCGAGGAGTTAATGTTTTTAGGCTTAATTTTTCGCATGGTGACCATGAGGTTCATAAAGCATCTATAAAACTTATTCGAGAAGCTAGTGCAAGACTTAAAAAAGAGGTCGCAATATTACAAGATATTTCTGGTCCTAAGGTTAGAATTGGTGAAGTTGAGGGTACATTAACTTTAAAAAAAGGAGATAGATTAACTTTGGCAAAGGAGCCAAGTAGTGAGCCAAAAGTTTTAAATCTTAGTTACCCTGATATTATCGATATGGTTAAAGTTGGCGAAGAGGTATTTTTTGCAGATGGTACACTACAGACGGTAGTTATTGAAAAATATGAAAATTCTCTGGTTTTACAACTTCTTAATGATGGTGAATTAACATCAAGAAAGGGTGTAAATTTCCCAAAAACAAAGTTAAAAATTTCGGCAATTACTGCTAAAGATGAGCAAGATATTGAGTTTGGAGCAAATAATGATATTGATATTGTAGCTTTGTCATTTGTTCAAGATAAGAAAGATATCTTAAAAGCAAAGCAAATTATGGCAAAGCATAATTTTGACCCATTTATTGTAGCTAAAATAGAGACTGGTGAAGCTATAAATAATTTAGAAGAGATTTTACAAGAGTGTAATGGTGTAATGGTGGCTCGTGGCGATTTAGGTGCAGAGTTTGGGGTTACAAGGTTGCCTAGAATTCAAAAGCATATTATCGAAGTAGCAAACCGCTTACATAAGCCGTCAATTACAGCAACACAAATGTTAACAACAATGAAAGATAATCCATTCCCAACGCGTGCAGAAGTTAGTGACATTGCAAATGCTGTATATGATGGAACCGATGCCGTAATGCTAAGTGATGAAACAACTGTAGGAACATTTCCGGTAGAAGCAGTAGAAGTGCTACACGATACTATTAAAGATGCTGAGAAAAGTTATCCATTTTTTAAAGATTTTACGCCACTAGATAGCTCTGATGCTGTTTCAAAATCTGCTGTTCAGTTGGCTAAAAATTTAAATAAAGAGGCACTTGTACCATTTACCACATCGGGCACATCTGCTTTGACACTTTCGAAGTATCGTCCTAAGCAGAGTATATATGCAATTTCTCATTCGCTTAAAACACATAGAGTATTAAATTTAGTTTGGGGTGTTAGACCTCTGTTTGTAATGCAACAAGTTAAAAATCCAACTAAGTTACTCTATAATTTTGTAAAAAAAGTACTTGAAGAGAAGCGAATACCTATTGATAAAAAGTATATCGTTACAATGGGCTCAAACACAGGCAAGAAAGGTTCTACAAATTTAATTAGAGTTCTTAACAAAGAAGGAATGGAAGCAGTACTATCTAGTGAACTTTAATTTAGTTAATGGCATTGATGGTGTCCTTATTATTGTTTAGTTTTTTCTATTTTATCGGCTTTGGTAACATTTCTTCGGTTTATATTGAAGTTTAGAGATGATATATACTCTACAATTACAACACTAATGCCTGTTGCTACCACTACATTATAGTCAAAAGTTGTCTCTAGTGACAAAACTACAGCTGTTAGTGGTAATTTCATAATGACACCCATAAATACAGCTGCACCAATGGCTGCAAAGTAGAATGATTCTGTACTTATGTGGTATATAGATAAAATTTCTCCAAAAGTATAACCAACTATTGCACCAATACTCATAATTGGTAAAAATAAGCCACCTACTGCATTTGAATAAATTGATATAGTTGTTCCTATAATTCGCAAAAAAAGTACAGTAAAGATTAGTGATAGTGGTATTTTATTGTTATGATTCATAAGGTATGTTACAACATCTTTACCCGAAAATGCAGCATGAGGTTCTATTAGTAAAATTGTACCAACTGCTCCACCACCTATAATTGAAAAAATATAGTTACGATATTTGGATGCATTTTTAAAAATTTCTAAATCTATAAAGTGTAAAACTCTCTTTTTTAGAAATAGATAAATATATACAAATAGTGTAATATATGGAATAAAAGCAAAAATTGCAAAAAAGAAGTTTTCATTGAGGCTTCTACCTAAAGAGTATTTAAAGTATAGAGGGTTTAAAAAGTTAATACTTATTGCAAAAGCTATTACTGAGCCTACAATTAAATATCCGATATATTGCTTTAAAAATTGGTATGCTATATGTTCGACAGCAAAAGTTATACCTGTTAAAGGAGATACAAAAATAGCGGCGATTGCACTACTTGCTCCTACGCTTATTATCATTTTTATTAACATATTTGGTAGCTTAAATAGTTTATGAATATGGTAGGCTATCATTGCACCAATTCCAGCACTTGGACCCTCTGTTCCAACCATAAAGCCTGTAGATAGCGAAAGAACGGAGGCTATAATTTTAAGAAATAGTGTTTTGATTTTTAAAATCATTCTATTTTGCACAATAGAATCGGCAATTTCATTTAGTGCATACTCTCTAATAGCAGAATCTTTCGAAACAATATAATTTACTATAAAAATAGATATAGTTGGCAGTAAATAGAGATACCAAACAGGTAAAGTAGCAATAGTCTTATATGGGTCACCAAGAAAGAAGAAGTAGGTAGTAAATATAATAAGTAGTTCATAAATTGTGATTAAAAAGCCACTTATCACACCAATTACAATGGTGGCTAAAATTATTCTACCTAACATTGTGTTAATTATATTTAGCAGCTAGAGCAGAAGCCTTTGCACTTATATTATTTGCCACTCTTTTTGCAATTGCTTTAAATAAGCTTTTTATAGCAACTCGTCTAGCATCGTCATAATCTACTCCAGATTTTGCTCGAACTAATACATTGTATCTGATTGTTCCTTTTGCAGCTGTAAAGCCGGCTTTATCAGTAATTGTATATGTTGTAGTTGTATTATAGTTTTCATCTGAATGGTACACTACAAGACCGTGTTGAATTGTTTTATACTGTTTTGTATTTGTTAAAGTTCTATTTATATTTATTTTGAGTTGTAACTTGTCAGAGTCGCCTAGTATGATTCTACCTTGCTTAGTCAATTCGCTTTTGAAAGCTCTTAAAAATGTTAAACGCTCTACTACAAGTTTTAAATTATTTCCACTAACATCTAAAAGTTCGACTACCACTGGACCTCTGTTGCTACTATAGTTTACTCCATATCCACCAGCATTATATGAACCTGGAAGCATACTACAACTTTGGAAAAGCAGTGATAAAAAAGTTAAAGTTAAGATGTGTAGTTTCATTTTTAATCCTAAAAAAATAAATTAGAGCTACTCTTATTATATCAAATTTTTTTATAACCTATTATGAAAATAGTATATTTAGTGTTTAAAAATATAAAAACGCTTTGAGTTCAAAGAGTTTGCTATTTTTTCTCCAATAATTAGATAAAGCCTTTTTTTAGCAAGTCTTTCGCTCTCTATAAAGTCCCAATAAGATGCTGCTTTAATAATTACATTATATGGAATAAACGCCTTCGCAACTACTACTCCGTTAGAGTTTAAAACTTTATAAGTTATTCGTATATTACTTTTCTGATCTATTCTGTAGCGTCTTTTACCTTTATGCATTGTTATATATCTATGTGTACTTATGTCATGTTTTCTTATATTTAACACAAGTTTATATTTATCTCTGTTTTGCGTTTTAGTAAACCACTCTTTTGCTAAATGTTTTTTAATACCTTCTTGTAGATATTTTTGCTCAATTGGTAGAAGTTTTGTACCAAAAATAGAGGAGTACTCAAGTATGGGAGTTGCTTTATCAAATTTAAATTTTTTTAAATTTAGAAATTTATGAGTTGTAGCTCTTTTTTTGTGCTTTTTATTTTCGGCTAACTTCTTCTTTAAATTTGGATTTTCGTAAAATCTATATCTATCTAATCCAAATATTCCTCTAAGAGTAGTAGCAACAACGAAAAAAATAGTTAAATATAAAACAAATGATTTCATTCTACTCCTTTATGTATATTATATCAAATTGTGATAATATTTCATAAAATATTTTAAGGTATAGTTGTAATGAATTTAGAAAATGAGTTAAGAAAATATATCAAAGCAGTTGTTCATCCATTAAAGAGTGGAGATGAATTAGAATTAGCATTAAAAGCAAAACTAACAAAACGAGAGTTAAAACTACTAAAAGCGTGGGCTAATGATTTAACACAAGAAGATATTTTAACTAGCTTAAAACTTAGTAGCGAAGAGTATGACACTTTAAGTCTAAAGCTGATTAAAAAGATTAACCAAGAAAAGGTAAAGCAGTCTCTTTATAATATTTAAAGTTCAGAGCTTTAAGCTTTTTTTCTTCTTTTTAAATATTTGAGGTACTCTCTTGCCGTAAGTTCTTTGCCATTTACTATTACATGGGTTGCGATGCCTCTTTTGCATAACTCTTTTGTGTTCATCCAGAAATCTTGCCCAATTAGCATTTGTTCAAATTCGCTTTTACTTAAAAAACCTTTTTTTACTATTATATCGTAGAAAAATTCTTCTATAACTTTTGAACTGTGTTTAATTTTGCTCTTTATCTCTCCACCTTTACCAAATACTCCGCCAGAGTAGTTATGGAACATAAAATCAGAGTGAGGGAATACTATACGCTTAGTTGCCATACAAAAAAGTAAAGCTCCCATAGAGTAGCCTATGTTATCTAAATATGCTGTAACTCTATTTGGAAATTTCTCTTCGATAATATTGTAAAACTGTTGCCCTTCTACAATAAAGCCTCCGCCAGAATTAATTCTAAACTCTAGAGTATCATTAGCTTCGGCTTGTAAAAGTTCGTTAAATACGGCATGAAGTCCTTTTTTAAGCTCCCTAAAACGCCCAATGAATAGACGGTAATTTTTGTGCTTTGGTACAATTTCGTATAAGTTTTTACTTTTGTCAATAGCTATTTTCTTTTCATTTATTGTTTCAATAAATAGTGTATGTTGTTCGCTACTTAACTCTTTTTTTGCTAAAGTCATATGTATTCTCCTTGCTTTATAAAGCGTACCTATTTTTAGAGGTACCCTAAAGCTAATTATAACATAGATAAATTTCAATATGAAATAAAAAAATAGTTTAATTGTTTTTGTTGATAAAATGGTATTAAATAACTGAAGTTGTGCACTATATACAACATATAATAGCACAAGAGGGTGCTTATGTGAATAGTTTTTAATAAAAGCTAGCCAAAGCTAACCTTCAGTTAAATAAAGTTGATAAGGCTATACTATGAAGAAGATAAACTACTTACCTTTACTTATTGCATCTGCATTTGTTGTTAATGGATGTGATTATTTTGACTCTACAAATAATACAATTCAAGAGAGTTACAATTATCGAGATAATTATGTTACAAAAAGTATAAATGTACCTGAGAAAAGTCATAACATAGCTTATAATTTAAATTTGAAAAAAGCATATATTAAAATTTTAAGAGGTTTAGATTCTGATAAATTTATTGTATCTAATGGGACAATAAAGTTAAATATTGTGCCAGATTATAATAAACCTCAAGATAGTAATGGTGATAATATATATGAAGTTAAAGTTTATATAGTAGATGCTAACGGTAATGATTATTTAATGTTATTAAGAATTAATATTACGAAAAATGGCTCTGACTCTGGAGCTGAAGAGAATAATACTCGTAATGTTGACAGTGATGGAGATTATATTCCAGATGATATAGAAAGATATTTAGGGAAAGATCCTCACAATAGTGATGAAAATAGAAATGGTATTTTAGATGGTTTAGAGGGTGATACACTTTATAATAAGCAGTGGTATATTAAAGCTCTTGGCACTGCTACAAACCCTAGTGATGTACCATCTATTGTGGGTAACGATTTAAATTTGCAAGATGTCTATAAAAAATATATGGGATATAATGGTGGTAAGTCAATAATTTTACAAATTGTGGATAGTGGAGTAGATATAAATCACGAAGATTTAAAAGATAATATAGACAAAACTCGTTCATTAAATGGAGTAAAAGTAGGCGACCCAACACCAGGAGGAATATTTCAACCACATGGAACAATGCTAGCAGGTATTGCTGCAGCTAGGGCATTTAACGGTAAAGGCATAAGAGGTGTTGCACCATTTGCTAAAATTGCTGGCAGTAATTGGTTGGTAAATCAATCACTTGATGCTTTAGAAGCTGCTTGGTATAGTGGACCTGGAGCAAATGATATAGCAGTTACAAACAATAGTTGGGGAACATATTATACCGCTGATACCTTCTACGAAAAAATAATGGCAAAAGGTGCAAAAAATTTACGCGATGGCAAGGGAAGAGTGTATGTTTTTGCAAGTGGAAATGCTCGAAAATATAATGCTGATGCAAATATTCAGTATGTAATTAATAACCGTTATGCTTTGGTTGTTAGTGCTGTGAAATATGATAATACAGTAGCTAGTTATTCAACGCCTGGAGCAAATGTTTGGATAAGTGCTTATGGTGGGTCTGTAAGTTATGATAAAGGTCCAACAATCGCAACAACATATTTAAGTGGAGAGTCAACTAAAACTTGGGATAGTGATAAAGGTGGAAATTATACATACGCAATGGCAGGTTCAAGTGCAGCTGCACCAATGGTTACAGGCTCTGTAGCTTTACTTTTAGAGGCTTGCCCAAATTTAGGATGGAGAGATGTTAAATATATCTTAGCAAAGAGTGCAAAGCAGGTAGATAGCCAAAATCCAAGTTGGATTACTAATGCTGTAGGTATGCATTTTAGTCGAGATTATGGATTTGGATTGATAAATACAAAAGCCGCTATTGCAATGTGTGAAAAAGGATATACCAATTTTAAGACTCAAAAATGGGCATCTACAGAGTTAACAAGTAATAGTAACATTGGAGCACAAAAAGATGTTACAATAACTATACAAAAAGATATGAAAATAGAGTGGGTAGAGACAACTGTTAATATAGATACTCAAAATGCTAGTGATTTAGATATTTTCTTAATTTCTCCAAGTGGTACAAAGGTGCAACTTGTTAAATCTGGTACGCAAATTGGAGAAAATTTAATACCAACTAGCGATTGGATGAAGAGTGGATTTAGATTCTCTACAGGTGCATTTTTAGACGAAAGCTCTATAGGAGATTGGAGAGTAGAAATTGTAAACAAAAAAAATGGTAGTGCGATACTTAAAAAAGTATCTATTAAAATATATGGACATTAGGAGAAAAAAATGAAAAAATTAGCTTTAATACTATTACTAGCAACAGCTTCTTATGCTGAAGTTGTAACAATTATAGATAATGGAGTAGAGAGAAAAATAAATTTAACAACTTCAAACTCTAATGTAAATGCAAGAATGGTAGGTTCACGAGTAGAAGCACCAGGAATTATAGTAGAATTCAAAAAAGATTCAAAAGTAAATGTAGCTCAGTTTGCCAAAAAGTATAATTTGAAATTAAAGAAAAAATTAATTATTGGCTACTATATTTTTTCAAACAAGTCATCTTTGCCAGATGTAAAACTTATATCTAAAATTTCTCAAGAGAGTAGAGATATCATCGAAACAGTACGCCCAAATTGGGGTTTAAACAATAAGCCTAGATAAACCCAAAAGTTTATGGGCTAAAAGGCTGTAAACAAGGAGATATTAAACCCATAAAGTTTATGGGATACTATTATGCTAAGTAGTTTAATGGCATTGAATATTGCCCAAAGAAAAAACTAGACCCTAAAAAAGGTCTAGTTTATTTTGAATGATTTGTTATAAACTATATTTAGTTCCTTGTTTTTGATTATGTGTTGTAGTGTTATTACCGTTAACATTTCCTTGATTAGAATTGTTAGTTGAGTTGTTATCATTGCTTATGGTACCTTGATTATTACTGTTAGTAGCATTGTTATCGCTATTCATATTGTTTTGGTTTGAGTTATGAGTAGTATTATTATTCATATTTCCTTGAGTAGAACCATGCGTTACATTATTGTCGCTATTCATGTTACCTTGATTAGAGTTATGAGTTGCATTATTGTCGCTATTTATAGCACCTTGATTAGAATTATGTGTAGTATTGTTATTGCCATTTAGTTCACCCTGACCAGAATTATTAGTAGCATTACTATCGTTCATACCAGGATTGTGAGTTGAGTTGTCATCAGCATTCATACCTGGGTTATGAGTAGCATTATCATCGCCATTCATATTACCTTGACCAGGGATATGAGTTTTGTTATTATCGTTCATACCAGGGAAATGAGTAGCATTGTCATCAGCATTCATACCAGGGAAATGAGTAGCATTGTTATCGCCATTCATATTACCTTGACCAGGAGTGTGAGTTCTATTGCTGTCATTCATACCATTATTCATACCAGGGATATGAGTTGAGTTGTCATCACCATTCATGTTACCTTTTCCAGGGATATGAGTTCTGTTATTATCGTTCATACCAGGGAAATGAGTAGCATTATCATCACCGTTCATATTACCTTTTCCAGGAGTGTGAGTTCTATTGCTGTCATTCATACCATTATTCATACCAGGGATATGAGTTGAGTTGTCATCACCATTCATGTTACCTTTTCCAGGGATATGAGTTTTGTTATTATCGTTCATACCAGGGAAATGAGTAGCATTATCATCACCGTTCATATTTCCTTTGCCAGGTATATGAGTTTTGTTGCTGTCATTCATACCAGGAATATGAGTAGTATTATTATCGCCATTCATACTTCCTTTTCCAGGAAATTTTATTCCATCATATCCTTTTTTCTTGTTGTGTGCTCTATCTTTTAGAACTTTTACATCATCTCTAATATGTGTTCTAATTGCAGTAATGTTTCCATCTGCAATAGCTTTATCTATTACTGTCATATTTACATCTGCATCAGAGATTGCAAGTACTGCTTTTAAAGCATCTTTACGAGATTTTATTTTTTTATTCTTCATTGCAGTATGTACTTTTTCGATAACTTTTAGTATATTACTTGTTTTATCTGCAATTTGATTTTCATTAACTGCTGCATTAGTTGCTGCTTTCTGAATAGTTGTTATAGTCATATCTGCAATATCAGTATTTGAACTATTGTTATCTACAAATTGTTTAATTTCATTAAGTTTAATATCTCTTAGTATAGCCTTCGGATTTGTACTGTTTGCCTCTTTTACTAATGAAGCGATAGCATCATTAACTGCAACTAATGCTTTTAATTTACCATTATCTGGGTTATCTATTAATTTCTCTTTAGCTTTAACAGGGTCGAAATTTTTAAAGTCAGTATAAGCTTTTGTATCATTCTTCTCTAAAGCAACTGTAGCTAGTGGGTTTGCAACTGAATCTACACCTTTTGTGTATAGTGCCATTCTAATTGTTTGGTCTTTTGCTGAATAATTACCATCACCGTCAGCATCAACAATGGCATCTGCTGGTATTTTGATTTTTGCATTTGTTAAATTTAAATCATCTGGTAAATTAAACACTATTGTACCATTTGCTTCTACTCTGGTTGTGTTAAACTCTTTTCCTTCAGCTTTTAGTGTTGCTGGTGTTATTAAATGAACAACATATGCATCTGAAGCTTGCACTGTAGAGATTTTTTTAGATACTGTAGGTGTTTCACTTGTTGAACCATTGTTATTTGTAGCTCCATTTCCGATAGAGCCTCCACCACCACAGCCAACTAATAAAGTAGCTGCAGCTATTGAATAAATAGTACTTTTAAACGATATCTTCATTTCTAATACTCCTAATAAATTTTATATGAATTTATTATATAAAAGAAGTATTACCTGAACATTACCTCCGTTAATTGGAGGCAAAATAAATATATTTTATATTAAAATTGCTATTAAAAGTAGTAACCTAAAGTAACAGAATATGATAATTTAGAAGATATATGTAAGTCTTTTTTAATGTCTGTAGAGATATACCAATTTTTATTGAAGTGGTAATTTGTATATAAACCAAGAGTTTGATAGTTGCTTTCATCTTTATATACAGAACTTTCTATGTCATAAGATAGTGCCATATATAGCTTTTGGTTTATTAAATATCCATATTCAATGGTTAAGCTATTTGAATCTTTAGTATCTGTGTCATTAGAAAATGTATGCTGATATTCAGCACTTATTGCACTATTATTAAAATAATGTGTATATTTTGTACTTAAAAAGTAGTCAGTTTTATCACTTTTGTTAGAGTTAATTGGTATATATGCTCCTGCACCTAAGCTTATAGTATAGTTAGAACTATTTATATAATAATAGTAGGCAACTGTTAAATTATTTAAACTGTTATTGTTATATTTAGAGAGTGTTAGCCATAAGTTTGAATCTCCATAGTAATAACCTAAAGATAAATTTTGACTTGTTTGCCAATTATTATCTATTTTATCTTGATTGTAACTTATACTAATGTCTATATGTTGCTCTTTTTTGAATACAACTTCGTCAATAGCACAGCCATTTTTATTTACAATATCTGTAATTTTAGAATTTGGGCATTTATCATCTTCGTTTGCTACACCATCTAAATCGTTATCCAAGAATATTTTTGCTTGCACATTGGCACTAAAAATCACTATTAGTAATAGTAGTTTTATTACATTTTTACTATTTACCATATGGACCTTTCGGATACGAAGGATTAATGTGTCCTCCTGGTGTTTTGTGCTCTATCGGTGCTTTTGGCATATGTGGTTTCGATGGAGTATGAGGCTCAGATGGCATATGTGGTTTTGATGGCATATGTGGCTTTATTGGCTTATTGATATGCTCATGAAGGTGAGTCTTATTTATAAAATGTTTTGTATCGTTATGTATATGAGAACCCATATTTGCAGTACCTTGTTGCATATGTGAACTCATATCTTTGGTATTTTTGTATGTATGAGAGCCCATTGATACACTATTAGATGCATTACTAGAGGAGTGTATAGTTGCTTTAAGTTTGTTTAATGCATTAGCTCTTTGTGTTGCATTCATTTTAGCAAGTTCTCGTTTTATTTGATTCATTAATTTATATCTTTGAGTTTTCGGAATTGTTTGCAACTTCGCAATTTGAGATTCCAAAGAGTTATTAGCAAATGCAAAAGATATAAATATAGTGAAACTTAATAATAATTTTTTTATCATAAACCTCTCTTTTATTTTAATAGTAATATTATAGCATAAAAGTGTTACCTAAACATTACTTAGCTTTAATTTAACAACAGTTCCTTGTTTTAGTTTGCTTTTTATAGATATTTTTATCCCCAAGGCGTCGCAAAGTTTTTTGACGATATGCATTCCTATTCCTATACCTCGTTCGTTTTCTGTATAATATCTTTTAAAAATATTATTTACATTTTCTATTCCAATACCACTATCTTTTATATAAATAGTACAATTTTTTAATGTGACATTTACACTACCATTCTCTTTATTATATTTAGATGCATTGCTTAATAAGTTATCTATTATTCTGATAAATGCCTCTTTATTGTTTACAGATTTGCACTCTTCTATATCAGTATAGAAATTTAAATCAGGATAAATATGTTTAAAATGTTCAACCCTCTCTACTAAAATATCTTTTATGCATAATTGTTCTTTTTGAAGTTTTGAATTGTCTAAAAAAGTTCTAAGGTTATTTTGTAGGTATAGTATTGTATCAATACTAGACTCTACTCTATCTATTTTACGATTTTCTCCAAACTCTTTTTTTAGTAGTTTAAAGTTAATAACAATCGAACTTATTGGTGTATTTATATCGTGTAAAATATCTTTTATAAATTCATCATTTAATTTAAGTGCCCTTTTAAGTGGCCATAGAGTATAAAGAGAGAATAAAAAAGATAATATAGCCATAATAAATGCATAAATTGAAAATCTTTTAATTAATTGTTGTTGCAATTTATTTTTGATTTTCTTATATTCTTTTTTATTAAGATTAATTTTAAGGAGATAATTTTTTACTGTTGGAATATTATAATAAGTTGTTAAATTATCACTTTTGTAAAGGTAATCAATTTTAATTTCTTTCTTTTTAGGCACAAAATCTAAATCGAATTGAGGGCAATCCAAATGGAAACTACATACCTTCATTTCACTTTTTATGCTATCTAATTTTGTATGCATATCTTGCTTATACTCTTTTATAAATAGTGCACTCAAAAGTAGTAACTCTAACGAGAAAAATAGAAGAAAATTTTTAGTTAATGACTCTACTTCATACTTCTTCAAGTCTGTAGCCTCTACCTCTTATATTTTTTATATCTAAATTTAATTTATTTTTTAGCTTAGACATATTAACTCTTAAGGCATTGCCATTTGGGTTATCTAAGAGTTCTAAAAGTTCAAAGCTGTTTACTGTAGTATTTATATTCTGAATAAGTTTATCAAATAGTGCTAATTGAATATTACCTAAACGAATACTCTCCCCGCTTTTCAAAATTTCTTTATGTTTAGGATTGTAGATTATATCTTTATATTTTATTACCTTTTCTTGTTTATATTTTTGATTAATCCTAATAACTAATTCCATTGGGTCAAAAGGTTTTTTAAGATAATCACAAGCTCCCAAACTAAAGCCTTTACTAATAGAATTTATATCTACAAGTGCACTTATATAAATTGTAGGCGTTGTATCGCTAGCATTTTTTAAGTTTTTTAAGACTTCAAAACCATTATCTGTAGGAAGGTTAATATCAAAAATGTATAAATCATAAATGTTTGTATAAGTTAAGTTATAAACCTCTTCAGCACTTTTGGCTAGCTCTACGCTAAATCCCTCTAACTCTAAAAACTCTTGCAAACTCTCTGCTAAAATAGCATCATCTTCTAATAATAAAATTTTCATACATAAAGTATAACAAATAAAACTTATAAACTGAAGTTACGCAATATATACTACATTTAATACTACAAGAGGTTACTTAAATGCATAATATGGATTTAAAATCCTAACTCTTCATTAACTAAAATTATAGTTGTTCTACCCTCTCTATCCCCATTGATGTATGCAAATTTATTGGCGATATTGTCTTGGTTATAGTGTGCTTCTTTCCCCATAGATATAGCTTTACTGTTCATTCTTTCAATATTTAAAGGAATTACAATATCTCTAATTCTTTGAAAAGCATCTTCTAATGACTCTACTAACTTATTTTTACCAACTATTAAAAGTACTTTATTAGGACCAAAAATCTGAGCAGCAACTCTGTTTCCGTCGCCATCTACATTTACTAAATAGCCATCTTCTGTAATTGCGTTACAGCTTGTAATGTAGAGGTCACTTAGTATTCCTTGGCGTCGGCGTTCTAAGTTTTCATCTTTGCTAATACCTTCTTCGTATTGATTGCATAGTTCTATATTATCTAGTTTTGTCAAATACTCCAGCAGACCAATTTGAGCTACGGTTGTAGAACCACCTAATCCTATTTTTTGTCCATCTTTTATAAACTCTTTAGCTTTGTTAAAAGCCTCTGTAGCGTCTGAAACTTCTATAACTTCAAAGCCATTATTCTCTAAATTTTTGATTCTCTTTTGCATTGTCTCACTTTTATTTTATATCGCTTTTTATCCAAGATATTATCTCATCTCTGCTAGCTCCACCAATTTTTTTATCTATAAGTTTACCATTTATATATAATAGCATTGTTGGGATAGTATGGATACCTAATTTAGTTACGCCACCTAAATCGACATTGTACTCTGCAAATAGTACTTTTTTTCCAAGAACTCTTTTAGCAGCTTCAAATTCCGGTTTCATTACAGAACAAGGTAGACACCAAGGTGCCCAAAATTTAACAACTACTGTATGTTTAGAGTGTATAACCCTATTATAACTCTTTGGTCCAACAGAATAAGCCGATACTAATGTTGTAAAAATTGCTAAAATTAATAACAGTTTTTTCATAATAATCCTTTAATATTTTTTACGCCATTATAGCAGAAAAATAAGTACTAAAAGTGTATTTGTACATATGTTGATAGTACGGAATTATATTCCATACTATTAAAAGTCGTCGAAGTCTATACTGTTTTTAGCGTAGTTTGTTACATTTGTCTCGAAGAAGTTCTGTTTTACATCATTCATTGCTAAGTTTTTATCTACTAATTTTTGCAGGTAAGTCTTTTCGCTACCTTTAAATATTGGCTCTAAACCTATTCTTTTTAATCTTTCGTTTGCGTAGTTGTAAACAGTACTCTCTATTAAATCTTCTCTTAATCCCATAATAGAGTAATTGTTTATTAAATATTTTCCATACTCTAACTCAATATCTACAGCCTCTTGTATCATTTCGTAAGTTTTATCTATTACAGATGCAGAGATTTTATTCTCTTTTTGTAGTGTTTTAAATATATTGGCAAATAGTGGCAAGTGAGTATTTAGCTCATCTCTTGAGATAAACTTAATCATATCTCTAGCACCTGGAACTTTATCGCCAAGTACATAGATATAGCTAAAGCCAAGTAGGAAGTATATACCCTCTAAATTTACACTTGCCATTGCAGATAATAGCATTCCATCTGCACTATCGACTTTATCAACATATCTTGCAAACTGCTCTGAAATTCTGCTGTTTTTACGCATTAGGGCTTCATCTTTTTTATAAAGGTCGAAAACTTCGTTTGAATTTCCTGCTGCATCTAACAGTACTGCGTACGATTTAGAGTGGTTTACCTCTTGCATCATTTGCAAAGTTAAAGTGGCTTTTACAAGTTTGTTTGTTGCTAGGCGTCTAAAGTCGCTTAAGTACTCCTCTTGTGCCGAATCGTTAAAGCTTAGCTGTGCAAAAGTGAGTTTATAAATCTCTTTTTCATTGTCGCTTAATTGCTCGAATGCCTTTTTTTCACCAGAGGTATTTACTTCGCTAGGAAACCAAGTATTTGCATTCATTAAGTCATAAATATTGCTATCCCACTTATATTTAGAGCGGTTAAAATCGACAAAACCGCTAGGTGTAGAGCCATAAAGCTTTTCGTCTAAAATGTCATCCCCATTGGGATTAAAATATTTATTTGCCATTATTAAATCCTGATTATTATGTATATTGTTTTCTCTATTTTAACCAATATTTACTTAATGTAGAGTGGATAAATATCTAAAGTGTATAGTAACACTTGACACTTTAGATAAAAGATGTTATAATTCTCTAAATTAACTTAGAAAAGGTTTTAATATGTCACTAAAAATGAAGGAGTTAGTAGATAAAACAGGTGAGAGTAAATCTACTATTCTTTACTATGTAAAAGAGGGGCTTTTGCCAGAACCACAAAAGCCTAAACCAAATGTTCACCTTTATGATGACTCTTGTGTAAATATTATTAAATTTATAAAATATTTGCAAAAAAAGTTCTCATATTCAATCTCTGATATTCATAAAATTTTTAAAAATAACAGATTTGATTTTGATAACTCTTTTGAATCTTTAATCCAATCTATCGAATTAATTGGTGCTGGTAGCGATAGAGAGTATAGCAAAGAAGAGTTCTTAAAATTAGCAGATATTAGCAAAAGTCAATTAGATGATTTTATAAAAAAAGGGTATCTAGTTAAAGATAAATTTACAGATAAAGAGCTAGAGATTATAAATATTCTAAAACGAGCTAAAGAGGCAAACTTAGACTTTAATTTAATAGATACATATGTAAAGTATGCGAAAGATTTGGCAGTATTAGAAAACGAGGTTGGTTATAACTTGCTAAAAGATGATACAAAAGCACACAACAGGCGCTATGAATTACTTTTTGATTTGATATTAAATTTAAAACCATACCTATTTAATGGATACACTGTTAAAGAGCATCAAAAAAGGATAAATAATGAAAAATCTATTTAATTTTAAAGGTTTTGCAATCTATATAGTTATTGTATTTTTAAATGCAATGACAGATTTAGGGCATAAGATAATTCTGCAAAATACAATTTTTAAAGCATATGATGGAAGTGAATTAATAATTTTAACAGCTATTGTAAATGCTTTAATTCTATTGCCGTTTATCTTTTTATTCTCGCCATCTGGATATATTAGTGATAAATATTCTAAAACCAAAGTTGTAAAAGTTGCAAGTGGTGCTGCAGTTGTTATTACTTTGCTAATTACTCTTAGTTATTATTTGGGTCTATTTTGGTTGGCATTTGCTCTTACCTTTATTTTAGCGGCTCAGAGTGCTATATATTCACCTGCAAAGTATGGACTTATTAAAGAGATGCTTGGTGCTAAAAATATTGCTAGTGGTAATGGTGTGGTGCAAGCTGTTACTGTTGTATCTATTTTGCTTGGTGCGGTAATTTACTCTATATTTTTTGAAATGTTGCTAGATGGTAGTGTTGAAACACCTAATGCAATACTTCAACAAATTACTCCACTTGGCTTTTTATTAGTGCTTGCAAGTGCTTTAGAGTTCTTTTTGGCAGTAAAATTAGAAAAAATATTACCAGAAACAACTGTTAAAAAGGGTAAATTTAAACCAAAAATGTATTTTAACTTTACCTATCTTAAAATGAATTTACGCAATATTCATGAGAGTAAAATTGTTTGGGAATCTATTATTGGGCTTAGTGTTCTTTGGGGAATTTCGCAAGTAGTTGTAGCTATTTTTGGAGAGTATTTAAAAAGTTCTTTGGGCATTACAAATACAGTTGTTGCACAAGGTTTACTAACTCTTAGTGGAGTGGGAATAGTATTTGGTTCTTTGTTTGCAGCTAGAGTTAGTAAAAACTTTATAGAGATAGGGATAATACCCATAGGTGCAGTAGGTGTTGCAGCAACTCTTTTTGCAATTCCATCGATTGATAATTTAAATATTTTGGGTACTTTACTGTTTGCATTCGGCTTTTGTGCCGGACTTATAATGGTACCTTTAAATTCATTGATACAGTTCTTTACACCGAACAAAGAGTTAGGAACAGTGTTAGCAGGTAATAATTTTATGCAAAATATCGTTATGTTTCTATTTTTAGTAGTAACTGCACTTTTTGGATATTTTGAACTCTCTTCTCAAGCACTGTTTTATTTGATAGCAAGTGTAGCACTATTAGCATTTACCTATACACTTATTACAATGCCACAATCTCTCGTTCGATATATTGTAAGAATGGTTGTAAGAATGCGTTATAAAATTGATGTTTATGGTATTGAAAATTTAGATAGTCAACGAGGTATATTACTACTTGGAAACCATATATCTTTTTTAGATTGGGCAATATTACAAATGGCATATTCTCGTCAAATTCGTTTTGTAATCGAGAGAGAATATTATAATAAATGGTACTTAAAACCATTTTTGATATTTGCACAAACTATACCAATATCGAGCAGAGGAAGTAAAGGTGCACTAAAAGCAGTAAGCGAAGCATTAAATCATGGGCAAATTGTTGCACTATTTCCAGAAGGACACTTAAGTAGAAATGGGCATTTAGATACATTTAAAAATGGTTTCGAGCGAGCGACAGCAGATGTAGATGCTAAAAATGCAGTTATAGTGCCATTTTACCTAAGAGGATTATGGGAAGATAACTTTTCTTATGCTTCTAAAAAGCTTAAGAGAAATAATCAGAAAGATATATCGGTTAGTTTTGGAAAACCGATGCCAATTAACTCAAAAGCTAACGAAGTTAAAAAAGCAGTTTTTGATTTATCTATAGATGCTTGGCAAGAGTACTCTAGCAAGTTGCCAACAATTGCAGATGCCTGGGTAGAGAATTTAAGCGAAAATGCAAACAAGCTAGCGGTTGCAGACTCTACAGGCGTAGAACTTAGCAAGGCTCGCTTTGCTACGGCGGTATTTTTATTTAACAAAAAGTTAAAACCTCTGCTTAAAGGAGAACAAAATATTGGCTTAATTTTGCCAACAACAGCTGCTGGTGCTATTGCAAATATGGCAGTTTTAACGCTTGGTAAAACTATGGTAAACTTAAACTACTCTAGTGGTGAAGCGAGTTTGGATTATGCAATTAATTTAGCAGATATTAAAAGTGTAGTTAGCTCTCGACAGTTTTTAGCAAAGTTAAAGTCGAAAGGTTTTGATTTAAGCTCTGTTTTGGAAAAAGTGAATGTAATCTATTTAGAAGATATCAAAAAAACAATATATAAATTAGATGGACTTAAAACACTTATAACTGTTAAAATACTTCCAATTTGGGCACTTAAATCGTTATATATAGAAGCGAAAAACATAAAAGATGTAGCTGCTATTTTATACTCTAGCGGAAGTGAAGGCACGCCAAAAGGTATTGAGCTAACGCATCAAAATATCATGGGAAATATTAAGCAAATTGCAACGCTTATTAATGCAAGTGATGATGATGTTATTCTTGGAACATTACCAATTTTTCACTCTTTTGGACTGACTGTTACAACACTTACGCCACTTGTAGAAGATATAACAGTAGCTTGCCATCCAGACCCAACAGATGGGCTTGGAGTTGCAAAATTATGTGCAAAATACAGTGGTAATTATATGTTTGGAACGGCAACTTTTTATGGGTTGTATATAAGAAATCGCAAAATTCATCCTGCAATGTTTAAGAGTTTAAAATTAGTAGTTGCTGGGGCTGAGAAGTTACCTAAAAAGGTTGGCGAAGAGTTTAAAAAACGCTTTGGGCATACAATTTACGAAGGGTATGGTGCAACCGAAACGACACCAGTTGCTGCAATTAATATACCAGATATTGTAATGGTAGATGACAATTACAGAATACAGTTAGGTAAAAAAGATGGAACTGTAGGTTTGCCAGTACCTGGAAGTAGCTTTAAAATTGTAGACCCTGATAGTTTTGAAGAGTTAGCCGTTGGCGAAGATGGAATGATACTAATAGGTGGAACACAGATTATGAAGGGTTACTTGAAAGACCCTGAAAAAACTGCCCAAGTTATAGTAGAGTTAGATAATCGCAAATGGTATGTAACAGGTGATAAAGGGCATATAGACGAAGATGGCTTCTTAACTATTGTAGATAGATACAGCCGTTTTGCAAAAATTGGTGGCGAGATGATAAGCTTAGGCTTAGTAGAGGGAGAAATTATGAAGCTAATAGATGAAAATAGTGGAGTTTCGCTAACTGCTATACCAGATGAGAAGCGTGGTGAAAAATTGGTACTATTAGTAGAGGGTGAGATAGAGATAGATGAGCTTAAAGCAAAAATAAAAGAGTTAGGGTTAAACCCACTATTTGTGCCAACTCTTTACTTTAAGGTAGATGCACTTCCGAAACTAGGAAGTGGAAAAGCTGACTTTAAAGGTGCTAAAAAGATGGCATTAGAGTTGGTAGAAGTTTAGGAAGCTATTCACAGTTTTAATAATTGCAATATATATAAAGAAGGTAGCACCGTTCACGCTTTATTGAGTTGTGGTATAATACAAGAAAAGAAGGAGTTTATATGCAGATACAGATAGATATAAATGAGAAAAATGCAGAGTTCTTTTTACAATACTTAAACTCTTTTAAAGATGGAATAATTGAAAACATAGAGATTAAAGGCGATGACACTCAAAGTTTTATAGTAAGTAGTAAAGATGAGGTATTAAAACGCTTAGAGAGTGCTCAAAAGAGGGCAGACTACAAAGAGCATGATACCTTTTGGAAAGAGATGGGCGTAAATTAGTAAGAGTTTAATGGAATTTGCTTAGAATTTAAGAGAATTTTAAGACAGAACATCGTATCTGTAGATGTAAATGAGAGTATAAATACAAATCCATAAATTAGTGTTAAAAAGAGTGTAATTGCTTTAAGTGATTTTGTGAACATATAAAATTATACCTAAATGAGCTTATTCCAAGAGAATCTACACAAATGTAGGCACAAGCTCTCGCACTCCCTTTATAAACATCTCTACACTCATCATTAAAAGTAGCATTCCCATTAGTCGCTCCATGGCTGTTAAGCCTTTTTGTTTTAATATTTTGCTAAGTTGTGGAGATAGTATTAAAATTATTGAAGTTACTGCCCAAGCTAGTAAAATAGAGGCAAATACAGAGCCTATTTGGTTTGGGTATGATTTTGCTAGCAGTATTACTGTGGCAATTGCTCCAGGTCCTGAAATCATAGGCATTGCTATTGGTACAATCAAGAGTTCATCTTCGCTATTTGTTGTAAATATCCCTTTGCCATTGGGGTCTGGGAATATCATCTTTAGAGAGATTATAAAAAATATTATCCCTCCTGCTATTGTTATTGCTTGTTGCTCTAAACCGAATATATCTAATATTTTTTCACCAAAGAAGAGAAAGAGTATTAAGATAGCAAGACCTATTAATAGTTCTCTAATAATTATTGGCAATTTTTTAGATTCATCAATATCTTTTAATATGCTAACTAACAAAGGAACATTTCCAAATGGGTCCAGTATAAAAAGTAACAGTATAGCTGTAGAAATTATATCCATACTATCCCTTTCTTTTTTTTTAGATATATGTAATTTTATGAGTGCTATAATTTATTGAACCCTCGAACTCAATATATATGAGTTTAGGTTATTAGGAGGGTTCAATTAGGTCTTTTGTATATATTCACCAATATGGTTATATTAGAAGCCCTATTATATCTAAATTATAAAGATGTTAATATGTTTAAAAATAAAGGATTCGTAGAACAATCAACAATTATCGCGAGTGTTACAAAGTGGACTTTCCTATCTGGTGTGGTAGGAATTATTATTGGTGCAATAGTTACTCTATTTTTAAATCTGCTTCATTATGCAGAAGCTTCGAGAGGAATATTGCCATTTCATTACTATTATCTGCTACCATTTGGTTTGGTTTTTAGTGTTTGGATGACTAAAACTTTTGCTCCCGATGCAAAAGGGCATGGTACGGAAAAGGTTATAGAAGCAGTACATAAAAAGAGTGGTGAGATAAAAGTATCGGTAATTCCTGTTAAATTAATTGCAACTATTGTAACTCTATTTGTTGGTGGTTCAGCTGGTAAAGAGGGTCCAGGAGCTCAAATAGGTGCTGGTACTGCATCGATGATATCGGACTATTTACACTTTTCTAAAAAAGATAGAAAAAAGCTAGTAGCATGTGGAATTAGTGCAGGTTTTGCAACTGTTTTTGGTACTCCAATAGCGGGTGCAATATTTGGTATCGAAGTGCTAGTTGTAGGTACTTTAATGTACGATTTATTACTGCCTTCTATTGTGGCTGGATTTAGTGCATTCTTTACGGCTCAATATTTAGGTGCCCACTACACTTATTATGAAATAAGCTATTTTCAACACTATTTTATTGATGTTGTTTTAATTGGCAAAGTTATTATTGGTGGTGTATTTTTTGGATTAGTTGCTTTCTCTATTGTTACATTTTTAAAGCAGACAGAAGTTTTTATTGAAAAAATAGATATGGGTCCATATAAAAAGGCTTTTTTGGCAGGTTTAGTACTTGTACTTCTATCTTTCATCGTTGGTGATAAATATTTTGGTTTGGGTCTTGATACCATTAGTGAAACTATGAAAATTCAAGGTAGTACACCTGATACTCTACCTTGGTACTCTTTTCTTATTAAGATTTTTTATACAGCTGTAACGCTAGGAAGTGGTGGTAGTGGTGGAATTGTTACACCAATTTTTTACATTGGAGCAACAAGTGGGCAACTGTTTGGTAGTTGGGTTGGTGGAGAGCAGCAATTAGCACTATTTGCAGCACTTGGCTTTGTAAGTGTGCTTGCAGGTGCGACTAATGCTCCAATAGCTGCTATAATTATGGCTATGGAACTTTTTGGTATGGATGTAGCCCACTACGCAGCAATCTCTATTGCTATTAGCTTTTTAGTACTTGGGCACCGTTCTGTTTTTCCATCGCAAAAACTTGCTATGAAAAAATCTGATATGCTAGATATTAAATATGGTGAAGATATAGAACACTCGAGTGTAGCTTTAGAAGATGAGCATATTCAGCAATTTAAACGCTTAAAAAGACGCCTTAGAATCGAAAAGTTAAAGAATGAACGCAAGGCAAAAATAAAGAAAAGGAAACGAGATAGTAAATAAACTTAAAATACTGTTTCAAGATGAACACTTAGTTGTAATTAATAAGCCTAGTGGTCTATTGGTTCATAAATCGCCAATAGATAAAAAAGAGAAGATATTTGCCTTGCAATTAGTTCGCGATATGGTAGGTCAGTATGTTTATCCAGTTCATAGGTTAGACAAGCCAACTTCTGGAGTTTTAGTGTTTGCTTTAAGTAGTGAAATAGCGAGTAAATTATCTAAAGAATTTATGGCTGGTAATGTGCAAAAAGAGTATTTAGCTATTGTGCGTGGATATATCCACAAGATGGACATAATTGACTACGCTTTAAAAGTTTTGCTAGATAAAAAGAGCGATAGAGACAGGCGAAATATAGAAGAGTGTCAAAAGGCTATTACTGCTTATGAGAGATTAGCAACACTTGAGTTACCATATCAAGTTAGCAGATATCCAGTAGCTAGATACTCCCTTGTAAAGCTGTTACCAAAAACAGGACGCAAACACCAATTAAGACGGCACTTAAAGCATATATTTCACCCAATAGTAGGCGATACAAAGTATGGTAGAGGTGAGCATAATAAGCTATTTAGAGAAAAATTTAACTGCCATCGCCTATTATTGCACGCTAATAAAATAGAGTTTACACACCCCACAACAAAGCAAAGGCTCATTATAGAAGCCGATTTAGATGATACCTTTACAAAAATTGTCAAGCTCTTTACAGTGTAACAATTTATTGCTGTTATAGTGTAGTTTGGTTTGGTTTGGAATGGGTATGGAGTGATATATAGGGTTTAATTGAATTCACCTTTGCTAAATAGTTCAAATATTTTAGTAACTAGTTTAATGCGTTGATTAAAGCTCTCTTTTGATGCTCTCTCGTTTATTGTGTGGTCGCCATCGCCAAATGGTCCTAAACCATCTATTGTTGTAGTGCCACAGCTTGCTACTATGTTGGCATCGCTAACTCCTCCTCTTTTTTCGGTTGCTAGACTGGTGTTACATAGGGTGTTTATCTGCTCTATAAACTCTTGCTGTTTTGCATTTGCTTCCATAACATCGCGTTGTATTCCACCACTTAGTGTTGCTTTGCTTCCATTTACAAAACTTGTCTCTACTATACGGTCTATCTCTTTTAACAGATACTCTTTTTGTTCGGTTTGGGTGTAGCGAATTTCGAAAGTAAGCTTAGCTTTTGGTGATATTGTATTTGCTCCAATACCACCCTCTATTTTACCAACATTTACAGTTGTTCCCTGTTCTAAATCGGTTAATTTTACCAACTCTTGCAGCTTATATGAAGCCTCTAAATTTGCATCGATTCCATCGATATAGTGATTACCAGCATGGGCTGCTTTGCCATCTATGCCAATAAAAAATGTTCCAACACCTTTACGGGCTATTGCGACTTCGCCATTTTTTCCTGCAGCTTCAAATACTAGGCAGTAGTTGTAATTTGGTGCTAGTTTGGCTGTTAAGTATTTGCTATCATCGCTTCCTGTCTCTTCGTCGCTTACTAGTAAAAAGTCTATATTCTCTATTTTTCCAAACTCTTTAAAGGTGTTGCGAAGAGCCATTAAGGCTACATAGTTTCCACCTTTCATATCACATACTCCAGGTCCATATATCCAGTTTTCATCTTCTCTGAACTCTTCAAAAGTTTCTGGTGGGAATACGGTATCTAAATGCCCTAAAAGAAGTAGTTTTTTACCCTCTTTTTTCTTAGATATAAAGTGCAGATGGTTTCCTATTTTGTCTCTTTTGTGTGTTTGGCACTCAAAGCCTAACTCCTCTAGCCAAGTTTTAAAAACTTCACCATTTTTATCTACCCCATCTTTATTTTTAGTGTAAGAGTTTATCTCTATTATGCTTTTGAGTTCATCGAAATTTTCTATCATACTATCTACCTTGATTAGAGATTTAGCTCTAATTTTAACAAAAATAGCTTCTTATCGTTAGACTTAGTAAAAAAATTTCACTTTTTACTAAGAATGATTTACTTTAATGCCCAATTTATTATATCATTGTATTTAAACTCTCATTTGAGAGCTATTATTTAATACTGGGAGGATTGATGAGTAGAGAAGTCGGAATATGGATGTATCAAAATGGTGGTGGCGATAAGATAGAGAAGAAGTTGGTAAAGAAGTTAAAAGAGCGTGGAATTAAAGCAGTAACAGGCTTAAATTTGCGTAATGCTATTGTAAAAAAGGGCTCTATTTTGCACAAAAAGCGAAAATTAGACGAACTTGACCTATTTTTTTCGTATAATGCCGGAGAGCAAACACAGTATCAAGTTTTTTTGTATCAGGCACTAAATAGGGTAATTCCTATGATTAACTCTTATGAAGCATTTGCTCTGACTGAAGATAAGTTTCAGACAGCATATTTATTAAATAAGAATGAAGTTGCAACACCGGAATTTTCGCTTTGCCATAGAGATGATACAAAAGAGCTACAAAAGATAATTAAGAAGTGGAAGCGAATGGTTTATAAACCAACTGATGGTTGGGGTGGAGTAGGGCTTACAAAAATAGAGAATGAAGAGACTCTAAATATGCTTTTGCCATTTCTTAACCAAGCCGATTTACGCTTTTTCTATGTAGAGAAATTTGTAAAGTATGACAATACAGACTTTAGGGTAGATATTGTAGATGGCGAGTTTGTAGGATGCTATGGTAGAAAAGCTAGTAAAAAAGATTGGCGAACAAATATTACAAGCGGTGGCAGTGTATTTTTAAGAGAGCCAGACGATGAGGTGATTGCCTTAGCTAAAAAAGCTGCTAAAGTTTGCGGAATAGATATTGCAGGTGTTGATATAATTTACGATTTAGAGCGAGAGGAGTATGTTGTTTTAGAGGTAAATGGAATACCAGCATTTGCAACACCAGAGCAGGAGAAGATGGGGCTTAATTTTAATAATAAAAAGATAGAGTTAATAGCAAATTTAATAGATAAAAAAACTAAGGAGAAGTGCTAATGGCAAAAAAGAGTAAAAAATTACCAAAATTGGGGTTGCTGTACCTAGACCATGTATTGAGATTTTTTGATAAATCTAACTTTCGTGGTTGGCCAGATAAGATAGAGACAGTAGTTTATCACTGGGGAAATGATAAAGAGAGATTCATAAAAGAGGTTAAACGCAAAAAGATAGATGTGCTAATTGGTAATGTACCAGCAACTGCTTATGAGACATTTAGAGAGATAGCAAGAGCTCTACCAAATGTACAGTTTATTCCATCTTTAGATACACAATTTGCAAATAAATCTAAAGAGAATGTAACGCGTTTAGCTTGGAAGTATAATATACCTGTGCCTAAAACTTATATATTTTACGATAAGAAAAAAGCTGATAAATTTATAGAAGAGACAGATTATCCAAAGATTATTAAAAAGAGTTATGGACCATCTAATTATGGTGGTTATTTTGTACATAAAGTGGACTCTAAAGAGGAGGCTAAAGAGCTTTTGGCAAAGAAGAAGTATTACCCAATATATATGCAAGACTTTGTTCCAATGAGTGCAGATATTAGGGTAATGTTAATTGGGCATAAGCCTGTGTGTGCATTTTGGCGTCGTCCACCAGAGGGTGAGTGGCTGACAAATACTAGCCAAGGTGGCTCTATGGATTACCAAGATGTGCCTAAAGAGGTGCTAGATTTGGCAGTAAAGGTTAGTAAAGCTACAAATGCCGAGTATTGGGCTTGTGATGTGGCTGTTGGTGTTGATGGAAAGCTTAGAATTTTAGAGTGTGCAACAGCATTTGCAGCATTCCCATATATTCGTGACTGGATTGGGCAGTACTTAATGTGGAAATTCTCTGATGGGCGTTTCCCTAAGCCAAATGTGCCAATTTATAATTGGGAAGAGTTAGGTAAGATGGATTCATCTGTACTTAGAACACTTAGATATATCACATTTGGACGATATACTCCTAGTTATGATGGTGCTTACTTCCTGGATAAAAAAGTTAAGCAGAGCGAAGAGGGAGAGTACTACTTGCATGAGCTTGACAAGTTGTATCCAATGCTTAATACATACACTAGAACAAAAGAGGAGTGGCCAAGCGAAAAGTGGAACTTTCAAGATAGATATGGCAAGAGTATAAAAGAGGTTTTAGCTGAGAGTAACGGCGAGATAGACGAAGATGAGTCGGCAGAGAGTGTAGGCAAAATATCTGGCAAAAAAGTTAAGAAACTTTTAAAGTCTGTAAAGGGCATTGGTGAGAAAAAATCAACCGAACTTATGGATATATTTGAGCCAGAAGAGATAGTAAAAAAGATAGAAAATGCTCCATACGAATTACAGGAGAAGGTAGATTGGCTAGAGGATAAACTGGTAACAAAACTGCAAGATGCATGGCAGAAGCTTAAAGAGAAGCTTTTTTAAGTTTTAAGTTTGAAGTTTGAAGTTTGAAGTTTGAAGTTGCCATTGCCGTCATTCTGAGCGGATGCGAAGAATCTAACCCAATTAGCCAAAATTAACTTTTGGCTTTATAGTTATTTAAACTAGATTCTTCGCTTCACTTAGAATGACACCAATGGTATAATTTTATGCCGTTTAAACCTTGGATTCCCACTTTCGTGGGAATGACGGCAATGGAAAATTATCAATTAAACTTAATAATCAAGATAGCACAGGAAGTACCCTTGCTGCACCAAAATATAGACTACAATAAGCTCCAAATTATGCTTAGAGACGCTATAATACGCCTACAAAATTAGATAAAACTTCATTTTGCTAAAATAGCTTGGTAGAATGGATGTAAGAGAGAAAAATGAAGAATCAATATAAATCTTATAAAGAGAGTGTAGAGTTTTTAAACTCAATGCAGCTTAAATATCCAAACCTTTTGAGGGTAATAAATATAGGCACAACTTACGAAGGTCGTGATATTGTGCTTGTAAAAATTAGTAAAGATGTGGAGAGTGCAGATAGCAAGCCTGCAATGCTTTACACGGGTACAATTCATGCAAGAGAGTGGATTGGGCATGAGTTGGCACTTAAATTCATCGAATATGTGGCTTTAAATCAAGATGTTGACCCAATTTTAGAGAAGGCTTTAAAGGAGTCGGCAATCTATATGGTGCCATGTCTTAACCCAGATGGGTATGAGTACTCAAGAGAGCATTTTTCATTTTGGCGTAAAAATAGACGCCCAAATGCAGATGGCTCTATTGGGGTAGATTTAAATAGAAACTTCTCTATTGGCTTTAAGAGGGTTAAAGATGCATCTTCTAATATTTATGGTGGCGAAAAGCCATTTTCTGAAGCTGAAACAAGTGCTATTAAGAGCTTTGTTGATTCGCATCCAAACATTACAGTTGCCTTAGATTACCACTCACAAGGGAATGTGTTTTTCCCTGCACACAAATTTATGCACGAAGCAGAGATAGATGGTACAGATATGAATGTATTTTGTGCAAATATGAATGACGAAATCTCTAAGGTAACTGGTAGAAAGTATGGTATTCACCGCGGTAAGCCACCAGCAGGTTTAATTAGCGGAAGTGGTAGAGAGTACTACTACTCTAAAGGTATTATTGCAACAGTTGTTGAGGTTGGTACTAAGAATATTCCGGACTATATGAAGAGTATGAGTAGTAGTATAGACGAGAATATTCCTGCTCTAAAGCGTGCATTTAGCGAAGTTGTAAACTATTCGTATAAAGCCCCAAAAAGGGTAGATGATTTTGTGGTAGAGTCTGTTGATGTTAATAGCGTAACATTTACTTGGAAGTATGAGGCAAGAGATGATATCTACTTTGAAATTTACAGAAGCACAAAAGATAAAGATGCCTGCAACGAGCGAACTTTAGTAGCTATTTCTAGTTGTTGTAAACATACAGATAGCGATTTGGACTCTTCTACAAACTACTACTATACAATTCGTGCAGTTAATAAGAAGAGTGGATACAAGTCGCCTTATGCCCCTATAGTTAAGGTTAGAACATCGCTTGATAATGATGAGTTTTTTAAATTTATCTTTGCAACGAAGAGTGGCACGGGGTATGTTGGTGAGTTTACAAAAGAGCAAAACCGCTCACACTTTGGGTTAAACTCTCTATTTGTGGGTGTAAACAAGAGCAAAGGTGTTTGCGATGCTGTAGCGACTTTTGATTTAAGTACACTGCCTAAAAATGCTATTATTAAATCGGCAAGATTCTATATATACCCAATGAATAGAGTTGCTGCGAAAATCGAGAAGTATGGCGAGTGGAATTTGTCGCTTCTTAAGCAGGATAGCTTTAGCGAAGTTACCGATTTTGAGCAGATAGAGAATGCAAAAGCAAAAGGTGTAATTGGGCGTGCTGTAAAGTCTAATAAGCTGACCCAAGGTATTTGGAACTTTTGGGAGTTTAGCAGCCACGAGTGTAAACTTTTAGAGAGCGAAATCGAGAGTGGACAAGCGGTATTTAGATTAGATGGACCAAAGACTCTACCAGATGGCGAAGATAGCCAAATGATGCAGTTTGATATAGGCTATGGGCAGTATGGTGGAGGTATTCACTATCGCCCAATGCTTGATATTAAATATACCGTAGAGGACAAGAAGGTAAAGGTAAAAGCGGACACTTTAGTAACTATAGGTATCGATGGAGCGACAGAGGGGCTAAAGAGTGGTTTCGATAAAGATGGCAATAAAGTTTATGGCTTTATGGATTTTGATTTATCAAGCTTGCCTGACCCAGATAGCACAATCATTACAAAGAGTGCGTTAAGAATTAAGAATAAAAATGTTCTTAAAGGTAAGTCTGATGTTCGCTTTTACATCGAACTTGTCGAAGTAGATGAAGTTGGTAGTTACGAAGATATAATGAACAGAGAGAAGATAGAGTATATTGGGTACGAAGTTGCCGAGGCAAATTTGAATAACAAAGATTACCAATACTTTAACTTCGATACATTCTCTAAAAATATACTCGATAATATGCATATGGAGGGTAAGAGATTAAAGCTCGTAATTAAGCCAACATCTGCACTTGGAGCTAAAAATAGGGTAACTGAGTGGAGCGAAGATGTAGAGCTTGTAATTAACTATATTCCAAAGCGTAGAAAAGCACCAAAAGCTGTCGAGAATTTAAAAATCTCTAAAGAGAATAGAATGATAAAACTATCTTGGGATAAGGTTGATGACGAAGGAGTAGCAGGCTATTATGTAGTAAGAAACAGCTTCCATGAGCCAAAACACTTTATGGATGGCGTTAAACTCTATGGTGGGCAAGATACATATACATATGACAACTTTGCATCTTACGCAAAAGAGAAGTACTATGCAGTATTTGCATATGATGATGTACCTAATTACTCTGAAGCCAATATAATCAAGTATGACCCGTTGGAGAAGTATTAGCTTTTTTAGGATATAGGATATAGGATGTAGGTGCGACTGTGTTGCACCTACTTTGTTATTTTAACATATCTAAATCTGCAATAACTAAACCATTTTCGCTATCGGCTATGTATGCAGTTGTTCCCTCTATTACTGATGCTCTAGCAGTTCCTTTTGTGTCTATTGTGCCTATAAGCTCTTCTTTATCTAAATCTATAATATTTAATCCATTTTTATAATCTGATACATATGCTCTGTTGCCAGATATTGTTATGCTACTTGCAAAATCGCTAGTGGATATATTTTTTATAATTTTATTTGTTTTTAAATCTACAACAAAAACACCACCATCACCACCAGCAATGTAGCCTTTGTTGCCATTAAGAGTTATAGATTTTGTATAAGAGCTAGTTGTTATGGTTGTTATTTTAGAAATTGAGCTAGGGTTTGATATATCTAGCACTAAAATACCATCTTTTCCCATTGCTACATATGCTTTTGTTGCTGTGTCATTTAGTGTTATAGTACCTGCTTTTATTGTTTCGTTTGCATCTGTAGGGTAGTGCGATATTTCGCTTAAATCGCTCTTGTCAAGTACTTTAACTCCACCATCTCCATCGCTTACAATAATATAATTTGTATTGTCAATTAGCTTTACACTATTTGTAAAATCATTACTATCTACACGATTTAAAAGGGTAGGGCTATCTGGAGAAGATATATCAACTACTTGTAAACCTTTGTATCCATCTGCCACATATGCTGTATTGCTCTCTATTGCTAAGTCAACAGCGAATCCTGAAGTATCAACTTTGCCAAATTGAGTAGGGTTAAATTTGTCAGATATATCAACTACTTGTAAGCCTTTGTAACCTTGTGCAATATATGCGTAGTTGCCTTTTAGCTTGACTGCATATGCCTTGTATTCACTTTTTATGTTGCCAAGAATTGCTGGATTAGTAAAGCTTTGTAAATCTAGGATTTCTAATCCATTAGTTCCCGTAGCTACATAAGCAATGTTGTCACTTCCAAGTTCTAAAGAGTAGCTTCTATATGGAGTACTTATATTATTTATAATTTTTGGGGAATTAATGTTACTTAAATCAATAACTTGAATATTGCCTTTGGTATCTGCTACATAAGCCTTTTTTTCATCGCTACTTAGCTTAACTTCTCTAGCTAAATCTTGTAGTTTAACGCTACTAATATATTTTATATCGGTGGGGTCACTAATGTTAGCTATTGTTAAACCTTTATATCCTGCGGCAATAAAAGCATAGTTTTCATTATTTGATAAAGTAATGCCACGAGCATAACCACGATATATTTTAAGGGTACCGAGTGTAGTTTTATCAGATAAATTTACTATAATTATACCTGTTTTGTTATCGGCTATAAAAAGTTTGCTTTTATCTTGCGATAGAGCAACTCCATAAGCTTTATCTTTTGTATCGATTGTATCTAAAATAGTAGGATTACTTGGGTCTGATATATCAACTATCTTTACACCTGCAGTATCTGTTGCAACATATATTTTATCATTTGTTTCATCTAGTGCTAAAGCCCTTGCTGTTCCATTTAAATCAACCGAACCAATTATAGATTTAGTGATAAGACTTACGATTTGTAAACCACTGTCACTATCAGCAATGTAAACAGTATCTTCAGCACTATTTAGGGCAACTGCTCTCGCAAAACCTGGTGTTTTGATATTTAGTATAAGTTCTGGCTTACTGTTATCTCTAACATCTGCTACAGATAATCCTTTATTTCCATCAGCAATAAATGCTTTTGTTTTATCTTTTGATAGTGTAATAAATCTTGCAAAATCTTTTGTGGATAAGTTTGATATACTAGAAGAAGAATTTAAAATTGGTAATTTAGCATCATGTATAAGTTCTACATTTTTTGTATAACTTGCCTTATATTTATCGTTTAAGTCATTTTGATTTTGGAGCGGATTAAATGTAATAATATCTAAGTTATTGATATCGCCAGAACCATCTATATCATTTTTTAGTATTGTATTTGCTTTTTGGTTTAGTGTAGTTTTAAAATTTTGTAAATTAAATGAGTACTTAAAATCTTTAGCCATAGCTTCATATAAAAGTTCACTTATTAGAGTAACTTTAAATCCATTTTTTGCATCTATTATCTCTTGTCCAGTTGCGTATGCTCTAATGGTACCACTGTTTGTTGTAGCACTAGAGTCTTTAATTCCATTATCGTTACTATCCCAATCTTTGCCACCATCTATTTCAAATAAATATAGTGCATTTTTATCGATATTATCGGCATGGGTGTCGAAGTTTCCTATTTTGTCTAATTCATAGCCATCGCTTGTATTTTGTTGGTAGATTAAATGTTTATTGCCACTATTATCTATTTTATAAATATATGCTTTTGCATTGGCTAAATTACCTAGTTGAGCAGATGCAAAAGTAGTTACTCTAACAACTCTAGTAATAGTTTTAGATTCGTTTCCATTGCTATCTTTTACACTGTAACTTAAGGTGTAAAGTCCAACTTTATTACTATTTACATTTCCTTTTATACTGACTAAATCGCTAATATCTCCATCGTAATTATCATATGCTTTTACCCCATACTCTTTATATTGTTCACCTAATTTTAAAATAAGTTCTTTTTTCCCTTTAAGAACTATATTGGGTGCTGTATGGTCTCTCTCTTGTTGATAATTTTTTTTATATGTTACACTTTCGCATCCAATAGTTATTAAAAGCGTAGTTATAATTGTCAAAGTAGATACTATTTTTTTATACATTTTAACCCCTTATCGAATAATTATACCATAGATTGGAATATATACAGGTTATAAAATGTTAAAATAGTGTGGTAATATAAATAGTTATTTACTTCTATTTAAAATATAAATCGCTATCACTGCCATAACTGTACCAGCAATCATATTCCAGCTTATCTTTTCACCTAAAAATATAGCACTAAGACCTATTGCACTAAATGGTACTAAAAAGGTAAAACTACTAATTTTATCGGCTCCAATTTTCTGCCCACCTACAAAATATATTGAAGTTGCGAATGTTGTACTAAATAAGGAAATAGATAAAATATTTGCCCAAACTATTGGCGATTCGGCTAAGATATTGGTTTTGAATTTTACTATAAAAATAAACTCTAAAATAGCAACAAATGCGTAGAGCCAAAAGCTATAAACAAGAGGATTTACTTTGGAAGCTTTGGCACTTAGTATTGTTAAAATTGCCCAAGTAAAGGCTGCTATTACAAAATAGAGGTTTTGAATTTTAAGAATTTGCTCACTACTAAAACTAAATACATTTAGAATTATCACAACTCCAATAGCTCCTAAAAGCAATGCAAAAAATTGCTCTTTTTTGAGTATCTTTTTCGATAGTATGGCTGTAAGGGTAAAAGTTGCTATGGGGATAAGTGTGGTAACAAATGCTCCACCAAGGCTAGCTGTTCCTAAGTGAGTCCCTTCTATAAATAGCCAAGTGTAAATTATCATAATAATGCTGTTTACAAAGGCATTTAGTAGGCTTACTTTGTCTATTTTTATAGAGAGCTTCAAAAACCAAAGTATTGGTAACATACTTACAGCCGTAATAAAATAGCGATAGAAGATAATTTCGTGAACGCTTAAATACTCAGTTAGATACTTTGCATGCACCCAACTAGCACCCCAGCCAATCATAGCTATGAACATTAAAAAGTAGAACATAATATACCTTGTTTTAATATGCAGTATTATATCACAGCTTATTAGATAGACTTGGAAAATATATGATATACTTAGCTTATATATCGATATTGTAGGAGTATTTATGAAAAATTTAATATTAACTCTATTTTCAATGCTATTGGTTTCGGGTTGTGGAGGTTCAGGCGGACTTAGCGACTCTTCTACTTCTAGTGCCAAATCAAAAGTTTTAAATAGTGCCACAACTTGGCAGTGGCAACTGCAAGGTGAATTAAACAAAAGTTATAATGTTAATTTATACGATATTGACCTTTTTGATACTTCTAAAGAAACAATTAAAGATTTAAAAAAGAGAGGTAAAATTGTAATTTGTTACTTTAGTGCAGGTAGTTACGAAGATTGGCGAGAAGATGCCAACACTTTTCCAGATGAAGCACTTGGCAAAAAGATGGATGGCTGGGATGAGCGTTGGCTAGATATTAGAAATACCCAAATAAAAACTATTATGAAAAATAGACTAAAACTAGCAAAAGATAAAGGTTGCGATGGTGTAGAACCCGATAATGTAGATGGTTACAGTAACGATACAGGCTTTAATTTAAATCCACAAGACCAACTTAAATACAATAAATATCTATCTAGTGAAGCTAAAAAATTTGGGCTTTTGATAGGCTTAAAAAACGATTTAGACCAAATTAAAGAGCTAGAACCATACTTCGACTTCGCCCTAAACGAACAGTGCCACGAGTACAATGAGTGTGAACTTTTAAATCCATTTATTGAATCTAATAAACCAGTATTTAATGCTGAATATGCCCAAAAATATGTAGATAACACAAACGGAGCAAGAGAGAGACTCTGCACCGATGCAAAGAGCAGAGACATAAGAGCTCTAATACTACCGCTAGATTTAGACGGTAGTTTTAGGATTAGTTGTGATTAAACTTTAGAGGTGCCCTTCATTGCCATTAAGTTAAGGACTTTAGTTAAAATTTAATTTTTGTGATGCGGTAGCTGGAACTACCCTTGGCTTAAATCTTACATTTACTACTTTAGTTTCACTTCTATCACCTTTAAATTTATATCTGCACGATATTGATATATCATATCTCTTAGGTTGTGCATTCAATATATTCTTTGCACCAGATGGAGAGTGAGTAGAAAATACGGTTGTTCTAGTTCCATTACGAGCTATATTTACAACTCCTAAGCTACAACCTAAAATAGTACCTTCTTTTGTAGCATCCCAAATAATTCTAATAGTTTGTCCTTGATTTACTGTAGTATTTCTTACACTAATTACATGAAATGGCTTTATAACATTAACTCCAGTTGCCATTATACTTTTTGCATTAGAAAAACCTAATAGTGTAATACTAGCCAAATCCAATGAAAAATAAAAGAAACCTTAAAAGAGAGATTATAGGAAAAAATTAGTATGATAAACCAAAAAAAGGTATATCATGAAACAAGCATACATAAAAGCAAAAGAATTACTAAAGT
>Ga0256829_1000263_pt1 | contig 61058 bp, 56 predicted proteins | sample 131447metaG_FD_185979 | JGI IMG/M metagenome (GOLD analysis project Ga0256829, IMG submission 185979) | Hydrothermal vent microbial communities from Lau Basin, Pacific Ocean - 131-447 | ecosystem: Environmental > Aquatic > Marine > Hydrothermal vents | place: Pacific Ocean: Lau Basin | collected...
TCAGACTCGTGCCCGCACCCTCGATGAAACGCTTAGGGCCAAGTTCGAGCAGTGGTATCCCGGTCTGAAACCTAACGCGGAAACGCAAATGGTGGCCTGATTGCCCCTAACTTTGCGGTGCTCTCCAAACTGGCTTTTCTTGAACCCCCACAATTGCCGGGCCTCGCCTTCACCGAGCGCCAGTGAGAACGTGCACAGCGGGCCAACATCACAGAGCTGACCAATCGCCTGCTTAAACGGCTTAGCGATCTGGTAGGTAGCGAGGGGCGTGGCAGCGGCCTTACTCGTCCAGCTTCACAGCGCGTGTCACTCTGCGCACTGACAGGGATGGGCCGCTATATCGGGCCGGTCACGGGTCATCATCCGCGTCAGCAGAAACCCGGCCAAAAGCAACAGCGCCCCACCATAGATCATGCCCTTGGCCTGGACCTCGGCAAAGACCAGAAAACCCAGTGTACTCGCGACGACAGGTGAGACGATGATGTCGACGAGGGAATAGACGTTCGCATTTAACGTCTTTAGGACGATAGAGATTCCGAAATAGGCAAATCCCGTAGATACCAACCCAAGCGCCAGCGCCCATACACCGGCTGGTACGATGATGCCCAGCCTCTTGTTTTCCGCCATGCCCAGCACATCTCCGGTGCCGTAGATCAACAGCGCCGGCGAGAGGACAATAGCCGCCGTCAGCATCGACCACGCGATATCGTTGCCCGTCTATGACTGACCCTCGTATCGCATGTAGGTGATCATCGCCGCATAGATCGCGCCGTCGGTAAGCGCGACGAGATTGCCGATCATGTATCCACCTGAGAGGGGTTTGGCGAGCACGATGCCGACGATGGCGATACCGAAAACGAGAACGTGGCCGAAGCCTGCCTTCTCGCCGAGGAACATCGCCGAGAATATGAAGGTAAAGAAGGGTGCCACGCTCCAGAAAATGACGGCATTGGCAATCGGTACCAGCGTCATGGCGTAGTTGAAGACACTGATCTGCGTCGCGATGAGAACACCGATGACAATGGTGTCCTTCAAATTCCCCCAGGGCAGGCGGATCGGTCGACCGGTGGCGACTGGCAACGCGAGCATCAGGAAGGCGGCAGCTGTCAGGATCGCGTAGAAATTTAACGTCTGAATCGGGATTCTGCCGTCGGTCAGCTTAACGAAGACACCGATCGCCGCCTCGGACAAGGTGATCAGAAGGAGAAGCAATATAGTTTTCATACCCGGTTTCCGATCTGGTGACGTTTGTGAATAAAGAGCCCGAATCTGCCTCAAGCGACCCGTGACGTGCCACGACACGGCAGTCACGGGCATGCGTCAAAAACGGATAGGCGTGTTGTGGGTCCCGTCCGCAGTTATGTCGATGGCTTCTGAATCACTTTCATCGAGGCAATGGTCCTCGACCTGCAAGGTGACGAAAAAGAACCCAAAGCGCTTGCGCAAAATATTATGGGCTATCTTCAGTGTCTCTTGCGGATCGGCCCCTTGCCGGACACGCAGGTGAGCCGAAAAGACATATTTGCCGCTGGTCAATGCCCACGCGTGGACGTGATGTGCGTCCGCAATGCCATCCACCGCCTCCAGGTTCCGCGTGACCTCGCCAAGGCTTACATCGCCCGGGGTACCCTCCATGAGCAAGTGCATGGAATCACGCAGAATTCCCCAGCTTGCCCAAACCAAAACGAAGCCAAAAGCCATACCAAGAATTGGATCGATGAGCAGAAAACCGGTAAACTTTATGACCAGTGCAGTGATGATGATCAGCAGACTCCCAACGAAGGTCTGGATGATGTGCCAGAGCGCACCCTTGACGTTCAGATCGCTCTGGCTCTGCTTCCAGATCAACCCGAGCGAGATGAACTCGGTCACAAGGCCGCCAGCCGCTGCCCACAGCATTGGACCGGTCGGCAGATCAATAGGAGATCCCAGCCGCATTGCCGCCATAACGACCACCACGATCGCCATGGCAAGCAGGAACCCGCCATTGACCAGCGCGCCGATTATCTCCGCGCGATACCAGCCAAAACTGCGATCCTCATCTGCCGGACGGCGGGCAAGTCGTGCTGCAATGATGGCCACAAGGACGCCTCCCACAGCGGAGAAGGTGTGGAACGCATCCGAAATCACAGCAATGGAGCCGGTCCAGAGGCCGATTGCCAGCTCGATGACGAAATAGACGCCCGTTAACCAAGCGGAAATTGCCATGCCTCGTCCGCTCTGTGGCATGTGACCTGCGTGTCCCTTACCGCCCATCATGGTCTCCTTTTCAGTTTGGTTGTTTGAACTTCGATGCATCTTCTGGGAAGAAAAGCATCTTCGGGCCGCCCCGGCCTTCAACCGGGGCGGCCAATTTTCAGAACATCAGACGCGTACCGATCACGATCGAGAATGCATCCGTATCGTCGCCATTGGCGCGGAGAATATCCTTGGTATCGCCAAAAGAGGCTTCATAGTTGACGCCGATATAGGGTGAGAATGCGCGGTCGATAACGTCGTAGCTGAGCCGTGCCCCGATCTCGACAACCGCACCGCCCGCGGCCCGTTCACGTGCCAGATCATCCTTGAGAGGTAGATCGATCTCGATACTCGGAGTGAGGATCAGCCGATTGGTCAAAAGCGCCTCATATTCCGCCTCGAACCGGAAGAATGGGTGATCGGAGACAAAGAGATCGGCATCGATCTCGAACCACTGCGGTGCGAGGCCCTTGACGCCTACCACACCAGCGTAGCGGTCGGGTGCGCCGTCCGGCGTATCCGCATAAGCCCCGACCACGGCGTCGAAGAACGTCGAAATCGGAAACTGCAGACGCAGCTGATTTTCCAGCTTTTCGAAATCATCCGATGTGAGGCCAAGCTCCGCTTCGCTTCGCCAGACGAATTTCAGCTCATCCGACCCTGCCAGGACGTCGAAATCCCAGACGAAGGCATCCTCGCCATCCATCGAGCGATATTCGAACTGCTCCGCTTGAAAACCCCAGATCAGCGGCTCGGCCTGTGCAACCTGAGCTAGGGGCAGAAGGAGACCGGTTAGTCCGGCCAGTTTGAAACATTTCATCTTGATTTTCCTTTATATTGAACGGCTCAGGCCGGGCGCCCTCTGACCACCACTTTGCGGAACATGCCAACGTCCGCGTGGTAGGAGAGGTGACAATGGAAAGCCCATTGTCCGGGGGCATCGACTTCAACTTCCATGTCGACCGTTGTGCCGGGTTGGACGCTCACAGTATGCTTGATGGGATTGTGCGAGCCCTGACCGGTATCGACGATCGACCACATCCCGTGCAGGTGCATCGGATGTGCCATCATCGTTTCGTTGATGAACCGCATACGCACGCGTTCGCCATAATTGAGCACGATAGGATCGGCATCGTCGTATTTCACATCGTTGATCGACCAGATGTAACGCTCCATAATGCCCGTCAAACGGAGTTCAATGGTGCGTGACGGAGCACGGTTCCGATAGAGCGGCCGTGCGGCGCGCAAATCCTTGTAGGACAAGAACTTTCCACCATTATAGGCTTTGGGTGTCAGCCCGCTACCGGGTGCGTAGAACGGATCACCTCCGTCTGACATCGCCATGCCGGAATGATCCATCCCTTTCATCGCAGGTTGCGCCGACATCTCCATCTTGGAATGGTCCATGCCTTTCATGGTTGAATGGTCCATAGCCTGCGCTGCCGGGGCGGTCGCGGAACCCATGTTGGAGTGGTCCATGCCGGTCATGGCCGAATGGTCCATAGCCTGCGCTGCCGGGGCGGTCGCGGAACCCATGTTGGAGTGGTTCATGCCCTGCATGGCCGAATGGTCCATAGCCTGCGCTGCCGGGGCGGTCGCGGAACCCATGTTGGAGTGGTCCATACCGGTCATTTCTTGCATGCCGCCCGTGTTCTGCATGACGTGGTCACCCATACCCATGCCGCCCATCATCCCGCTCATGTCGGCCATGGTGAGCAAAGGCTTGGGCCGGAGCGGTGGCACTGCCCCGGCATATCCCTCCTTTGGTGACAGCGTCCCGCGAACGAGGCCGGTGCGCCCCATTGACTCGGCAATGATGCTATAGACCTTGTTTTCCCGTGGCTGGACAATAACGTCATATGTTTCCGCAACGGCAACACGGAGCTCGTCCACCGTAACCGGTTTGACGTCGTTGCCGTCAGCCTGGACCACGGTCATCTTCAGGCCCGGGATACGCATGTCGAAGTAGGTCATGGCCGAAGAATTGACGATCCGCAGGCGGATCTTCTCACCGGGCCGGAACAGCCCTGTCCAGTTCTGCGATGTACTCCGCCCGTTGATCAAAGCGGTATATCCCTGCACATCCTCGATGTCCGTTGGCATCATCCGCATCCGCCCCCACATCCCACGATCCTTGAGTGCGGCTTTCAGACTGTCCTGACGCGAGTCCTCGATCAGTGTCTCCAAGGTGCGTTGTGAGCGGTTGTAGTAATCCGACACTAACTTGAGGTTGCGCATGATCCGGCTGCCGGGATGCGGGTGCTTGTCGGCCAACTGCACGACATAATCGCGATCGGCTCGGACCCGCTCGCCGCCACGCGGCTCGATCACGATCGCCCCGTAGGCACCATCGGGTTCCTGAAAGCCAGAGTGGCTATGAAACCAGTAAGTGCCCGCCTGTTCGATCGGGAACCGGTAGGTGAAGGTTTCACCCGGAGCAATACCGCCAAAGCTGATGCCGGGGACGCCGTCCTGGTCGAAGGGCAGGATCAGCCCGTGCCAATGAATTGAGGTGCTCTCGCGAAGGTTATTGGTCACGTTTATGGTGACTTCCTCGCCTTCCTTGAACCGCAGGATCGTTGGAATCTGGCTCTTGTTGTAACCGACGCCCATTTTCCGAAAGTTCCCAGTGTCGATCCGAACCCGGTCGACAGTGATATCATAGGTTCCTTTCGATGTGATCTTTGGCGATCCGTGCGCGCGCAATGCCGTCGGCATGGCAAGCGCGGCAGCCGCAGTCAAACCGAACTGACGCCGGGACAGACCTTTTGCCAGATGTTCCGACGAACTGAGCGCTGTATCGGAAAGCGCGCACTGTTTTGCTTTGAAGAGTTGCATACTCTTCTCCTTTGTGATGATTGAGTCGAAGGTTCGCCCGATCAAGGCAGACCTCGAGTAGCTTCTGAGAAGTGATCCCGCGAGTACCCGAGGTGTTTCAGGACCACCCGAACAGGGGAGCCCTTCACACGTTCACGCCGTTTCTTATTTGGACGAGACCGGAAACCTGAGCCGTAAGATGCAGGGATGAGAATCGAAGCGCGTTCAGACTCGCGGAGGGGGCGAAGACGCTTCCGGCTTCAAGCCTTCTGCGTCGACCGCGCGAGACCCATGATAAACGTGCACGACAAAGAGCTTCGGTTCGGGTAGTGCATGATCGGCGTTAGAAAAAGTGACGCAATGCACCATCATACCAGGGCAACCGGGGATAGTATCGTCCGACACAAGATGTGCGTCACAATCACGAACGTCCATCGCGGCAACGTGGCTCCAATCTTCTTGCGGCGAGCCAGCTTCAGGTCCGACAAACGGCATGGCCGCTACCATCAAGACGATGAGCGACAGAATATGAGCCATTCGTGTAAATCTGAAAAAACGCATACGTCCCGTACCCTTTCGTGGCTAAAAAAGCGCGATTGCCAACAAAGATCAAGGATACATTTCGTTACAATAATTAAGCCCCTAAGATGTTGGTTTTTCTTGACCTTCCAGCGCTGGAACATAGCCCCCTCCGACAAATGGTGGGTTAGTCTGAGGCTGGATATGCGACATTTACCAAAGGGTTCGCCTGAACGGTCCCGGTTCCTTTCAAAAACAAAGCTCAAGTGTAACGACGTTCACTACCCCGTTTCGCAGGAGCCATGGCTCGAGAAATTTGAACAGCCAATCCAATTCCATCGCGAAAGCTCATCGTTCAAATATTATGAGCTACGGAGCGTCGTCGCTTCGGTTGTTCCCGCCACATTTAAAATGGTCGCTGCAACATGAGCAAACTTGGTTGGATCATCGCCGGAGTTCTGGTCGTCGGGAGCGGTGCGCTTCTATGGCAGGTCATGCGTCCTGCACCAAGTCAGACGGGGCATTCCATGACGCCGCCCGACATGTCGGGTATTGCTGAAGGTGCGCCCATCGTCGAGGTGAAACTGCCGGACAACTTGGCGTCCCTCGCACAAATGGGAGAGCGCGCCTTTAACGCGAAATGCGCAGTCTGCCACGGGGCCAATGCAGCGGGTCGTGAAGGGAAGGGACCGCCTCTGGTGCACAAGATTTACGAACCCAACCATCACTCGGATATGGCCTTCGTGATGGCGGCGAAGAATGGCGTCCGATCACATCACTGGCGCTTCGGAAACATGCCGCCGGTGGACGGCGTGACAGACGCCGACGTGAAAGCGATCACCGCCTATGTGCGCGCGCTTCAGAAGGAAAATGGGGTTTTCTGATGAACTTGACGCGGCGCTTGGGCGTAATCCTTATCGCTTGGCTCACCATATTTGCGATCTCGGTCGTTCTTTCAGGCGGAACAGAGATGTCGCTTGGGACTACTGATTTCCAGCACGTGCAGATTGCATCAGAAGCCAACGCCTCGGCGCATCATGCATATGGCGAAACCGACCGATCAGAGGACTGTCATCCGGGCATGGCCTGTTCTTTAATGGCAATTGGCACCCAACAGAAAAATATCACCCAAACACAACGTGTCTTTGACGTGAAGCCGCTGACGTTTTCCTTGGTGGCGAACCGTTTCACGCCAGTGTTTGACCCGCCACCTCCGCGACGAGCGGTCTGATTTCAACCCAGAACTCTATACTCGACCAATACAAGGAAACTGAAATGCAACCTTATCTCAAAACGATCACAAGCGTCGTGTTCGCTCTAGCAACATCAGCGGCTTTCGCAGGGGCAGGCCACGACGACGGTCACGGTGATGGACACGCAGCCATGATGGGACAGCCCGGCGACCCGGCAAAGGCGGATCGCGTTGTCGAAGTCAGCATGACCGAGATGGCATTCGACCCGTCGAACATTGAAGTCATGGAAGGGGAAACCATCACGTTCGTGGTCAGCAACGACGGTGAATTCGTGCATGAGTTCAATCTCGGCACGGAAAAAATGTGGCAGGGCCATATGGACGAGATGATGAAGATGATGGACACCGGCATGATGACGGTCGACAAAATCGACCATGACAAGATGATGCAGGCTGGCATGATGCATGACGATGCCAACAGCGTTCTTTTGGAGCCAGGTCAAAAGGCCAAAGTAACCTGGACCTTCGGCGAAAAGACTGAATTGGGCTTTGCGTGCAACGTGCCCGGACACCGTGAGTCCGGTATGGTCGGTGACATCAGCTTCATGAAACACTAGGCTATAGCTGCGCCTCAGGGCGATTGAAGCGAAAGAAAAGTCTTCAGAGAAGGGCGCTCATGGCGCCCTTTTTTACATTTTCAGTTCTCTAGACCAGCATGACATCGCTTGATGGCTATCGCCCTAACTTGGAGAACCGACCGCACCACTTTCATCCAAAGGGCAGTCGCGTCCATGAGACCTCCTAGGTCCGCACGGGGTACCCGGTGTCGTTTTCCCTGACAACAACCATCCGGCCTTAGGGTCCATTGCGTTTAACACGGCAGGGCACAGCTGTTGCTATCTGCCGCACTTTGCTTGCCCTCCTGGCTTGCTTCCTTGACGCGGTGCGCCCAGGTCACTAGCCCGATGCTCGCGAAAACGAGTACGAAGCCGACCAGGTGGACCGGGTAGAACTTGTCCCCGAGCCAGAGGTATGACAGAGCCAACGCCGATGCGGGCATTGCACTCATGTAGCCCGAGGCCGTGCTTGCCGATATCTGGCTCAGCCCGCGAAACCAGATCAACGTTCCGATTGCGAGCGGCCCCATGCCCCAGACGACCAGCGCGATCCAAGCGTTCAGCGAAGGTTCGGAGAAGTCGAAGCTTGTCGCCTGATAAAGGCCTGGCCCGGCAAAGAGCAACGTTGCGACCCAGACAATCAGAGGCAAGGCCACGACAGGGCTCAGTTCCCGTATCATCTGCTTGCCCAGAATCGAATAAAGCGTCTGGCTGGCGACCGCACAGAAAACCAGTACGCTGCCAAGGACCAATGTCCATCCCGAGGACTGTATCGACTGACCCGATACGTTGATCACGAGCACACCAGCGATGGCCAGCGTAATGGCCAGAAGCTTGCGCCAGCCCAAGCTGTCACCCATGAAGATAAAGGCAGCCGTGGCCATTGCCGCAGGACTCAGGCTCATCACAACCGAACCGACCACACCGTTCACGCGTTGCATGCCGTAGAGCAGGAACAGCGTGAAGGCAACGATGCCCACACCGCCGATTACGACGATCTTGATCCAGTTCTGTCGGGATATTTGGGACAGTTGTTTCCGGTAGATGAAGAGAAAGGGCGTCAATGCCAGGGCCGCTACTGTCAGACGGAGAAAGGGTCCGAGGAACACGGGAAAGGCTTCTGACACGATCTTGGCTGACGGGGTACCTGTACCGAACAGGGCCATGCCGAAGAAAAGTTGGGCATATACCAACAGCTGTCGCTTGAAACTCGAACCGGCCATCGGTGATCCAACACTCCCATAGCTGATTGGTTCCAACAGATTTCTTTAAACCAGAAGGAACGCTTCGAGCGCAAGGCGAACCCCCGCCATGGTGCTGCAACTGTCGAAACTCGATTGCTTCGGGCAGTTGCGCAACCGACCATTTCCGAACCAATGCATTTTCAATTATAGGCTTGTCAGCCTTTCCGCACACCAGATCAGTAATGCAGCAAATGCGGTTGTCGCGTAGCCCTTAATTGGGCTCTGCCTCAATTTGTGTGGCGGAACGGTAGCATTCGCGCCCGCATCAATTCTGGACCGGCCCGGCCGTACATGGCGCGCTTAAGGGTCTTCAGGCGATTGATCTGACCTTCCGCCTGGCCATTGCTCCAAGGCATCTCGATGGCGTTTTTGACCGCATCGAAGTCCTGGTTCAATGTGCGGGCAAAGCGCACGATGGGCGCCAGATCGGTTTCGATCGTGTCGTCGATCCATGCTGGGAGCGGGTCTGCTTGGCGGCCGCGCTGGATACCGTTGAACCGCATGGCGAGGCTGCGCATCGTTGTGAAGCCGGGAGAACCGGCCTTGAGCGCGTCGACTTTCCGCACGTGATCCGGGGTGAGCTTTCCGCGGGGCTTGATGCACAGCGCGGCCGCGATGACCGGGGAAATCGCGTGCCCAGTTTCCGGATCCCGAACCGGCTCCAAGATTTTGTGCTCTACCTTGGGATCGCTCGCTTGCTGTTCGGCTCTGCGCCAGCCCGACAGCAGCCGCTGCAAATGCGACTGGCTCCCCTCATAACCACGCTCTTTGATCAGTTGGAACAGGGCGCTTCCAGTTCGAATGCCGTCCTTCCAGCTTTGGCGCAGGAACTCTTCAAAGTACCACGGCGAAGACCGCTTCAAAGCTGCCCGCCTGCGGTCCGGTGGTGTCTCGAACTGCAACCACTTCGCGATGCTACGACGTGGGAACCCTGTTCGTCGCCCAATCTCGCTGCAGGAAAGCCCCTGATTTCGGAGCGCATGGATGGTGGTGAAAATCTCGTCCCGAGACGTCCTATGCGCCAGGCGTGACTTCAGAAGGCTGCCGGCTGCGGTGATGTTGTCGGCGTCGGACAGCAGCGCCCTGCCGGTCGCCCGGCCGTGATGGTTCATTTGCTCCTCGATGGCCTGCCGCAGGTTTTGCACGATATGGAACCGGTCAGCGACTTGCTTCGCCTGCGGTGCCCCTTGCCGTGCAGCCTGGGCGTAGAGACCGCACCGATCTCTGCTGATCACTGCCACCTCGGGGTGTCGCTTCAGCCAGTTGGTGCAGGTGACGACAGCTCGCTCCTCAAGAATGTCGATCACCACGCGACGCTCCAGATCCACAATGATCGTGCCGTAGGTTTGCGATTTCCGCCAACTCCAGTCGTCGATCCCGATGACTGTCGGCGACTCGCCACTGTCTTGGGCACGGTTCTTCAGCTGCCTAAGCACCGTGTCATCGCTGACTCCAAGGCCCAAACGATGCAACAACCGCTCGGCTGGCCGTCCGCCGGTCGCATGCCCAAGATGGGTGACAATCTCCCCGACACGCGAAGTACGACGTGCAAATGGACGCGCAATCGAGGCGATTTGGTCTGAGAATGTCCGGCGTGGGCAAGCGGGTGCCTGACATCGCCAACGGCAAATTGCGAGATCAACCGTTACCTCGTCTCCATGCGCGGGATAATCCTGCAGCCGCCGACGCCGCCAGCCGTGACGTCGGCGTGAATGCAATCCACAGTCTGGGCAAATGCCGTTGGGAGCCAAGACGCCAGATACAATCCACCCGCCTCTTTCACTTCGCTCAACGCTTTGAACGGCAACATCGCTCCCGGGCGACCAGTGCTTCTTCGAACTCACAACTATACCTCCTGAATTTTCCAGTTTCAGGATAGTTGCGCCACACAAAGTGAGGCAGAACCGATTAAAGGGCTACGCGACACGTAGATTTTTTTGCCTGCTTGCCGGTCTCGGGACCCAGCACCTCATCTACATCATCGCGCGCAAAAGGTGCGCGCGCGAATGTCCGATGCTCTTCGCTTGAACGCGTCTCAAACCGGCGGGCTGGCCCGGTCACCTTCAAATCCATGCCGATGTCTGGTCTACGGCCCGGGCAGGATTCCGGCCGCGAGCCCGATGAGCAGCGTGGCAAGCACGGTGACCACGACTGTTCCTTGGGTCAGAACTGCGCCCACCTCTGACGGGTGCTCTGTCGAAGAAGTTCGATACATCGGCACCATCAACCGCAGGTAAACTCCAAGTGCCAGCACCGAGTTCAGGACGCCGATGATCGCAAGCCACAGATACCCGGCCTCGACCGCTGCCGAGAGCAGGTAAAATTTGCCCACGAAGCCGAAGAGCGGCGGGATGCCGGTCAGTGACAGCAGGAACACCACCATCGCCGCGCCGAGCCACGGACGGGTGCGCCCGAAGCCTTCGAGATCGCCCAGATCGCGCCCGGCCAGCAGGACAACCGCAAAGGCACCGAGGTTCATCGCCACGTAAGCGGCGGCAAAGACCAGAATGCCCGGAACGGCAAAGCCGCTGGCCCCGAGGGCCACGACGCCCATCAGGAAATATCCCGACTGTGCCACCGAGGAATAGGCGATCAGGCGCACAAGGTTGGTCTGCACCAGTGCGGCGAGGTAGCCATAGGTCATTGTCGCCGCCGCGATCACGGCCAGCGCCAGAGGCCAGCCACCGTCACGGGGCAGGTCGCGCAGGACCTGCGCGAACGCGAAAAAGGCGGCCGCCTTGGTGATGACGGACAGGTAGGCCGCGATCGACACGGGCGCCCCCTGATAAGCGTCCGGTGCCCAGAAATGAAACGGCACCAGCGATCCCTTGTAGCCCAGACCGACGATGATGGCGATCAACCCGGCGATGGTCACAAGTGTCTGGCCCTGCAACTGGCCCAGCTCCGAGAACAGGGTCGAGCCGGTGCCGCCGAACCAGAAGGTCAGCCCGTAGATCATCACCGATCCGGTGACCGCGCCGAAGACGAGGTATTTCATCGCCGCCTCGGTGGCGGCATCGTCGCGGGGCCAGGCCACAAGCGCGAAAGAGCCCAGACCGGTGAGCACGACACCGATCACCACCACCATCATGTCGCCCGCCCCCGACAGCATCAGCGCGCCGAGGGTCACCAGCACGACGAGGGATTGAACGCTGCCCTCGCGCCGGCGGCCAGCAATCTCGGCCCGGACCAGCAGCAGGGACAGTGCGGTGCCGGGCAGCAGGATCAGCTTGGCCCAGCCCGAAATCAGGTCGATCCGGTAGGTGCCGCCGAAGACGGTGGCGTCGACGCTCAGCATCGGCAGCGTCAGGATCGTCGCCGCCGCAAGCCCGGCCAGCCCGATGGCCAGCACCAGCCGCGCCGCGCGAAACATCTCCGCAACGATCATCAGCATCGCCGCGGCGGCCAGCGTCAGCTCCGGCGCCAGAAGGGCAAGATCGCGGCCCATCTCCATCAGTTGCCGAGGCCCATCATAGTGGTGTGGATCATGTCAATCAGCCAGCCGGGCGCGACACCGATCAGAACGGTCAGGACGAGAAGCGGCAGGATCACTAGCTTTTCACGCCTATCCAGATCCGGCATGTCGGCCCATTTGTCGTTCATCTCGCCCAGGAAGACGCCGGCGATGGCGCGCAGGTAGAGTGCTGCGGTGATCACGATGGCCAGGATCGCGATCAACCCCCAGGGCATGCCGTTCAGCGTGGCAAGGAAGATCTGGAATTCGGCCGGGAAGTGTGCGAGCCCCGGCAGCCCGAGAGAGGCGAAAGCCGACAGGATGAAGGCCCAGCCAAGCCACGGCACACGGCCCAGCAGCCCGCCGAAATCGCCGATTCCGCGGGTATGGGCTCGGTCCTGCAACATCCCCACAAGGAAAAAGAGCGCGCCCGTGACCAGACCGTGGCTGACCATTTGCAGGGTTGCGCCATCCAATGCGATGGTCCGGATGCGCGGCTCTGTCGCCAGTGCAGCAATGGCGACGCCCATCACCACGTACCCCATATGGTTAACGGACGTGTAGGCGATCATCTTTTTCAGGTCGCTCTGCGCCAGTGCCGCGAAGGCCCCGTATAGCGCGCTGACCACCCCGAAGGCGAGGATCACCTGTCCGGCCTGTGCGAAGGCCTCGGGCGTCATCTGGTAGGCAAAGCGCACAAGCCCGTAGGTACCGAATTTCAGCATCACGCCGGCCAGGATCACGCTGCCCGCCGTGGGCGCCTGCACATGCGCCGCCGGAAGCCAGGTGTGGACCGGGAAGGCCGGGATCTTGACCGCGAAGGTCACGAGCATCGCGATCAGCGCCAGCATGGCAGGAAGCCCGCCCAGTGCGGTGCCCTCGACCCAGACACGCATGTCGAAGGTGCCCGATCCGAGGTAAAGCCCGATGATCGCCAGCAGGAGCGGCAGCGAGCCCAGAAGCGTGTAGAGAAAGAACATGAGTGCGGCCCGCTGACGCTCTTCATAGCCCCAGCCTGCGATCATGAAGTACATGCCGACCAGCGAGACCTCGAAGAAGACGTAGAAGAGCAGGCCGTCAAGCGCCATGAACGTGCCGAGCGAGGCGGTTTCCAGCATCAGCATGAGCACCACATAGGAGGCCGCCCGCTCCCCGATCCGCGCCGAATACAACGCCGACAGGAAAAACAGAAGCGAGGTCAGCAGCACCAGAGGCAGGCTCAATCCGTCCACGCCCAGCCGGTAGGCCGCGCCGATGGCGGGGATCCAGGCGATTTCCTCGACCTGGGCGAAGTCTCCGGCCACGATGCCGCGCGCCCAGATTGCCAGTGTGATCAGGAACACGGCCCCCGTGGCGGCGATGGACACCGCATGTGCCGTTCGCGTGGACCGGTCGGGCAGCGCCATGAGCGCGAGACCGGCAAGGATGGGCAGGAAGGTGGCAATGGTCAGAAGCGGCATGGGCGCGATCCTCAGAAGTAGAACGGGGCGGCGAGGAGTACGCCGGTGACGAGAGCGATTCCGGCGACGGTCAGCGCCATTTCGCGGTGGATAAGGCCGCTTTGCAGACGGCGGGCGCGGGTGCCGAGGGCGATTGTGCGATCGACAAGGCCAAAGATCGCACGATCGATGGTGTCGCGGTCAAAACGCAGGCTGGCCAGCCCGAGGGACAGGTTGAGCCTGCCCACCGCGTTGAGCAGCGCCAGAAGACTGTCTTCGGCGCGTTCGATCCGGCGTGACAATGCTTGTGTACCTGCGACGATGCCGCCCAGCACGACACGGCGGATGATCCAGGCATCCAGGCGGTCGCAGAGCCGTGCCAGGGCCAGCGTCGGGCGGACCACGAGGGCGTCCATGCCACCTGCGAGCGGGAAGCCGTTTCGTGCTGGCGCAAGCAGCGGACCCAGAAGGCGGGCGGGGGCCAGCAGCCAGCCAAGCGCCAGCCCGGCCAGACCCACCGCCAGCCCCATGGCCGGGACGATCCAGCCGGGCTCGGCCAGATGCGCGCCCAGCATCGCCTCCAGCGGTTTGAAAGCGAAGCCCAGAGTCGCGGCGAGTATCACGAGAACGCCCATGCCGACGGCCATGAGCGGCACCTTATCGCGGGGCTTCTCCGGCGTGCCGGACCACAGCACCTTCAATGCCCGGCCCATATAAGCCCCGGTCAGCACCGACCCAGCAAGGGCCAGCGGCAGAAACCACGCGGCAGAGGGGCTATCGAGAGCCGCGGCGAGGATTGCGTCCTTGGAATAGAAGGCGGCGAGCGGTGGCAGCCCGGCCAGCGCCAGCGCGGCCAGTGCAAAGCCCGCAAAAATGCCGGGCCGGGCGCGGCCCGCGCCGGCAAGCGTGTCCAGATCGGTGCTCTCGCGGTCGTGCTGAAAGACGCCTGCGCCGAGAAAGAGCGCCGATTTGATCGCGGCATGCGCGATCAGATGCAAAAGCGCGGCAACGGGCGCGCCGGCCCCCACCGCGATCAGCATCAGCCCGTACTGGCTGGCGGTCGAGGCGGCGAGCAGACGCTTGAGGTCTGTTGCGGCCAGTGCCATCAGCCCGGCAATCACCGCCGTCGCCCCGCCGACAATCCCGATGGCCAGAAGCGCGCCGCCGGGCAGCATCGGCGCGGTCCGGATCAGCAGGATCGCCCCCGCCGCCACCAGCGTGGCCGAGTGGAGCAGGGCAGACACCGGCGTTGGCCCCGCCATCGCCCGCATCAGCCAGTCCTGCATCGGCACCTGCGCCGACTTCCCCATCGCCGCAAACAAGAGCAGCAGCCCTGCGATCAGCGCCGGGGTGCCGGTGGTGGAAAGCGTGGCCGAAATCTCGGAGGTTCCGGCGATACCGATCAGCAGGAAGGCCGCGAGGTAGAGGCCCAGATCGGCCGTCCGGGTATAGAGGAATGCCCGCATGGCCGCTCCGGGCACGCCCTTTCGCCTATGCCAGAAGCCGATCAGAAGGTAGGAGGCAAAACCAATCATCTCCCACGCGGCCAGCAGGGTGATCCAGTCCCCCGACAGCACCAGAAGCTGCATCGCGGCCACGAACATCAGCATGGTGCCGAAAAAGCGGGGGCGCTCGGGGTCATGGGACATGTAACCCGCCGCATAGGTCAGGACCATCGCCGCGACGGTCGCGACGACCAGCGCCAGCGTTGCCGTCAGCGGGTTGGCCACCAGCCGGATCGGCAGGTCCGGCAGGAAGGGCAGGGTGGCCGTGACATCCGCACCGCCCGCCACCCCGGCCAACAGAGCAATCGCCCCGGCAAGGCCCAAGGCCGCACCGGTCAGCGCAATCGCCTCGGGCATGCGCCGGAGCGCAAGTGTCGTCAGGCCCGCGCCCAAAGGCGCGAGGATCGTCAGCGAAAGCCAGATCACCCCCTGAGCTCCCGCGCTTCTTCCATCTCGACCGACCCGCGCGAGCGGAACCGGGCGATGGCGATGCCGAAACCCACGGCCATCTCGACCGCCATCACCGCCATGACGATCAGCACGAACATCTTCGCCGCTGTCACATCGGGGTGCAGATAGCGCCAGAACGCCACGAGATTGAGCAGTGCCGCGGCAAGGATCAACTCGACCCCCATGATGATCATCACAAGGTTGGTCTGGCTGAGCGCACCATAGAGGCCAACGCCGAAAAGCGCCGCACCGACGCTGAGCGCGATCATGAGTTCCGGGATCATTGGCTATCCTTTTCTTGCGGGGCGATCGCGACCATGGTCGCCGCGATCATCGCGGTCAGGATCATCAGCGCCGCGCTTTCAAAAATGAACATGGAGCGGCCCAGCAGTTCGCGGCCCAGCAAGCGCGCCTGTTCATCGGCCCCGGGCACGTCGGGCACGGGGCCTTGCCAGCCGGCGGTCCAGATCACCACCAGTGCGGCGACCAAGCCAATCCCGCCCGCCCAGAGCGACAGGCGTTTCTGGTGCGTCATGTCCATCTTGCCCATGCCGCCGGGGTCCATCATGAACATGACCATGAAAATCGCCATGACGCTCATCTCCGTGGCCATCATCATGATCTGGAGCACGCCCAGAAATTCGGCCTGCATGACAAGGAACATCGCCCCGATGGCGGTCTGACTGAACAGGAGCGCAATGGCCGAACGCACCATCGAATGTGTGCGAAAGACGACCACCCCGAACCAGATCGCGGCGGTGCCGAAAAAGGCGAGAAACAGAGCGGTGGCAAGGCTCATATCGGCACCACGAGGGCGATGACGCCCACAAGGAAGATATTGGCCAGCGCCAGGGTGATGCCGAGCTTCCAGCTCAGTTCCAGATACTTCGCCTCGCGCAGGCGCGGCAGGCGCGGCCCGAGCATCAGCATCGCGGCCGCTACACCAAGTGTCTTGAGCGCAGTCCAGGCCCAGCCCGGCAGCCACGGTCCAAGCCAGCCGCCGAGGTAGAAGGTAACGGTCGCGCTGGCCAGTGCGACGATGATCACAAGCCGCGCCAGTCGCAGGACGGCCAGCCGCGCGCCGGTGTATTCGGCCTCGACTCCACCCGCCAGATCGCCGCCGCCGGTGGGCAGGTCGATGGGCGGCAGCCAGGCGACACCCATCGCCGCGATGACGAACAGGACGAAGCCGATGGGCTGATAGGCGACGTTCCACAAGGCCGCCTGCGACAGGACGATCTGCGTGGTGGAGAGCGACTCGGCCCGCATCGCAACTGCCGTTATGGGCATCACGATCAGCATGGCATAGGCGACGAACTGGCCCAGAAAGCGCCAGCCGCCGATCATCCCGTAGGCCCCGTTCGGCCCCCAGCCGGCCATGATAAGCGCAACCAGCACGTAAGCCAGCGCGGCGTTCAGAAACAACGCGCCGATGGCCAGATCGGTGATGATCAGCCCCGGTGCCAGTGGGATAACGGCGACTGACAACAGGCCCGCGACCAGCAAGAGGACCGGGCCAGCCTCGAAAAACAGCCTGTCAGATGTGCGCGGCAGGATCTGTTCGCGGCCCAGCAGCGCTAGCGCCGAGGTCGCCGGCCGTGTGAGGCTGAGGCGTCCATGGACGGCCCAGCCTTCCAGAACGGCCACGGCGTAGCAGCCGATCGCGAGAGCGAGGATAATCACCGCGATGCTCATTGGGTCGCGCTCCAGGGATCGAGATCGAGCGAGGCGATTGCGGTCAGTGCGTCGGCAAGTTCCATCTGCTTTATCAGGTCGGGCACATGCGCGGCGAGGTCGGAGAACGGCGTCTTCAGATGGGCCGAGGCGACTGTACCGCCCTTTAATGTCAGGTGCAGCGTTGCGGGTCCGCGCGGTGTTTCCAACGTTGCCGTGCCGTGGCCGTCGCCTGTTGCACGCGGCATCTCTGGCATCGCGGTCGCGCCCGCCGCCGATATCAGGTCAAGGCTTTGCCCGATTTCTGCGCAGCGCTGGCGGAGCCGCGCCATGGCGTCGCCTTCATCCTGCGTGATCGGTTCGAAACCTAATTCGTCGTAGACCCCGTCGCCGTGTCTGGCATCGGACGCATGGTCCGCCGCACGTGCCACAGGACCTTCCGATGCTCCCTGAAGCGTCCCGATCCCGGTCAGTTTTGGTCCCATAAGTGATCGGTTGAGTGCACCGTACAGAAGGCTCGTTATAGAAGTTGCTTGCTCTGCCACCTCATCCGCTTTAGCCGTCCGGACGCGGTGTTCCATGGCCGCCGCCCGGCGCCCCAGCGGTGCAAGGCCCGCTTGTCGAGCCAACCCGGCCAGCCAGTTGAGATGGCTTGCAATCCGTTCGCGTTCCACTGCTGCGGCGCGGGCGGCCAGAGTGTCCTTGGGTGCAGTTTGTCCGGTAGCCTTCTCGGCAGCACGGCAAGCCAGTTCGCGCATTGCCACCGGCGACAAGGGCACCGCGTCCGCAAGATGATCAGCGAAGTCTTCGAGAGCAACGCCTGATGGCAGCGCCGCCATCTTCATCCCTCTGACCGCGGTGCCCGCGACGCTGTCTCCATCGAGGGTCAGGTCCAGGTGCAGACCGCCCGGAAGACCCGGGAAGAAGGGGCCAAAGGGCGCGTCTATCCATTCCATGACCAATCCGTCGGGGCTGACCGGTTTGCCTTCGGTGAGTTCGACCATTGACATGAAATGCGGTTCGATCCCCGGGATGTCTGGCGCCGCGCCGTGGCCTGTGTGGCCATGATGCGCGCCATGCGCATCCTGCTGTTCGTGGGCGCCATGCGCGGCGTGCTCTCCTTGGCCCTCTTGCGCTGGCATGTCCTTGTGGTGCTTGTGACCGCCATGTCCACCATGCGCATGCTTTCCGGCCTCGGCCTGCTGGACGAGGTCCATGCCGCACTTAGGGCAGGACCCGGGTGTGTCGGAAGTCACCTCCGGGTGCATCGGGCAGATGTAGGGGCCTTTCGGCTCTGCGGCCGGTTCGGCGTGATGGCCATGTTCGTGATGCGCGTGTTCCCCGGCCTCGGCCTGCGGGACGAGGTCCATGCCGCATTTCGGGCAGGAGCCGGGCGTGTCCGAGGTCACTTCCGGGTGCATCGGGCAAACATAGGAGGCGGACGTCTCGGCGCTTGTCACAGCATCCGACTGATGATGGGCCTTTTCTGCTTGCGTGGAAACCGCGGACGATTTTTCATGGCCCTCATGGCCCTCATGGCCCTCATGGCCCTCATGGCCCTCATGGCCCTCATGGCCCTCATGGCCCTCATGGCCCTCATGGCCCTCATGGCCCTCATGGCCGTGCGACGCCGCGCCGGAAACGCGGCGTTCCACAAGGAACATCCCGCATTTCGGGCATTTGCCGGGTTCGTCCGAAATGACTTCCGGATGCATGGGGCAGGTGTATTCGATCCGCTCCGACAGGGCAGGCGCATCAAATTCCGCGATGTCTGGTGCAAAAGCCCCATTGCAGAGCAGTTTGCGCAGATCCTCCAGTCCGGAGATCAGGCCCGCCTGCGACATCTCCGCCGTCACGTCGGCAGTGGGCAGAGGGCCAAGATCGGCCTCACCAAGCGCGAGAATGCACCGGGGTCGCGGCATCTGGGCCCAGACGACGCTGGCCGCATCGGCCAGCGCAGTGGGCAAGGGCCCCGCGATCAGCAAGACGTTCGCGTGGCGCGGCGTCACCGCGCGGATCAGCCCTGCGGCGTCCAGATCGAGACCAAGCGCATTCGCGACGTCCTCTCCAGGCACCACGAACGCGCGCAAATCCCGCGCCATGGCCCCGGCGACCAACCCGCGGAAACCGCGCAACAGACCCTGACGTGCCCCGGACAAATCCATCATTGCCGCCTCAGCGCGCCCTGGCTCCATCCATAGAGCAGGCCGAGAAACAGGATCGCGAGAAAAACGCCCATGTCGAGCAGGGCGACCAGCCCCTCTTCGCGGTAAACGACCGCCCAAGGGTACATGAAGGCCATCTCCATATCGAAGGCCAGAAACAGGAGCGCATAGCCGTAATACTTGGCGTGGTATCGGACCCAGACCGGATCGCGCGCCAAAGTGCCGGCGGTTGCGGGCACATCCTTGGCCGGTTCCGCCCGCGCCCGCCCGATCGCACGGGCGAGGGCACAGAGGCTCAGGACCAGCCCGACCGTGCCAAGCGTCAGGCCGAGCAGAATGGCGTATTGCGTCAGTTCACTCATGTCCGCCCTGGCTCCTGTCGTGCTTGGCCGGTTTTTCCCGTTCGGGTGCTGCGCCCCAATCAGGTGCGCGCCGTCCGTTTTTGACCACGTTTAGTCGAAGACGCCCAAAAAGAAAAACGATTACAAGAAATTTCTTCTCGAAGCTGAAGATGTTACGCGAGACGTCGAGACTGTGAAAAACATTGTGCTATTGTCTTCCGCAACCATTCAGATAAATTTCAATGGCGCGATGGATTGCCGACTTCAAAATCATTGATATTGGAATTTTGCCTTGGAATGGATAGGTTCATGGTATCTGCCCATGGCGACATGTTTGATGACTGCGCCTGCCGGGTTGGATCGGACTTTCTATGCAAGGGCGGCGTGCAACCATGTCGGAAACTAAAAACCATATCGCAAAGGGCAGCGGCGCCGGTCAGCCCGGCCTTGAAGCAACTCTGTCGGTGAACAGAAACGCGTTTTTGGGCTTCCTAGTCAAACGGCTGGGAAACCGAGCCGATGCTGAGGACGTGCTGCAGGAATTTTGCATCCGCGTTCTGGCACGTAAGGATCAGCTGCGCGAGGCGGACCGCATGGATGCCTGGCTTTACGCGGTGTTGCGGTCAGCGCTAAATGATCACTATCGCAAGTCGGGACGGTCCAGGCGTCTAAAGGAGGCTGTTGCACTGGAGGCTCAGTCTGCCGTTGTCACGGATGACCCGGTCGAAGATATGGACGTGATCTGCAACTGCGTCAAAGGGTTGGTCACCGAACTGCGCCCGGGTGATGCAGACCTGATCCGCCGAATTGACATCGACGACGAGGATCGCGGCATTGTGGCAGCTGACCTCGGGCTCAAGTTCGGGACATTGAATGTGCGTCTCCACCGCGCCCGCGCTGCTTTTGGTGACGCGTTGATGGCCCACTGCGGCCCTTGTTGCCGTCATGGCTTTGACGATTGTTCCTGTCCGCCGGACGGCTGCGAGCATCCGGTTGAAGAGACCGATTGCGAGGACCAACACACCGCGTCTTGAGGCGATTTTGTAATGCTGCGCTTCAAACGGCGTCTTCATGCAGAAGCCGCTCGGGAGGATCGTATGCCCACGGAACCGGCAGATGCGCAGGCAGTCGCAGACTTGATATCGGATGTGTTCTGCGAGTGTCGAAGCACTGTTCAAGCCGATGTTTGAAGGTTGTCGGGCGAGTTGTTTCTGAAAGTCGATGTCGAAGGGCGAAGCCTTCGGTCTGCGGCAGACGCGGTCGGGCTCAGCACAGGTGACGCCAAAACAGTTCTTTTTCTGTTCCGCCGCCAGATGGCCAGTGCTTTGGTAGCGTCAGTCCTCACAGTACCGGCGTCGGACGCAGATCAAACACGCGGGGAAGGGAGGGGAAAGAGGACCCATTGAGTGGTCGGCTCACGGACCGCACCCCAATGTGTGTAACGAAAGGACAGAGCCGGCGTCTACCCTTATGAACCGCGCAATCAGCGTTCATCAGTAAGGAAGACAGACATGTTCGGACCTCTCATTCTGGTTGGTATCCTCGTTTCGGTTTTGCTCGCCAGCAGAATAGTCGAAGCACATCGTGACGGCATTGTTGTCGAAGAAGCGCTCGTGGCCATCCCTGTAAAAAGCCCTCAAGACAGGAACCGACGCTAGGCGCAAGGCAGGGAAGGCCGCCCGCAGACCACATGACGCCACAGTGACCAAACCAACCAACACAGTCTAAGCCCGCAAGACGAAGCGCAATAATCAATGACCGACCAGACAGCCCGCCCTGCCATTCACGCGCCGGTACCATGGCAGCGTCCCGGAAGCCCTGACGTTCAGCCTACGACGACCCCTTGGACAGGCCGGTAAAAAATACAGAGAATCGCCGTTGTGATTCCGTAGAGCGCGCCATTTACTTGTCGGATTTAGGCAAACAGTTCAGGACATTCACGGGCGCACTTATTTGTCAGGATGATGTAGACCAGATGCAGCGTCGCAAGTCCTGCCAGCAGGCAGAAGAAAGAGATGTAGGCATATTGCAGGAAAGCAATATCGACCACGATCACCGCCACCAGCGTCAAGGCGAAATGGCGCACATGTTTGTAGTGCGACAGGGCCGGCGGCAGGGTGATGAGGGTCACGTAGATCGTGTTGGTCAACCACCGCGGCATCATGAAATCGAGCCACATGGATTTTTCATAGGCCAGCGACTGGTTGTTGATCTCTACCACAACCATGTCGCTGTTGAGCCCGTGCGGGATGTATAGCAGCAGGCCGAAGGCCAGTCCGATCAGCGCCATGAGGCGGAACAATCGCTTGCGCGGACTGTCGTCCGGCTCCAGCACATAAACCGAGAAGGGAACCCATATCGGCCACATGAACCACGTGAAGAAGATGAACCCCATTGCCCCCCACAAGACCGTCAGGGGATCATTTCCGTTCATGCCAACCCACACGAAACCCTCAGTGAATTGCTGAAGACCTGCGAAAAGCGGCATCAATGCAAGCGGGAGATAGCGTTTGTTGCGCTGGAAGGCCACGATTGAAATGGCGACCCCACCCCCGACAAGGAAAACGCTTGCAGCAAAACTGACTTGGGCCGACAGGCACATGGCATTTTCCTTTTCAGGCCTACTCTCTGTTTCCAAACGTAAGCGACTTCTACAGCCTTGAAAAGAATGCAAATCGTCAGCCGCAGGATTGGTCCGGCTCCCCCCAAAAACAGGAGGCGGAAGGCCTGCTCCGCGTCGCCGCGGCAGTCACGCGGGCGCAGAGGCTAAAGCGGCACGATTGAACGCCGGGTCTCCGGCTGGTCCATCTCGTACGGCGGTGCCGGCTCGACGCTCTTTTCCGAGCTGGGCCGGCTGGCGGGCAGGACGCTGATCGCGCTGGCCGGGCTGACCGCGGTGCTGATCGGGCTGGGCTACAAGGCGGCGCTGGTGCCGTTCCAGTTTTGGGCACCCGACGCCTATGACGGCGCGCCGGTGTCCGTGGCCGCCTATCTGTCGGTAATTACCAAGGTCGCGGCAATCTTCGCCTTCGCGCAGATCTTGCGCGACCTACCGGTCGGTACCAGCTGGCCGATGGTGGTCGCGCTAATCGCCGCCATGACGATGACGTGCGGCTACCTGGCGGCGCTGGTGCAAAGCAACGAGGTGCGCCTGCTGGCCTATTCGTCGATGGCGCAGGCGGGTTATTTCATGATGGGGATCGTGGATCTGGGGCCAGGCTTGCTGGCGCTGCCCTCGGTGATCGTGTTCAGCGCGGCCTATGTGGCGATGAATCTCGGCGCCTTCGCGGTGATCATGGTCGCCGGACGCAGCCTTGACGACTTCCGGGGCTTCGGCCGCGCGCGCCCTGTGATCGGCGTAGCGATGGTGGTGTTCCTGCTGTCAATGACGGGCATTCCGCCGCTTTTCTGCTTTTTCGGCAAGGTGCTGCTCTTCGGTACGGCGATCGAGGCGGGCTATCTGTGGCTGGCGGTGATCGGCATTCTCAACAGCGTGCTGGCGCTGGCGGCCTACCTGCGCATCGTGGTGCCGATGTGTCAGCCGCGAGAGTCCGGACAGGACAGCGCCGCCCCGGCGCCGCCGCTGATGATCGTGTTGGGCGCGACCGCGCCGATCACGCTGCTCATGGGGTAGCTTGCAGGGATGTTTCCTGGGTGACTGCAACTGAGCGCAATCGCACGTCGGGGGCAACTCGCCGATCAGGGGGCGAGCAGCATGCTGATGTCGTTATATGCGCGGCGGGTCGCCACGGCGCCTGCCGCAATACAATGACGCTTTTGCCGGAATTCCAGTGTGCCGATGGTCTGGCTGAAAGCGGGTCGGATCACAAAATCCGCTTGCTCAAAACGCAGTCGCGCATGTTCATACTGGCAGACCTCGATGGATCGCATCATCGCCTGCAAGCCGTTTTTCGGGCCAGTCGCGTTTTCGCGCTGGCTGGGATCCACAGCGATCACGACTTCCGCGCCGGTGGCCCTGGCGACGTCCACCGGCGCGATATCGGAATAGGCTCCGTCCATCAGTACATACGGATCATCGACAAGGGGCGGCAGTATTCCGGCCAGCGCCGCGCTTGAATAGACATAATCAGTGGCATCTCCCTTGCCGAATACCACGCGTTGGCCAGACAGCATGTCGGTTGCACAGACAAAAGCCGGGATGCGGCCGTCCTGCAGGTTCTTGCCCTTGGTCAGGCCGGACAGGACACTGCGGCCCCAGGTCTCGGTGCGCGCGCCTGATCCCCAGCCAAAATACATGTCCCGCGCGGCAAGCAAAGCAAGCCGCATTCCCCTGATCCTTGCAGCCATTCCAGGCACGCGAAAGTCCGGTGTTGCCGGAAACCCGCTGGTATCCATGCCCACGAGTGCGTCGTACCATTTGTCATTAAGAGCATACGTAGCACCGACAACCGCGCCCATCGACACGCCCACGACGGCGCTTGGGATGTAGCCCCTGGCGATCAAAGCTCTGAGTACGCCAGCATGCGAGAGGCCCATTGCCCCGCCGCCACTTAGCACGAGGGCAAAGCACTTGTGGGTTGCAGTGCTCGCTTTGGTCATGCTGCTCAATTCAAACTCCGCAATTTGGCTTTTCGTCAATTGGTTGGTCCCAGGCTGCCCGACCCTGCGCCAGTGCGCGCCATACGGAAATACTGACGCGAGTGGACGTAAAGCGTTACCGTCTCATGGGTGACACCAGCGGCAGTGCCTGCGAAGATTTTCGCCGGACACTGTAACGTCCGATGCCTGGCAACGTCTATTCCCCTGACGGTCCTTCGCGACCGCAAGGATTAATCGACAGGAGCCAGCATTGAAAACCTTGACCCTTGAGGTCCGCGGATTGTTCGAGGAACTCGATCATCTCGCGGTCGAACGTCATGTATCCGCCCTCGACGGCGTTCACCGGGCGGAAGCGAACCCTGCGTCTGCCAGTGTGACAGTGCAGTACGACGAAACGGTGGTGAACGAGGAGGCGCTGCGCAAGGCGATCGACGCCTGCGGCTTTCACTGCGCCGGAGAGCGTATGCCGAACCATATCTGCCAGATGGACCACACCGGCCATGAAGACCACGCGGCGCATGGCGCGACAGGGCCCGTTGCCAAGGACGCGATGGCCCATGAGATGGGTCACGGCGGCGGCATGGAGATGGCCGACATGGTCCGCGACATGCGCAACCGGTTCTGGGTGGCGCTGCTCTTTACCATCCCGATCTTCATCTACTCGCCGATGGGCGGCATGTTCACGCCCCGGTGCCGCCTTTCGGCCTGAGGCTGGACCTTTGGCTGTTCTTCCTCGGCAGCGCGGGCATCGTCTGGCCCAGTTGGCCGTTTTTCGTAGCCGCTTGGCGGGCGCTGAAGAACGGCATCCTCAACATGGCCGTGCTCGTCGTGCTGTCGGTCGGCACCGGATATGTGTTCAGCGTCGGCTCGACCTTCTTCTTTCCCGGCGTGCAGTTCTACGAGGCGGTCGCGGTGCTGCTGGTCTTCATCCTGTTGGGCCACTGGCTGGAAATGCGGGCGCGCGCCGGTGCCTCTGCGGCGATCCGGGCGCTGCTCGATCTCGCGCCGCCGATGGCCACGGTGATCCGCGACGGGCAGGAGACCGAGGTGCCGACCTCCGAAGTGCTTCAGGGCGAAACGGTGGTGATCCGCCCGGGAAACAAGATTCCGGTGGACGGCGAGGTTTTGGAAGGATCTTCGCTGGTCGACGAGTCGATGCTGACGGGCGAGTCGATGCCGGTGAACAAGAGCTTGGGCGATACCGTCATCGGCGCCACGATCAATAAGACCGGCACGTTCCGCTACCGCGCCACCAAGGTCGGCGCCGACACCGCGCTGGCTCAGATCGTCAAGCTGGTGCAGGAGGCGCAGAACTCGAAGGCACCGGCACAGCTTCTGGCCGACCGGGCGTCGCAATGGCTGGTCCTCATCGCCATCGTGATCGGGCTGGCCACCTTCGCGGTCTGGTTCTGGTGGATCGGATCGCCGCTGCTGTTCGCGCTTACACTGACGATCACCGTTTTCGTCATCGCCTGCCCGGATGCGCTTGGGCTGGCCACGCCAATGGCTGTCATGGTGGGCACCGGGTTGGGGGCGCAGCACGGCATCCTGTTCAAGAATGCCGGGGCGCTCGAGGATGCGACCAAGCTCGACGTGATCGTCTTCGACAAGACCGGCACGCTGACGATGGGCGAGCCGCGCGTTGTCGAACTCGTCGCGGCCGACGGGAGTACCGAGGATGATGCGCTGCGCGCCGCGGCCTCTGTCGATCGCGGATCGGATCACCCCTTGGCGCTGGCCATCGTCCAGCGCGCCGAGGGGCTCGATGTGCCGCAGATGGCCGGCTTCGAGAACCTTGAAGGCCGCGGCGCACGCGCCGAGATCGCGGGCGAGCCAGTGCTGGTCGGCAACCGCCGGCTGATGGACGAGCAAGGCATCGACCTTGGCGCGCTGGATGCCGAAGCCGAGCGCCTGAAGGGCGAGGGCCGCACCGTGGTGCATGTGGCGAAGGGCGGGCGGATGCTCGGGCTGATCGCCATCGCCGATGCACCGCGCCCAAGCGCCATGGCCGCCGTGGCCAAGCTGCGCGAACGCGGCGTCGAGGTGGCGATGCTGACCGGCGACAACGAGGGCACGGCGCGGCGGATCGCGGCCGAGTTGGGCATCGACATGGTGCTGGCCGACGTGCTGCCCGGTCAGAAGGCCGAGAAGGTCAAGGAGCTTCAGGCCAAGGGCAAGAAGGTGGGCATGGTCGGCGACGGCGTCAATGACGCGCCCGCGCTGACCCAGGCCGATGTCGGCTTTGCCATCGGCGCGGGCACGGATGTGGCGATGGAAAGCGCCGATGTCGTGCTGATGAAAAGCGATCCCTACGATGTCGTGGGCGCGATCGAGCTGTCGCGCGCCACCCTGCGCAAGATGCACCAGAACCTGTTCTGGGCGGTGGCCTACAACGTGATCGCCTTCCCCGCTGCAGCGGGCGTGTTCTACCCGCTGATCATCAGCCCTGCCGTCGCCGCAATTGCCATGTCGGGCAGCTCGGCGCTGGTCGCGGTCAACGCGCTGCTGCTCAAGCGGACGCGGCTGGAAGGGATCAGCGAAGGCCAAGGCGGCGCAGGTGATCGGCGGAACCCGGTGGATTCTGAAACCATCCTGGAGCCGGGTTCCACACCACAAACACACCAAACGCATTGAATGAAGGGGAGGCCACGATGACTGATACATCTACAGACAAGAAGCCCGACGGGAGCGGACTGGCAGCACGATTTCCCACCGCCTATTCCATCCTTTTTCTGCTGATCATCGCCGTTGCGGCCCTGACCTGGATCATCCCTGCCGGGCAGTACGACCGCGCGATGAATGAAGAGGTCGGGCGCGAGATCGCGGTGCCGGGCACCTATCAGACGGTCGAAGCCAATCCGCAGGGCTTCGTGGATGTCATGCTGGCACCTGTCGCCGGGTTCTATGACCCCGACAGCTATGCCGCCAATGCCATCGACGTGGCGCTGTTCGTGCTGCTCCTGGGCGGTTTTCTGGGGGTGGTAAACGCGACAAATGCGATCGACACGGGGATCCAGGCGGCGATGGTCTGCCTGAAGGGCCGCGAGATCTGGATGATCCCGATCCTTATGTCGCTCTTCGCCCTGGGCGGAACGACCTACGGCATGGCCGAGGAAACGCTGGCCTTCTACGCGCTGCTGATCCCGGTGGTCATCGCCGCGGGATACGATTCCGTGACCGGCGTGGCGATCATCCTGATCGGCGCGGGCATCGGCACGCTGGGCTCGACGATCAACCCTTTCGCCACGGTGATCGCCTCCAACGCGGCGGGCATTCCGTTCACCGAAGGCATCGCCTTGCGGCTGGTCATCCTGCTGGGCGGCCTCGCGATCTGCATTGCCTATGTCATGCGCTACGCCTCCAGGGTCAAGGCGGACCCGGCGCGATCCGTCGTCGCGGCGCAACGCGAAAGCGACCGGCGGTTTTTCCTGAAAGAGACGGACGCGGAATTCAGCGAGCCGAAGCTGACCGGCACCCAGAAGCTGGTTCTGCTCCTGTTCTTCGCCACCTTTGCCGTCATGATCTGGGGCGTGTCGAGCCAGGGCTGGTGGATGGCCCGGATGGGGGCGCTGTTCTTCGGCATGGCCATCGTCGTCGGGGTTGTCGCGCGATTGGGCGAGAAGAAACTGACCTCGGCCTTTGTCGACGGCGCCAGGGATCTGCTGGGCGTGGCGCTGGTGATCGGGCTGGCGCGCGGCATCGTCGTCATCATGGAACAGGGCCTGATCGCCGATACCATCCTCAACAGCGCGGCCGACACCCTCGGCGGCCTGCCGGAAATCGCGTTCATCAACCTGATGCTCTGGATTGAGATCGGGATGAGCTTCCTCGTACCTTCATCTTCCGGACTGGCGGTTCTGTCGATGCCCATCCTCGCCCCACTGGGGGATTTTGCGGGCGTCGGTCGCGACCTTGTGGTGACGGCCTATCAATCCGCAAGCGGGCTGGTGAACCTGATCACGCCCACATCCGCAGTGGTGATCGGCGGTCTGGCGATCGGACGCGTATCGTTTGATCGGTGGGTTGTCTTCGTATGGCCATTACTGCTGATCCTCGTCGTCTTCATCTCGGCCAGCATCAGCTTGGCCGCCATTCTTTGACTGAATACATAGGAGTTACCGCAGATGTCTGAACTGAAACTCGGCGTACATTCGGAAACAGGGCAATTGCGGCAGGTGATCGTGTCGCCGCCCGGACTTGCCCACCGCCGCCTGACCCCCGAAAACTGCGCCGATCTACTGTTCGATGATGTGTTTTGGGTCAAGCAGGCGATCAAGGACCATGCCGTCTTTGCCGACATCATGCGCGGCGAGGGCATCGAGGTCCTGGATGCCATGGCGCTGCTCGCCGAGACGCTGGACATCAAGGAGGCGCGCACCTGGGTGCTCGACCACCGGATCACCCGCAATGATGTGGGCGTGGGGATGCGTGACGACCTGCGCGCCTGGATGGAGGCACTGCCGGGCGTGGAACTCGCCCGTTTTCTCGTTGGTGGGATCACCGTCGACGATCTTCCTTTCACCCCGTCGGGCATGTTCGGCAGCTATCTCGGCCTCAACGGCTTTGTTTTGCCACCGCTGCCCAATTTCATCTTCACGCGGGACAATTCCGCCTGGGTCTATGGCGGCGTCTCTCTGAACCCGATGTACTGGCCGGCACGGCGGCCCGAAACGCTGTTGATGGCCGCCGTTTATCGGTTCCACCCCAAGTTCGCAGATGCGCGTGTCTGGTTCGGCGATCCGACGCGCGAATTTGGCGCGGCTACGCTGGAAGGGGGCGATATCATGCCCATCGGCCATGGCGTCGTGATGGTCGGTATGGGCGAACGCTCGTCTCCGCAGGCGGTGGGTCAGTTGGCCGAGGCGTTGTTTCTGGGGGGTGACGTGACGCGCGTCATCGCCTGCCAGATGCCCCGGTCGCGGGCGGCAATGCATCTGGACACGGTATTCACCCATTGCGGCAACGATGTCGTGACGACGTTCAAGGAGGTGGCTGACGCGATCACCTGCTATGACCTGCGTCCCGGGTCGGCCGGTGCCGCGCTCGATATCCGGCGCGACGCCCGGCATCTTTTCGAAATCACCGCCGAGATATTGGGTTTCAAGAAACTGCATCTGGTCCCGACCGGCGGCAGCGATCTGGCCGAGCAGTCGCGCGAGCAGTGGAATGACGGCAACAACGTGCTGGCGCTGCGGCCCGGTGTTGTCATCGGCTATGACCGCAATGATGACACCAACGCCGCGCTGAAGGACGCCGGGATCGAAGTTCTGGCCATTCCCGGTGCCGAACTGGGCCGGGGCAGGGGTGGAAGCCATTGCATGAGCTGCCCCACCATCCGCGACGCAATCTGACAAAAGGAAACCCCATGTCCTACAATCTACGAAACCGCCATTTTCTTGCGCTGCGCGACTTCAGCCCGCAGGAAATCGGCTTTCTGCTGAAACTCTCCGCCGACCTGAAGGCGGCGAAATACGGTGGCTACGAAGTGCCGCGCCTGACCGGCAAGGAAATCGCGCTGATCTTTGAAAAGGACAGCACCCGCACGCGCGTCGGCTTCGAGGTGGCCGCCCACGATCAGGGCGCCCATGTCACCTATCTGGGGCCGTCGGGGTCGCATCTGGGCAAGAAGGAGACCGTGAAGGACACCGCCCGCGTGCTGGGCCGGGTCTATGACGCGATCGAATATCGCGGCTTCGGTCATCCCATCGTCGAGACGCTGGCGCAGTATGCCGGGGTGCCGGTCTATAACGGTCTGACGGACGAATTCCACCCCACGCAGATCCTCGCCGATTTCCTCACCATGTCAGAGCATTCCGACAAACCGCTGGGTCAGATTGCCTATGCGTTTCTGGGGGATGCGGGCAACAACATGGGCGACAGCCTGCTGATCGGCGGCGCCAAAATGGGTATGGACGTGCGTCTGTGCGGGCCAAAGGCCTGTTGGCCCGATCCAGCCATTCAGGACGAAGCGCACCGGATCGCAGAGACCACCGGCGCGCGCATCACCATCACCGAAGAGGTGGGCGAGGCGGTGAAAGGGGCCGATTTCATCTACACCGATGTCTGGCTGTCGATGGGTGAATCCAAGGACAAATGGGAAGAACGTATCCGCCAACTTCTGCCCTATCAGGTCAACTCGGACGTGATGGCGCAGACCGGCAATCCGCAGACCAAGTTCATGCACTGCCTGCCCGCCTTCCACAACGCCGAGACTGAGGTCGGTGCCGACATCGCAAAACATTTCGACATCACGGCGATGGAAGTGACCGAAGAGGTGTTCGAAAGCCCGGCCTCCATAGTCTTTGATCAGGCCGAGAACCGGCTACACACCATCAAGGCGATCCTTGTCGCCACATTGGCTAACTAGCCGTGCTGGTGGTCGCAGCGCTTGGCGGGAACGCCCTGCTGCAGCGGGGTCAACCCCTGACGGCAGACAATCAACGCGCCAACGTCCGGACTGCGTCCGCTGCGCTGGCAAATATCGTGCGCGCCGGGCACACACTGGTCGTGACCCACGGCAACGGTCCGCAGGTCGGGCTGCTGGCGCTTCAGGGGGCGGTGTACAAACCCGACGAGGCATTTCCTCTCGACGTGCTGGGTGCGGAAACCGTCGGCATGATCGGCTACATGATCGAGCAGGAACTGGAGAATGCGCTGGATCATGCGCTTCCGGTCGCCACGCTTCTGACGCAGGTTGTGGTCCACGCGGACGACCCCGCGTTTCAGGCGCCCAGCAAGTTCATCGGCCCGGTCTATTCCCGCGACGAGGCCGAAACACGCGCCACCGCCGCCGGTTGGAGCATCGCGCAGGACGGGGACAAATGGCGGCGCGTCGTGCCTTCGCCAAAGCCGCAGGACATTCCGGATCTGCGTGTGCTGCGCCTGCTGCTGGATCAGGGTGTGATCGTGATCTGCACCGGAGGCGGGGGCATTCCCGTGCTGCGCCTGCCCGACGGCAGCATGACCGGGATCGAGGCCGTGATCGACAAGGATGCCGCCAGCGCGCTGCTTGCGCAACGGCTCGGGGCGGATGCGCTGCTTCTGCTCACTGACGTGGATGCGGCCTACCGGGATTTCGGAACGGATGATGCGGCGCCCATCCGACATCTCACCCCGCCAGAGGCGCGGGCGCTCGACCTGGCGGCGGGCTCTATGGGCCCCAAGATGGCGGCAGCGGCCGATTTCGCGGAGGCAGGAGGCCTCGCTGGTATCGGTCAGCTTGAGGATGCGCTGGCGCTTCTGGATGGAACGGCCGGGACGCAGGTTCGTTCGTCACCCCCAAAATCATCAAAAGGAGATTCTCGATGAAACGTCTCGCCGACAAAGTCGCCCTGATCACCGGGGGCGCAGCTGGTATCGGTCTGGAAACCGCGCGGCTCTTTCTCAGCGAAGGTGCCAAGGTCGCGCTTGTCGACCTCAGGGAAAGTGATCTGTCGGATACCGCGAGGGATCTTGGAAATTCGGGCGATGTGCTGACAATCGCGGCCGACGTATCGTCGGTCGAGGATTGCGAACGATATGTCGCGCAGACCGTCGAGAAATTCGGACGCATCGACGTGTTCTTCAACAACGCCGGGATCGAGGGCAAGGTCGCGCCACTGATCGATCAGAAGATCAAGGATTTCGACCGCGTGATGGCAGTCAACGTGCGCGGCGCATTCCTTGGATTGCAGCATGTCTTGCCGGTGATGATCGGACGGAAATCGGGAAGCGTTATCAACATGTCGTCCATTGCGGGTCTCAAAGGCAGCCCAAACGTCGCGCCCTATATCACGTCGAAACATGCCGTAGTCGGCCTGACGCGCGCGGCTGCGATCGAGGCGGCGGGCCACAACGTGCGGGTCAATTCCGTGCATCCATCGCCGGTCAACACCCGGATGATGCGGTCGCTGGAGGAAGGCTTCAATCCCGGTCGCGGCGATGAAGTAAAGCAGCAGCTTTCCGATACGATCCCGCTGGGTCGCTATGGCGAAAGCCTCGATATCGCCAACCTCGTCCTCTTCCTCGCCTCCGACGATTCCGCGTTCATCACCGGAGCGCAATATCCCGTCGACGGGGGCATGGCGGCGGGCTGATCAGTCACGCCAATTCAGTCCTCAGTGCCTCTTGCTAACGCGTCGGTGTGTTGGCCGCAAACGCACCGACACCCAGCGCCGCATTCGTGCGCGCAATCGATGCGGCTCCGTCTGGCTCAGCTTGGGTTAGGGCACGGATCGCGTCGATGGTCTCGGGGATCACGATAGCCTGGTTGTCGACCATATAGGCATAGAACAACTCGTCGCCCTCTACCCTGAGCATGTCCTCCCACAGGGCCACCTCGTAGAGGCTGTCGTTGGGGCGCCCGAGATCGGCCATCATCTCCTTGACTGCGTTGATTGCACCCAGCCCGTCCGACATCCGGATCAGAGCAATGCGGGACGACGCGCAGAATGCGTCCAGCACCTCATCCTTTGATGCCTTGCGCGGCATCCTCACGGACCAGTAGTGCAAATGCGCAAGGGTCTGGGGCACCTTGACGGCCATCGTGATCACGTCAAGGTCGGGATCGACGCTTTGCGCATCGGGGCCTTGGTGGCTAGGGATTTCGGGTTCGGGAACGAGCGTGTTCATGATCCCGCCCAGATGGCTTTCCCATGGATCAGTGGCGCGCCGAAGCAGCGTTCCGCGCGCCGAGCCAAGCAGGCCGGACCGTTTGAGTGCGCTCAGCGTGCGGACGATCGAGGTCGTGTTGCAGGACACGACACGGGTGCTGTCGCGCCCGAGCGCCGTTTCATAATTCGCTTCGGCGACAAAGGAATGGCCCGTTACGCTGTGTTTTTCGCCGCCGTGAACGATGAAACGGATGCCTTTGTCGCGGTATGTTTCCACATTCTGAGCGGCGATCTTTTTCGGCGTGCAATCGATCACGATGTCGGCGGCGGCCAACAGATCGTCCAAGCCGCCGGCGAGGTTCAGGCCGGCCTTTTGTATCGCGGATTCCCGTTCCGGGTCTGCAGCGTAGAGGGCAAAGCCCTTGGTTGCCGGCATCCGGGCGCGCCAGTCGGCCACGACATCCGCCACGCCGATCAGGTCCATGTCGGCCTGCACGGCCACCGCGTCGGCTACGCGCTTGCCGATCACACCGTATCCGTTCACGGCGACCTTGATTTGCCCTTTGCCTGTCATCTTGCTCTCCCTATTTGTTTGCCGAGTGCCCTGATGTGGCAGTGGTGATCTGCCTCAGCGTCCGCGATGTAATTCCGCGTCAACGGAACGGTGTCGCGGCGTTTGGCCAACTGGAGCTGGAACACCATCAACCGGCCATGCCGGAATGCCATTTCGCAGACAGCCAGATAGAATTCCCAAATGCGGCAGAACCGTTCGTCGTAAAGCCTCCGCGCGGTCCCGCGCTCGGCTGCGAAGCGTTCGGACCAGTGCCGCAGGGTCTCTGCATAATGCAGGCGCAGGACCTCGACATCGGTGACCCAAAGCCCAGAACGTTCCGCCGCCGAGATCGTTTCGGACAGTGACGGAAGATAGCCACCGGGGAAAATGTATTTCCTGATCCACGCATCGCTGCCACCTTTGGGTGCCATCGTACCGATCGCATGTACAAGCGCGACTCCATCCGGCTTGAGAACCCTTCGGATCGTGCTGAAATAGTCATCAAATCCACTGCGGCCCACATGCTCGAACATGCCCACCGAAACGACACGGTCATACTGGCCTTTCTCTTGCCGGTAGTCGCGGAGTTTAAAGGCGACCTGTTCGGACAGGCCGGACTGCGTTGCGCTGGCGCGGGCGGCCACGATCTGTTCGGTAGACAGGCTCAGACCGGTCACGCGGGCCTGATGCTGTTGGGCAAGCTCCAGCGCCAAGCCCCCCCAGCCCGAGCCGATATCGAGAACGTCAAGGCCGGGCCGCAGCAGCAGCTTTGCAGCGATGTGTCGTTTCTTGAGGGCTTGCGCCTCGTCCAAAGTTTCATTGCCTGTGGCGAAGTAGGCGCATGAATACTGTCGGTCCGCGTCAAGAAAGAGGTCGTAGAGTTCGGTCGAGAGATCATAGTGGTGCGCCACGTTGCAGCGGGCCCGGTTGATCGGGTTGTGATGCAACCTGCGGCTCAAAAAAGCGTCCAGCCCTTGCCTGATCCGTTTCCCGGGCAAAGCGTCGACGGCGTCGAGGTCAGCCATGCAAATCGAAAGAAGGTCGCGCAGGCTGCCGGTCTCGATGCGGAGCGTTCCATCCATATAGGCCTCGCCAAGCGCCAGACTGGGGTTTGCAAGAAGTTGCGCAGGCAGCGCCTTGTCGGTCAATCGGACTGAAACGGCAGGGCCGTCACCGCCACCGAAACGCCAAGTCCCACAACAGGGGTCGATAACAGTCAGGTGACCGTTCCGAACCAGACGGCTGAGCAATTTGGCAAGTAACCACATCGCGGCCCTTCCGGGTCCAAGGCGTGGAAGCTGCCTCGCGCCGTCATGCAATTCAAACTGCTCATCAGGTGGGATTTCGCTGTTGGACATGATCGGTGCCTCCGCGTTTGTCTGAGTTTGGAAGGGGCATCGAACGACCCCGGCTCTCAAAAAGACGACCGGCGCTAGTGTTTGTTACAGCGCGCAGCCATATTGCGTCGGCACCTGAAAGCAGGAAAGCGCCGATTGGGCGTATCGGTCCAAGCGCTTTCGGTACACATTTGCCCGATTGCAGCCTATTGTTCGCCGAAGGACATGAGCCCACGACTTATCAAACGCGATCGTGATCATCTTTCGATTGCGGCTTCGGTCTCAGGCACGCGTGTAAGGCAGCAGCATTAAAGCTCCGAGGATCGCTCCGCGGTTCTGCGTGTTCTTCAGATTTCGCTTTCGTCCGCAAGGCCTTCGAGGCGGGCGCGGACCTTCTCTGCCGCGTCGCAATCGCAATCAAGAAAGCCGTGAACCGGGCAGGTCAGGCACATCTGCTGCAACCTTGTCTTCAATGCCTGCCTGCCCCGGTGAACGCGGACGTTGAGGTTGTTCAACGTGATCCCAAGGTCTTTGGCGACGTCCTCTCGCGGTTGTTCCTGAAGATCGACCCGCCAGATGACTTCGGCATATTCCGGTTTGAGCGTTGGCAACAACTTGTAGAGACAATTGCAGATAACCTCGTCCAGTTCTTCGTCAAAATCGTGATGGACGCCTTCCAGGTCGGTCGGGGCCATGACCACCTCCCTCTGTCGCTGTCGCGAAACCTTGCGGCCATGGTCCGCTATGGACGACGCAAGGATCTGACTGAGCCAGCCGCGAACGGCGCGCACATCACGAAGTTGCTCTGAGCGGTCGATGGCCCGCAGCATAAATGTTTGCAGGACATCCTCTGCCGCCTCTGGATCACCCAGTCGCCGACGCAGGAATTTCAGAATTTGATGTCTGCCTTCCACCAACGCGTGGCGAACGGCCGCGTCGGTGGATTTTGCAGCGACGTCGGACTGGTCAACTAAGGAAAATTTGTCGCCTTGGTCATTTTTCATCACACACCTCTGCAAAATACGACGCTCGTAAGTCGGATGCGTTACACCGTCTGCCACAAACGTCTGCGTTTCTTTCATTATACGTGCATCCTGGAACTCATAAAGCACAGGTCATCAGACGTTTGTCTTAATAACCAGTAAGGTTTCAGTCGCTGAAACGTCTGTTTGGTTCGTCCAATCACTGTCGCCAAGCCGCCGCACCGCAATTGTTGACACTTGCGACTGCGATCATCAACTACGAGAAAAACTTATCATTCTACACTGACTTGGCACGCCGGAAGATCTCCGCAATTCCAGCCGGTTCTGACCTGAAAAAAGGAAATCCCGATGTCGCCGACGACAATAACCAAGATCGTTCTGGCCATGCTCTTGTGGGCGGCGTGCTTTCCGCTGATCACGGCAGGGCTGCAATATTCGCCGCATTTGACCTTTGCGACACTGCGGGCAATTCTGGCTGCGGCCACCCTGGTGTTTGTTGCGGTGTGGCTGCAGCGGCCGTTTCCGCGTGGTTGGCGCACGTGGGTGACACTGGGTGTCGTCGGCCTTGGCGCGACCAGTCTGGGATTTCTCGGCATGTTTCATGCGGCAGAATTTGTATCTCCCGGGCTCGCCACGGTTATCGCCAACGCTCAGCCGCTGCTTGCGACAATGTTGGGCGTTGCATGGCTTGGAGAGCGACTGGCGAGGGTCGGTTGGGGTGGCCTATTGATCGGTTTCGCGGGAATACTTGTGATCGCCTTGCCACAATTGGGCGATGGAGCGCGAGACGGGACGGCCATCGGTTTTGCCTACATCGTTCTGGCTGCGGTTGGAGTGACTGTCAGCAACGTGGCGATCAAATCCATCGCAGGTCAGGTCGATGGACTTTTTGCAATGGGCTTTCAGATGCTGATCGGCAGCGTGCCTCTTGCCGTGGCGGCGCTTCTCCTTGAAGATCAGACGGCCATCCAATGGACATCTGTTTTCGTAATGTCGCTGTTGGGCTTGGCCTTGTTTGGCTCTGCACTGGTTTACTGGCTGTGGTTTTCGGTACTGGAGGAAGTGGAACTGAACCGGGCGATTGTGTTCAGCTTCCTGGTGCCGATATTCGGTCTCACCATCGGGGCACTGTTCTTTGGCGAGCGTCTTTCCGCCGTGCAGTTTTCCGGGATCGTATTGGTCATTGCGGGTATAGTTCTCGTCAATCTCAGCGGTAGAACGCAAAGCCAGAAAAGCGGAGCATAATAGGATATAATTCGCTAAATCAATAGATTGATGTGGCCTGGTGACTGTGGACAAGGTTGGTGAGAGGCTTCCTAGCAGAGGGGAAGAGTGGGTCTTGGCCTTCGATACGGCGGGACGGAGCATGGCGAATTTGATCTGTGTGAACGCCTGCAAGCATTGGACACGCTCGACGCGATGATCATGTCGACAACAGTGCAAATATCGGAAAATTAGGACAGGAATGTCATGGCATCGCTCGACACCGAAAAACCGAAGGTACCTGACACCTCGACGGAACGTGCGTTGCTCGATGGACGTGGCGCATTTCTGGGGTTCCTGATCAAACGGCTTGGCAACCGGGCGGATGCAGAGGATGTCCTGCAGGATTTCAGCATCCGCGTGCTGCAGCGCAAGGACCAACTCAGAGACGTCGAACGGATGGATGCCTGGCTCTATGCGATCCTGCGCTCCACGTTGAATGACCATTTCCGCAAAGGCACGCGCCGTGACCAACTGGCCGCGGCGGTGGCGCGCGAGCCGGAAGACTGGACCGCTGATGCGCCGACTCAGATGGCACGGCTCTGCACCTGTCATGGCGGTCTGATTTCCGAACTGCGCCCGGCGGATTCGGAACTGATCCGGCGCATCGACTTCGGCGAAGAAGACCGTGAGCATGTGGCGCGCGACCTTGGACTAACCCGCAACGCGCTTGGCGTTAGGCTACACCGGGCGCGCACGGCTCTGCGCGAGGCGCTGACAAATCATTGTGGCGCTTGCTGCCGGGATGACCGTGACGATTGCTATTGTCAGCCTGAGGGTTGCAAGAACGCCGAGCACGAAACCGATTGCGAAGCAGGGCAGCAGAATTCCTGATCGAAACGCGGTCGGTTCTGTAACGTTTTTCGCCAATCGACGTCTTCTTTTGTGACTACGCCTTGGGCCAGCACAGCAGGAGGACTGGGATCATGCCACGGGAGACGACGAATTTTCGTTCGGGAGCAACGGAACCGTCGCGGAATGCCGCCGTTCCGGAGTTCATGTCGCGGATGATATGCAATTGTGCAGAGGCCTCCGCGCATCCAGACGCCCCGATGGCATTGGCGTTGTTCCAGCGCATGGAAATCTTGAAGCAACCCCCGGAATTAGCGGCGCGCGCACTGGGCCTCAAGCCCGGTGATGCGGCCTACCTGTTGACCGGTCTGCGCGAGGATGTCGCAAAGAACCTCGCACTTGCGCTTCTTGCAGGGCGGCCATCCAGAGAAATCTATGAACAGAAGGAAGCCAACAATGAATAAGAGCTTGCGCCTTGCGACTGTGACGCCGGAGCAACTTACGGCACCTGAGACTAAACGGCCCTCCGCTGGTGCCAATGTGCCCTACGCTCAGGACGCCTTTGAACGCTGGGTGCTGTTCCTCGACACGTTACGCGAACGCGCCGACAACATGATCGCACATGAACGTCAGGGCATGCCGCCGCTTCTGGATTTCGACTATGAGCTTCTGCTGGATGCCCGCACTTTTGAACGGCCCGCCAATTATGCACTGCTCCGGATCACGCGGGCAGGCGAAGATTGCTGGGACGATTGCGTGGACGAGGCAAAGCCGCCGGTCATCGTCATTGATCCGCGCGCGGGACATGGGCCGGGTATCGGCGGCTTCAAGCATGACAGCGAAGTCGGCATGGCGATGCACGAGGGCCATCCGGTCTATTTCGTGATCTTCTTTCCAGAACCCATGCCCGGCCAGACGCTGGCTGACGTACACTATGCACTGCGTGACTTCGTCACCGAAGTCGCCCGCCGTCACCCGAACGCGGCACCCGTGCTCTACGGCAATTGTCAGGCCGGTTGGGCCGCCGCCCTGCTGGCCGCCGATTGCGACGGTCTGACCGGGCCCATCGTGTTGAACGGCTCTCCGCTCAGTTATTGGTCGGGCGACGCGGCCACCAGCCCGATGCGGATGCTCGGCGCGCTCTCGGGCGGATCCTGGGCGGCGCACATGATCGCCGATCTGGGCGACGGGCGGTTCGACGGCGCGTGGCTGGCGCAGAACTTCGAGACCCTGCAACCTGAAAAGGCGATCTGGGAGAAATACGCCAACCTCTTTTCCCATGCCGATACCGAACGTGAACGGTTCCTCGACTTCGAACGCTGGTGGAATGGCTACTATACGCTGAGCCGCGAGGAAATTCTCGGCATCACTCAGAACCTTTTCATCGGCAATCGACTGGAGCAGGGCGAGATGCAACTGGACGCGCATTGTACCATCGATCTGAAACGGATCCGCAACCCGATCATCGTCTTTGCCTCGGAGGGCGACAACATCACCCCGCCGCAGCAGGCGTTGGGCTGGATTGCCAAGCTATATCCTGACACCGATGCGCTCAAGGCTGCCGGACAGCGCATCGTCTACATGACGCACGAGACTGTCGGGCATCTGGGCATCTTCGTCTCCGGGTCCGTCGCGCGGCTTCAGCATCGGGCGATCCTGGAAAGCCTGGAGGCGGTCGAGGCGCTGGCGCCCGGGCTTTATGAGATGGTCATCGATAATCCTTCCGGGGGCGCAAAGCGCAAGACCGACGACTACGACGTGCGTTTCGAGCCGCGCGACGTCGACGATCTCGGTTTTGGGTCAGACCATGGAGCGCTGGCCCAGGTCGCGCAGATGTCACGGATCAACGAGGCGGCTTATTCGACATTTGTTAGCCCTTGGATCAAGGCCGCGACGTCCCCTGCCAGTGCCGAGATGCTGCGCGCCCTGCATCCGATGCGATGGACCAGAACGATGTTTTCCGAGCGTGTGAACCCTTGGATGGCGCTGGTGAAATCCACAGCCGACTCCGTGCGTGAGACGCGGGATCCTCTGCCGAAAGACCATCCCGCCATCCTTGCCGAACGCGCGTTGTTCGCGCGTACCGGCGAAAACCTCGGTGCCTTGCGCAAAGCGCGCGATGCATGGCTCACACATGTCTTTGGCGCGATGTACGGCAGTTTCCCCATCGCCACCACCACACAAGCGGGCCAACCGACCGCCATACCAAACAAGGAGTGAAGGATCATGGAATGGATTATCGAAAACTGGGTTCTGGTCCTCGTGATCGGCGGGATGGCTGCATTGCATCTCTTCGGGCATGGACACGGCGGGCATAAGCACGGCAAGACCGCGAAGCGTCAAACTGCACAGAAGAAGGTGCCGGACGCCTCCGCCGATACCCGGGTTCAATCGGAAGATGCCTGACTTCCCCGAATGCTGCGATCCCGTGGAGCTTTTGGACCTGTCCGGTCGCAAGGGCTTGGTCATCGGCATCGCGAATGAACGCAGTCTGGCGTGGCCCGCCGCTCTGCACTTCCGGCAGGCGGGTGCCGAGCTGGCCATCACTTATGTTAATGAGCGCACCAAGACCCACGTGACACCGTTGGCCGCGCGGCTTGAAGCGCCCATCGTCCTGCCTTGCGATGTGAAGGCGCCACAGGAACTCGATGCCGTTTTCGATGCCATCGCAGAACGCTGGGGAAAGCTGGATTTCATTCTTCATGCCATTGGCAGTGTGCCCCCCGCCGACCTGCACGGTCGTCTGACAGACTGCTCTGCCGCGGGGTTCTCGGAAGCGATGGCCGTTTCGGTTCATTCATTGATCCGTATGGCGCATCTTTCCGAACCGCTGATGACCGATGGTGGCAGCGTGATCACGCTGAGTTATCTCGGCGGCGAACGCGTGGTGGAAAACTACAACGTCATGGGGCCGGTCAAGGCGGCGCTCGAAGCCACGGTGCGCTATCTCGCGCATGAACTCGGGCCGTCAAACATCCGTGTCAACGCTATTTCGGCGGGTCCGGTGCTGACCCGTGCGGCATCGGGGCTGACCGGCTTTTCGGGCCTTCTAGAGGCGACCAAGCGCGCAGCACCCTTGCTGCGCAACATAGAAGCCGACGAGGTGGGCCGCACGGCGCTGCTTTTCGCTAGCGATTATACCAGCGGCATCACCGGCGAAGTATTGCATGTAGACGCGGGTGTTCACATCGAAAGCCCTGTTGTCGCATCCGAGATGAACGCCAATCGGGAGGATTCACAATGACCCATGCCGAAGACGACCCTGTTCCTGCAACCGCAAAGGAACGCCGCGATTTTCTCTATTATGCAACGGCATCCACAGGCGCAGTTGCCGTCGGGGCTGCGGTCTGGCCGTTGATTGACTCGATGAACCCCTCAGCCGACGTGACCGCCTCCGGTACGGTCAGGGTCGATCTGTCCGGCGTCGAACCGGGCCAGCGCATTACCGTCAAGTGGCGGGGGCGCCCGGTCTTCGTCTGGCGCCGGTCTGTTGCGGCTATCGAGGCGGCGCGCGCGGTCGAACTCGACGATCTTGTCGACACTGTCGACAGTGCGCGCGAGAACCCGAACCTGAGTGGCGACGTTCCCGCGCGAGACGAGAACCGAACGGCGGACGAAGCTGGTGAGTGGCTGATCGTTATCGGTGTCTGCACCCATCTCGGCTGTATACCGCTGGGTCAGGACGGATCCGCAGTCGGAGAATTCGGCGGCTGGTTCTGCCCATGTCACGGATCGCATTACGACACGTCGGGGCGGATACGGAAAGGACCAGCACCACGCAACCTTGACATCCCACCCTATGATTTGGGCGATGACCTGCAACTGGTGATCGGCACCTGATCGGTGCATCGACCCATTACTTGCGAAGGAGGCAACGACATGCAAACCAAGGATATTATGACGACGTCCGTGATCTCCGTCCCGCAGGACGGAAAAATCGAGGACGCCGTGCGACTGATGCTCGACCATCACGTCAGCGCGCTACCCGTCGTAGACGCGGACGGCGCCCTCAAGGGAGTGGTCAGCGAAGGAGACCTGATGCGGCGCGTCCGCGACACCGACGGCCCACGCCGATCCTGGTGGCTCGAACTGCTGGGCGGGTCGGGCGATTCCGCCCACGACTTTGTCAAGCTCAACAGCCACCATGTTACTGACGTGATGACCCGCGATGTCGTTTCGGTCGAGGAGGACACGGCGGTCGCCGAGATCGCGCGCCTTCTGGAAAAGCACCGGATCAAACGGGTGCCGGTGCTGCGCGCGGGGCGCGTGGTCGGAATCGTCAGTCGGGCAAACTTGCTACATGCCTTGTCGGCAATTCCGGACGGGGCACTTTCCAAGCCCTCAAACGATGATCGGGTGCTGCGCGCCAAGATTGACGAGGCGCTCAAAGAGGTGCCCGGTGCAGCGGTCAATCTGGTTAACTACACAGTTGATAACGGCAATGTGGCGGTCTGGGGCGTTGCCGACAGCGATTTCGAAGAGAACGCCATTCGCGTCGCGGTGGAAAACGTGTCTGGTGTCCGCAGCGTCGACATCCATATGGGCCGACTTCCGGCTTGGTCCTACGGCATATGATCAATACTGTCGGCCAAGGCTCCGCACCATTTGCATGGCCTGCGGGCCGGAAAAGTTTCCTGCATGTTCGAAAGGCCCCGATGTGGTGCAGAAGATCACGGAGAAATGGCCTGCGGGGGAATCGGACCTCGCAGGTGTTTACACAAGTTTCGGCAGGGGAAGGATGCCTGGCATCGTCGCATAAACTGGTTGACCGGCTTGTCCTCTGCCGCATGGTACCGGTCGGTGGATCCTGCGGTTGCACTCTGGACTCCAGAAGGCACGAGGGTACCGGGTGCCGGAAAGCGGCGGGATGATGGCACCTGTGCCCGACCATTCCGCCGCCAGCGATGACCAGATTGAAATTGTTGGAGCCGGGCCCGCGGGCCTCGTCTGCGCGATAGTTCTGGCCAAGGCCAACCGCCGGGTCACGGTGCGTGAATGGCACAAGGATGTCGGTCACCGTTTCCATGACGATTTTCAGGGTCTGGAGAACTGGACCGACGCGCAGGACGTTCTGGACGAACTCGCTGCGGTCGGAATCGCCGCCGATCTCGATCATCGCGGTATCACCGAAGGCGTCGTCTTTGACAGCCGCGCCACGGCGCACCGGGTTCATGATTCAAAGCCCCTGTTCTATCTGTTGCGGCGGGGCAACGCCGTGGGGACGCTGGACCGCGCCCTGCTGGATCAGGCCCAAGCGGCCGGGGTCGAGGTGCGGTTCAATGATCGGGTCACGGCCACGGCGGGGAACATGATCCTGGCAGGCGGGCCGCGCCGTGCTGATATCATCGCGGTCGGCTACGTCTTTGACACGGCCATGCCCGATGGTGCCTGGCTTGCGTTCGGGCCGGAACTTGCCCCGAAGGGCTACGCCTATCTACTCGTGAACGAAGGACGCGGAACGGTGGCGAGTTGCATCTTTACGGGGTTTCGCGATCAGGCGAAGCATCTTGCGGCGACGGTATCGTATTTCGAACGTCACGCCGGGCTGCAAATGCAGAATGCGCGCGGCTTCGGCGGTTTCGGAAATGTCAGATTGCCACGCACAGCGATGCAGGGCGGAAAACCGGTGATCGGCGAGCACGCGGGGTTTCAGGACGCGCTGGCAGGATTCGGGTTGCGCTATGCGATGCGAACGGGCCGGCTGGCGGCAGAGAGCCTGATACACGGAACCGACTACACCGAAGCCTGGCGGCAGAGTTTGGAACCGGGCCTGAGTGCCGGCGTGGTCAACCGGTTCATGTTCAACCGGACCGGCGCGCGCGGATTGGATTATCTGATCGGAAAACTCGGTGCCAACGACACCCGCTCGGTATTGGCGACGGCCTATCGGCTGTCGTTTACCAAGCGCCTCGTGCTGCCGCTCGCCCGGTTTCGCTATCGCGAACCTCTCAAAGACCGCAGTTGCGACCATGTCGCTTGCGATTGCGTCTGGTGCCAGCACGGTCTCCATGATCCGTCCGGTGTCTGACCGCCCTGGCCATCGCGCCACCATCGAGATCAAAGCAGGTTCTCGCGCCATCATATCAGGAAGCGGCGCACCAGTCGACGACCCTGACGTTGCTGCCAGATTCACGATGCGCTAAGCGGGAACCATGCGCGTCTTTGACAGAAATTTTATTCGGGCGGACGGTATCAGCCGCAAAGCAACGGGCGTCTCGCGGTCGAGCAAACATGCGCGCGCTGCGATGTGTGTGCCGGACCTCGGCGAGGGCGAGGGCACGTTCCGGCTTTTCGTCGAAGGCGATGTGCTTTTCGACGAGATGATCGCCGCGATTGAGCGCGCGACGCGCGATATCCGCATGGAGTCCTATATCTTTGCGGCCGACGAGGTCGGCGCGCGTTTCGTGGCCGCGCTCGCGGAAAAAGCGCGCGCCGGCCTTGACGTGCGGCTGCACGTCGACGCCTTCGGTGCCGGCCAGAGAAACTTTCGCAGGCTGCGACACGAATTGAAACAGGCCGGGGTCCGGTTCCGCTGGTTTCGCCCCTTCAGCCTGCTGCACCCGCTGAGATATCTGCAACGCAACCACCGCAAGCTTCTGGTCGTCGATGGCCGGGAAGCATTCCTGGGCGGTTTCAACATACGCCGACTGAACTCGCGCCGACTTCACGGCGAGACCCGTCAGCGAGACACCCATGTGCGCGTCGCGGGCCCGCTGGTGGAGCTCGCTGTCAGGCATTTCGAGCGACTCTGGCTTGACGCTGGCCAGCTTCCGGCAAGCGCGATTCCCGATGATACCAAGGGGATCGAGGGGTTGCTGGTGCCGAGCTACTCGCGCCTGTGCCGCAAGCGGCTTGCCTGTCTGCATGCGGGGCTGATCGAAATGGCGCAAACCCACGTTTATCTGACCTCACCATATTTCAGTCCTGGAACCGTGGTCGACCGCGCGCTTCAGGCCGCCGCCCGGCGCGGCGTGGACGCACGTTTGCTGGTCCCCCGCCGGAGCGATCCGCCGGTCGCCGGCTGGGCGACTCGGGCTGCATATGCGCACCTTCTGTCGGCGGGCGTGAGGGTCTATGAATACCTGCCGCGCCAACTGCATGCCAAGACTTCGGTCATCGACGCGGCTTGGTCGATCGTGGGCTCGGCAAACCTCGACTACCGAAGCCTGTTCATCAACCAGGAGCTCGTGTTGATCGCTCGGGATCGGACCCTGGCCGAGCAACTGCAGGCGCAGTATCTGGGCGACCTCGCAGAGGCCGCTGAAATCACCCAGCCGGCGTGGCACCGCCGCGGCTTGCGCGCGCGTGGCCTGGAGGCGATTGGCTGGGCCGCGCGACGACTGCTGTAGCTGTCAGAACCGCTCGACCCATGCCAGCCCGGATCGGGCGTCCCGGTCGGAGCTGCCAAACGACTGCCTCCGGCCTGCGAGACCGCCCGCATCCTCACACTGCAAACGCGCCAATGTCCGAATTCCTGTAATGCTGTCCGTCGAGCCGCGTCTATAGAACGAAGGCAACAAGAGGAGGTCCAGATGGACAGTCTTTCCAATACCCCGAAGCAAGCCAGCGCCGCCGAGAAATCGACCGGATGTTGCGGCGGCAAATCCGACGCGCAGGGCCAAGCCAAGCCCGAGCCGCGCGTCACGGAATCCGCCAAGGAGACGCCGGCCAAATCCGGCTGCTGCTGCGGCCACTGACACGACACCCCCGCGCGGGATCTGCGTCCCGCGCGAGCCACGGCACGGCGGCGCCGGATAGCAAGGCTCTTGCGGACCGGTCCCACCGGCGGCGAGGAGGGAACAAGCCATGATGCCTATCATCTATTTCACCGCAGTCGCGGCGATCCTTTTCCTGGCCCTGCGCATGACGTGCGGGGCATGTGTCATGGGCGCGGATACCGCGACGGGGCGCGCGCGCCTGCCACTTGTGCCGCTGGGCTGGGCGCTGAGCCTGTTTCTGGCGGTGACCTATCTGGTCTGCATCGCGTTCGATCTGATCTTTCCCGGCTATGCGATGTACCAGACCTGGTCCGGCCTGCTGCCAGGGTTCGTCTGGCTGACACCGCTTGGCTTCATCGTCGGTCTGGTCGAGAGCTTTCTCTATGGCTGGTATGCCGCGTTGATCTTCGGCGGGCTCTTCAACGCCATCGCGAATAGGGAGACTTAGGCATGACACAAATCACACGTCCGAAACTACGCTTTCTGGGTGCCGCCGGGACCGTGACGGGATCGCGTTATCTGATCGAGGCCATGGGACGGCGCATTCTCGTGGATTGCGGCCTGTTCCAGGGGTTCAAGAACCTGCGAGAACGCAACCGCAAAACGTTTCCCGTGCGTCCGAACACGATCGACACTGTGCTGCTCACACATGCACATCTCGACCATTCGGGATACCTGCCGGCGCTGATCCGGGCGGGGTTCGGCGGCCGGGTCCACTGCACCGAGGCGACAGCAGACCTTTGCGGGCTTATCCTGCCCGACAGCGGACACATTCAGGAAGAAGAGGCGCGCTTTGCCGCCCGGAGGGGGTTTTCCAAACACAAGAACCCCAAACCGCTCTATACGCTCAAGGATGCAGAGGCGGCGCTGGAACGCCTTCGGCCGCATGGCTTCGATCAGAGGATCGACCTCGGCGACGGGGTCGCCGCCCGTTTCATCCCGGCCGGGCACCTTCTGGGCGCCGCCCAGATCCGTTTCGAGATCGGCGACAGGGTCGTCCATTTCAGCGGCGATCTGGGCCATGATCCCGATCCGCTGATGCGGCCGCCGAAACCGTTCGGTGGAGCCGATGTGCTGGTCTGCGAATCCACCTACGGCAATCGCTCCCATCCCGATACCGACCCCGAGGCCGAACTGGCCCCAGTCCTGAAGCGCACGTTTGCCCGTGGCGGCACGGTACTGATCCCGTCATTTGCGGTCGGACGGGCGCAGGGGGTGATGCTGCATATCGCGCGGCTCATGGCGCGGGGGGACATTCCCTATGTACCGGTGTTCCTCAACAGCCCGATGGCCGTGGATGCGACCGATATCTATCACCGCCACCACGCAGAGCATCACGTCAGCCGCGAAGACTGCGTCGCGATGTTCGAGATTGCCAAGCGCGTCAACACGGTCGAGCAATCGAAGGATCTGAACACGCGCCAGGGCCCGATGATCATCGTCTCCGCCAGCGGAATGCTGACCGGCGGGCGCATCCTGCACCATCTGGCAAGCTTTGGCGGCGACAGGCGGAACACGATCCTGCTGTCCGGCTTTCAGGCCGGCGGAACACGTGGCGCGGTGCTGGCCGATGGCGCGCGAACCTTGCGCATGTTCGGACGAGAGTTCCCGATCGAGGCCGAAGTGGTTCAGCTCCAGTCCTTTTCCGGGCATGCCGATGCCGACGAAATCCTGCGCTGGATGTCCGCCGGTCCCGCACCCACGATGACCTATCTGACCCACGGGGAACCTTCGGCTGCGGACACCCTGAGATTTCGCGTCAAACACGAGCTTGGACGATCCGTGCGCGTCCCGGAGCACCTCGAATCCGTCTATCTGGACCGGCCGCGATGACCGATACGCTTGCTCTTGTCCCCGCCGGGATCGACACCTACCGGCAACCGGTCGTCTATATGAACGAAGACTGCCACATCTGTCGCTCCGAGGGGTTCGCGGCCCAGACCCGTGTGCGGATCGACCTGGAGGACCGTTGGATCATCGCAACCCTGAATGTCGTTGGCCGCGGAGCGTGGCTTGACGTGGATCAGGCGGCGCTGTCCGCCTCGGCTTGGGCGGCGCTTGGTGCGCGAGCAGGGGACAAGGGAGCGTTTTCTCATCCCGAACCGCCCGTTTCCGCGTCGATGATCCGGTCGAAAGCCTATGGCGACAGGCTGGATCAGGCTGGGTTCGCGGCAATCGTGAGCGACACGCTCGACAGCCGGCTGTCCGATCTCGAGCTTGCCGCTTTCGTCACCGCCTGTGCGGGTGAGCGGCTGGATGAGCCCGAGACCGTGGCACTGACCCGCGCCATGCAGGGCGCCGGGCAGACGCTCGACTGGGGAGGGCGGACCATTCTCGACAAGCATTGCGTCGGCGGTTTGCCGGGCAATCGAACGACGCCGATCGTGGTTGCTATCATCGCCGCAGCGGGGCACCTGATTCCCAAGACGTCCAGCCGTGCGATCACGTCGCCGGCAGGGACGGCCGACACGATGGAGGCCATGGCACCCGTTGCGCTCGACGCCGCCGCGCTGCGCAGGGTAGTCGAAGCAGAAGGCGGGTGCATCGTCTGGGGTGGCGGGCTCGCCCTCAGCCCCGCCGACGATCATTTCATTCGTGTCGAACGCCCGCTTGATTTCGACTCGACCGGTCAGTTGGTGGCAAGCGTACTGTCGAAGAAGGCCGCGGCGGGTGCCACGCATGTCCTGATCGACATGCCGGTCGGACCCACGGCCAAGGTGCGCTCTGAGAAGGCTGCCGAGGCACTCGGCGTCCGTGTGTCAGCGGTCAGCAATGCGTTGGGTCTGAACCTGGCGCTGCATATCAGCGACGGCATCGCTCCGGTCGGGCGCGGCATCGGCCCGACGCTGGAAGCCATCGACGTGCTGGCGGTCCTGCGACGCGCGCCGGATGCGCCTGCGGACCTGCGCGAAAGGGCGCTGGATCTGGCCGGGCATCTTCTGGACCTCGCTCCCGACGGCGTGGCGGGGCAGGGACGAGACCGGGCCCGGGCTCTGCTGGATAGCGGCGCGGCTGAGGCCAGGTTCATGGCGATCTGTGAGGCGCAGGGCGGGTTCCGGGAACCCGGAACGGCGGCGCAGCGGATCGAGATACACGCCCCCCACGCGGGCCTTTTGACATCCGTGGATAACCGCCGGATCGCCCGCATCGCCAAGCTGGCAGGCGCGCCGCGTCAGAAATGCGCAGGCATTCGCTTGCTGGTGCGGTTGGGCGACCGGGTGGACGAGGGCCAGCCGCTCTATGAACTCCATGCCGAGACAGCGGGCGAACTGGCCTATGCCCTGGCCTATGCCGAATCCCAAACCGGGGTTCTCACGCTGTCCGAGGAGGGCCCATGATCCTCATACCGTTTCCCGAAATGAAGCTACTGACCGAAACTCTGGCACTCGCGATGGGGGCGGAATTGCGCACGCTCGACTGGCACCATTTCCCCGATGGCGAAAGCCTGATGACCTTGCCGGGCGATCTGGACGGGGCCGACGTGGCGCTCCTGGCGACATTGCGCGATCCCGACCGTCTTGCGCTGCCCCTGCGTTTCGCCGCGGCGACGGCCCGCGAGATGGGCGCGCGGCGCGTCGGTCTGATCGCACCTTATCTAGGCTACATGCGGCAGGACCGCCGTTTCGAGGCCGGGCAGGCGGTCAGCGCGCGGCTGTTCGCGCAATTCCTGGGGGAAAGTTTCGACTGGCTGGTGACGGTCGATCCGCATCTGCACCGGATCGCGCGGCTGGAGGAAGTTTTCCCGATCCCAGCGGTGCGCGCCGTTTCCGCCCCACTGCTTGCGAACTGGATCAAGACAAACCTGCCCGACGCCGTTCTTTTGGGGCCCGACAGCGAAAGCCAGCAATGGGTGGCCGAGGTAGCCCGGCTGGCCGGACGGCCCTATGAAGTGCTGCGCAAGGTCCGGACCGGCGACCGTCAGGTCGAGGTCAGCGTGCCGGACAATGCCGCGTTGCGCAATGGCACGCCCGTGATCCTGGACGATATCGCCTCTTCGGGGCGGACCTTGGTGCGCACCATTGAACGGCTCGTTGCGGCGGGCATCCGCGCGCCGGTGTGCCTCGTGATCCACGCGGTTTTCGCCGGTTCCGCGCATGATGACATTCTGGCAGCCGGTGCCGCAAGGATCATCACCACCGACACCATACCGCATCCATCGAATGCGATCCGAATCGCCAGCGTTCTGGCTGAAGCATTCGGGTCGCTTGGGGTGCGAGCGGGCACAAGCATCGACTAGAGAAGCAGGGAAATCAGGATGTCCGAAAACCACAACAGGCATTTGGAGACGCCCGCCGCCGGGCAAGTGCGGACAAGGGATCGGGCCGCTCTCTATCGTGACAACGAACCGGCCTTTGCGGATTGGGCGCTTGGCGCGGGTCTTGCGGCCCATGACGACCTGACACAGGTGCGGGTCCACGACATGGTGGATATTCTCGAGCGTCGCGGGCGTGTGCGCGACAGGGCCGAAGCCTGGCGTATCCTCGCCGCAGCAGACCGGATCACGAAGGCGGCAATGTGGCTCGTTGTGCATATGACCTATGCGCGAAACGTGCGCACGGACGGGACACCGCTTGACGCCGAGGATTTCAAAGCCGGTCCCGATGGTCATACCGGCGGGTCGCTCAACATGGTCCCTGCCTATGTCGGCTATCTGGCTGCAAACGCGCTTGGCAGCATGACACGATCCTGGCTGATGGGACAGGGGCATTGCGTTGCCGCGATCGACGCGGTGAACCTCATCGTCGACAACATGTCGTCCGAACAGGAGAACCGATACTCGTTTTCCGATCCCGGCCTGACGCGCTTCGTTCGGGATTTCTATTCCTACGAGATCACCGTCGAGGGACGCCCCGCATCTGCGCTTGGCAGCCATGTGAACGCGCATACCGCCGGCGGTCTCATCGAAGGCGGCTATCTCGGCTTTGCCGGGCTGCTCTACGGGCACATGCCTCAGCCCGGTGAACATCTTGTGGCGTTCATGAGTGACGGTGCTTTCGAAGAACAGCGCGGAAGCGACTGGGCACCGCGCTGGTGGCGTTCGAAAGACACCGGGCCGGTCGCCCCGATCATGATCGCGAACGGTCGACGGATCGACCAGCGCACGACAATGGCGCAATCCGGCGGCGTGGACTGGTTCCGTCGGCACCTGCGGCTGAACGGTTTCGATCCGATCGATCTGGACGGGCGCGATCCGGCAGCCTTCGCTTGGGCGATCTTTGAGATCGAGGAACGTCTCGCCGCCGATGCCCTGGCCGTCCGGGAAAAGGACGAAGCACCTGCGGTCCGTCTGCACTACGGCATCGCGGAGACGGTCAAAGGTTTTGGATTTCCCGGCGCCGGCACGAACCGTGCGCATAACCTGCCGCTCGAGGGCAATCCGCGAACCGACGCGGCCGCCCGCCGTGACTTCAACGAGGGTGCCGCGAATCTCTGGGTGCCGCCAAAAGACCTGTCGGATGCGGTGCTTGCGCTCAACAACCACGACGCCTCGGGACGTCCCAAGGAGCGGGCCCATCCCCTGATCTCGCGCCCGGCGGTGACGCCCAGCCTGCCCGAACCGCCGTGGCACGCCTCTGAGGGTCGCAGAAACGTCTCGCCGATGGAAGGTCTCGACCGATACTTCGAAGCGCTTGTCCTGGCCAATCCCGGCCTGCGCGCCCGCGTCGGCAACCCTGATGAAATGCGCAGCAACAGGATGAACGCGACACTAGATCTGCTGAAGCATCGTGTGACCGCCCCTGAGCCCGGGATGCCGGAATCCGAGACCGGTGGCGTCATAACAGCCCTTAACGAAGAAGCCGTCATATGCGCCGTTCTGGCAAACAAGGGCGGTCTCAATCTGGCAGTCTCCTACGAAGCCTTCGCCACGAAAATGCTTGGAGCCTTGCGTCAGGATCTGATCTTCACGCGGCAATTGACCGTCGCAGGTCGCCAGCCCTATTGGCTTGGCTTGCCGGTCGTCCTCACCTCGCACACGTGGGAGAACGGCAAGAACGAGCTGTCGCATCAGGACACGACCGCTGCCGAAACGATGTGGGCGGAGATGTCCGATCTCTCTCGCGTCGTGTTTCCTGTGGACTGGAACAGTGCCGTCGCATGCCTGCGGGATGTCTTTCGATCACACGGGGCGATCTGGACGATGGTGGTTCCCAAGCGCGAAGTTCCAGACGTGCTATCTCCCGAACTGGCGCAACGGGTGCTGGCCGACGGCGCGGTCTGCCTGCGCGATGTCGGTGGCGATGACCCGGAATTGATCCTGGTCGCCGTCGGCGCCTACCAACTGGCCGAAACTCTCACGGCGTCGGATCGCCTGAAAGAAAAGAGCGTGCGGCACCGTGTCATCGTGATGGTCGAGCCGGGACGGTTCCGCAGCCCCCGCGACGATCATGAGGCGAAGATGACCGCCTCCGACGCGACGCTCGAAATGTTCTTTCCCGAAACGGCAGGCGCCCGGGTCTTTGTCTCGCATACCAGGCCGGAGCCGCTCGGCGGTCTCCTCCGCCGCCTCGATACCGGATCGCGGAAGTCGAGATTCCTCGGGTTCTGCGGTCGCGGTGGCACACTCGATGCAGACGGAATGCTGTTCGCCAACCGATCAACCTGGGCGCATGTTCTTGCGGCTGCGGCGGATGTCACGGGGCGGCGGGCGCTGGATTTTCTGACAGAAGCCGAATTCGATGCGGTTCAGGGACGTCGCGCGCCCGCAGGAGTTCTTTTCAAGGGACATGACGTATGACGCGAAAAACGACTGGCCAGAACCTTGCAGAGACCGCGCGAATGGCTCCGACGGGTGGGGGCTGGTTTCATGTATCCTCGATCCACAACTGACTACGGGAATGTGTTATGACAAGACATCACGAAAAACATTTGGATAATGACAATCCGCCGCGGCCGCCCTCGTTCTGGAAATCACGCGCGGGCATCTACCTGATCTTTGCGCTCATCCTTGGCGGACTTCTGCTGGGTTACGAGCACCGTGTGCACATTCTGAGCAGTGGATTGCTGATCTGGCTCCCTTTGCTGCTTTGTGTTGGCATGCACTTCTTCATGCATGGCGGGCATGGTGGCCACGGCGGGCATGGTGGTCACGGGTCGGGAGATGACAAAACATGACCGACCCGGGATCATCTTACGGCCTTTGGCTGCTCGTGTTCATCAATTCAGCGGTCTTCATCCTATTCGCTTTCAGCTTCTTCAAGCCGCAAACATCGCGCGACTGGCGCAGCTTCGGAGCCTTCAGTGCCTTCATCGTCGCGCTTTTTGTCGAAATGTACGGGTTTCCGCTGACGATCTTCTTCCTGTCGGGTTGGCTCCAATCCAACTGGCCGGGGATTGACTGGTTTGCCCATGACAGCGGGCACCTGCCGGAAATGATGTTTGGCTGGAGTTCGAACCCGCATTTCGGGCCGTTCCATTTCCTCAGCTTTGCATTCATCGGTGGGGGCTTCTGGCTGATCTCGGTGGCCTGGCACCATCTCTGGGCCGCTCAGCGGGCCGGGCGACTGGCCATCACAGGCCCCTACGCCCGGATACGGCATCCGCAGTATGTGGGATTCGTTCTCATTATGGCCGGGTTCCTTGTGCAATGGCCGACGATCCTCACGCTCGCCATGTTCCCGGTTCTGGTCTGGATGTATGCGCGACTTGCCAAGAGCGAGGAGGCCGACAGCCGGGCCCGGTTTGGCGAGGCATGGGAGAGATATGCAGAGGATGTTCCCGCGTTTCTGCCTCGATTCCGGGAAGTTGCCGCGCAATGAACGCAAGCGTTCTGTTCCGTTTTTTGCAGAGCGCAAGCTGGCTATCGGGAAACCGGAGCGGCGTCAGTTTTTGCCGACGATCGAGCGCTCGCCTGCGAATTGATCGAAGATTGAGTTTGATATCGGAAATGCAAGACGGATTTGCGATTTAGAAGCGCCGAGACCAAGAGGGTGAACGGAGTGAGCAATCTGGTGATCCTCGGAGGATCCGGTGATGTCGGGTCGCGGCTTATTCGCCTCCTTTCCGACCATCAGGAATGGAAGGTTTGGGCGGTTTCCAGGCGAAACCGTGCGGTTGAAACGGCGCATGAAAACGTGGTTTACACAGCCCTCGACGTGGCGCGCCCCGACGCGGCCCATTCACTTCCCGACGACGCCATGGTCGTAAATCTGACCGAAGCGACACCGCCGGGGCTGGTCGCTGAAATTCTCGCAAGAGGCGGTACGGTGCTCGATACATCGGCGACGCCGAGCTATGTCCACGCCCTGATCCGGGCGGCGGACGGGACAAACGGGTGTCTTGTGACGGGTGTTGGAACTGCTCCGGGTCTCAGCACATTGATGGCGGCAGCTCTGGCAAGCGACAAACGGGTAGAGACGCTGCGTATCGGAGTCGAGCTTGGCATGGGCCGTCACTACGGGAAGGCAGCGTCTGAGTGGTTCTTTCGGACGCTTGGACAGCCTTATGACGACCCGGTGACGGGCCGGTCTGTATTTCCTGGCACGCACCCCTGGTGGTTTAGTTTCGCACAGAACGAGGCGCCGAGACTGGCGCTCGATGTGGCGTTTCCCGATGAGGGAATTCATCCTGGCGGACGCGAAGTCCGTGTTCACCATTACCTGGCCGTCGATCCGCCATTTGTCACACGCCTGTTTGCAGTGGCACAACGGCTTTGGCTCGGACGCTGGATGTCAGAGCATTCCCGGCGATTGACAAAGCTTTCAGAGTGGCTGCCGCAATTCGGGCAATTTAGAACACGGATCGCGGCGGTTGCGTTCGATCGCGACGGCAAAGAGATTGCCGCGAACCTGTTCGAAGGTGGCGATCAGGCTGATTTGACGGCTGCGATGATATTGGTGACACTTGATGCAATGCGGTTCGGCGATGCGCGACAGGCAGGGGCCAATTCGATTGTTGACCACCTTGATCTGGAGCAGGCGCTGAGCGGTCTGCGTCGCCACTTGGCAGGCGGAGCGGCCATACACACGAACGCTTGGCAAAGGCCAAATTAAGAAACGGGAAAGACGGGGCAAATCATGAATCACGAGCACGGCCACGGCGGCGACGGCTACAAGAAGAACTCCATCACTTTGGGCGGCGCGGTTGCCATGGGCACGGGCGTGATGATCGGGGCAGGGATCTTTGCCCTGACAGGGCAGATTGCCGAACTGGCCGGGCCGCTCTTTCCCATTGCGTTCATCATCGGTGCGATCGTGACCGGGTTCAGTTCCTACAGCTACATCAAGATGTCCAACGCCTGGCCTTCGGCAGGGGGGATCGGGATGATCCTGCAAAAATGCTACGGACCCGGCGGGATTGCCGCGGGGGCGGCGCTTTTGATGGCGCTCAGCATGGTGATCGCGGAAAGCCTCGTCGCAAGGACCTTTGCCACCTATCTTTTGCGTCCGTTCGATATCGAGGGCGGGCCGCTGGTGCCCATCCTGGCCGTTGGGGTAATCCTTTTCGCCTTCGTCGTAAACATCGCGGGCAACCGGTCAATTGGGCTGTTCTCGATGGTCATGGCCGCAATCAAGATCGGGGGCATCGCGCTCTTCGGGATCGCGGCCCTGTGGTCGAGCGGGTTTGAATTCGCAGCCGCGTCGCGGGACGCTGTGGATTTCGGCCCGATGGGTTTCGTCGCCTCGGTCGCGCTTGCCATTCTTGCGTTCAAGGGGTTCACGACGATCACCAACAGCGGCGCCGAGATCACCGATCCCAACCGCAACGTGGGGCGCGCGATCATGATTTCGATTGCGCTGTGCGTCGTCGTCTATCTGCTCGTGGCCTTCGGTGTCGGGTCCAGCCTGACCATAGACGAGATCATTGCCGCCAAGGACTATTCGCTGGCCGAGGCGGCGGAACCGGCATTGGGGCAGGTAGGCTTCCTGCTAACGGTCCTGCTGGCCGTTGTGGCGACGGCCTCGGCGGTTCTGGCGAGTGTCTTTGCGGTCTCGCGGATGCTTGCGATGCTGACGGATATGAAGATGATCCCGCATAGTCACTTCGGCATGTCCGGTCCGATCCAGCGGCATACGCTGGTTTACACCGTGGTGATCGCATCCTTCCTTGCTGTGTTTTTCGATCTGAGCCGCATCGCGTCGTTGGGTGCGTTCTTCTATCTGATGATGGATATGGCCGTGCATTGGGGTGTCTGGCGCTACCGCAGGGCAGAGATCGGTGCCTCGGGTGTCATCATTCTTGCAGCACTCGGGTTTGATGCGATCGTTCTGGTCGCGTTCACTGCCATGAAATTACAAAGCGATCCCGCGATTGTCGCCTACGCGGCCCTTACGATCGCGGGAGTCTTTCTGTTCGAACGCGCCTACCTGTCGCGCTGGCTGGCGCCGCAAGATGAGCCCGCCCACAGTTGACGGATGTTGCCACGCAATCGGTTTGCGACGGGCGGCGCGCGGGGTTCGCCATGCTCGTCGGTCTTGCTCTGGGTATAGTGGCCGCGAACTCGCCGCTGGCGGACATCTACGCGATTGTGCATCACCTGCCTCTGCGGGTTGGGGCGGGCGACTGGGCAATCGAAGCCCCTCTGATCGAGTGGATCAATCAGGGCCTTCTGACGGTCTTCTTCTTTCTCATCGGTCTTCACACAAATCTTGAGCTGACCCGTGGGGCGCTGACCGAACCCGGTGCGGCCATGCTTCCGGCAAGTGCGGCGCTTGGGGGCATGATTGTGCCGGCAGCGATCTACTTCGGGCTCAATGCCGGAGATGCCGTCGCCCTGCGTGGCTGGGCAATCCCGATTGCGACAGACATCGTCTTGGTCCTTGGCGTCCTCTCGCTGTTTTCGGGCCGGGTTGACCCTGCGGTCATCGCCTTTGCCACAGCCGCAGCGATTTTCGACGACCTTGGCGCAGTAATTGTCATCGCATTGTTCTACGGAGCCTTCGATCAGTTTTGGCCGCTTTGGGTGGTGGTTGGCGGCTTAGCAGGTCTATTTCTGCTCAATCGAACCCGAAGGGCATCTCTCTTGCCTTATCTCGCCTTCGGCTGCGTTCTCTGGGCAGGACTTATACTGACCGGTCTCGAAGGAGCCATTGCAGGGGCAATTGTCGGAATTTCATTGCCGCTGTCGTCGTTTCCGCCAAGAGCGACAGCGCGCGCCGAGCGGCGCGTTTCGCCAGTTGCTCTGTTCTTTGTTGTGCCAATCTTCACATTCTTCAACGGCGGCGTCATGATGGATTTTCCTCCTGCTGACCCACAGGCATGGTCTGTCGCAATCGGCATTGCGATTGCTTTGATTGTCGGTAAGCCTTTGGGAATTCTCGGCGGAACACTTCTAGCGCTTCGCCTCGGCATCGGAACACTCCCGCCCGGCACCTCGATGCGGGACGTCATTAGGGTCTCACTGCTGGCTGGCGTCGGTTTCACCATGAGCTTGTTCATCGTCGGTGCGGCATTCGATGCAACTCCGATCGCCGCAATGGCAAAACTCGCCGTTGTGAGCAGTTCAGCTTTCGCCGCATTGCTCGGCATCATTGCGTTCAAGATGCGCTGATTGGTTGAGCCCCTAGAACGGATGCCTCACTCCTCGTCTTTGGGCTCGACACAAGGCTCCCAGTCCCACAGGCGGTTCATCATCGCAAACAGGAAGGATGCGGACCAGGCAATCAGCAGGAACCCGTTGAGGGCCTCGACACCGGCGATAAACCTCATATGTCCGGTTGGGACGATATCGCCAATCCCGAGCGATGTGTACATGACAGCCGAGAAATATAGATAGTCGAGCGGGTGTGCCATGTCGGGTCCCTCAAAGCCACCGATCCCGAACCACGCCCCCGCAATCCAGAAGCCGCCTGCGAAGAGCCCGATCTGGAACAGATGGGTGACAAACAACAGACTCACGATAGACAGAACGCGCGTATGCGGCCACATCGGAATGGATGCCATGTGGCCGGAGCAGAAGCGCAGGGATACCAAATGCAGATAGGCTGTTGCGACAAAGAGTGCGACAGATATGGCTATCGAAACTAACAACTGTGATCTCTCTCTTGATCTTGTCGGCACGAGAATGGGTTATGACCCAATGCGTCAAGATAAACTAGGATCAGCCATTTTTGGAGGCTCGGGCTATTGGGCGATGTGGGAGGCATTGTATTGCGCGTTATTGCAGCGCCTGTTGACCGATCCTGCTTCGCGGGAAAGCCAATGTTGAAATTGGTCGCTTTCTGGAAGTTTCGGCGACAGAAACTCTCCAAAAATTAATAAAAGAACGACTCTCAGATATCTGGGCGTTCACCACCATAATTAACATAAACTTCATTATGCGCCTTTACTCTTGGCCGACTGCTATCTCATGGAAGCACTCAGCAAGGAAGGTTCCTAGAAGCGACATAGTGGCTGGTGCGAAGCCCGGGTCTCCCGGGCGGTTGCTCCCTGACTGGGGAGACAACAATATGCTCGTCATCAGCCGCAGCGTTCTCAAGCTGCGTGATTTCAAGATCATCGTCGGCCTTGCCGATATGAGCTGCACGACCGCCAACATCCCGCTGGTCGAGGGTGCCAGAAAGCGGCACGCAGCATCCATTGCGGCGTCTACCCCGAAATCCGTTTGAGTTCGGCAGCGCGGGGATCATAGCGATAGCTCGTTATTGTGCCATCCCTGATCTTTTCAACAGCGTCGTTGATGACGAAGAGGGGTACGAGGAACCATTCTCGTGGGACCACAGGCCTTCCAAAGCGATCCATGATTTCGATCTCGAGCCGTGCGGGTTCGAAAATGCGATGGATCAGGTTCTCCAGTTTTGTTCGGTTGATGTTGTAGAGTTCATAAGTTGCAACCACCTCGACGTTCGCCATCAAAAACGTCGGCTGCAAGTGCGCGCCAGCAATCCGCTTATCAACGCTCATATTGGTGACGCCGATCTTATGCACGAGTTCCCGGTTTGCCGTGACGAGTGGATGATCGGATTTGCTGCGAAGAACATAAATGATCCCGCTCGCCTCATCACCGTCGAGTGTCTGATCGGAAAAAAGTGGCCCTGCCGAAGGATCGGTGATCCGCCGTCCGGCGTCGTCCTTGTTCAACGCGCGCTGAAGCGAGCGCATCAGCATGTTGCTCTCGGTCCCGTTGTCGAAAATCACCCGCAGACGCGCATCCGTGCGACCTTGCTCGTTGGTGATGGTCTCGCCCTTGTCGGCGACATAGGCCTTTTGACCGCCGACGATGAAGAAGCGTCCCTTCTCGATCTCGGCTTTCATCTCGAACGGGCGAGTTTCGCGCAAGCCGCTATCCAGTTCTTTCTGGACCTGCTCGAACAAGGGTTTGAACGTCGCGAAATCCTTGCATTTCTCGCGGTTTGCGACTTCATCGGCGGCCTTTTTCTCGGCTGTTGACCGGACATGCTTCAATTCCGTGAGAGGTGATTTAGCAACTTCCACGCCCAGTTCGGCGAGGAGGGCATCGTCATCGAGGTCATCGGAGTCTGATGCTGAGGGCGCAGGAGTGTTTGCTAGGAGACCCTGCTCGTCGAGTGGGGCAAGGAGGTCGCGGCATTCCTGCAAGTCGCGGATCCGATCAAGACGCACGGCGTAGAGGCGTTCAAAGATATCACGATCCTCCCCGTGCTGGGGAGGCCGGCCATGCTCATCTGCAAATCGCAAGATTTCCTCAAAACCTGCGATGATGCGTTCTTCGCGTGGTGTGCGGCTGAGCTGCTTCTTGACCTCGACCTCGACGCCAAGCTCAGCAAGGAGGGCGTCGTCTTCGTCGGTGAAACCCTTAGCCATTGGTAGCCTCCTGCTTCATGCGCGCGAGATAGGCGACGCCTTCGGCCATTTTCTTCTCCCACGGATCAGGCGATGTGATGGAAGGCAGACGGCCCCGCTCCTGCTTGAACTTGACGGCGCGTTTCGCCAGATCTCGCGCCTCGTCCGGTGACAGTTGCACCTTTTTCGCCGAGATGACGGCCTGAACCTGCCGAAGGCTTTCCTCGCTCATCGTCTTTGCCAGAATCGAGTAGGCTTCGCCGAACGGATTGATGCGATCAATCAGATCGATGTCGAGTTCGCGCACGTCCATTGCGAATTTGCGCACCCCGTCGATCAAGGCGGTATTGCCGGTTGTTTCTGTGTCATCGCGGTTCGACAGCGCGATCTCTTTCGCCTTTTGGGTCAGGTTCAGCGCAGCAACTGCGTGTTGGCGCACCGCTTCCTGATCCTCTGCATCTAGCTCTGGGAACCTGGCACCGACAATCTTGCCCATGCGAACCTGCGTCAGTTCCTCCGGCACCAGCTCTTCGTCGAAGAGACCCCGTTCGATCGTAGTCTTGTCCTGAACGAAAGCTGTGATCACCTCATTGAGGTCCTCTTGGCAGATGCGCTTGGCTTCCTTGCTCTTGGGTTCGACCAGGCCTTTGATTTCGATCTGGAACTGTCCGCTGGCCTCGCTGAAGCCAACGTTCTCTTTGTTGGGGTCATAGCCGCCCTCGCCGTAATCGAACCCTTCGACAGGGCCACTTTTCACGGTCTTGGGCGTGAAGTTGAAACGTGGGGCCAGCACCTGCTCCATCAGCAGGCTTGCAGCGATCGCCTTCAGTGTATCGTTGACTGCCTCGGTCACAGCTTCGGCCGCGGCGTCGGGCTCCGCGATAAGGTTGGTGAACCGCGCTCGGGTCTTGCCCTCGGCATCGCGGGTGGCGCGGCCGATGATCTGCACGATCTCCGTCAGGCTGGCACGATAACCCACCGTCAGGGCGTGTTCGCACCAGATCCAATCGAACCCTTCTTTCGCCATACCCAGGGCGATGATGATGTCGACATGATCGCGGTTGTTCTTCTGCGTGGAGTCTTTCAGCGCGGCGGAAACCTTGTCACGCTTGGATGGCTCGTCGTCCACCAGATCGGCGATGCGTAAGACTCGCTCGTCGGGCGTCTTGACCAGCTGAAAGCCTGTGATGGGATCCGCTCCCTGCCAATCGCCCAGGGCGTCAATGATATGCTCGACCTCGCGATGCTTGTCCTTGGTGCTTTCGCGCGAGTTCACGTTCGGGATGTGAAGGATTGTCTTCTCGGTCGGATCCAGAACCTTGAGGATGTCGTCCGCATAGGACCCGGAATAGAAGAAATACCCGATGTCGAGCGTCTTGAGGTATTTGTAACCATTCAACTGCTGATAGTAGGTATAGGTGAAGGTATCGAACTTTGCCTCATCTTCGGGCGACAGAACGGCTTCGGCATCGCCGCGGAAATAGGACCCGGTCATCGCAACCAGATGCACCTTGTCGCGCGCGACCAGTGCGCCCAGATGCGTGCCCAGCTTGTTATCAGGGTTGGCAGAGACGTGGTGAAACTCGTCTACCGCGATGAGCCGATCATCAAACGCTTCAATCCCGAACTTGTCCACGGCGAACCGAAAGGTCGCGTGGGTGCAGACCAGAATCTTGTCGTCGCTCGCCAGAAACTTGCCGACAGCGCCGACCTTGCCGTCATCCCCGCCGGGAGCGTTGCATAGGTTCCATCGCGGTTGCACGGTCCAGTCTGCCCAGAAGGGGGTCACTGCATAAAAGTGACGTTATCGTCCGGCTCGTGCGAACTTTACGGGAACATTCGCGGTTTCAGTCGGGTTTCTGACCTCTGAGGGCATTGTAGAGGCTTGTTTTGCTGATTTTGAGGCGC
>Ga0256829_1000264_pt1 | contig 61025 bp, 52 predicted proteins | sample 131447metaG_FD_185979 | JGI IMG/M metagenome (GOLD analysis project Ga0256829, IMG submission 185979) | Hydrothermal vent microbial communities from Lau Basin, Pacific Ocean - 131-447 | ecosystem: Environmental > Aquatic > Marine > Hydrothermal vents | place: Pacific Ocean: Lau Basin | collected...
GGGGGGGGTGGGGGGGGCGGGGGTCGGCGCGGAAGTTCGGGGCTGTGGCGACGGCGCGGGTGTCGTGTCCGCGCTCGCCGCCGTCATCCTTTTGGGCCGGCGGCTCCAACCGTCTGTTTGGGGAGCGATCCGCCCGAAGCGACAATCGCCGCGACGTCCGCGATTTTCTCCGTCATCGCGAGTCGGACCATGCACGCTTCGAGCAGCGCCCGGGGCGCGGGGGACGACTTGATCGAGCGCTGCACACTCTCGCACAGCGCGATCATGTGCACGATCCCCGGCGCATCGAAGTTCGACGCGCGAGCGAACTCCTGCTGTTTGGTCTCGTCGGGGAGCTCGACGAGCTCGGTCTTCGGCCCACACGCGCTGAGGACCATGAGGTCGCGGAGGCGCTCGATGAGGGCCGCGAGGAGCTGCTCGGGCGCGTCGCCCTTGTCGAGGAGCGATCCGATGGACCCGAGCACTTTCGCGTGGTCCCCCTGCGCGATCGCATCGACGAGCTCCCCCATCCGTTCCCGGTCCGGGAGCCCGATGAGCTCTTCGAGCAGTTTGACCGTGAGGTTCTTCTCCCCCGAAGCCATGAGCCGATCCATCAGCGAGAGCGCGTCGCGCATCGACCCGTTCCCCAGACGCGCGACCATGAACACCAAGTCGTCGTCGGCCTTGAACTTCTCGCGCCCGAGCACGTCGCGCAGGTGGTCCGCGATCCGCGCGACACTGATGTTCCGGAAATCGAAGCGCTGGCACCTCGACTGGATCGTCGGCGGGACCTTGTGGGGTTCCGTCGTGCACAGGATGAACTTCACATGCTCCGGCGGCTCCTCCATCGTCTTGAGGAGCGCGTTGAAGGCTTCCTTCGTGAGCATGTGCACTTCGTCGATGATGTAGATCTTGAAGCGCCCGCGCATGGGCTTGTAGACGGCGTTCGCGATGATCTCCCGCGCTTCGTCCACACCCCGGTTCGACGCGCCGTCGATCTCGATGACGTCCGTGTCCTGACCCGAGAAGACGGCGTTCGCGATCTCCTCGTTGTGTTCGGGATTGTTCAGCTCATTGGCGAAAATCCGCGCCATCGAGGTCTTCCCCACCCCGCGCGTCCCCGTGAAGAGATACGCATGGTGGACCCGGTCCGAATCGATCGCGGCCCCCAGGGTCCGCGCGATCGGTTCCTGGCCGATGACGGTGTCGAACGAACGAGATCGGTGCTTGCGAGCGAGCGCGGTGTAAGCCATAGCCCGATTGTAGGGATGAAAACGACCCGCCTTGGTCGGCGCCCAGGACACCGACGGCACCGGACGACGCTCGCTTATGGCTGCTGCGGTCAAGCCCTGACCAGGTTCACGGGACGCCCGTGCATCGGGCCCGGGCACCGACCAGAGCGGGTCTGAGCGGAGATTCTAGCGCCCATCTCCCCCGATCAACCCGTCCGACCCCCCGGACACCCGCTCAACCCCCCCCGAACCTAAACGTCCTGCTTAGAATCACCCATGCTCTGGAACGGGTTCAAGCGCAAGAAGATCATCGATGCAGGGGAGCGATACCGCGCCCAACACTCTGCGTTTCTGACATTTGCGCTCCGGACGACCCGTCGGATCCCCCGGATCCCGCGCAAGCGCGCGGACGAGGGGGGGTACTCCGGGCTCCTCAAACTCGAGTCGGGACAGAAGCGGGCTTCCCAGTGGTGGTCCGTCGCGATCATGAAGCTCGACGACCTCGAAACCCCGGATACGACGGAAGATCCGGGCTCTTCCAGACGCGCGGGATGAAGCGGACCACCCCGATCATCCGATGTTGAACACGAACCATGCGCTCTTGGGCGCTGTACGGACCGAGACGATCGATCGACAGGGACATCCATGAGCGAACCGAGCGAAACCCACGAGCCGACGACCGAGACCACCCAAGCCGCCGAGCCGGCCGCGGACCCGCGTCCGGCGCATCTGGACGAGAGCTGCGCCAAAGCGCCCATCAATAAGAAGTGGTTCTACAAGCTTCTCATCATCGCGATCTTCTTCGTCGGATTCGGTGGGCTCGGGGTCTACGACGCGCTCATCAAATACCCCGCGCGCGGGGAACGATTCGCCGACTGGGCGAAGTGGCAGTACCTCGAAGCGGCGAAGGCCGCGAACTCCGAGGACTTCGGGGTCTTCGAGCGAGAGTCGAGCATCATCAACCCCGTCGAAGAGCTCGCTTCCCTTGAGGAACGACGCGCCTCCGGCCGGGGGTCCTCCTCCCAGCTCCGCGCGACCATGCTCGATACCCGATACGAATGGCTGAACGGGCTCAAGACGATCGGTCAGCTGACCCCGGAACGAACCACGATCGAGATCCCCCAGGACGAGCTCGAAGCGCTCCGCGCGGAGTGGACCACCTCGACCTCGAACCCCTCCCCTCTCAAGAGCTACGACATCCCGAGCCAATGGCTCATCATGATCGTTTGCTGGTTCATCGGGGGGTGGATGCTCCTCCACATGCTCCGGGTCATGGCGCAGAAGTTCTCGTGGGACGCGCCGAGCAAATCGATCACCGTCCCGGGATCGATCACCATCTCCCCCGCGCAGGTCGAGGAGTTCGACAAACGCAAGTGGGACAAGTTCATCGTCTTCCTGAACCTCAAGGACACCCATCCAACCCACGGGGGTCAGGAGATCAAGGTCGATACCTACCAGCACGCGCTCGTCGAGGACTGGATCCTCGAGATGGAACGCGCGTCGGAATCCGGATCGGGCGCTTCCCAATAAGCACCCGATGACGGCCTGCGCGATCGATCCGATGAACCATCAGGAGCACCACCCATGATCTGGGTCGCACTGTGCGTAGCGATTGTTGTCGCCGTCCTCGGGATCGCGATGAGCGCGATCACCCTCCCGGGGATCTGGTTCATGCTGGCCTGCGCCATCGTGACCTGGCTCATCGTCCCCGAAGCGATCGGTCCCTGGCCCCTCGGGTTCATCGCGCTCCTCGGCGCGATGGGCGAGCTCGTGGATTTCCTCGCGTCCGCGCTGGGGGTCAAACGCGCGGGGGGATCCCGCGCGGGCGCATGGGGTTCCGTCATCGGGACCCTCGTCGGCGCGATCGGGTGCTCCTTCATCATCCCCATCCCGTTCGTGGGGTCCGTCATCGGAGGGGTCGTCGGCGCGGGCTCGGGCGCGTTCTTCGCGGAGCGCATGGTCTCCAAACGGACCTGGCGCGATTCCGCAAAGTCCGGACAGGGAGCGGCCATCGGTCGGCTCATCTCCATGATCGTCAAGCTCATGCTGGCCGGAGCGGCCGCCGCAACCCTCGTGAGCGTCGTCGCGTACAACGCGATCTCGACCCTCTGACCGGGTGGTCGTGCGTGGATCGCGTGCGATGTGTATCCTGTGAATGAGCACGAGCAGGGCTCCGAGCGAGAGATCCAACCCTTCGCGCCCCATCCGGCGCGTCAACCACGACGGCACCCTTGAGCGACACCACCACAACGAACGCTCCCCCGACCCCCCCGACCACGACCAAGGGCATCAAGCACTACGTGCTCGACACGAACGTCCTTCTCCACAACCCGAACGCGCTGTTCGTGTTTCAGGAGAACGACATCGTCATCCCCTACCCCGTGATCGAAGAACTCGACAAGATGAAGCGCCGGGAGGACGACATCGGGCGCAACGCGCGAAGCGCGATCCGTCACCTCGATGCGCTCCGCAGATACGGGCAGCTCACCGACGGGGTCCCCCTCTCCGAACTCGGCGCGCGCTCGGGGGGCGCGACCGGGAAGCTCCGGATCGATACGAGCGCGCACGAGCGTCCCCCCGTCATCGCGGACGAGACTCCCGACAACAAGATCATCGCGGCCGCGTGGGCGCTCCAGCAGAACGACCATGCCGCCGTCTTCGTCTCCAAGGACCTCGCCGCTCGGATCAAGTCCGACGCGCTCGGGATCCGCTCCGAGGATTTCCGGAACCAGCAGGTCGATGCGGAACGTCTCTACGAGGGGTATCTGGATCTGACCGTCGAACGATCCATTATCGATACCCTCTATGCGGATCGGATGCTCTCGATCGAAGCGCTCGAGCCCGCGCTCCGGGTCGAGCCCGAACACGAAGATCCCTACGTGCGCGAGGTCTCCCCGAACGAGTACCTCGTTCTCCATGACGCAACAGACGAAGGGCACTCCGGGCTCGCACGCAGGCTCGCCGACACCGACCACGTCATCCCCGTCTCGTCCCAGAAGAAACCGACCTTCGGGATCATGGCGCGCAACGTCCAGCAGACCATGGCGCTCGACATGCTCCTCGACGACGAGATCAAGCTCGTCACCCTCCTCGGGGGCGCGGGGACGGGCAAAACCCTCCTCGCGATCGCCGCCGGGATGGCCAAGGTCTTCCAGGAAGAACGCTACGACAAACTCCTCGTCGCGCGTCCCATCATGCCCATGGGGCGCGATATCGGGTACCTCCCCGGCGACAAGGACGAGAAGCTCGGCGCATGGATGCAGCCCATCTTCGACAACCTCTCCTACCTCCTCTCCACGCGCGGGTCCCCCAACCAGTCCCCCGATTCACGGACGACCGAGCAGCGCATCGATAAGCTCGTCGCCGACGGGCGCTTGGTCCTCGAACCCCTGACCTACATCCGCGGACGCTCCATCCCCCACCAGTTCATGATCGTGGACGAGGCCCAGAACCTCACCCCACACGAGGTCAAGACCATCGTCTCGCGCGTGGGTGAGGGGACGAAGCTCATCCTCACCGGCGACATCGGTCAGATCGACAACCCGTACCTCGATCGATCGAGCAACGGGCTCGCCTACTCCGTCGAGCGGATGCGTGGGCTCGGGCTCGTCGGGCACGTGACCCTGGCGCGGAGCGAACGCTCCGAGCTCGCGTCCCTCGCCGCGGAACGATTGTGATCGGAACCGGAGCTCCCGTTCAGCCCTCGTCTTCCATGGTCTTCTCGACCCGGAACCGCTGACGCTCGAAGTACGCGCGCCACTGGGGGTCCGATTCCCGGAGCATCGCGGAACGGATGTATTCGCGCACGACCTGGTCCCCGCGGCCGAGCATCTCGGCGCTCCGGACGATCCCGCGCAGCGCGGGGAGGTACTTCGCGTCGCGCTCGAGCGCGAGCTCGAAGTGGTTGAACGATTCGTCACCCCACCCGATCGTCTGGTACGCGAGCCCGATGTTGTACTCGGGGCGCGGATCGCTCGGCTGCAGGTCCGAAGCGACCTTGAAGGCGCTGACCGCGTCGGCGTAGTTCTTCTGATCCATCATCAGCTGGCCCATGTTGTTCCAAGCAGCGAAGAACGTATTGTCCGCATTGATCGATGACTTGTAGAGCTCCAGGGCTTTCTCGTGATCCCCGCGCTCGTGCGCACGGGACGCATCGTTGAAACGCTGGATCGCGAGCGCCCGGTCGTTCGTTCGCTCGATCGTCGGCGCGGGTTCGCGCGATTGATCCCCCGAAGACCCGCACCCCGCAAGGGTGAGCAGACAAGCGATCGAGAGCGCGCCGATGGTTCGTGTCGTCATCATCATCAATCCTTATTCGATCCGCTCGTAGCGGGAGAAGGTCACCTTCACGACCCAGCTCGTCGGCGCAGGGTTCAGCGTGATCTCACGCACCGACAAGCCCGGGATCCGCTCCGTCGCCATGTCGATCCAAGCGAGCACGCGCTCGAGCGAGACATCGCGCACCGTGTACGGATAAGTCAGCAGGCGCGCCGAACCTTCCGTTCTGGGGGTCGTGCTCCTCGGGAGCGGGACCTCGTTCTGGAGCCCGGCCTCGACCCCCATCTGGGTCAGACGGGACAGCAGGTCGGGGATCGCGACGAACGGGTCATCGCCCTTGGGCGCGGATTCCGCTTGCTGGAGCGTCTCGATCTGTGCGATCAAACGCTCGACCTCCGCCGCCGTCGATCCCGCGCGCGTGAGGGCACGAGCCGCTGCTTTCTCGGATCGCCACGCGAGCCCGAGGACGAGAAGCGAGATCATGAGCGCGATCGCGCCCATCGCCACCAGGTGCGCTGGGCGCGCCCGTCGCTCGTGCGCCGATGCGCGCGACGCGAGCTCGTACCGATCGTCGGCGCTGAGCCGTCCTGGTGTGTCCAACGTGCTCATGTCCCGGCCCCCGTGTCCCACAACGCCGTGTAGTCGGCCTGGATCTTCCCGCCCCGGTTCGTCAGGTCCGGCGAAGGCCTCCACTGCAGGGCAGAGCCGTCGATCGTGCTGAGTGCTTCGTTCACACGCTCCGCGAGCGACAGGTCATCGCAGCGGATCGTCATCTTCACGCTCGTATTCGTCATCAGGATCTGCTCGATCTCGATCCCCGGCATCCCCACCACGAACGACACCGTCTCCAGCTCTCGCATGATCGGTTTGTTCGGGGTCACACGGACCGGGCCCGCGCGGTTCTGGAGCTCCACCCGGCGCTGCTCGAGCTCCGGGATCGGATACCCGGGAGTCCGAAGCGGGGGGTTCAATCCCGTGATCGTCGCGCTCGTCGAACTCCGGATCGAACGCGCCTCGTCGTTGATCGCCCCCGCGCGAGCGTACATCCCGTACGCGCCGATCCCGACGGCGATCGCCGCCGCCGCGAGCGCCGCGCCGCCCCATCGGTACATCGATCGATGGGTCCGTCCGGGACGGTTCGTCAGCTCCGAGATGTCTTCCCCCCGTTCGACCCCGATCGCGGCGCGCATCGTGGTCAGGATCGGATCCTCGTCGTGGATCAGGTCCGTGGTCGCGCCGGCCCAGTGTTCCGAGATCGCGGACCCGATCTGCGAGCTCGTCACCCCGTCCTCGTCCCTGGGCATCACGATCACGACGCGCCTCGGCGCCACCCCGAGCTGGGAAGCCCACCCGAGCCAGTCCGTTGTCAATCGTGCGAGCGCATCGGTGCTCATCACCGGATCCCCGTGCTCGTCGTGCGCCAGGCGCATCGATCCGCACGTGATCAGCGCCCCCCCGCGCGACCAGACCCACAGCGCCCTCGATCGGTCCGGGTCCACGATCACGCTCGCGCAGATCGGATCCTCGCTCGACACGATCCTGGACGAATCGCGCGACGAACCCCGATGGGGCGCGTTCGGATCCCAAGCGATCGCGATCCGGTGCCACACGCTCTCCACCCGCGCGACACGGATCCCCAATGTATCGAGCTTGTCGATCAGCAATCGCGCCGGGACATCGGGGGTCGCGAGCACCGCGGCCCGAGCCCCGTCCGAGGCCTGCGCCGAATCGAGCGCCGTAAAATCAACCTCGAGCGGGAGGTTCGGGAACCGCTCCCCGAGCGCCGACGTTGCGGGCGCATCGAGCGCGTCCTCTTCGCCGGGCTCTTCGAGGTCCTCGATCGATGATCGGATCAACGCCGCGCTCGCGTCCTCCGGACGCGCCCACGCGCAGACGGACCCGTCCGCGTCCAGACAGAGGGTGCCGAGTTGTTTCGAAGGGCCCGCGGACGCTTTCAGGCGTGCCCGGATCCAATCCCCCGCTTCGTCGATGGTATCGAGCGCTGAATCCGGGTCCGCGCTCGACGGGGCGCTCCACCGATCATCGGTGTTCGCGCCCACCAGGCGCAGCCCCCCGAGGGAGACCCCCCGATCGATGCATTCGAGATAGCACACACGATCGCTCACGCCGCTCTCCGTGTTCCGCTGTCTCGGCGCTCCCCGCGTCGATCACTCATTGCTCTCGGACCCGCGTTCCTGCGCGTCACGACGACGCTGGTTGATGATCGTGGTCTTCCCCTCGGAGATGTTCGCGCGGGATCGCGCCATGGGCTCGGTGTCCAGTCCGCGGAGCGGCTTCCCCATCTTCTGCCGTTTGAGGATCCGCTCCTGGAGCGCGCGCTGTCTCGGGGGGAGATGCGCGATCGATTCGAGCTCCTCCGCCGTCAGCACAACGTCCTCCTCACGGGTCGGGACGTTCGAGACCTCGACCTCACCGCCCCCCGTCATCGCGATGGACGCGCCCGTCTTGCTCGCGAGCCGGATCCGGTCCTCCTGATCCCCCAGCGCCACAAGGATCGAGTTCGGGGTGACCTCACGGATCTCCAGATCCTCGAACGACTCGTCCCCGCTCCGCGCTGTCGAACCCTCACGGACGATCCGCTGGGTCCCGTCGATCCGGATGAACGCCAGCGCCGAATCCGGATCGCTGATGTACCCCAAGTACCGAACACGCTTCGCGAGCGCCCCGTCCTCCGTCGTCGGCTCGTTGATCGCGATCGGGTCCTCGTCGTCCTGCCCGTCCAGATCCGGGGTCGTCTCCGGCGGGGTCGGCGCGTTGTCCACGAGCGCCAAACGCGCCGCGATCGACATCGGATCGACCACACTCGATTCGTCGATCACGCTCGAACTGTTCGTCTCGGATCCGTTCGCCGGGGTCGTGTGGAGCGCTTTGTTCTGCTCCCGTTTCGCGGCGATCTCGCTGATCCGCGCCTCGGCGCTCGCGCCCGGGACCCCGAAGATCACGATCGCCACCGCGCCCGCCGCCGCGATCACCGCGCCCGCTTGGCACAGTGTTGCAACGCGTTTGGCTTTCGTTCGTGCGATCGTGCTTGTCATCTGGTCCTCGAGTGGGCTCGGAATCCGCTTCGTTCAAGCGTAGCGCCCGTTCCGCGCGCCGGGCTGTTCAGTACAGATCGGTCGGATCGACCGTTTCACTGTCGATCCCGAGATCTTTCCATGTGTAGAACGACCCGATCTCCATCACATTGCTCGTCGTTGTCCGTCCCGTGCTCGTCCGGATCCGTGTGATCCCCCCGTAGCGCTTGAGCAATCGACCTTTGCTGAGCCCGGATCCCCCACGCACCTCGACCACCACACCCCAGATCTGGATATCCGTCGTGATGATCCGGAGCATGGACCCGCGCTGCTCGCTCGACAGCCCCGCGCGAGTCGCGATCTGGACCAGCTCCGTCCGGGTGATCGGGTCATCGCTCCGTTGGAGCAACGAGATCTCGTCCGCGAGCCGGAGCCCGCGATCGGCGCTCACCGCGAGCCCGGCCGCTCTCAGCACCTCGATCGGCGAAGTCTTCGCGCTCACCCCGATCGGTCCGTACGGGCGGGTCAGCTTCTGATACGCCGCCGCGCTCACCGTCTCCGACAACGCCTCCAACGCCGGCTCCCCGATCGCGATCTGCGCCTCGCCCTGATTCGTAAGGTCCGACAGGAGCGTGCCTTGCGCATCGATAAGCGACACAGACACAATGGATCCGTCCTGGAGGAGGATGTCCATCGCGTGACCCGTGTCGGGATCGAGGACCTCGCTGATCTCGCGCCCGTTCTGCATGCGCAGCCACGCCCCGATCGCCTCCTGAAGCCCCCGACCGGCGTGGTGCTCCGTGTACGCATTCACCTGGCGCGTCACAAGCAGCTGCTCCGCGCTGTGACGATTCAGCACCATCCCCAGGGTCAGCCCGACGACGGCCATCAGCAGGATGACCATCGGCATCACGAACCCGGACCGAGATGATCCCGAACGGCGCGTCATTGATCGTTCCCCAGGGTGTTGCGCGTCCCGGAGTTCTGACCCCCACCACGGATCCCGCCTCCGCCACCCGAACCGCCGCCGCTCCCGGATCCGCCGCTCCCGGCGCCACCCCCGCCCGAGCCGTTGGCGCCGCCGTTCCCGTTCTCACCGTCCGCGCCGTCCCCGGATCCACCCGCGCCCCCGGATTCGCTGTCGGCGAGCTCGAGCGGGTCGTCCCCCATCGCCCAGTCGATCTCGAACATCCAGGTCGCGTATTGCCCGTTCGTCAGCGCCATCTCGAACTCGATATACGCGGGGATATCCGACACGGACAGCCCGGAAAACTCCAGCACCTTCTCGTCGCTCTTGAAGATGCGCCACTCGCACACATCGATGTTCCGGGTCAGCCGGATCGCGCCGGCCAGGCGCATCCGGATCTCGTCCTCCGTCCCGATCGTGTCCGCAACAGGGGTCCCCCCGTCCGTCAGGTACCGCGCCTCGGTCGTCAGGATCGGTCGGTACCACAGCGTCCACCCCTTCTTCGAGACCGTGTCCGCATCGACGAGCCCCTGCGCTTCCTGCTCGCGCCGTTTCGCGAGGATCGGGTCCTCGGGGATGATCCCCAGCGCGCTCATGATCGCTTCGCGCTCCCCGTCCGGGCGCAGCTCGAACACACAGCGCACGAGCCCGTCGTTGGATTCCACACCCGAGAAATCCAGCGATTCCTCGTCCCGTTCCTCCAGACGCGCCCATGTCGCCGCGCTCGACATAAAGCTCGGCGCGATCGGAGGCGTAAAGAGCACCAGCTCGAACCGCTGAGGCACAAACCCCGATGTGATCTCGTGATACGTCGGATCCGCTTCCAGGATCATCCGCGCCCGACCCAGCTCCCCCTGCTCCGCGTCACGCTCGTCCTGGCTCTCCCGACGATCCTCCCGGATCTGGAGCGAGAGCATCGCGCGACGGATCGTGCGCTGGGTGATGTTCAGCTCCGTCGAGTGCTCGAACCTCGACCCGAACACCCGTTCCACGGAACGGGCGGCCGAGAACAGCCCCATCACCCCGATGAGCACGAGACCCCCGACGATCATCGTCAGGGTCATCTCCACGAGCGTGAACCCCCGGCGCCCACCATGACGAACACGCACGCTCATTGCGACCCCCCGTTCTCGAGCTCCATAAGGCGCTCGAACAATCGCTCGAGCCCCCCGGGTTCTTCGAGCATGGTCTGGAGCGAGTCCGGGTTGTTGAAGGCCAGCGGATCGATCAGTCTCGACACAAACGCGTTGGGGACCTCCGTCGTGAACCCGCGCGACCCACCCGTGTCCTCCCCGAGCCAGACCCGGATCGAGACGAGCTTGATCCGATCGAAGTTGATCCCACCACCCACGCTCCGAGAGTCCTGAACCTCAGCGGGGTTCACCATCTCGATCCGCACGGGCTCAACCGTCATCGTCCACCGGAACTTGTCCGCGTTGTACTCCACGGGGAGCGCATCGCTGGGCATCGCGTCCTGGTTGTCGATGTACTGGAGCATCAACCGGTTCGCGAGCTCCGCCGCCGCGAGGCGCTGCTCGCTCCGGCGCTGCGACATCGTCATGAACGAAGCGGCCGCCGCAAGGGTCGCGCCGATCATCCCGAGGAGGACCGTCGCGAGGATCGCTTCGAGGATGATCGAACCGCGCCGCGCCTCAGGTCGCCGCGCGCGTCTCGGGCGCACGGCGCGAACAGGATGGGGCGCGCGCCGTGTCATAGTCCATCAGTTCCCGCTCGTGACGTCCATCGTCCACACGTTGATGTCGTCTTCCGTCCCCTGTTCCTTGTCCGGACCCTTGGAGACCAGCGTGTACTCATACGCCTGACCCGGGGTCGGGAGGTAGTAGTAGGGCTGGTCCCACGCATCGAACTCCGACCCCTGCTCCATGAAGCTCGGGATCAGGACCTGAAGGGTTGCGGGTGCTTCCCCGGCGTTCTCCGCGCGGTACGACTCGATCTGCGACTTGATCGTCTTCATCGAGGTCTTCGTCGTCTTCACACGAGCCCGCTCGATCTGCGCCGGGATCGCGACGGCCGCCGCCCCCGCGAGCAGCCCGAGAATCACGAGCACCGCCGTCAACTCAAGGAGCGAGAAGCCGGGGCGCGAAGCGGCGACGGTCATGCGGGAAGTCGTGCGGGTCGTGGTCGTCATGGGTGGGTCTCGGTTCGTCTGGACGCGTGCTCAACGCGTGGATTCACAGGGTCTTGCGTGGAAATCGGGATATCCCCGACACCTTCTTTACTGTATGGCGCTCGAGAGGTTCAGCATCGGGAGCATGATCGCGAGGATCATCGTCCCCACGATCGCGAACAGGATCACGATCAGGAGGGGTTCGAGCACCGCCATCAGCCGCGCCGTCTTTTTATCGACACTCTGCGCGTGGTCCCGCGCGAGCGCGTCAAACGCCGTTTCCAGATCCCCGGCCGCGTCCGCCGCGATCAGCAGCTTCCTCGTGGAGAGCGGGAGGGTCTCGACTTTCTCGACCAACGATCGGAACAGACCCCCCTCAACGAGGCGCTGCTGGAGTCTCGACAGGTCCTTCCGGAGCTTCGGGTGACCGATCACCTGGGACGACACCCGGATCGCATCCCCCAGGGGGATCCCGGATCGGGTCATCGACCCCATGATCGAGAAGAAGCGTGTCAGCTCCTGCTCCATCACCACATCACGGATCAGGGGCGCGAAGCGCGTTACCCGGACGAAGAACTTCATCATGTCCGAGCGCCACAGGAACGCGCACACCACCCCGATCAGGACCACCCCCCCGATCACGAGGATGTTCTCGCGCATGAACATCCCGGCCGTCAGCAGCATCTGCGTGAACCACGGGAGATCCAAGCCCGATTTCAGGAGCGAGTTCCCGATCATCGGGATCACGATCGTCAGCATGAACGCGCCGGCGATCAGCGCGATCGTCAGCACGATCGCCGGGTAGATCATCAGCGTCGCCGCTTTCCCCGCAACCTCCAACCGACGACGCGCGGAGTTCGCGAGCTGTTCGCACGCGCCGGCCAGATCCCCCGTCTTCTCCGCCGCGCGATACACCGCGATCGTCACCGTGTCGAAGCTCCCCACCTGTTTGCACGCATCCGCGAAGCTCGTCCCCTGCGCCACCAGCGCGCGGAGCCGCTCGATCCGTCCCTCGTTCTCGCTCCCCACTACACTCGCCGCGACTTCGAGCGCCTCCGTCAGGGGGACCCCCCGATCCAGGAGCTGCGCCAGCTGCGCGTCGAACTCCGCATGGTCCTTGAGCGACAGGTCCTTCTCCGTGTTGAGCCACCCCGGGAGCTTCCACGCGCGGGACAGCACCTGCTTGTCCCGGCGCAGGGTCGCCGCCAGCGCCCGCTCTGAGCGCGCCGCTTTCACACCCATCGCTTTGCCCCCCCCGGGCTTGTTCGCGAGGTAGAAGAAGGATGAGTTGGTGCTCGCTCTCGACATCGGGTCCAATACGCTGGGCGTTTCCGTCCGGAAACAGGGGGAAGGGCTCTGGTCGGGTCCAACCAACATCGACGATCCGACCCGGAGACTGTATACGATTTGTCCCCACGATCCGATCGCGCCGCGAAAGGCAAACGTTCGAGATCCCGGGATCATGCACCGATCCGTTGAGGAACTCCGCCCCCATGACCCAAGCCGCCCCGATGTCCACGACGAGCAGCGCAACCTCCGACACCCCCGGAACCATGCGCGCCCTCATCAAACACCACGCCGGACCCGGGCTCCAGCTCGTCCACGACCGACCCATCCCCGAACCCGGACCCCGCGAAATCCGCATCAAGGTCAACAAAGTCGGGATCTGCGGCACGGACCGCCACATCTGGGAATGGGACGAATGGGCCGCCGGGCGCATCCCCCCCGGGATCATCACGGGTCACGAGTTCGCCGGGGTCGTGGACAAGGTCGGGGAAGCCGTAACCAAGTTCAGCCCCGGCCGGCGCGTCAGCGCCGAAGGGCACATGACCAAAGCCCTCGACTACAACTCCCGGACCGGGAACGCGCACATCGCTTCGGATACCCGGATCTTCGGGATCGACTGCGACGGGTGCTTCGCCCAATACATCGTCGTCCCCGAGGAAAACGGCTGGCCCATCCACGACGACATCTCCGACAAACACGCCGCCGTCTTCGACCCCTTGGGCAACGCTGTCCACACCGTGATGGCCGCGAACGTGAGCGCCAAGAACGTCCTCATCTCGGGTGTCGGGATCATCGGGCTCATGGCCGTCACGGTTGCGCGAGCAGCCGGCGCGGCCCGGATCTACTGCACCGATGTGAACCCCCCCAGACTCGAGCTCGCCAAAAAGCTCGGCGCGCACGAAGCCTTCGACGCGCGCGACGAGCACTGGATCAAGCACGTCCGCGCCGAGACCCACGAGGGGGTCGATGTCCTCCTCGAGATGTCCGGCGCACCCGCGGCGATGGACCAGGGCTTCCGCGCCCTCCGCAACGGGGGAACCGCCGCCCTCCTCGGGCTCCCGGCGCGCACCGTCGATTTCGACTTCAACGCCCACATCATCTTCAAGGGCTGCACCGTGCTCGGGATCAACGGCCGGCGCATGTGGGAGACCTGGTACCAGATGGAGAAGCTCCTCCTCTCCAAGCGCCTCGAGCTCGACGACATCATCACCCACGAGTTCCCCATGTCCGAGTACGAAGAAGCCTTCCGCACCATGATGTCCGGCGACGGCATCAAGGTCCTCATGAACGTGGACGAATAAGCATGCACCGAACCCTCGCCGCACTCCTCGCGCTGGTCGCGCTCGTCACGGGCGCGCCCGCGCAGGACCCCGCAGACGAGAACGATGCCCCCCTCCGGATCGCCGTCATCGGGCTCGTCCACGGGCACGTCGAGGGGGTCCTCTGGAACGCGCGAGAGCGCGACGACCTCGAGATCGTCGGGGTCTACGACCCGAATCCCGCGCTCTTCGAGAAGTACAAAGCCAAGTACCACCTCGACGAATCGCTCTACTATGGCGACCTGGGCGCGATGCTCGACGAGACCGAGCCCGAAGCGGCCAGCGTGATGACGTCCATCAAGGACCACATGCAGGCCGTCGAAGCCTGCGCCACGCGCGGGGTCCACACCCTCGTCGAGAAACCCCTCGCGATCAGCGCCGACGACGCGCGCGAGATGAAGCGCCTCGCCGACGAGCACGACGTCCTCGTCCTCACGAACTACGAGACCTCGTGGTACACGAGTGTGCGCACCGCCAAGCGCCTCGCCGACGAAACCTCGCCCATCCGGCGCGCCGTGTTCCGCCACGGGCACAAAGGCCCCGTCGAGATCGGCTGCTCCCCCGAGTTCCTCGATTGGCTCACCGACCCCGACGAGAACGGCGGCGGCGCCGTCATCGACTTCGGGTGCTACGGCGCCAACATCATGACCTGGCTCATGAACAACAAGCGACCCAATACCGTCAGCGCCACCCTCAAGACCCTCAAGCCCGACGTCTACCCCAACGTGGACGACGACGCGACCATCGTCCTCACCTACGACGACAGCGTCGCCGTCATCCAGGGCTCCTGGGCGTGGACCCACGACAACAAGGACATGGACCTCTACACCACGGGCGCGTCCTACCACGCGCAGAAGTGGGACACCCTCGAGGAGCGCCACGAGAACCAACCCCGCGCCCAGGTCAAACCCGACCCGCGCGACCCGTGGATGACCAACGAATGGTCCTACCTCCGCAAGGTCGTGCGCGGGGAGTGCGATGTGGACCCGCTCTCCTCGATCGAGAACAACCTCATCGTGTGCGAGATCCTCGACGCCGCCCGAGAGTCCGCAAAGACCGGGCGCACCATCACGTTCGACGACTGATCACATCACCAACGAATCCAACCCACCGAGCCCCACGGGCTCCTGGGTATGGAACGCTTCCCCTGCTTCAACCCCGATCCGGGACCCGAAGTACGTCGCGCTCGCGCGCACCCACTCGACCACCTTCCGGTTCTTCTCCGGGAGCACGAACTGCGTGTGGTACGCATTGATCGAATCGATCTTCCGATCCACCACCCCCGAGATATCGAACACGAACGACGGATCCGCCACCCAGCGCAGATGGGTCGCGTAGTAGTACATCATCCACTTCGGGTAGATCGGGTCCCCGAGCTCGAACGTGCGCCCTGTCCACAGGTCCGTCGGCGCGGGCATATCCACCTTCGTTAGCTTCGCATCGAACCGCGCATCCTCGACACACCGAGTCACCGCGCGATGGTCCGGGTGCGCATCGACGGGGTACGTCGTGAACACGATCTGCGCCTGCCAAGCCCGGATCACCCCAGCGATCCGATGACGGTTCTCGATCGTGTGCTCCACCTGACGATTGGGCAGCCCAAGCAGCCACCGATCCACCGTCCCCGTCGCGCCCTCGCGCAGGATCTCCAGCGCATCCGCAGCTTCCTTCGTCCGGGTCTCGACACTCCCGTACGGGGTCGGTTCCCCGTTCGTTACATCGAGCAAAAGCACATCGTGCCCCTGCTGCGCCAGGCGCATGATCGTCCCCCCCATCCCCAGCTCCTGATCGTCCGGGTGAGGCCCAACAACCAGCACACGCGCCATCGTTCACGTCCTTCCGAGTTACTCGTACCGGTTCTCGACCACCAGGAACCCGTCGAGCACCGCGCTCTCCCCTTCGCCCGATTCGATCTGCACGAGCACCAAGGGCTCCGGAGAACGGTTCGCAAAGAACCCGCCCGCGCGGAACGTGTCCCCGTATTCATCCACGAACTCGATCAGCGGCAGCTCCACCGTCTCCCCCGGCGCAACCCCCTCGAACAACCTCGAGAACCGCTGGTTGATCCAGATCCGAGATTCCCCGAACTGGTTCGGGGTCGTGTTCGTGAAACGCATCGTCCCCACATCCCGGAACACCTGGATGTCGTGCACCTCCCCCATGGGCATCGTCATCGGATACGACGGCCCGGGGGTCGCACGGGTCTGCTCTTCGAGCGTTGAGCACGACCCCATCAGGGTCATCGGGAGCAGGGACAGAACCAACATCGGCATCAGGGGGGTGCGTCTCACGACCTATCCTCCCCCCAATGAGCTGCCAAAGCAACTCCTCCAGCCAGAACGCCACCCCCCCCAGCTTCGCCATCGCCGACGGAGCCCAGGACATCGATCCGCGCGAAGTCGCCGCAAACCTCGTCCAAACCAACGGCCCAGGAGGCATGGACCCCCGGGTCCGAGCCCTGATCCCCGGGTTCGACGCGCCCTTCTTCCAAGCCGGGCTCGCCGGATACTCCGATTCCGCGATGCGCATCATCGCCCGCAGGCACGGCTGCCCGATCTGCGTCACCGAAGCCCTCCTCGACCGAACCCTCCTCGCTGGGGGTCGAGGATTCGCCAAAGCCGACCTCGGGGACATCCACGACAACGTCCCCGGCGGCGAAGAAGACCACCCCCTCATCGGGCAGATCATGGGCTCCGACCCCCAGGAGATGGCCGCCGCCGCCATCAAAATGGTCGAACAGGGCAAACAACGCTCCACCAAGGGCTACCGCAAACTCGTCGATGAGGACGAACCCCTCAAAGCCGAACACGCCACCGATTCCTTCGCCGCCATCGACGTCAACCTCGCGTGCCCCGTCAAGAAGATCTCCAAGAAGTCCCGTGGAGGACACTGGCTCCGCGAGCCCGAAGGCGCGATCGACATCCTCAAGGCCGTCCGAGACGCGCTCCCCGAGTCCATCCCCGTCACCGTCAAGATGCGCCGCTCATACGACGACACCGACGAGATGAAACGCAACTTCCTGAGGCTCTTCGACGCCGCCTACGACCTCGGGTGCGCCTGGGTCACCGTCCACGGGCGCACCGTCGAGCAGAAATACGTCGGCCCCTCCCGTTGGGACCCCCTCAAACACCTCGTCAACCGAAACCCCGAGCGCATCATCTTCGGATCCGGAGACGTCTGGGACGTCAACCAGATCTTCCGCATGATCGCCTACACCGGAGTCAGCGGCGTGAGCGTCGCGCGCGGGTGCATCGGGAACCCCTGGATCTTCCGTCAAGCCCGCGACCTCCTCGAAGGGCGCGACCCCCGCAGCCCCACCATCCCCGAGCAGCGCGAAGTCCTCGAGCAACACTTCCAGCTCGCGCTCGCCGTCAACCAGTCCATGCGCGACCCCGAACTCCACACGGCCAAAACCATGCGCAAGTTCGGCATCAAGTTCGCCGCCCACCACCCGGAGTCCGGATCCGTGAAACGCCGATTCGTGATGTCCCGAAGCTTCGACGACTGGCGCGCCGTGCTGGATGAGCATTACACCGCGGATGCCACGGTGGAATAAACGCCGGCGAGGACTCTTCGGAGTCCATCACCACAATCGAATGGGTACGGGAAGCACGAGTGGCTTGGGATCCGAGTCTTGATGTATATTAGAATCTGTGAAGATCCAGGCGATCATATTTCTTCTGGTCGGATTCGTGCTCAGTGTTCTGGTCACATGGCTCAGCTCAATCCTCGTTATCCAGTCAAGCTACAGCACTTCTGTCAATGGACCCGAGACTTCGACTGAAGTCATCTACGCAACCGGTCCAGAATCCGATTCGCGATCCTGGAGTACGGATATCGATCGCTTCGCGTTCGGTGTCACACTGTCCAGAATGGTTTGGGCACACGAAGGCGGGTACCACTTCCCCTCGCTCGAATACGAACGTCTCGGCCCAGACTCGATCCCAAAGCGGAGCCGTGCCCACAAGCCGGTCTCGGACGATCTCAAAGAAAGCGTGATCTACGAAGTCATCGCGGGCTTCCCGTTCCCAGCAGCGCAAGGCGAATGGCGTATCGCAGAGGACGGGACCGAATCGTATTGGTACGCCACGCCGTACAAACCTTCGACGAACCTCGGATCCTCACCCCTCTACTGGTTCAAGATCCCACTCCCCCTCAAGCCAATCTTCCCAGGGATCATCCTCAACACGATCATCTGGGGTGCTGTTGCTTGGGCCTGCTGGTTCCTCCTCCGAGCCCGTATCATCGGAACCATCCGCTGGCGCAGGACCCGCCGCGCCCTCTGCCCCTCCTGCGGCTACGACCTCGGCCTCCTCCCCACCTGCCCCGAGTGCGGCCACACCTCCACGGAATCACACTCAGCACCATGACCAACACCCAATACACCACCCCCCTCCCCGACGACATGATCCAGGTCTGGCGCACCGTCTTCGAGCGCCAAAAAGCGTTCGGGGAGCACGCGTTCAACCAGCTCAGCGACACCCAGTTCTTCGCCGTCCTCGCGCCGGGGCTCAACTCCTGCGCCGTCATCGCGAACCACATCGCCGGGAACCTCACGAGCCGATTCACCGACTTCCTCACCACCGACGGCGAAAAACCCACGCGCGACCGAGACTCGGAGTTCCTCCTCTCGACCACCCACACCAAAGCCCAGCGCGACGACATCATGACGCGCTGGGAGCAGGGGTGGGGCACCCTCTTCACGACACTCGACACCCTCACCCCGAGCGACATCAGCAGGACCGTCACGATCCGATCCGTCCCCCACCCCGTCCACGCCGCCATCGCCCGCGCCCTCGACCATTACGCGTTCCACATCGGACAGATCAACATCATCGCAAGACAGCTCGTCGGCACCGACGAGTGGCAATGGTTCACCCTCCCCCCCGGCGCAACCAAAGACTTCAACGCCAAGCTCATGGGCCCCTGACGATCGCGGTTCGCTGCTTTCAGACGGCGATCGATTCATTACACTGAGCTGACATCGTTCTAAACACTGCGCATGTCCTATCGCAAACTCATCCTCACCGTGATCGCCGCCGCCGCGGTCCTGAACGTGCTCGTCGCGATCACGATCGCGTACATCGTGACTGTTCAACGACCCCACGTGTTGACGGTTGGGATGAGACAAACGGCCGCTTCACCAATGAACGAAGACGGCCGAGCATGGACCATCTACGCATGGAGTGAAGCCAACGGCGCGTTCGCCGCGATCGGCTACGGAAACGCCGACTGGGATCGCCGCCAATACCCAACCACAATGAGCGGCTGGGAACGCAACTACAACTGGCTCAAGAAAATCCCGACCTGGTCCATCGCCACCCAAGAACCCGATTCCACGAAATCGGATCTCTCAAAGGCACACGTCGCGATCCGCACCGGCTGGCCCATGCACACCCTCCAGGGCACCTTCAGCCACTCCAATCAGAGCAACTCCAACGGCACAGGCCGCTTCCTCTACGTCCTCGACAGCGCCAACCCCCGCACCGATCCCCCCGTCCTCATCCCCCTCGGGATCGTCCCCCTGGGCTTCGCCGTCAATACAGCGTTCTACAGCGTCATCGCGTTCATCATCCTCGGAACGATCGATTCCATCCTCCGGCGTATCCGCGCCGCCCGAGACCATCGCCGACGAAGCGCGAACCAATGCCCTTCCTGCGGCTACAACCTCGGCCCCCTCTCCACATGCCCCGAGTGCGGCCACAACACCGTTCCCACAGAACACAAAACCGTGTAAACTCACCGGACCATGAGCGCCCTCAGCATCATCCTCATCGCCGTCCTCGCCCTCGTCGCCGTCGGCACGATCGTGTTCTTCGTTGCCATGTTTACCGAGATGGGAACCAAGCGCGAAACCGGGAAGATGAAGGGCAACTCCCGCGCGAAATCCAAGAACCGCAAAAAGCGCTAACCCCCACACTCAACCAAACCCAACCGGTTACGCCGACTTCTCGCTCGGCGCATCCCCGTCGGATTTGGTCTCCGCTTTCGTCTCGCTCTTGGTCTCGGGCTTCGACTTCTTCGCCTGGTCCTCGTCCGTGCTCGCGTAGCGGATACGACCGTGGTAGATACTCGCCACGCTCTTGGAGATCGAATCGCAGATGAGCTTGAGCTCCTTGAACGTCATGTCGCACTCGTCGAACTGCCCGTCCATCAGGCGCTTGTTCGCAAGCGAACGCACCAGCGCATCGATCCGCGACGGGGTCGGTTCTGCCAAGGTGCGCGTCGCGCTCTCCACCGCATCCGACAGCATCACGATCGCGACCTCTTTCGTTCGGGGTTTCGGACCCGGGTACCGATAATCCATCTCCTCGGGGAGCGATTCGGAACTCTCAGCCAGGATCTGCTCGGCGCTCCGCGCCTCGTCCCCCTCGAGCGCCTGTTCCCGGGCGCGCCGGTAGAAGTACTCGACCAACGTCGTCCCGTGGTGCGCATCGATAAAGTGGTGGATCGACTTCGGGAGCCCGTACTCCCGCGCCATCTCGACCCCGTCCTTCACATGACCGATGATCACGAGCAAGGACATCGCCGGGCTCAGCTTGTCGTGCTTGTTCGGACCCCCCGACTGGTTCTCCACGAAGTAATCGGGCTTGTTCATCTTCCCGATGTCGTGGTACAGACACCCGACGTACGTCAGCAGCGCGTCCGCGCCGATCGCTTCCGCCGCGCTCTCCGCGATCGAAGCAACGTTGAGCGAGTGGTTATACGTCCCCGGCGCGCGCTGCTGGAGCTCCCGGAGCAAGGGCTGCTTCGGATCGCGCAGCTCGATCAGCGTCATCCCCGTCGTGATATCGAACGCCTTCTCAACGAACGGGAGAATAAACAGCGCGATCCCCCCAGCGAGCAACCCCGCAAGCCCGGCTTGTCCGCTCGCGCCCACAAGCGCCCGACCCAGCATCTCACCACCCACACCCACGACGGGATGCATGATGAGCGTATCGAGCGCGGCCGCGATCGCGAGCACGATCGCGATCGCGAGCGACATCCGGATCAGCGTCCGCCGCTCCCGGATCTCACTCAGCTGCGCGATCGCGCCAGCGGATCCGATCAGCATCAGCGCGAACAGCCCGATGTGCATCTTGAGCGCCAGCGCGATCAAAACCGCCGTCACCCCGCACACCGCGAGCGCCGTCCGCTGCTCATACGCGATGCACACCAGGATCGCGACAAGCATCACCGGGGTGATCGAAGCGAGCCAGATCAACCTCGGATCGAACACGCTGATAAAGCACGCGCTCCCCACACACAGCGCGACCAAGCCCGTCAACCACCCGATCCGCGCAGGGCGGTTCGCGATCTTCGGGCAATACAGCGTCACATACCCAGCGAGCACCACAGCCATCAGCCCCACAAGCCCGTACAGACTCGCAATCCGGAGCACCTTCCGGATCACCGGCCCCTGGATCGAGAACTGGTCGATCTCGCTCCGCGCGAGCTCATACGCGCCCTGCTCGAGCTCGTCCCCCCTCGAATAGATCCGCTGCCCGATCGTGATCGCGCGGCGCACGGGCTGGATCCGGTTCGCCGCATCCTCCTGAGCGGCCGCTGTCGCGCTCTCGTCGAACGTAAACGTCGGGCGCGCCTCGAGCGTCAACCGACGGATCACCACCTCGTTCACCGGCGGCTCAAACCCCGCGACCCGGACCACACGCCCGATCTCCCCCCCGAGCTGCTCCGGATTATCGATGTTGATCGCTTCCACCCGACCGATCCGCGCGGGGGGCGCGATCTGCTCCTCGTCCGGCCCGTATCTCAGCTCGATCTGGGTGCTCAACCCCTCGTTCGTCGCGCGCTGCCACGTCTGACGATCCAGCATCGGACGACGACGGAGGATCGAATCGAGCGTCTCCACCTGTTCGTTCCACTGCGCGAGCTTGGCCTCGTCGTTCGCGATCGATCGCAGCGCCGCAAACGACACCTCCTCGAGCCCGAACCGGACCCGGATCGCGCGATCGACCTCGTCGAGCGTCGAAACACCGGCGAGGGTCCTCGGGAGATTCAGAAGCGACACCCGCAGACTCTCCAGAACCGGGAGATCCGCGTTGTAGATCCGTGCCACGTTCTGACGACCGGCCTCCCTCAGCATCTGGGTCTGCTGCGCGTCCTCCGTGTTGAACTCCACCCGCGCCGTGCGCGTCTCGCGCATCACCTGACCCACGCTCGCAAGGAGCTGCCCCCGGGTCCACGCCGTCACCGTCCCGATCACGACCACAAACGCGACAATCGCGACCGCGCCCCAGAACAGATTCGGGGACGCGATCAGGTCCGCCGCCCGTTGAGACCAAGGCCGACCCGTGACGCGCACAACATTCCGCTTGGACGATCCGCCCTTGCCCCCCGACTTCGGGCCGTTCTTCACCGACGATGTCTTGGTGTCCTTGCCCATAAGGATGGGGTCCTACGAACCCCCGACCGAATCCTCCGTCGCTCCGGTATCGGCGATCCCGCCGCCCGTCTTGCCCACGATATCCGGACCACGGCCCGATCCGTTCCCCTTCCCCGAATCTCCGTACGCATCGATGATCCGCTGAACCAACGGGTGACGCACCACGTCCCGCCGATCCAACGCGCAGAACCCCACACCCTTCATCCGACCCAACCTCCGCGCCGCGTCGATCAGCCCGGAATCACGGGGATCCGGGAGATCGATCTGGGTCGTGTCCCCCGTCACCACCATCCTCGACCCATGACCCAACCGGGTCAGGAACATCTGCATCTGCCCCTTGGTCGTATTCTGCGCTTCGTCCAGGATAATGAACGACCCGTTCAGGGTCCGTCCGCGCATGAACGCAAGGGGGATCACCTCGATCACGTCCGTCTCGATGAACCGCCGGATGTCCTTGTACTCCATCATGTCATGGAGCGCATCGAGCAGAGGCCGGAGATACGGGTTCACCTTCGCCTCAAGATCCCCCGGGAGGAACCCCAGCTTCTCCCCGGCCTCCACCGCAGGGCGGCACAGGATCACCCTCGAAACCTCCCCCTGACGCAGCGCGTGCACCGCGCACGCCACCGCAAGGTACGTCTTCCCCGTCCCGGCCGGACCCACAGCGAACGTCAGGTCCATCGTCCGAACACAGTCCAGATAATGACGCTGCGCCTCCGTCCGCGCCCGGATGGGCTGACCCGCGCTGTACACCCGCAGATCCGCGCGAACAGGGTTCGTCGTCCGCGCCCGGGACGATTCCTCGCTCACGAGCGACAGGAACTGCTCCCGAGACAACGGATTCCCGCGCTGCGCCTGTCTCCCGGCCGTCTCCAGCGCCCGTTTCGCAATCGTCAGCTCGGGTTCCTTCCCCGACAGATGAACCACCCCATCCCGCGCCGTCACCGCGATCCCGAGCGACTCCCGGATGATCTTCAGGTTCCGCTGTTCATGACCAACCACCCCGTGCTGGGTCTGGTCGTCCGGGATCTGGATCGTCGTGTCCAAAGGAATCCGTCTCCATCGCCGGATCTCCTCCGGCGCGGCTGGATTCTACGCGCCATCCCCCTCACACGACGCGAACCGACAACTCACACCGCTTCGACCGCACCCACACCACCCGATGTCCCCTGATCCTCCGGCACACACCTCGGGAGATTCACCACCATCGTCGTCCCCTGTCCGTGCACACTCTCCACACCCACGCTCCCCCCGAGCGTCCGCGCCGCGTGCTTCACAATCGCGAGCCCGAGCCCCGTCCCACGCTTCGCCGACGAACCCGAGCGCGCCTCGTCCACCTGATAGAACCGCTCGAAAATCCTCGACTGGTGCGCGAGCGGGATCCCCACCCCCTTGTCCTTCACCCGGAGCGAGATCCCATCCGGATGCGCAAGACCCGCAGGCGGCGGCGCTTCGGGATCGATCCCCACCCGTTGCCGCTCGATCTGCACACGCACAGCCGTCCCGTCCCGCGCGAACTTCGTCGCGTTCTCGACCAGGTTCCTCAGGATCAACTCAAGCAAGATCGGGTCTGTCTCGATCAGCATCGCACGATCATCGATCTCCGTCCGGATCTCGAGCCCCTTCCGAGAGCACACCGGCGCGAACGGCACACACACCCGGTTCACGAACTCGTGCGCATCGATCACGCTCAGCGCCGTCGGGACCCGATCCGACTCCAGCTTCGAGAGATCCAGCAGGTCCTTCACCATCAGATCCAATCTCGTCGCGTTCGAGCCGATCATCGTGATCAGCTTGTCGCGCATCACCGGGTCGTCCTTCGCCGCGCCCCCGAGCGTCTCGATCGCGCCCTTGATCGAAGCGATCGGGGTCCGAAGCTCGTGCGAAGCATTCGCCGCAAAGTCCGCCTTCAGCTCCACGCTCTGCATCAGCTCCGTGATATCCGTGAACGTGCACACCGCGCCCCCCGTCGTGACGATCGGATCGACGGCCGCATCGAACACACGGATCGACCCCTTCACCGGGAGATCCAGGCGCGCATGCCCCGATTCCCCGTTCCGCCCGAGCCGCTCGAGCTCCTGGACCTCGCGCTGGGTAATCAGCTCATCGAAGTGATCCCCGATCAGCGTGCGCCCCGAACCCAGAATCGACTGCGCCGCGCGATTTGCTTGGACGATCACCCCCGACTCATCCGTGGACACGATGGGCACATCCGCCGCATCGATGACCGCGCCCAGGAGACGGACCAGCTCGCGCACGGACCCCAGCTCCTCCCGGAGCGCACCGTTGAACCCCACCGATTCGATCAGCTGCCCCCGCCTCCAGCGATGGATCGAAATCAACCACACCAACGCCGCGAGCGAAACCAATGCAAACACCGGCATAAACACCGACACGATCACCGATCCCGCAAGGATCGAAGCCGGGAGGGTCCACGCCCCGGGGGTCCCCAGCACCGGGGTCTCGTGGTTCATATCCGATCCGCTCGCGCCCATCGATCGCTCCCGCCACGCTCAAGCGTGTAGAACGAGCATACCACGCGCACCGCGTGATCCACAGACCCTTACTTCGGGTCGTCCGCCCGATACCCCACCCCGCGCACCGTCGAGATCAACGACGCATAGTCCCCCAGCTTCTTCCGGATCGCCGTCACGTGAACATCGATCGTGCGCTCCGTGACCGTCACCCCCGGCCCGATCGCTCTGCTGATCAACGCCGGGCGCGACAGCACCTTCCCCTTCGACCCCACCAACGTCGCCAGCAGACGGAACTCCGTGATCGTGAACGACACGGGCTTCCCCTCCACCAAGACCTGGTGCTCGTCAAGATCGATGCTCACCGGCCCGAGCGACATCCCGTCGCTCTTCGTTGTCGTCGGCTGGGACCGCTTCGCGAGCGATTTGATCCGCGCGATGAGCACCGACATCGAGAACGGCTTCGTCACATAGTCGTCCGCGCCGCTCTCGAACCCCTCGAGCTCATGAGACTCGTCCGCCTTCGCCGTCAGCATCAGGATCGGGATCCGGCTCGTCTCCGTCTGTGACCGGAGCCGCTGCGCAACCTCAACCCCGCTCATCCCCGGCATCATCACATCGAGCACGATCACATCCGGAAGACGTGCTTTCGCCGCTTCCAGCGCCCCCTGACCATCGCCCACCGAGTACACCTCGTGCCCCCCCTGCCGGAGGTTGTACTCGATCAACTCCCGAAGGTCCGGTTCGTCATCGACGACCAAGATCTGGAGCGCATCGGCGCGCGTCGTGGTCGTCGATGCGGGGTGCTGATCCTCGTGAGCCATCACTTCTGCTCCCTACAGCGTCCAAAGCGCGAGCCCATCATCCGGGCTTCACGTCAACGGGTGTACAAATGAACAGTAGTGAGCCCAACCGAGAGGACCCCCGTTCGGATACAGAGTTCGCGCAATCTGAATGCCGTCCCACCCAGCTCCGGGCGCCCCGATCACGCCTCCGGAAGATGATGTTGGTAATTCCAAACATCATTCCATCCGCTCCGGATCGTGGACAGAGATCGGGATGGGGGAAATCCCGAATCTGAACGGTTGATGTACGGGTAAGTCTGTGAATTTGTTGTCGCGAACAAAGGGCAAGAAATGCGCGTTTCGACCCCCTTCCAGGTTCAATATGCCGTTTTTTGGGAAAATCTGACCCGGACACGATGAAAAAGGATAGTTGACGCAAACAAATTGACGACTTACCGGTCGCCGGGCAGTTAGTCTGGCCTATCATCGGGTCGCTGAGCATTGGGCTCAGGACCATGAAACGAAACGCATTCCACTCACTGCCAATCGAGAAGGAGGCATTGAAATGCAAAAGACTCTGACGACCCTCGCGATCGTCGCCACGTCCGGCACCGCCCTTGCGCAGTCCGGCCTGGACATCGATCGTGCGTACGCAGCCGAGCTGCGTGCGGACGCGAACACCCGCTCGTCGCTCCTCGGCACCAACAACGCCGCGGGCATCACGGTCGACGTGTTCACCCAGTTCCGTTACTCCTACAACTCCCGTGACGCCGTCGCCCCCGACGCCGCGTTCACCAGCACCGTCAACGGCACCGCCGTCGCTGGTTCGTCCGCCGACTTCGGTGACAACGACACCACCGCCGGTTTCTCGCTGCCCCGCACCCAGATCCGTATGGCTGGCGGCGTCGAAGGCACCGACATCTCCGGTGTCCTGTCGTTCGACTTCGGTGGCGCGTTCGATCGCGGCTTCTCCGCCGGTAACGGCGGCTCCGCCGTCGCCACCGACATCGGTGACGGCGACGCGACCCTCCGTGAGGCGTACGGCGCCTGGGCCCTCGATGACAACTGGACCTTCGTGTTCGGTCTCTTCGACAACCCCATCTTCTTCGAAGATTCCATCGCCCCCGAGCGCAGCCAGGGCGTTGAAATGTCCAACACCGCCACCTTCTTCGACGTCGGCTACACCGAAGGCATCGCCCTCTCGTACGCCAACGACGAAATGAAGTTCGTCGGTGCCCTCTCCGACGGCCCGGCCCTCGGCCTCGGCCCGTCGCAGCCCGCCAACTCGTTCTACACCTCCGGTGGCGAGTCCGACATCTCCATCACCGGTCGCCTCGACTGGCTCTTCTCCGGCACCTGGGACCAGTTCTCCCAGTTCGCCTCCTGGCAGGGCTCGAACGACGGCCTCCGCGTCGGTGGTGGTATCCACTGGTCCAGCCGTGGTGACACCAACCCCAACGCCGTCACCTCCTCCGTCTTCAACGCCGCCGCTGTTGCCCTCGGCACCACGGTTGACACCGAAGACGTCTTCGTCTGGACCGTCGATGCTCAGTACGTCTCCGACGGCTGGGGCCTCTTCGCCGCGTACCAGTCCGCCAACGTTGACGCCGACTTCACCTCCGGTACCTCGGCCGACGCGACCTTCGACGGCTTCGTCCTCCAGGGTAACGCCTTCCTCTCCTCGCAGTTCGAAGCGTTCGCCCGTTACGACATCATCTTCCTCGAAGATGACGCCTCCGTCGGTCTCCCCGCTTCCTCCGAAGATAAGTACTCGACCCTCACGGTCGGTATGAACTACTACCTCGTCCCCGAGTCCTTCGCGGCGCGCTTCTCGCTCGACGTGTCGTTCGCCCTCGATGACTCCTCCGGGATCGATTACTTCTCCAACTTCGCCGGCGACGCTGGTCGCACCGGTACCCTCGGCGGTGGCGCCGACACCGGTGGTGCGGGGTCCTTCTCGCAGGCCGACGACGAGTTCATGATCCGCGCCCAAATGTCGCTCCTCTTCTGAGTCGCGACACCCATCAGGGTGTGATCATCTGATCTGAAACGCTGGGGACCCTCGGGTCCCCAGCGTTCTTTTTGAATTCCACGCATCAATCACACCACCAATCCGGGGGTGATTACACTATGTGTTAATCCGATCTTATTTTCTTCACACAACGACAACAGGATCTTAAAGGTCTATTCCTTACGCGTGATTCACGCACGCACAGCCCCCGCCGCCATCCTCGCAATCCTCCCCCTCTTTGCACCACGTGCACTCGCTTCGAATATCACTTCCGAAGCCGATCTCTACGCCGCCTACAACGCCGCGCGTACCGATTTCGCCTCCATCCAGACCGACGACAAGCCCCCCCTCGACGTCTCAGGACGCATCCAGTTCCGCTACCAATACAATGAACGAGACAGCGCTCCCCCGGCCCTCGGATCCGACAACACCACCCTCGGGTTCATGAACCGGAGAGTCAACCTCTTCGTCAACGGCAAAGTCACCGACTCCATCAGCTTCAAGTCCGATTTCACCGTCGTCGCAGGAACCGGCGACCTCTCGCTCGAATACGCCTTCGCCACCTGGAAACTCTCAGATGAACTCTCCATCGCCTTCGGTGCGCTCAGAGCCCATGTTCTCCGCGAGGAATACACCAGCGCCTCCCGGCAGCTCGGTGTCGAACGGTCACCGGCCAACGAGACCTTAAACCAGGACTTCACCAACGGGATCGAACTCACCTTCACCCAAGACCGTTGGCGCATCTTCCTCAGCATCAACGACGGCGTGAACTCCGAACTCACCTTCTTCAACTCCACCCGTGAAGCCGATTACGCCTTCAGCGCCCGTGTCGAAGCCCGCTTCTTTGACGCACCATGGTCAAGCTACAAGCAGTACACGTCCTTCCGGGGCGCGAACAACGGGCTCCTCATCGGACTCGCCGCACACCACCAATCCTCCGGCGAAACCAACATCACCGCCCTCCCCAGAACCGAACTCACCATCATCACCACCGATGCGTCCTGGGTCTCCGACGGCTGGAACGCCGCCGCCGTCCTCACCTACTGGCGCACCTCCTCCGACTCCCTCACCAAGAACCTCGACAACTTCGTCACCAACCTCCAGGGCGGATTCTTCGTCTCCGAGAAGACCGAGCTCTACACCCGCTTCAGCATGATCTTCCCCGACGACGACAACACCGCTCCCCGTACCGAAGACTTCAAAGCCCTCATGTTCGGGTTCAACCACTACCTCATCCCCGAATCACACGCGGCCAAGTTCACCTGCGAGGTCATGTTCGCACTCGACCCCACCACCACAAGCAACGTCGCGACCAACGCGGGCTTCAACCTCCTCCCCGACATGGGCGCAGGACAACTCGCGCTCACCGCGCAGATGCAGCTCCTCTTCTAAACCACAACACGATCAACGGAAGCAGCAGGGGGGGGCGCAATCGCGTCCCCCTTTCTTCTGCGCCGATCACATCCGCTCGACAGTCGGGATCCCGAGCGTCGCGCACCCGTCCTCGAGCACTCGCTTCGTCAGCACCGCGAGGCGCAAACGGGTATCGCGCGACCCCTCGTCCACCCCGTCCTTCAGGATCGGACACTTCTCGTAGAACTTCGCGAACATCGAAGCCAGGTCGTACAGGTACCCGCACAACCGGTTCGGTTCATCGTTCTCCCCGGCAGCGCGCACCATCGTCGGATACCGGAGCACGAGCAACGCCAGCGCCCGCTCCGCCGGATCATCCAGCGTCATCTCCGACGACAGCGCCGACTCCACATCCACCCCGTTGTCCCGCGCCTTCCGGACCAGGTTGTTGATCCGAGCGATCGCATACAGCACATACGGCCCCGTATCCCCCTCGAACGCCAACATCCGATCGAACGAGAACACATAGTCCTTCACCCGTTCCGTTGACAGGTCCGCGTACTTGATCGCCGCGATCGCGATGTTGTTCGCGATCGTCGCGCGTTCCTCCTCGGGGAAGTCCGCGCTCCGCGAGTCCACTTCCTGCTTCGCGCGGACCACCGCTTCATCGAGCAGGTCCTGGAGCTTCACGTTCTCACCCGAACGGGTCTTGAGGGGCTTGTTGTCCTCCCCGAGCACATTCCCAAACGCCGCATGCTCAAGGTGCGCGACCGTCCCGTCGGGCTTCGTCGCGTACCCCGCTTTGGTCGCCGCGCCGAACACCTGCTTGAAGTGCAGCGCCTGACGCGCATCCACGCAGTAGATCACCTGATCCGCGCCAAGCTCCTGAACCCTCCGCTTGATCGCGGCCATATCCGTCGTCGCGTACAAGTACCCCCCGTTCCGCTTCCGAACCAGCGTGGGCTCCTTGATCCCGTCCACCTTGACCACCAAAGCGCCGTCATCGATCTCCGCGACCCCCCTCGACTCCAGATCCGAAATCAGAGGCCCAAGCTCCTCCCGATACGTGCTCTCCCCCGCGCTGTGCTCGTCCGTGATGTTCGTCATCAATGCCGCGCACGTCGCAAGACACGCGCCCATCGTGATCTCGTACACCCGGTTCCACATCGAAACGGATCGCTCGTCCCCCGACTGGAGCTTCACCAAACGCTCCTGCGCGAGCTTGAACGCGCGCTGCGCATCCTCGATCCGCGCTTCGAGCTCCGCTTCCGCTTTCGCGTGACCCCCGACCCGCTCGATCAGATCCAGCGCTTTCTTCTCCGCTTTGCACTGCGCCTGAGCCGCGCGATAGATCGTGTTCAGCTCGTCGAGCGAGATCGTCTTCGTATCGATCGAGCCCTCATCCTCGAGCTCGATCAAACGCTGGACCACCATCGCGATGGGGAGCCCCCAGTCTCCAACGTGGGACTGACGGATCACCGTGTGACCCAAACGCTCCTTGAGCCGTGCGATCGCGTCCCCGATCACGCTCGAACGAAGGTGCCCCACGTGCATCTGCTTCGCGAGATTCACCCCGCACAGATCCACCACGATCGTCTCCGGATCAGCAGGCGCGGGAAGCCCCAGATCCTCGTCGTCCATCGCCGACAACGCGGACCCGATCGCTTCCGGGAGCAGCGAGATATTGATAAACCCCGGCCCCGCGATCGACTCATCGCTCACGGGGTTCGCGATCCCCGTCACATCCAGCTTCTCCACGATCGCGCAAGCAACGTCCCTGGGCTTCATCCCCACGCGCTTCGCCAAAGGCATCGCCGCGTTGCTCTGGAAGTCCCCCAGCTCCGGCTGGCGCGAAGGCCCGATCAACGGATCGACCTCCCCCTCCAGATCAGGAAGCGCCGCGCGGATCGCATCGACAAACCGGGTTTCGAGCACGGATTTCGGGTCTTGGATCGTGTCTGTGGTCATGGAAGCGGATCATAGATCCCGCACCCACCACAATCAGTCCCGCACGATCGGCCCATCCTCCACCGGATCCTCATCCAGCGCGTGCGCCATCCGCCGATCCACCTCCTCAGGGCTCCGCAGCGCCCCCTCCGTGCTCGCCACCACGGCGCACACCATCGCGTCCCCCGTCACGTTGCAGCTCGTCCGGCACATATCCAGGATCCGATCCACCCCCAGGATCACCGCGATCCCGCTCAGCGGGATCCCAACGCTCTGGAGCACGATCACGAGCATGATCATCCCAACGCCCGGAACCCCCGCCGTCCCGATCGAAGCCAGCGTCGCCGTCAGCACGATCTTGAGCTGGTCCATCACCGTCAGGTCCATCGCGTACAGCTGCGCGATGAACACCGCCGCCACCCCCTGGTACAGCGCCGTCCCGTCCATGTTGATCGTCGCGCCGATCGGGAGCACGAACGAGCTCACCTCCTCCTTCACCCCCAAGCGCTCCTCCGCGCACTCCATCGTCACCGGGAGCGTCGCGCTCGACGACGCGCTGGAGAACGCGAGCAGCTGCGCCGGGCTCATCGCCCTGAAGAATCGCCCGAACCCGATCGGGGTGAACAACCGGAGCACGAACGGGTACACCACGAACATCATCATCCCGAGCCCGAGCACCACCACGAGCGAGTACACCGCGAGCGAACCCAGGATGTCCAATCCAAGCTCCGCGATCTGCTCACAGATCAGCGCGAACACCGCGTAGGGCGCGAGCATCAGCACGATGTGCACGATCTTGATCACCACGTCCGTCATCGCATCAAAGAACTTGATGACGGGCTCCGCCTTCTCCCGTTCGATCAGCGTGAGCGCGATCCCCACCAGGAGCGAAGCGAACACGATCTGAAGCATGTTCCCCTCAGCGATCGCGCCGAACGGATTCGTCGGGACGATGTTGAGCAGCGTCGCCCACCCGTCCGGCGCTGCCGCCGCATCGATCTTCGCCTGCGCCTGCGCCCCGAAGCTCGACACGAACGAATCGCGCGTCTCCTCGTTCACAAAGCTCCCCGGCCGAAGCAGATTCGCGAGCACCAACCCCACCGTGATCGACACCGCCGTCGTCACCAGATAGATCCCGATCGTCTTCCCCCCGATCCTCGACAGCTTCGCGAGATCATTCAGACTCGACGCGCCCACGATGAGCGAGAAGATCACGATCGGCACAGCGATCAATCGCAACCCCCGGATGAACAGATCCCCCACGAACGAGTTCGCGTCCCGGACCCAGAGCGCCGTGTGCGCCCCGAACCCCGCACCCGCGTTCGCGCCACCCTCGCCCAGATCCACACCCCCGACAAACGCCGCCGGATCGTTCACCCCGAGCGAAGCCCACGTTTCCTGGGTCCACATCGCGTTGATCGCAAGACCCGCCACGATCCCGAGCACGAGCCCGATCAGGATCTTCCAGTGCAACGCCAGCCGTGTCCATGCGCCCATCGCGCCCCTTTCGTTCGAGTGTCCCCGAGTCTATCGGACCCTCATCCATCCCGCACGCGCCGATCGCGCCGTCTGCGCCGACAAACCCCCTCACTTCCCCTCCCCCCCGTTGGACACCACGCGCCGGGTTTCGCATCTCTCTACCGCACCCAACCCCGAGGAGCCCACATGCACCGGACCATCACCCCCATCGCCATCCTCGCGCTCTCCGCCCCCATCGCCGCCGCCGATCTCATCGCCGAGGACCCCGCGATCCTCGCGCCCTTCGAGTTCACCGAGGTCAGCGTCGAGTTCATGGGCTCCAGCGCCGGGTACACGGGAGAGCTGAACTGGATCGACCCCGACCTCCCCAACGTCTCCACCACCCTCTTCAACAACCACCAGTCCATCGTCGGCGATTCCTACACCATCCCCCGTCTCTTCACCCAGGGCGAGCGGGTCGATTTCACCTACAACATCATCGCCGGCGCGGACGACAGGTTCTCCACCTCGAACCCTGACGACTGGAACCAGTTCCGGATCGACGACACCGACCCCACCGCGCTCATCGTCGCCGTCGAGGATCTCCGCCCCACGGCCACCGACGCCGACTACAACGACGTCATCTTCCGGGTCCGTTTCTTCCAGAGCGTTATCCCCGCGCCCGGCGCACTCGGGTTCTTCGCGATGACCTCCATCGCCCTCGTCCGCCGATACCGCCGCTGACCAAACCCCGCCCCTTCGGGGATCTAGAATCCCCCTATGCCCAAGCGCCGAGCGCGCTCCAGCCGAGTGAGATTCCGTGATTATCTCGCGCAGCGCCGAGAGCGCGATCACACCGCGCGCATCCACGAGTCCATCGACGATTCCGTCGAAAAGAAACGCGCGAGCAAAGCCAAACGCGGGGTCCGGGGCCTCCTCTCCTCCCTCTTCACACTCCTCACGGGCTACCGGCGCACCGTCGCGCTCTCCCTCCTGACCCTCTCCATCTCCGTCGCGCTCGGGCTGCTCATGCCCCTGAGCACCAAGATCGCGATCGACTACATCATCACCGACAACCCCGGACCCACGGGGATCCCCGAAGCGCTCGGGACCTTCACCAACGAACGATCCGATCGGGTCGAGCTCATCTGGAAGCTCGGGCTCGGGATGCTCGTCGTCACCTCCGCCTCCATCGCCTTCGGGATCTGGGGTCGTTGGCAATGCACGCGCATCACGAAGCGCGTCCAGGTCGCACTCCGCAAGCGCGTCTTCGACCACGCATCCCGTCTCCCCCTCCACCGGATCCAGCACCTCAAGTCCGGCGGGATCGCCTCCGTCCTCCGCGAAGACGCAGGAGGGGTGGGGGACCTCGTCTTCTCCCTCCTCTACAACCCCTGGCGCGCCATCACCCAACTCATCGGGACCCTCGTCGTCCTCATCTGGATCGACTGGAGACTCGTCGCAGGCGCCATCCTCCTCGCGCCCGTCATCTGGGTCTCCCACCGCACCTGGATCCAACGCATCCGCCCCATGTACCGGGACATCCGCCACCGGCGCGAAGGCATCGATGCGATGTCCGCCGAGGCCTTCGCCGGGATCCGGGTTGTCCGCGCCTTCAACCGACGACAAGCCGAAGCCGCCCGCTTCACCAACGAAGGGCACCTCCTCGCGCGACAAGAACTCCACACCTGGTGGTGGGCGCGCATCCTCGAAATCGCTTGGCAGATCCTCATCCCCATCGCCTCCACCGCCGTCCTCCTCTACGGCGGGATCGCCGTCATCGACGGCTCCCTCACCATCGGCGACCTCATGGCCTTCAGCGCCTACCTCCTCGCGCTCCTGGGTCCCCTCGAATCCCTCGTCGCAAGCGCCACCAACGTCCAGACCAACCTCGCCGCCCTCGACCGGGTCCTCGACCTCCTCTCCGAAGACCGGGAGTTCGAGCACACCACACCCACCGTCACCCTCAACCCGAGCGACGTGCGCGGCGCGATCACCATCCAAGACCTCGACTACGCCTACCCCACGCGCACCAAAAACGCCTCCTCCGGGATCGACGACAAACAGGACATCCCCCGAGGAGAACCCGTCCTCCACGACATCACCCTCGATGTGAAACCCGGAGAGACCATCGCCCTCGTCGGCGCATCCGGCGCCGGGAAGACCACCCTCTGCAACCTCATCGCACGCTTCGACGACCCCACCCACGGCGCCATCCTCCTCGACGGCATCGACCTCAAAGACATCCCCATCGAGCACTACCGCGCCCTCCTCGGGATCGTCGAACAAGACGTCTTCCTCTTCGACGGCTCCGTCCGCGACAACATCGGATACGCAAAGCGCCGCGCCACCGACGACGACATCACCCGCGCCGCCAAAATCGCGAACGCGCACTCATTCATCACCGAACTCGAGCACGGCTACGACACCGTCATCGGCGAACGAGGGGTCCGTCTCTCCGGAGGCCAGAAACAACGCCTCGCCATCGCCCGCGCCGTCCTCGCCGACCCGCGCATCCTCATCCTCGACGAAGCCACCTCCTCCCTCGACACCGAGTCCGAACGACTCATCCAGCACGCGCTCACCACCCTCATGAAGGGGCGTACCTCCTTCGTCATCGCGCACCGACTCTCCACCATCCGTCACGCGTCCCGGATCGTCGTCATCGAGCACGGCACCATCCAGGAAACCGGGACCCACGACGAACTCGCCGCCAAGCCCGACGGCCGCTACGCCCAGCTCCTCCAAATGCAACTCACCCCCGACACCGAAGACCTCGGCACCCTCTAAACACGCCGAAACCCCAAAAAGCACAAAGGCCGCCGACACCAGTCAGCGGCCTTCATCGCAAAGTAGGGGATCAGAGATTCGAACTCTGACTAAAGGTACCAGAAACCTCCGTGCTACCATTACACCAATCCCCTGGATGTCGTCCTCCGAGCCACATCATCGGCCCAAAGGACCCCCAATCGTATCACCGAAACCGCGATTGACAACCGCACCGACCCTCCCGGGATCACCCCATGAACACCATCCGCGCCCTCATCGCTGTCCTCGCGATCCTCATCCTCGCGCCCATCGCCAGCGCCGTCCCCGAACTCCCCCCCTGTCCCGACGACCGAGACCCCGATCTCTGGCAGTTCATGGACACCTACCTCCTCACCCTCTGGGACAACGACCCCGCGTCCTACTACCAGATCGTCAACGACCAATCCCGCCTCGACGAGATCCCATCCATCTCCGCCGAAGCGCAGCAGTACTGGATCGACATCCAACGGGACCTCCTCGACTCCCTCAACGCGCTCGACACCGCCGACTTCACCAGCGCCGACCAGCTCGACCACGACCTCATGCGCTACACCCTCGAGCAAGCCCTCGAGTCCGCAAAGCTCAAACCCTGGCAAACCCCCATCTCCTCCATCTCCGGCCCACAGATCTGGCTCCCCCAGATGGGATCCCAGCTCCCCACCCGGACCCGTCAACAGAAACACATGTACGTCCTCCGCCTCCGTCGGGTGGAGATCCACATCGCGGAGCACATGGACAACATGCGCGCCGGGATCCAGTCCGGGCGCGTCATGCCGCGCGTCGTCATCGAACCCACCATCGCCCAGACCCTCGCGCAGTGCACCCCCGAGATCCGGGAAGACCCATCCCGCTCCCCCTTCTTCGCCCCCCTCCGTGATCTCGACGAGGACGACCCGATGGCCGTCGAAGCCCGACAGATCATCGCCGATCGCATCGCCCCCGTATACCTCGAGCTCGCGCTCTTCCTCCAGAACGAATACCTCCCGGCCTGCCGTGACTCCGTCGCCGCCTCCGACTCCATCGACGCTATCAAGGGCTACAACCAAGCCCTCGTTGCCCACACCACCCGACCCGACCTCACCGCGCAGCAGATCCACGACACCGGGCTCAAGAGAGTCCGAGAAATCCGCGCCGACATGATGAAGGTCATCGAACGCACCGACTGGTACGAGTCCACGGGCAAGTCCATCCTCACGGACGACGACCGATTCAGCGCCTTCAACGAGTACCTCCGAACCGACCCGCGCTTCTACCACACCGACCCCGAAGCCCTCCTCGACGAATACCGGGTCATGTGCAAGCTCATCGACCCCGAGCTCGTCAACCTCTTCGGGAAGCTCCCCCGTCTCCCCTACGGCGTCCGCCGCCTCCCCAGATTCCAGGAAGCCAGCGCACCCACGGCCTTCTACTACCCCGGAGAACTCAAATCCGGGGTCCCCGGATACTTCATGGCCAACGCCTCCAAGCTCGACCAGCGCCCCAGGTACGAGATGCTCGCCCTCACCATCCACGAAGCCGTCCCCGGCCACCACCTCCAGTACGCGCTCGCGCAGGAAGTCGAGAACCAGCACCCCATCCGCAAAACACTCAACTACACCGCCTTCGGCGAGGGCTGGGCCCTCTACGCCGAACGACTCGGGCTCGAGATGGGATCGGGAAAGTACGGGCTCTACGAAAACCCCTACGACGACTTCGGACGACTCAACATGGAAATGTGGCGTGCCTGCCGACTCGTCGTCGATACCGGGATCCACGCGCAGGGCTGGTCACGACAACAAGCCATCGACTACATGCTCTCCAACACCGCCCTCGCGCCCCACAACATCACCTCCGAAGTCGATCGATACATCGGATGGCCCGGACAAGCGACGGCCTACATGATCGGACAGCTCGCCATCCTCGACATGCGCGCCAAAGCCGAATCCATGTTCCTCGACAACTTCGACATCCGCGCCTTCCACGACCAGATCCTCATCGACGGCCCCCTCCCCCTCCCCGTCCTCGAAGCCAAGATCGACCGATGGATCGAATCGCATCATCGATGGAACGACGCGCAAACAAACAGCGGCCCGTAAGAGCCGCCGTCGAGGAGTTCTCAATCAATCCGACAGTCGATCAACCGATCGTCTGATCGTCGTTCCCCTTCCAACCCGGACCCGCGTCCCGGTTCAGGGGCTTCGCACGACCGAACGTCGCGCTCTTGCGCTGCAGCTCCGTCTTGGGACCGGGCTGGGACGACCCACCGATCTCCTGGTCCAGATCAACGCTCGACTCGTTCTCGACGCGCGAGGGTTTCGGGGACGACCCCACCGGAGGACCGAGCCGACGCGTCCGCGCCTCGTCGATCGACCGATCGAGCTTCCCGAGGAGCTGACGGACTTCGTTGAATGCCTTCGATTCATCGCTCATAGTACTGGACCTCCGAGTCCTACAACTCGGCGTTTCAACCACACGACTCGACCCCCGATCCCCCTCCAAGCCCACACATCGCGGACTCTGTAACGGTTGTGCGGGTCACGCTCGATAACCTCCGGACCTCCCCTATTGCGAGTGTGTGTATAAAGTCCCGGACCATGGCACCCCCTATCCCATCAACGACCAACCAACGCGCTCACACCGCACCCCTCGTCACCGCGCGTCGGGACCTCTTCTGGTCCAACGTCGTCCGGGACACCCTCATGGCCCTCGCCACCGCCGCCGCACACTCCGCCGGCCGACTCAACGAAGGACCCGTCGCCGCAGCACACTCCACCGACCCCGTCCACGACCTCTTCGACGGGCGCATGGGTGTCGTCACCACCCTCGGACAACGCATCGCGATCGCCGATGTCTTCCCCGTCTTCGCCTGCACCGCCGTCGGGGACCCCGAAACCCGTCAACGCTCCGAAGACGTCCAGTGCACCGTCTTCCAGATCACCACCCCCGCCGGAGAGATCTACACCCTCCCCGTCTCCCACATCCACGCGGTCCACACCCTCTCCGAAGACCTCCTCCGACAGCTCGAAGCCCAAGCCATCGCGACCGAGAACGAAGACGACCCCGAATCACCCCATCCCTTCGGGTTCGCCGCCTTCACCTCCCTCGCCAAAGCCGAATCCGATCCGTCACCCCCCCCGAACCCCACCCCAGAGTCCTAAATACCTATCAAGCAACGGACTCGGATGAATTCGCGCCCCGACACCCCGCGCGGCGAATAATCCTATCTGACCGATCGTTCCGTACTCCACGATCGATCCCCAACGCCCAGGAGCGCGCATGTCCGTCCTTATCGCCGTCCCCGTCTACAACGAATCCGCGACCGTCGAGCGTGTCCTCCGCCGAATCGCCGAGTTCAACCTCCCCATTCTCGCCATCGACGACGGCTCCACCGACGACACCGCCCAGATCCTCGATTCCCTCCGATCCGAGCTCAACCTCGACATCATCCGACACGAAGCCAACCAGGGCTACGGCCGCGCCATCCGCGAATCCTTCCAACGCGCCCACCGAGACAACTACGACTGGGTCATCACCATGGACTGCGACGAGCAGCACGAGCCCGAGCGCATCCCCGACTTCCTCCGCGCCATCGAGCAAGACACCCACGACATCATCTCGGGGTCGCGCTACATGAACGATGACACCGACACCTCCGTCGCGCCCACCGACCGACGCGCCATCAACCGGACCCTCACCCAAGAAATCAACCAACGCCTCGGGCTCACCCTCACCGACACCTTCTGCGGCTTCAAAGCCCACCGGGTCAGCGCCATGGACCAGCTCACCCTCACCGACAACGGCTACGCCTTCCCCATGCAGTTCTGGGTCCAAGCCAACGCAAAGGCACTCCGGATCACCGAGCTCCCCGTCGAGCTCATCTACAACGACCCCAACCGCACCTTCGGAGGCGGGCTCGACGACGCGCAGGTCCGTCTCGCGCACTACCGAGACGTCCTCAACACCGAACTCGCCAAGCACCCCGAAGCCCTCGCGACCGCCGGACCCTCGAGCTCCGGGTGCTGCTGCAACTGCTGAACACCCGCGCGACCCACCAACGCACAGGACAAACGATGGGCGCACCCGAGCACACGGACATCAAGCTCACCCTCAAACCCGACCCCCGCGCCTGGTCCCCGACCCAAGATCTCCGCACCACCGACCTCGCCCGCGCCTCGCGCCAGTCCATCGGGCTCGACCCCGACCGACCCGTCATCGCCTCGGGACACCAACCCATCATTGTCCACCCCGGAATCGTCGCGAAACTCATCGCCCTCGATACCTGCGCCAAGCACCACAACGCGCAGACCCTCTGGATCGTCCCCGACCAGGACATCGTCGATCCCGCGCAGCTCCGGATCCCGATCCGAACCGACGATGACCTCTCCGAAACGACGATCTCGCTCGAACGAAACCCGGGATCAACACCGAACAACGCGCCGGCGATGTCGCTCCCCCCCATCGAGCCCTTCACCGCGCTCGACGCGCTCCAACGACTCGCTTCCCAACTCGATGCGCACCAGCACGAGCCCACCCGCGCCAAACAGTTCGCTAGCGCCGTCATCCACGACCTCTGCGATCTCCTCGACCTCTCCATCCCCACCCTCGTCTTCGCCTCCGATCTCCTCGAAACCCCCGTCGGCCAAGCCGCGCTCTCCGAACTCACCCACGACCCCCGAAGCGCCATCGAGCACTACAACCGCGCCATCGACACCGCGCCCAACGCCGGGGTCCGCCCCCTCAACATCACCGACGATTCCATCGAGTTCCCCCTCTGGAGAATCACCGACACCTCGCGCGAGATCGTCACCCTCAACCCCTCCCAGACCCTCGACCCCACCAACCTCGCGCCCCGAGGGCTCCTCATGACGGCCATCGCCCGGCGCGCCCTCTGCGACCTCTTCATCCACGGCACCGGCGGCCTCAAATACGACACCATCACCACCCGGTGGATCCACACCTGGTTGAACCAACCCCTCGCGCCCATCACCGGCGCGAGCGCCACCCTCACCCTCGATCTCAAACTCCCCGACTCCTACATCGACCCCGACACCGCAACCTGGGAAGCCCACCACGCGCGCCACGACCCCGACATGCTCGACGAACACACCGCCGCCCAGCGCAAATCCGAGCTCGTCAGCGCCATCGAATCCACCAAATCCAAGGGCATCGATCCCGCGCCCCTCTTCACCGAGCTCCAATCCCTCCTCACCCACACGCGCGACAAACACGAGGACGACCTCGAAGCGCTCCAAGCACGAGCCCAACAAGCCCAGCGCTTCCGAACCATGCACCGGATCGCCACGGACCGAACCTTCGCCTACCCCCTCCACGACCCCCAGCGCCTCCGGGACCTCAAACGCGCCATCGAGTCACGATTCGCGTGATACCCTCGTCCATGCGCACCATCCTCTTCCTCCTCACCCTCCTCCTCACCCTCCTCCTCACCTCCTGCGGCTCAAACACTCCCCCCTCCGCGCAATCGAACGCATCCACGAACGATCCCACCCACGAGCCCTTCCGGATCGCCGCCCTCGCGCCGGGGATCGCTGTCATCATCAGAGATCTCGGGCACGAGGACCTCATCGTCGCGCGACACGATTTCGACATGATCTGTTCCGACTCCATCCCCAAAGCCGGGTCATCCCTGGGCTGGGACCTCGAAGCCCTCATCGCCGCAAACCCCACCCACCTCATCATGCAGCGCTCCGAGACCGCGCCCATCTCCGACACCCTCATCAACGCCGCCGAAACACACAACTGGACCATCATCGCGCGCCCCCTCGACACCCTCGACGACATCGCGATCCTCAGCGACGACCTCCACTACCTCATCGAAGGCCCACCCGAGCGCGAGCCCGGCGAATACGACATCCAATCCGCACTCGAACACACCCAACCCTCCGCGCGACTCGCACGCGCCTGGCGCGACCGGGGACCCATCGCCGACAACGCCGGCCGGGTCCTCATCCTCGGATCCCTCGACCCCCCAGCAGCGATGGGCCCGAACTCCTTCCACCACCAGCTCATCGAGCGCATGGGCATGACCCCAGCGATCACCGAGGGCGCGATGTGGATCGAGCTCGACTACGAAGACCTCGTCGCGCTCAAGCCCGACTCGATCCTCCTCTTCGCCCCACGAAACCGCGATGAGTCCGACGACTTCGGCGCCCCCGAGCCCATCACCGGACCCCGCGCCCTCGAAACCCTGGGACCCATCGCGCAGCTCCCCATCCCCGCGCTCGAGCACAACAAGGTCGCCGTCATCGACCACCCCCTCGCGCTCCTCCCGAGCACCGCGCTCGCAGACATCGCGCACGAGATCGAACAGATCCTCGAAACCTGGAACGAACACCCACCCAGCCCGTGATCAGTTCACGTGCACCGAGTGACCCTTCTCGAACGCATCGCGATCGAGCGTCTTCCCGTGCGCCTCGAGCAGCTCGTCCGCGCTCATCGCATCCTCGAGATCGAGATTGATCGTCAGCACATACGCCGCCCGTGTCCCATCGAAGAGCGCATCACGCTGCGCCCCATCGAGCGGGAGCGCATCGAGCGTTTCCTTGAACTTCATCCACTCCCCGCGCTGCGCCTCCCCGAACGGATCCAGCGCCATCATCCCCTCCGTCGCGCTCTCCATCCCGAACACCTGACGGAGCTTCCGCGCCACAAACCGGTTCCCGTTCGTCGCGCCGAGCCGGACATAGTGCAGCCCGAGGATGTGCATCGGGTCGTCCTTGTGCGCCTCGATGTGCGCGATGAACCGAGCCGTCCCGGGTGTGGGCTCCGCCTCCGTCGATCCCCCGAAGTACGCAAGGTCCTCCCGATACCAGGGCTCGAACGTGTGCGCCTCCGCAACAACCTCCGCCACCAAGGGCTCCGCACCCCGCGCCGCGCGCACCGCGCTGTCCAGCGCCTCGTGCACCAACCACCCCTGCTCGAGCGACGACACATACCCCTCCCGGCTGATCGTCCCCTTGATCATCGACGAAGGCGTCCCACCCCGCTCCGCGATCTGGTGCAGATCCCAGTTGTCGTCCTTCAATCGCTTCGTGATCGGGTCCGTCGTCGTCGTCGTCATCCGTCCGTCCTCTCGCGCATCGCGCACCGGGTCATCCCGAATTCATCTCGTTGAGACTCGTTCTCAATCATACCCGCACCCCATCCCCAAGACCCACAAGAAAGCCCCCGATCCAATCGGACCGGGGGCCTGGGGAGAGCATCATTAACACCCCCGAGAGCCGCAGTGTGGGGCAGTGGGGGGGTGGAGTCCTCAAAGACTCAGCCCGCGCTGAGCGCCTGAAGGAACGCCGACACATCGAAGAAGTCCCAGCTCCCGTCCTGGTTGAAGTCCGCGATCGGATCCTCGGCGGCCAACAACTGCAGGAACAGCGACACATCGAAGAAGTCCAGCTCACCGTCCCCGTTCAGATCCGCAGGGCTCCCCGCGCACCCGACCGAGACGATCCGCACATCATCGATCGCCGCTTCCACGATCGATCCATCGCCCTCATCGCCGGCGATGAACCGCACCCGCACCTGATCCGTCACACTCGACACATCCGCGACCCGGAACCGCTTCTCCACCCACACCCCAGCGTTCTCCGTCACCGTCTCGAGCGTGGACCACGACGCGCCGTTGTTGCTCGAGATCTGAACCAGCATCGAGTCCGCGTTCGGGGACGCGCCCTGATCGTTCGAGTACCAGCGCCAATACACCAGCTCCGCGTCGTCACCGGCCGCCACCGCGTCCATCGCAGGGGACGTCAGCGTCGTCACACCACCATCGATGTCGTTCGACCCGATCGACGACCCCGCGCTCGCGCCCGTCACGAAACAGCGCGTCCCAGCAACCGTGTGGTCATCCTCGGGCTGCGCCGCCGTCCCCTGAGGATCAGCACGCTCCCACACACCCGTCGTCGCGTCATCACCAGCCGCGCCGACCGTCCACCCGTTGCTCAACTCCATGTCGTCGTCGAACCCGATCATGAACTCCTGCGCGACGACCCCGAACACCGCGTTCCCGCTCGGGAACCGGACCGATCCCCCCTCCAGCGTCGCCGCCGTGAAGTAGAACTCGATCGTCGAATCGCACGGCGCACCCGGGAGCATCCCACCCCAGCGAGACAGACCCAAGCCCGACATCGCCGACGACGAGAACGACCCCGAACCCACGCGCGACCAGAGCATCACACTCGACTCGTCGAGCGCTTCAACCCCATCGCTGATCGTCACCTCGACATCGCTCGGAGCCCCGGCCTCAACCAACCCCGTGTTGTTGTGATCGAACACCAAGGGCTGGGTCGTCCGACCCGCAAACAGCTTCGCCGCCTCAAAGTTCTCCTGCGCCGTCGGCAGGATCACCGACGCCGGAGGCGAGAACCCGTCGATCCCGTTGTTCTCGTCCGGACGAAGCTCGATCGTCAACGAAGGAACCCCAGCACCGTCGTAGAACCAGTCCGAGCACGTCCCGGCCGCCGCATACAACTGCCACGACTGGATCGGGTTGTAGAACACACCCGAGATCGACTGGATCAGATCTGACATGTCCCCCGTCAATGACTGGAAGAACGATCGATCGGGCTCCGGGGTCACCAACCCCACCTCGTACCCCAGCGGCCAAAGAATCAGCTGCGAGAACGTGTGGTAGTCGATATGCGCCGCAAGATCGCTCCCGTACGACAACCCCAAGTCGCGCAGCGCCGACGTCTCGGGCTCGCTGAACGCGCTCGGCCCGTGGTAGATATCGCTCGAAGGATCGCTCGACGTCCCGTCCCCACCGAACGACACATCCCAGTTCCGGTTCAGGTCCACCCCCTCGAACGATCCCGGGTTGTCCCTCCGGTTCTTCCTCCAGTACCGCTCCGTGGACCACGTGTACAGATACCCGTCCGGGTTCAGCACCGGGACGATCACGAACCGGACCGAGTCCATCAGCTCCGTCACCTCGATATCGCTCCCGTACCCGTCCACCAAGCGCGACGCGATGTACGTCACCGTCATCGGGCTCACCCACTCCCGCGCGTGCTGACCCCCGTTCCACAAAACCACCGGCCGATCCGCCGCCGCGTTCCCCGGCGCATCCGGACCCGTGATCGTGTACGCCCACAGATCCCGACCCTCGACCGTGTCCCCGAAGTCCGCACGCGACACGAGCCCAGCATTCGCGCTCGTCATCGAGTCCATGTACGAAAGGATCTCCGCGTACTGCCTGTAGTTCGTGAACCACGACTCGTCGTGCGACCACACCCCCGAAGGGCGCTGCGCATCCGGGTTCTGGAGCTCGAACCGACGTGCATCCTTCAGCGCGTTCCAGTGCTCGTCCGTGTGCGCCTGAAGATCATCGATCATCACCACCGGGTTCACACCCAGCTCCCGGAGCGCCCCGATCCGATCCTTCTTCACCTGCGCGATCACCTCCCCGATCCCCGGCCGCTCCGTCCACGACGACTCGATCAGCGACATCGCCGCGCGGAGCTGTCTCACGTTCTCGATCCGGATCGATACCACGCTCTGCCCCTCGTACACCCTCGGAGGCGTGTGCGACAGCACATCCACCATCCCCGACCCCGGAACCGCCGTCTGCGCCAGCGACACCGACGAACCCGAGGTCAGACACACCATGAGCGAAACGCACAAAGGAAACCGAGCCATAGTCACTTCTCCAAACGCGATGAGACCCTCGCGCCATCGGGGGGTGGTGGGTGGTGGGGGGGTGGGCTCGAGAGCCCACACCAACGTCGTCCACGCGCGAAGGACCCTTGATCCAACCGCGCCCAGCACGACAACACAATGACGAACCAGTGCGGACCGATGGACACAACGTCCGAGAACGCTCCAGTCATCGCCGACAACAACCAACCCCGGCAACGACCGCGCCCGCGCGGATCAACCCCGTATACGCCCAATTCCGCCCCCCAGTTGCGTCCGAATCCCCCACATCCACCCCTCACCGCTTGCGTCCATCCCCACAACATGGCACAATCGGCTGCTGCGAAACACCTTGGGCACCCGCGCCCCGTTCCGCATCACCCTCGGAGCCCAAACCGTCATGGGGACCCAGAACATCGGTCACAACGCGCCCGGCACCCCCCGAACCACCACCCAAGGGGTCCTCTCCGACCTTCGCGCCATGGAACTCATGCTCGAACGAAACATGTTCGAGACCGGGATCACCCGGATCGGCGCCGAACAAGAACTCGTCCTCGTCAACGACGCCATGCAGCCCGCGCCCCTCGGCCCAGAGCTCCTCGAACTCATCGACGACCCCCGCGCCACACCCGAGATCGGACGCTTCAACCTCGAGTTCAACTGCACCCCCCGAGAGCTCACCGGCCCAGCCCTCACCCAACTCCACGACGAACTCAACGAACTCATCGAACGCGCCCGCACCCAGGGTGAATCCCTCAACGTCTCCCCCCTCCTCATCGGGATCCTCCCCACGCTCGAGCCCAAACACCTGGGACGAGAATACATCACCCCCAAAGACCGCTACTACGCGCTCGACGAACTCATCACCAAATCCCGAGGAGGCAAATACGACATCCGGATCAAGGGCATCGACGAGCTCCGACTCTCCCACGACTCCGTCATGCTCGAAGCCCTCAACACGTCCTTCCAGCTCCACTTCCAGTGCTGCCCCGACTCCTTCGTGCGCTGCTTCAACACCGCGCAGCTCATCACCGCGCCCCTCCTCGCCCTCGCCGCAAACTCCGCCGTCCTCATGGGCAAACGCCTCTGGAACGAAACCCGGATCGCCATCTTCGAACAAACCGTGGACACCGCAGGGTCCGACATCCCCGCCGAGCGCGAAATGGTCCGCAGAGTCCGCTTCGGAGAACGCTGGGCAAAGGACTCCGTCCTCGAACTCTTCCGCGCCGACCTCGCAAGATTCCGCATGCTCTTCGGCCCGGAAGTCACCGAAGACGCCGTCGCCCTCGTCGAACAAGGCATCGTCCCCAAGCTCGCCGCGCTCCAGACCTTCAACTCCACCCTCTACCGTTGGAACCGACCCTGCTACGGCGTCACCAACGGCAAACCCCACCTCCGCATCGAGAACCGCTACATCCCCGCAGGACCCACCATCGACGACGAAGTCGCGAACGCCGCCCTTTGGTTCGGGCTCATGAAACGACTCCCCGAGCTCATCCCCGACATCCCCGAACACCTCTCCTTCACCGACGCAAAGTCCAACTTCGTCTCCGCCGCTCGCTCCGGGCTCGACGTCAAGATCCGCTGGATCGACGGCCGCGCCGTCCCCGTCCGTGACCTCCTCCTCTCCGAACTCATCCCCATCGCCAAAGAAGGGCTCCGCAGCGCCAACATCGACGAGCAGGACACCGAGCGATACCTCTCCATCGTCCAGCAGCGCACAGAAACCGGGCGCAACGGCGCCCGATGGATGCTCGACTCCGTGGACAAAATACACGACCACGGGACCCGAGCCCAGCGCCTCGCCATGCTCACCTCCGGGACCCTCACCCGACAACGCAAGAACATCCCCGTCCACGAATGGCCCTTAGCCGAGATCGACGAAGCCGGCGAGTCGAAACACCTCTACGCCGTCGTCGGCCAGTACATGCACACCGACCTCTACACCGTCCACGAAGACGAACTCATCGACCTCGTCGCTTCCATCATGGACTGGGAGAAAGTCCGCCACATCCCCGTCGAGAACGACGCGCACCAGCTCGTCGGGCTCGTCTCCTACCGCGCCATGCTCAAGCTCGTCGCCGACGCAAAGCGCCGCACCTCCACCGACCCCATCCCCGTCGCCGACATCATGCAGCGCGACCCCGTCTGCGCCACCCCCGAGACACCCACCCTCGAAGCCATCGCCCTCATGCGCGAGCACAAAACCTCCTGCCTCCCCGTCGTCAACGCCGACAAAAAGCTCGTCGGGATCGTCACCGAGCACGATTACATGCGCATCGCCGGAAAGCTCCTCGAAGAACACCTCCGAGCGCCCAATCATCCCCCGGGCTAAGACGTGAACCCCGGGAGCGATCGCGCGTGACCACCACACATCAAGAACACCCCAAGCTCGACGACCCGAGCACCGAGCATCCCGCCCCCTCCGCCCCCCCCGCGCGCCTCCTCGGACGGATCGACTCCAACAACCCCGGCCCCACACTCGTCGTCCTCGCCGCCGTCCACGGCAACGAACGCGCCGGGATCCACGCCGCCCAGCGCATCCTCCGAACCCTCGACCCCGAACACATGCAGGGCTCCTTCGTCGCGCTCCTCGGGAACATCGCCGCCCTCACCCACCCCGATCCCGAAACACGCTTCATCGACCACGACCTCAACCGCCTCTGCACCCACGAGCGATTCTCCGAACCCCCGAGCTCCAGTGTCGAGCACGCGCAGATGTTCGAGCTCTTCGACCACCTCGCGCGCGAGCACCAGCGCGATCCCGACATGGTCGTCCTCGATCTCCACACCACCAGCGCCCCCTCCACACCCATCGTCGCGTTCGAGGACGCGCTCCCCACCCGAGAGCTCGCGCTCGCGCTCCCGCTCCCAAGGTACCTCGGGCTCGAAGAAGAACTCCAGGGACTCGTCTTCGACGCCGCAACCCGAAGACTCGGGGTCCGCTCCCTCCTCATCGAAGCCGGACAACACCAGGACCCCGAATCCATCAACATCCACGAGGCTTCCATCTGGACCCTCCTCGACACCCTCGGGATCGCGCACCCGAGCGACCACAAACTCACCGACCCGCGCGAAACACTCCGCCGCGCCGCGCACCACAACGAACGCGCCTGCTACGACCTCCGACACCGAGAACCCATCACCGCGCCCGACTTCGCCATGGAACACGGGGTCACCTCGGGAACGCGCGTCAGCGCCGGACGATCCGTCATCGCCCACCAGAACACCCAGCCCTGCATCGCCGCCGTCTCCGGGATCGTCTTCCTCCCAAACATGCAACGACACAAACGACCCGGGGACGACGCCTTCTTCATCGTCCGCAAGGTCTCGCACGCCTGGTTCGACCTCTCCGCGCGACTCCGCACCCAGCCCTGGGTCCACACCCTCATCCGGAACCTCCCCGGGGTCCACCCCACACACGACCATGAACTCCTCGTCCGCGCCGACCTCGCCGCTGTCCTCAAACGCCAGCTCTTCCACCTCTTCGGATACCGCCTCGTCCGACACGACGGCCGGACCCCCGCCGTGGGTTTCGCACGGATCACCCAGGGTATCCGCGCCTTCACCCGCGCCCTCTTCGACCGCGCCGCGCACCCCCCGCGCCGGGACGACCCCGAATACTGGATCGTCCGGAGACGACGACTCGACGTCGAGCTCGATCCCACACACGACGACATATAAGAGCACCCCCATGACCACGCGCACCTTCGTCACCCTCCTTCTCACACTCGCCCTCCTCCTCGCGCACTGCGCCCCCACCCCGCGCACATCCACCACCTACCACGACACCTTCAGCACCGCCGCCGTCGCCGCCGACCACCACCTCGCATCAAACGCCGGCGCGCAGATGCTCGCGCAAGGCGGCAACGCCGTCGACGCCGCCGTCGCCGCATCCTTCACCCTCTCCGCCGTCCGTCCCTACTCCTGCGGCATCGGAGGCGGGGGCTTCATGGTCATCGCCCTCCCCAACGACCCAACCCACGGCCACGTCCTCACCGCAATCAACCACCGAGAAACCTCCCCCTACGGCCCCACCTACTACGCGGATTCCGGAAACTCCAGCACCATCGGAGGCGCCGCCGTCGCCATCCCCGGAACCGTCGCAGGCCTGTTGTACGCGCTCGAAACCTACGGCACCCTCGACCGCGCCACCGTCCTCCAGCCCGCCATCGAAGCCGCACGCACCGGCTTCGTCGTCGATCCGCACTACGAATCCATGGCGCACCGACTCACCCAACGCTTCAACCAGAACCCCGAAGCCAAACAACGCTTCCCCCTCGTCTGGAACCACTTCCTCAAGCAGGGCACCCTCTCCGTCGGCCAAACCATCACCAACGAACCCCAAGCCCGAGCCCTCCAGCTCATCGCCGACCACGGCGCGAGCGCCTTCTACGAAGGACCCATCGCAAAGGCGATCATCGAAGCGATCGATCAAACCGGAGGCCACATGACCCCGGATCAACTCGCGCACTACCAACCCGACGAAACCGAACCACTCACCCACACCATCGTCCGGCGCACCTACATCACCATGCCCCCACCCTCCTCCGGAGGGATCACCATGCTCCAAACCCTCCTCCTCCTCAGCCCCCACATCGACCCCATCCAAGCCACCACACCCGAGCACGAACACCTCCTCGTCGAAGCCCTCAAGCACAGCTTCGCCGACCGAGCCCGACTCCTCGCCGACCCCAACTTCGTCGAGATCCCCCTGGACACCATGCTCCACGAAACCACCCTCGCGCCCATCGCGGAAACACTCGACACCCCAACCACCCACACCCCCGACTTCTACGGGACCAACACCCAGCTCCCCGACGATTCCGGAACCTCCCACGTCTCCGTCATCGACCAGTGGGGGGGCGCCGTCGCGCTCACCGAAACCATCAACCTCGAGTTCGGATCCCTCGTCGGGGTGGACGAGTTCGGGTTCGTCCTCAACAACGAGATGGACGACTTCACCACCATCCCCAACGAACCCAACGCCTTCGGGCTCATCCAATCCAACCGAAACCTCCCCGAGCCCGGGAAGCGCCCCCTCTCCTCCATGTCCCCGACCATCGTCCTCGATCTGGACGGCCACGTGAAGCTCGTCGCCGGCGCCTCCGGAGGCCCGCGCATTATCACCTCCACCCTCCAGGTCCTCCTCACCACCCTCCGCACCAACGACCCGGCGCTCGCCATCACCCGACCGCGCCTCCACCACCAATGGCAACCCAACGCCGTCTTCATCGAATCCCCCCAAACACCCAGCGACTACCCCCACCTCCTCAAACGCGGACACGAGATCCGAACCCGCACCGACATCGGGAACGTCCAGATCATCGCCGTGGATGGAAACACCCTCAAAGCCGCCTCCGACCCGAATAAAAACGGCCGACCTGCAGGTCTCGACTGAGCGGACATCCAAAGCATCGATCCGTCCGAAGCTACGATCTCCGCCCATGTCCACCACCCTCGCCCACCCCGAACCGGGACTCGCGCCCGAGCCAACACCCCAGCGCGATCCGCGCCCCACCCCCGCCGCGCCCACACCCGAAACCACGCGCCCCAACACACGCGCGGCCATCATCATCGTCGCCCACTTCATCGTGGACGTCTTCTCCTTCGTCGGGATCGCCCTCCTCCCCCTCCTCGCCGTCACCCTCGCCATCCGCCCCGAACAGAAAGCCCTCCTCCTCGCGCTCGGGTCCGTCTGCTCCGGGATCATCCAGCCCATCACCGCATGGGCCTCGGACAAACTCGACACCCGCGCCCTCGGGACCCTGGGCTTCATCATCGCCGTCCTCTGTATCGGGAACCTCGGCGCCGCAACCAACTTCACCCAACTCGCCGTCCTCTACTCCCTCGGCGCGATGGGCGTCGGCGCCTTCCACCCCCCGGCCGCCGCAACCGTCGGCCAACTCGGATCAAAGCGCCGTTCCCTCTTCATCGCCGTCTTCTTCCTCGCTGGGATGATCGGAGGGATCGCCGGGAACATCCTCACCCCACGCTTCGTCGATCTCATGACCCCGACTATCGACGGCGCACCCGACCCCGTCTCCGGGATGCTCGCCCTCCGCTGGTTCATCCCCCTCGGGCTCATCGGCGCCCTCGTCCTCGCGCTCACCATCCACAAGGTCGGGCACCGCAACGCGAACGCCAAGGACACCCACATCACCTGGAACCCCCAGGAACGCAGAGCCCGCTGGCGCGCCGTCTGGACCCTCTACATCGCCAACGTCCTCCGCTTCTCCGTCAACATGGCCCTCATCTATCTCTTCACCGAATGGGCCTCCACCTTCGTCCTCGCGCGCGACAACGCCACCACCATGACCGAATCCCTCGGGATCGAAGCCGCACGCATCAACGGCAACCTCCAGGCCTCCATGCAGCTGGGCATGGGCTCCGGAGGCATCCTCCTCGGAATCCTCCTCGCGCCCCGTCTCGAGAAAGCCGCCTTCGTCACCCTCCCCATCCTCGGCGCACTCATGATCGCGCTCATCCCCACCGTCGGACGCTCCGCCCCCGACATCGCGCCCTACGTCGTCATGCTCGCCTCCGTCGTCTCCGGGCTCGGATTCGGCGCCGTCATCCCCGTCTCCATCTCGCTCGCGCAGAGACTCCTCCCGCACCGGACCTCCCTCGCGTCCGGGCTCATGCTCGGGGGCGCCTGGATGCTCGCCTTCGTCGGCCCCATCATCGCCGAACTCGTCCAGAACGGGATCGCCGACAAACCCACCCAGCCAAGCTTCCTCGCAAAGCTCGTCAGCGCCCTCCCCCTCGGGCTCGACGACAAACTCACCCAGGGTATGGGGCTCGACGCCGCGTTCCTCCTCACCGCCATCGCCCTCGCGTGCGCCGGGCTTTTCTCCCTCCTCCTCCCACAAAAACTCATCGTCCAGTCCGCGCACGACTGAACCCCCTTCCCGCGCTCCTAATCCAGATCCCCGTGACACGCGCGTGACACACCCGTCACACCCGTGTGACATCCCGCGCGCGTGACAAACCCGTGACGACCAATCCCGCAACAACCATGTATCTCTGTGCGTGAAGCGTTCAACACCGAACGTTCATACCACACGCAAGGAGACCCACATGCGCACCCTCACACTCACCACCCTCGCCCTCGCACTCGCCGCCGGCACCTCGCTCGCCTGCGACCGCTGCCCCGGGCACGATCAGAACCAAACGGTCCAGTGCAGGATCCACCAGCACCATGCCAAGAAGGTCGAAGTCCTCTTCGTCCTCGACACCACGGGCTCCATGTCCGGGCTCATCGACGGCGCCAAACAAAAGATCTGGTCCATCGCCACCAAGATCGCCCAAGCCCAGCCCGCCCCCGAGCTCCGGATGGGACTCATCGGGTACCGGGACCGCGGAGACGACTACGTCACCACGCGCACCGAACTCACCGACGACCTCGACAAGGTCTACGAGAAGCTCATGTCCTTCCAAGCCCGAGGAGGAGGAGACACCCCCGAGTCCGTCAACGAAGCCCTCTTCGAAGCCATCGAACGCACCCACTGGTCCGACGACGACGACACCCTCCGCATCGTCTTCCTCGTGGGAGACGCGCCCCCCAAAATGAACTACGACGACGACATCAAGTACACCGCATCCTGCAAACTCGCGCGCGAGAAAGACATCCGCATCAACACCATCCTCGCAGGACGCGCCCAGGACACCGCACAGCACTGGAACACCATCGCCAACCTCGCCCACGGCCGCTACGCCCAGATCGAGCACGACTCCGGAGTCCAACGCGCCGCAACCCCCTACGACGACGACATCGCCAAGCTCGACCGAGAGTTCGCCTCCCTCATGATCGACTACGGGAGCAAGGAAACCCAGCTCAACCAAGCCACACGCCGAAGCCGCAGCGACTTCATCGCAAGGTCCGCCTCCCCCGAAGCCGCCGCGGACCGAGCCCTCTACAACCAAACCGCCGCAGGAGGTTCCAACATCTTCGGCGAACAAGAACTCGTCTCCGACCTCCTCGAAGGCCGCCTCTCCTACGACGAAGTCAAAGCCGAAGAACTCCCCGAGTCACTCCAGTCCAAATCCAAAGACGAACTCCGCGCCCTCATCGAGAAAAACGCCGCCCGACGCGCCGAGATCAAAGCCCAGCTCACCGAACTCGCGTCCAAACGCGCCGCGCACCAAGCCCAGCAGCTCAAAGACGCGCCCGCCGACTCCTTCGACACCCAGGTCCTCATCACCCTCACCGAGCAAGGCGCCACCATCGGGCTCACCTTCGACAAACCCGAGAACCCCGCAGCTCCGAAGGACGAATCACCCAAAGAAACCCACTCCGACGACTAACCCCCCCCGCGCGATACACTCACACACACGACCCAACCCAGGAGCACACCCATGCGCCGAATCAAACACACCCTCACCGCACTCGCCCTCACCACCCTCGCCGGGTGCGCCATCGCTCAAGACTCCACCTCCCTCACCATCTACTCCACCGCAACCCCCGGAGCCATCGACCCCAACCTCTACCGACCCGTCCCCGGAGGAACCCAATACAACAACCCCTACCAACGGGTCAACCAGATCCAGGGCTACGCCATCATCCGACAGGACCGAACCCTCGACCTCGAACAAGGGATCAGCAACCTCGAGTTCACCGATGTCGCCGCGCTCATCGACCCCACAACCGTCCGATTCGAATCCCTCACCCACCCCGATTCCACCTCCGTCCTCGACCAGAACTACCAATACGACCTCGTCTCCATCGACCGACTCCTCGAGCGCTACATCGACCACCCCATCAACGTGGACGGCCAAGAGCACACCCTCCTCTCCGCGCAGGGCGGAATCCTCCTCCTCCAGAACCGTGACGGATCCGTCCGATCCCAGGTCGGATACCAGAACGTCACCTTCCCCGCGCTCGATCAAGCCCTCGTCACCAAACCCACCCTGAGCTGGACCGTCTCCGCCGACCACGCCGGAGACCACGACACCCGCATCTCCTACGAAACCCAGGGCATCACCTGGTGGGCCGACTACAACCTCGTCTTCAACCCCGGAGATACCGAGAACACCGGAACCATCGACCTCGGCGCGTGGGTCTCCATCCTCAACCAATCCGGGGGCTCCTACACCGACGCCCAGCTCAAACTCGTTGCCGGCGACGTCAACCGCGCCCAACCCAACAACAAATCCTTCTACGGCGGATACGAAGCCATGTCCGCCCGCGCCGTCAGCGCCGATATGGGCTTCGAAGAAAAATCCTTCTTCGAATACCACCTCTACGCCCTCGGACGCAAAGTCTCCATCCCCGACCGATCCACCAAACAGATCGAGCTCTTTGAATCCGTCAACGACGTCCCCGCCACCAAGATCCTCGTCTACGACGGCGCCCAGCAGTTCGCGCACTACCGATACTCCAGCGCCAACACCGACCAGGGCTTCGGTTCAAACGCAAACTCCAAGGTCGAGGTCCACCTCCGCTTCAAGAACGACAAAGACCACGGCCTGGGCATGCCCCTCCCCTCCGGGCGCATGCGCGTCTCCCAGCTCGACGAAGCAGACAACGCCTACGAGTTCATCGGGGAATCCGTCATCGACCACACCCCCCGAAACGAACACGTCACCATCAAACTGGGCAACGCCTTCGACGTCGTCGGAGAACGCAAACAAACCGACTTCAAACGCGGATCCCGCTGGGTCACCGAATCCTTCGAGATCAAAGTCCGCAACCAGAAAGAAGAACCCGTGGACGTCCTCGTCCAGGAACACCTCTACCGCTGGACCAACGCCGACATCACTGCAACCGACCACGAATACGACCAGATCGATGCGCGCACCATCCACTTTCCCATCACCATCGGGCCCGAGCAGGAAGAAACCATCACCTACACCGTCCACTACACCTGGTAACCCCCCTCCCGGAGCACCCCCGATGCCCCAAGGCACCATCGTGGTCGTTGAAGACGACGAGTCGATCAGGCGCGGCCTGGTCGATGCCTTGTCATTCCACGGCTACACCATCCACCACGCCCCCGACGGCCAAGCCGGGCTCGACCTCTGCCTCGCCGTCGCACCCGACCTCGTCCTCCTCGACATCATGATGCCCAAAATGGACGGGCTCCAGGTCCTCGAACAACTCCGAACCCCCCAGCCCGACGTTCCCGTTATCTTCCTCACCGCAAAGGGCGAAGAAACCGACCGGATCAAAGGGCTCCGTTTGGGCGCGGACGACTACATCGTCAAACCCTTCTCCCTCGACGAACTCATCGCACGCATCGAAGCCGTCCTCCGCCGCGCCCCCGCGCGCCCCACCGCGCGCACCGCCATGACCATCGCCGGGCGCACCATCGACTTCGCCAGGAGAGAAGTCGTCCTCCAGTCCGGAGAACGACGACCCCTCACCGAACGAGAGTCCGACGTCATCGGATACCTCGCCTCGAACGACGGCCGCGCCGTCTCGCGCGACGAACTCCTCCAGAAAGTCTGGGGACTCGACCCACGAGGCACCACCACCCGAACCGTCGACATGGCCATCGCAAGGCTTCGCGACACCCTCAACGACGACCCCACCAACCCCGACGTCATCCGCACCATCCGAGGAAAGGGCTACGCCCTCGCCTCCCCCCAGGATGACCCGCAGAGCAGCGCGACGTGAACCGGCGCCGAACCCTCATCTGGATCACCTTCTGGTCGGGTTCACTCCTCGTCCTCCTCGCGCTCACCGCCGCGAGCATCAGCGTCTTCCGTCTCGAACGGCGCAACGACGAAAACCGCGCCCTCGCGCAGCGCCAGGAAACCATCCGACTCGCCCTCTGGCGCATCGACTCCAGAATCGCCCCCCTCATCGCCCTCGAAGCCGCGCGCCCCGACGAGGACTACGCCCGCATCCTCGCCTCCCAGCTCCAGCAGCGCACCCTCTCCGATTCCGAATCCGACTTCACCGCGGGCACCGCAGCAAGAAGCACACCCAGCCCCTTCGCCACCCCCCAAGCCCAGACCACCAACACCTACGCCAACGCCTACTTCGAATACCAGGACCAGGGCGAACCCGTCGTCTCCGACTCCGAAGCCCTCGGGGTCGTCCGCTCCGCGCGCAGACTCCTCCGAAGCGCCGAATCCAACCAACGTAAAGATTCAACCGAACAAACCAAAGAGTCCGAGTCCAACAAACTCGTCGCCGAACAACGCAAACGAGACGACACCTCGACCGACTACGCCGCAAGGCAACAACTCACCGAAAGCTTTCAATACGACCAAGCCCCAGCCCGGGCCGAGGCACTCGGCGCAACCATCAAATCCGCACCCGAGCAAAGCGACGAACTCGCATACGCGTTCGCCGAACCCGCACCACCACGCGTCAGCGCCATCGAACCCCGATGGATCACCGCCCCCGACACCACACGCCAGCTCGTCCTCGTCCGGCGCATCACCCGCAACAACGAAACCATCACCCAGGGTGTCTGGCTCGATTGGCCCTCCCTCCGATCCGAACTCATCACCCTCGTCCGTGACCTTCTCCCCACCTCCACCCTCGTCCCCATCACCGCATCCGAACCACCCCCGGGCTCCTACCAACTCGCCACCCTCCCCGTCGCCTTCATCCCGGGAGGCGCCATCGCCCTCCCCCCCGACCGGATGACCCCCGCGCTCCTCGCCATGCTCGCCGCATGGATCGCCACCCTCGCCGCCATCACCGCCGCCGCCGTCGTCCTCCGCGCCGTCCTCAACCTCTCCGACCGACGCGCCCGCTTCGTCTCCGCCGTCACCCACGAGCTCCGCACCCCCCTCACCTCCTTCCGTCTCTACGCCCAAATGCTCGCCGACGGCATGGTCACCGACGAAACCACCAAACACGAATACCTCGAAACCCTCCGTCGAGAATCCGACCGACTCACCGGGATCGTCGAGAACGTCCTCGAATACGCCCGCCTCGCGCGACACCGCTCCTCCAAATCCAAACCCGCCGGAGAACGCACCCTCACCCCCGGCGAACTCATGGCCCTCCTCGTCCCCCCCATGTCGCGCCGTGCCGAAGAAGCCGGGCTCGACCTCGTCATCGACGAACAACGCACCGAGTCCGACAACCGAACCCTCACCCTCGACCCCAGAGCCGTCGAGCGCATCATGATGAACCTCGTCGAAAACGCCTGCAAATACGCAGCCCCAGCCCCCGACGCGCCGGATGATGCAGACACCCGAATCCACCTCGACGTCAAACTCACCCAATCCGCCCTCACCCTCCTCGTCGCCGACCACGGCCCAGGCGTCCCCCAACGAGATCGAAGACGCATCTTCGCCGAGTTCACAAGAGGCTCAGCCCAACAATCCCACGACCGAGCCGGGCTCGGCCTCGGACTCGCCCTCTCCCGCGCCCTCGCGCGTGAAATGGGAGGCGACCTCACCCTCGTCACCAAACGAAACCACGGCGCCGAGTTCCAACTCACCCTCCCCCTCGACGACTAATCCTCCTCACACCCCAAAGCACGCAAGCGCTTCGCGCTCCGTCAACCGCTGACCAAACCCGATCGCCTCCGACTCATCCATCCCCTCCCTCCGCCGCAACGTCGCCGCAACCACCGAGTCCCGATGATCCGCGCGCACGATCGGCACATCCGACCCGAAAAACAACGACTCCCCGCACACCAGCCCCGCCTCAATCAACTCCCTCAGCGGCAGCACCCGATCCAGCCGCCCCGGACACCCACGCTTCAGCGCCTCGATATCCGCCAGCAGATGACAGGGCTGCACCGAGCACACCACCCCCATCTCCACGAACCGCGCCACATCCGAAGCATCAACCAGCTCCGCATGCTCGATCCGATGACCCGTGCGCTGTGTCCCCGTTGCCTCGATCCCATCGAGCACCGCGCGCACCGCCCCGTCCCCGATCGCATGCGCCGCGATCGGAACCTCGCGTTCCTTCGCGAACTGAATCGAATCCTCGATCTCCTCGTGCGACATCATCGCCGTCCCGAAAGGACGATCCTCGGGCGCATCCGCCCACCGCTCAAGCACCCACGCCGTCCGTGAGTTCAGCGTCCCGTCCACAAAGATCTTCATCCCCCCCAGCGCCACCCGATCATCCCACGATGCGCGCGTCCCCATCAGCGCATCCAGATCCTCGCGAAGCGCCCAGAGCGCAAACCGCTGATCGACCTCCCCCGCCGCGAGCAAATCCGACAACACCGACCCGAGCCACCCCTGCGCCTTCAGATCGTGAACCTCGTCGTACCCCAGCGCCTTCAGGTGCGCACACGCTTGCCGCACCACCCCATGACGTTCCTTCTCCGTTGGCTCGGGCACCGCGCCCCACAGCGCGAGCGCCGCGTGCTCGAGCAAAAGCCCCGTCGGAGCTCCATCCCCATCCACCTCCACGCGCCCGTGCTCGAACCTCGTCCCCCCATCGATCTCCGCGAGCTTCAGCGCCCTCGACGACCCCACCAGCGCGTGGTAATCAAAGCACCACACACACACCGCCCGTCCCCCGCACGCTTCGTCGAGTTCTTCCCGGGTCATCCAGCGCGCCCCCCCTCCCGAAGCATCCACCCACCCCTCCGGCCGCGCTCCGTGCGCCAAAACCCACTGATCCCCCGACATCACCCCCGCGCGCCCCGCAAGCATCTCCAGCGCCTCGTCCCTCGACGAGCACCCCGACAGATCCACCATCGTGAGCGACCGCCCCAGCTGCGCAATATGCGCATGCGCCTCACGCATCGCAAGCGTCCAGCATCGCCCCGATCACGCGCTCCGCTTCGTCCAGATCCCCGACCGGCGCCGGGAGCTCGAGCCGAACCACCCCGCGCTGCGCCCGCACATCCAAGCCCCGATCATCCACCCCCACACACAGCGCATCCACGATCCCCGTCCCCGTGATCGCTTTGCACAGCGCCGTCAGCCGCGCCCGATCCGAGTTGATGATCTTGCACAGCTTCCCCTGCGCCCCCGACAGCGGGTTCACAAGCGCCAGCGCATCCCGATCCACCACCTCCCCCGAGTCCAGCTTCACGAACGACACCGCCGCGATCCCCAGCATCGGTTCTACCGCAGGGAGGTGATACGCCGTAAACCGGTCCCGCAGCGCCTCCTCCACCACATCCGACAACTCCACACACACCCGAGCCGCCGCATCGAACGAGTCCTTCGGGATCGCGAGCGACACGTCGTTCGCGCTCACCGAATCCCGATCGCACTCAACCACCAGGTCCCCCGACCCCGGATCGATCACATACCGCGCCTCGAAAGGGGTCCCGTCATACAGCAGCGTCCCCGCGCTATGACCCCGCACCAACCGCCGCGCCCGTTCGATCGTGGATTCACCAGCTTCAAGCATCGCCCCATTGTGCCCGACCCGCGCTCACTTCTCAAGCGACCCCAGCGACTTCTCCACCGACACCACCACCCCGGGCTCCGACCCCTTCGCCCTCAGGAACCCCTGGTAGTACCGCACCCCGTACCACCGCCCGAACTTGTACCCGATCGACTCGTGCTCCCCGATCACCCGCATCCCCATCGCCTTGTGCAACCGATCACTCCCCTCGTTCGGGACCGAAGCCCCAGCGATCACCGTCACATACCCCTGCGCCCCCAGAATCTCAAACAACCGACCATACAACCGCTTCCCCAATCCCATCCGCTGCGCCCCCGGCGCGATATAGATCGACACCTCCACACACCACGAATACGCCCCCCGCGCACTCCATGGCGCACTCTTCGCGAACCCCAGAAACCGACCCTCCCCGTCCCGAGCCACCAACCACGCATGAGTCTCATGGTGCGACTTCCAAAGCCCCCGGATCGTCTCCTCGCGCTCGGGCACCGACCCAAAGTGCGCAAACCCATGCGCGATCTCATGGTTCAAAAGCCCCGTGATATCCCCGATATCCGATTCCCCCACCAACCCGATCTCGACTGTGTCTGTATCCATCACCGACATACCCGCAAACCGCGCCCAGAGTTCACCCCGTCCCACATCTTCTCGCTTCCCCAAACCCCGTGCCACTGATCCACGCTTCGTGGATCAGTGCTCCCCCCCTCCCCACCCACGGGCTCGATGTCTTCGCCACCTTCGCGCCCTTCGCGTTCCAAATCTTCTGCCTTCTCTGCGCCCTCTGGGTGAACTCCGCGCCCTCTGCGTTCCTGCCTTCCCGCCTTCTCACACCCGGAAGATCGACCCCAGCTTCTTCCCCATCATCAGCGACGACCCGAACAACGTGATCGTCAACAACGCCATCCCCCACACACCCATCGCCGAAGCGATGTGCTGCCCATCACCCAAACGCAGCGAGAACTCGTAGATCATCTTCGTGATCGGGAAGTGCTCACCCTTCTGCGCCAGGATCAAACTGTCCGACACCTCGAGCATCGAGAACGAGAACACCAACAAACCCCCAGCGATCAGGTTCGCCATAATCAGCGGCACAATCACCACCCGAACCGCACGAACCCGCGACGCCCCCAGGTTCACCGCCGCTTCCTCGAGCTCACCCGACGTCTGCTCGAGCCCCGACACCGTCGATCGAACGATGTAAGGCAAACGCCGCACCGCATACGCGATAATCAACAACGGGAACGGGTTCGGATCCGTCCCAAACACCGCAAGCGTCCCCTCCAGCGGATCACCCGACCCGAACGGCCACCGCAGCGTCATCGCCACATACCCAAACGCCATCACGAGCCCCGGGACCGCCAAGGGCAACATACACAGCGCATCGAGCACCCCGCGCCCCTTCACCGTCGTCCGAACGAGGATGTACCCGATCAGCACCCCGAACCCCATATTCAGCGCCATCGCCGACAACGACAGCACCAACGAGTTCTTGATCGAGTTGAACGACTCCCCAGCCGTCAACGCCTCGTTGAAATGATCAAACGTCACCGACCTCGGCAGCACACTCGCATACCACGACCCGGGCTCCGCAATCGCCGACAACACCACCCCCACATGGGGCATCAGCGCCAAGAGCGTCACAAACCCAAACGCCCCCGCAC